>Ga0335072_10004507_pt1 | contig 20655 bp, 23 predicted proteins | sample Lox_Sample_21_FD_206725 | JGI IMG/M metagenome (GOLD analysis project Ga0335072, IMG submission 206725) | Soil microbial communities from Loxahatchee National Wildlife Refuge, Florida, United States - Lox_Sample_2.1 | ecosystem: Environmental > Terrestrial > Soil > Wetlands | place: USA...
CCGCGCTGTCCGAGCTCGAGTCGCGTGTGCTCGCCCTGTACCTCGACGGCTACTCCTACGAGGAGGTGGGCCGGCGGATCGGCTGTGACTGCAAGACCGTCGACAACGCCCTGCAGCGCGTCAAGCGAAAGGTCGGACACCATCTCGCCGAGCGGAGCGCGCCGGTGCAGGCGGTAGCCGGATAGTGAACTGCGCCCCGCCGCCGGCGGGAACCGACGCCTCGACGCTGCCCCCCATCCCGGTCACGAGCTCGCGGACGATGGCCAGTCCGAGGCCGGATCCGACCGGTCGCTCGCTGCGGTAGCGCCCGTGCAGGTAGAAACGCTCGAAGGCCCGGGGAATGTCCTGGGCTTCGAGCCCCGGTCCGGTGTCGCGGACGGTGATCTCCCCTGGCTCGGCCCGGACCTCGACCGACCCTCCCGCGGGGGTCAGGCGCAGCGCGTTTTCGATCAGGTTCGACACCGCCTGGAGGATCCGGTCCTCGTCGCCCAGGACCCAGCCGTCCGGGGTCGCCGAACCCGACAGCGCGACCGACAGCTCGCGCGCCTGGGGGAGATGGCGCTCGACTGCGTGGCGAACAACCTCGGCCAGGTCGACCGGCTCGCGCCCGACCGCGAAGTCGGCGCGTCCGACGCGCGCGAGCTCGAGCAGGTCGGCGACGAGCCGTTCGAGCCGGCCGGCCTCGGTCTCGATCACGCGGGCGGCCTCGGCCGGCGCGATCGCCTCTTCCTCGAGCGCCTCGGCGTACCCGCGGATCGAGGTCAGCGGGGTTCGCAGCTCGTGGCTGACGGACTCGAGGAATCGCGCCTGGGCCTGTCGCGCGCGGAACAGCTCCCCCGACATTTCGTTGAAGGTCGATCCCAGCTCGGCGAGCTCGTCGGTACCGCGGACGGGGACGGCGACCTCGGCGTCGCCGGCGGCCAGGCGCCTGGTCGCGGCGGACAGCTCGCCGATCGGCCGCGTCAGCCGGCGGGCGAGCAGGAACGACAGCGCCACCGCCAGTAGCGTCCCGCCCAGGCCGGCGAGCAGCAGGCTTCCGATGAACGGCCGCCACTCCGAGAACGCGACCGCCGCCGAGCGGACGAGGACGATGAGCCCGGTGGGTGTCGGGCGCGATGCGTACACGAGCGAGCGGCCGGTGACACTGACTGTTCCCTGGCTCGAGCCGGACGGGATCGCGGCCAGCACGGCGACGGCCGCTCGCCGGCGCACCCGGCGCGCCCGTCCGGTGCCGACGCTGTAGACGTGGTCGCCCGGCTGGAGCGCGGCCGGCGGTCCGCCGACGGCGGCGACAAGATCGGCCTGACTCTCGAGCGCGGACAGTCGCTGGGAGGCGATCTGGTGCCGCAGGAGGACGGCGCCGACCACGACCGTCAGCGCGCAGGAGGCGACGGCGGCGAGCGCGAGGTAGCCGAGGACGCGGCGCTGAAGCCTCATTCCGCGTCCGGCACCTTGTACCCGAGGCCCCGGACCGTCTCGATCAGGTCGGGATGACCGAGCTTCTTGCGCAGCTGCGCGACGTGCACCTCGACCGTTCGCGTCTCGCCCGGCGATACGAACCCCCATACCGACTCGAGCAGCTCGTCACGCGTGACCACGCGGCCGGCGCGACGCGTGAGGTACTCGAGCAGGTCGAACTCGCGCTGGGTGAGCATCACCTCGCGGCCGTCGACGTGGACTTCGCGGGCGCCGCGCGACACCGTGACCGGGCCGAGGCGAGAGATGTCATCCGCCGGAGGCTGCGCCGACGCGCGCCGCAGCACGGCCTTGACGCGCGCCATCACCTCGCGGGGTGAGAACGGCTTGGTCACGTAATCGTCGGCGCCCAGTTCGAGCCCGGCCACGCGGTCGGCCTCCTCGTCGCGCGCGGTCAGCATGATCACCGGCACGCCGCCGCCGATCCGGCGGCAGACCTCGAACCCGTCGATGCCCGGTAGGCGTACGTCAAGCAGCACGAGCTTGACCGGATGGCGGCGGAGCTCGACGAGCGCGTCCTCGCCCCGCCGCACCCATACGACCTCGTGACCCTCGCGGCGCAGGTACGTGCGCAGGAGCTCACCGATGTTTGGCTCGTCCTCGACCACGAGCACCGTGGCTGCCATGGCGACATCGTAGGCGGGGGCTAGCGCGGGCGAGTCAGATTCTTTACACGCAGCTGACCTTCAGCTGACCCTCACCTTGCATGGGCTTGCCAGGCTCCTAACCGTAAGCGAGTCCAGGAAACCCAAGGAGGCTCCGATGACGTTTCTGCGTAAGCACATCAAATTGGTATCGATTGGCGCCGCGTGCGCCGCTGCCGGCGTTGGGGCCGGCGCGATCGCGACCGCCGGGGCGGCCGGTACGAGTGGCAGCACCGGTACGAGTGCGACCGCCGCGTCGAGCCCGCACGCAGCGGCCGCATCGCGCGCGCGACACCGGCTGGCGCGTCGCGCGATTCAAGGCGACGTGGTCGTGGCAACCCGGAGCGGGTTCGCCACCGTCGCATTCAACCGCGGCTTCGTGCAATCGGTGAACGGCCAGCAGCTGACGATCCGCGAGGGGACGAAGAAGGCGACCTACAAGGTCGTGACGCTCACGATTCCCACTAACGCCAAGGTCCGCGACAACGGCCAGGCCGCCAGCCTCTCCCGGTTGACCGCCGGCCAGCGCGTCGGCGTGGTGCAGGGACCGAAGGTCACGCACGTGATCGCGCGCAACGCGGCTTCCTAGTCCGATGATCGGCGGCGCCGGAAGGCGGCGCCCTGGCGGGTCCGGCTCCCCGCCAGCCGCCCGCCCGTGGCCTCGCGCCACGGGCGGGCTTTCGCTCCGGCGAAGGCGAGCGTTGCTATAGGGTTTGTGGCAATTCCCAGAGCCTTAAGCTGCCCTCGTAACCAGGCACCGAACCGAAGGAGCCCGCCGCATGAGCGCTCATCAGCACGATGACCACGAGCACAACGGGCCCGGGTACGCGTCACCCGAGGTGGCCCGTCAGCAACCCCCGGAGAAGTTCGTGTACGTCGCCTCGCTGTACGAGGGGACGGGGATCGATCGCCCGGACTTCATCGCGGTGGTCGATGTCGATCCGAACTCCGATTCCTACGGACAGATCGTGCACCGCACCGAGATGCCCAACGTCGGCGACGAGCTTCACCACTTCGGCTGGAACGCGTGCTCATCGGCGTGTCATTCGCAGCTGAATCGAGACACGATGGTCGTCCCGGGTCTGCGCTCGTCCCGGATTCACATCATTGACATTTCGCAGCCGCGAGCGCCGCGGATCAAGAACGTGATCGAGGGCGAGGAGATCAAGGAGAAGCTCGGGTTGTCCGCGCCGCATACCGTTCACTGCATGCCGGGCGACATCGTCACGATCTCGATGCTGGGCGACGCGGACGGCAACACCCCCGGCGGGTTCGCCGTGCTCGACGCACGCGACTTCTCGATCGCCGAGCGCTGGGAGCGTGACGCGAGCGGAATCGAGTTCACGTACGACTTCTGGTATCAGCCGCGGCAGAACACGCTGATCTCGAGCGAGTGGGGCGCGCCCAACACGTTCAAGGACGGGTTCAACCCGGCCGACGTGGCCGCGGGCAAGTACGGACGGAAGCTGCACTTCTGGGACCTCGAGAAACGCTCCAAGGTGCAGACGATCGACCTCGGCGACGAGGGCTGGATCCCGCTCGAGATCCGCTGGCAGCACAACCCGGACTCGGCTCAGGGCTTCGTGGGGGCCACCCTGTCGAGCAACATCATTCGGTTCAACCGCGATAACGGGAGCTGGTCGGCGGGAAAGGCGATCGACGTCGCCAATGAGGAGCTCGAGGGGTGGCCGCTCGAAGGTGGCGTCCCCGGCCTGATCACAGACCTCGTGCTTTCCCTTGACGACAAGGACCTGTTCTTCTCGAACTGGCTGCACGGCGACGTCCGGCACTACGACGTGTCGGACCCGACCAACCCGCAGCTGAAGTCGCAGGTGTGGCTCGGCGGGCTGCTTGGCCGCGACGGCGGTCATCCCAAGGCGCGCGGGGCGCTGGGTGGTGGACCGCAGATGATCCAGAACTCGCTCGATGGCGATCGCGTGTACGTGACCAACTCGCTGTTCTCGACCTGGGACAACCAGTTCTATCCGGGGATCGAGGGCTGGCTGGTCAAGCTCGAGCGCCAGGCCGACGGGACCTACGCCCTCGACCCGGACTTCTTAGTGGACTTCCACGAGCAGGCCGACGGTGCGCGGCCGCACGAGATCCACCTGCCGGGCGGCGACTGCACGACCGAGATCTTTCAGTAAGACGTCGTCGTGAGCGACACGCTGCACTCCGAGCGGGTGCAGCGCGTGCTCGCGGAACTGCGCCGGCAGGCCGACGCGGACGACCCGCCGGCGAAGGCTCGCGTTCGCGCGCGTGAACAGGAGCTGGGACGCAGGGTCCACGGTCGCGAGCGCGCGGCGCTGTATGGCCCGGCCGCGTCGCTGGCGATCACATCCGAGGTCGGCGAGCTTCTCTACGTGCTCGCGCTAGCGCGGCGGGCCCGCACGATCGTCGAGTTCGGCGCCTCGCTCGGGTTCTCGACGATCCATCTCGCCGCCGCCGTGCGCGATCACGGCGCCGGCGCGGTGATCAGCACCGAGATGGAGCCCGACAAGGCGCGTGCGGCGCAGCACAACCTGGCCGCTGCCGGCCTGGCCGACCTGGTCGACCTGCGCGTCGGAGATGCCCTCGAGACGCTCGCAGGGGTGGGCGACGTCGACGTGCTGTTCCTCGACGGGTGGAACAACCTGTACCTGGACGTCCTGCACCTGGTCGAGCCGGCGCTCACCCAGGGCGCGCTCGTCGTCGCGGACCTGAGCGAGCACGATCCCGAGCAGCTCCCGTACCTGGAGCGCGTGCACGACCCCAACCGCGGTTACGTGACCGTCGACGTCCCGCTCGACGCCGGCGTCGTCGTTTCGGTCCGGACGCTGCCCGGTCAGTCGATCCGCAGCCGCTGATTGCCGAGCGCCAGCTGGTCGCCGGGTGCAAGCCGGCAGCGACCCACGTACTGTCCGTTGAGTCGCGTGCCGTTTGTCGACTCGAGGTCTCGGATGATCCACGCCCCGTCCCTGAACGTGAGCAGCGCGTGCGTTCGGGACACGGTGTCATCGGCCAGCACCAGGTCACAGTTTGGATCGCGCCCGATCACGAGCTCCTCCTGGGCGCCGCTCCAGTCGAGCGCCAGCAGGGTCCCGGCATCGCCGCGCTTGGGACGCCGGCGCCGCGGGACGCGCTGGGTGAGGTCGCCGACCAGTCGCCGTGGGTCGATGAGCTCGCCGCCGAACAGAACGTCGAGGCGGTGGGTCAGCGTCTCCTCGCTCAGCAGTCCCTCGGCGTAGGCCGCGTTCAGGGTCCGCGCCAGTCGATGCCTGCGGGCACCAGCTCCGAGCACGTCACGGAGTCTCCCGCAACGCCATCACGGTGTCCATCACTCGGCGGTGCGCAGTGTGCTCCGGAGCGTCTCGAGCGCGGTGTGGCGCGGGCGCCACCCGAGCTCGCGCTTGGCCTTGCTCGTATCCATGATCGCCGGGTGAGTCGCGGCCTCGATCCACTCGCTGGCCGGCGGTGCGAAGGGCGGAAGCGGGATCAGCGACGCGGCGCGGGCCGCGCCCTGGACCAGGCCGGAGGGAAACGTCACCGGCGTCAGCCCCAGCTCGCGGACCGCATCGGCGACCGTGACCGTGCCGTCGGCGGCGACGTTGTAGGCGCCGGGAGGGCCGTCTGCGAGCACGCACGCGAGCAGCGCCGATCCGACGTCCTCCTCGTGGATCAGCTGGAGCGGCAGATCGGTGGCGGGAACGGGAATCGGGACCGGGAGGCTTCCCGCCAACTCGAGCGCGCGCCCGACGAGTGCGCCCAGCGGCGCGGGCAGTGCCTCCTTGGCGCCGACCGCATGCGGCCCGAGCACGATCGGCGGCCGAAGCAGATACAGGGCTACGCCGGGGTTGGCCTGTGCCTCCTCGTTCAACAGCCTTTCGAGCTCCGCCTTCTCCTGGGCGTAGAACAGCCGGGCGGCGGGACGCACCGGCCAGTCCTCGGACATGCCGATCGGGTTGTCGGGGTGAAACCCGTACGCCGCGACCGACGAGGCGTACACGAAGCGCTCGACGCCACACGCCGCCGCCGCGCGGAAGGCGTTAAGGGTGCCCTCGACGTTGATCGCGCGGATCGTCTCGCGCGAGGCGGTGCCGGTGATCATGAACGCGAGGTGGACGACCACGTCGGCGTCCTCGAATGCCCCCCGCAGAGCGGCCGCGTCGCGGACGTCGCCTTGCCGGTACTCCATCTTGCCCCAGCCGTGCGCGGGCGGGTTGAACGGGCGGCGGGCGATCCCGACGATTCGGTCAACTCGCTGCTCGTCCTGGAGCAGCGGGACCAGTCCGAAGCCGAACGTCCCGGTCGGGCCGGTCACCGCGACGGTCAGTCCCGCATCAGTCATCGAAGCCGTCCAGCCCGAACCGCACGGCGATCAGCTCGTCGACCTCGCTCGGCTCCACCGGGAGCACCGAGGCGCGCGCCGGCGTCTCTTCAGTAAGCGACAGTCCGTCCCAGTCGCTCAGCGTAAGTCGCGTGCCGTCCGGGCGCTGCATGTGGACGATCAGACCCGTCACGAACGGCGAGCGGGGATGCGTGCACGTGAACCAGTTGCTCGTCTCGACGTCGATCAGCGGCACCGGATCGGGGAGAAAGCCGTACAGGTCGACCCAGTCGCCGTCCTGCGCGGTCTGGAGGACGAGCTCGGGCCCGTCGGGCACGACCCGGAAGCGCCAGCCGGACTGCTCGTAGGGGCCCCCCGGACCGAACGGAATCGGTTCGAGCAGGGTGCCGCGCCCGAAGCCGACGTCGGCGTGCCAGTCGCCTCCGTCGGCGCGCACGCGGAGGACGAGGTGGGTGCGCGGGCGCGGGCTTCCCGCCGGCCGGCCGACGCGGACCCTGGCCAGCAGCATGTCGACCTGCGCGCCGAGCGCCTCAAGCGCGCCTTTGAAAAGCAGGTTCTGCTCGAAGCAGTAGCCGCCACGCCGGCGCGCCACGAGCTTGTCCTCGAGCTCCGAGAGCTCGAGCGACACGGGCACGCCGCGCCGCGGGTCAAGATTCTCGAACGGGATCGCGGCGACGTGGGCACGGTGCAGCTCGGCCAGGCTCGGGCGGGCGTCGGGATCCACAGACGATCCGAACCCGAGCCGCGCCAGGTAGCCGTCTAGGTCGAACATGGCGCGACTGTACCGTCGGGACTGGTTGAGCTTGTCGCCGGCGCCTTAGCACGCCCAGCCGTGGTGCCCCGGCGGCGGAGCATCTCAGCCTAGCCGTCGGGCCGAGCACCACAGCTGAGCGTCTGGCTTTGAAGAGCCGACCTATCAGGGGTTGTCGGCTCAGGCGCTGCCGCGCTTGAGCCGAATTGTTCGCGATACGAACAATGTGTTCCTTACGCGAACACCACAAAAGCTAATGCTCGCCTCGGCGCGATGTCAAGGGCCAGTCCGGGGTACAGTCGCACGCTCCACCGTGACCCCGCCCGACCACGCCACGTTGCTTGCCGAGACCCGCGAGGCCAACGCCGAACTCGAACGCCGGCTGGCAACGGTCCCACCCGTCAACACGGTCCCCGTCGAGGAGAGCCGCCGGGCACGGCGCGAAGGCCGGGGCATCTTCCCGCCGCCCGTGTACGTGCCGGAGGCGCGCGAGGTGGAGGTCGCCGGACCGGGAGGCCCGATCTCGCTGCGCATCATCGCGCCCGACCGGGAGCCGACCGGCACCTTCCTGCACCTCCACGGCGGAGGCTGGACGCTCGGGGAAAGCGACGGGCAGGACGTGCGCCTCCAGCGCCTGGCGCGCGATACCGGGTTGACCGTCGTGAGCGTGAACTATCGCCTGGCGCCCGAGAACCCGTATCCGGCCGGCCCCGACGATTGCGAGGCGGCCGCGCTGTGGCTGCTTGGTGACGAGGGCCAGGCGGCGGTCGGCGCCCCGGGCCCGCGCGCGATCGGCGGCGACTCGGCCGGCGGCCACCTCGCCGCGGCGACGCTGCTGCGGCTCCGCGATCGACATGGCATCACGGACGCGTTCGGCGCCGCCGTGCTCCAGTACGGTTGCTTCGATCTCTCGATGACCCCAAGCCAGCGGCTGTGGGGCGAGCGCAACCTCGTCCTGTCGGGGCCGATCATGGTCTGGTTCTCAGAACAGTTCCTGCCGGGTCGCGACCGCGAGGCACGGCGCGATCCTGATATCTCACCGCTGTTCGCAGACCTGGCGGCCATGCCGCCGGCGATCTTCACGTGTGGCACGCAGGACCCCCTGCTCGACGACACGCTGTTCATGGAGGCGCGCTGGCGCGCCGCGGGTCATCGGACCGAGCTCCACCTCTGGCCCGAGGCGCCACACGGGTTCGTGTCCCTGCCCATGACCGTCGCGGACGCGGCGTTGGACGCTGAGCACGACTTCCTGCGGCGGACCCTGGCCCTCGCGCCGAGCTGACGGGCGTCAGTCCTCGACGGCCAGCCAGTCGGCCAGGCCGACCAGCGCGAACACGCGCTCGAGCTGCTCGGTGGGCCGGCGCAGCACGAGCGTCTGCTCGTTCAGCGCGGCGGCCTGCTTGGCCTTGATCAGCACGCTCACGCCAGCGCTGTCGACGAAGCTGAGGCCGTTGAGATCGAGCATTACGCGGACGTGGGGCTGGGCGAGCACCTCGTGGAGGGTCTGCGCCAGCTCGGGCGCTGTGACCACGTCGAGCTCCCCGGACAGCGCGAGCACCACCCCCCGGGCGTCAACACTCCGTTCGATCGTAAGGTCGGTCGGAACGGCTGCAGTCTAATCGCGTCGCCGCCCCCGTGACGCCGTCCATCTACCGGGCGAGCGTTCACGGGATCGTCACATCTGCTTACATGCCCGCGGCCAATCGGGCGCGCGGCACGGCCGGCCGCGCGCGAATTCGTAGCGTGGGGAGAAGGAACCCGAATGAAGTCAGTTGTGCGTATGCCCGCAAACGCGAAGCGGGCCCTCAAGGCGGCGCTGGTGCTCGTGTGCGCCGGCGCGATGCTCGCGACCGTGGGCGGCCAGGCCCTGGCCAAGACGTCGACCACGACCAAGAAGTCGATCACGACCAAGAAGTCGAAGCTGACGCCGACCACCCCGATCACCAAGGGGTCGACTTATCTAGCGCTCGGCGACTCGATCACGTTCGGCTATGAAGAGGCGGGCGTCGTCCCGACCCCGAACTACCAGGATGCGGCGAGCTTCGTCGGCTATCCCGAGATCCTCGGGTCCGAGCTGCACCTGAAGGTCGTCAACGCGGCCTGCCCCGGCGAGACGTCATCGAGCATGATCAATGACACCGCGCAGAGCAACGGCTGTGAGAACACGCCGGGCAAGGGCAACGTCGGCTACCGCACCCTGTACCCGCTGCATGTCAAGTACAGCGGATCCCAGCTGGCGTTCGCGGTCAGCTACCTCAAGAAGCACCAGAACGTCCGGCTCGTGTCGCTGATGATCGGCGCCAACGACGGCTTGCTGTGCGAGGAGACGACCGCCGACCAGTGCACCGGCCTGACCGAGGAAGCGGGGGTCGCCGAGACGGTGGAAAAGAACGTCCGCACGATCCTCTCGACGATCCGCAGCAAGGCGCATTACAACGGCCAGATCGCGATCGAGAACTACTACTCGATCGACTCCGCGTCGGCGACGGACAATCAGCAGGAGACCTTCCTGGACCAGAGCATCGACGCGGCGGCCAAGCCGTACCACGTCGAAGTAGCGGACGGATATGGCGCGTTCCAGACGGCATCGGCGCACTCGGGCGGCGACAGCACCTGCACCGCCGGTCTGCTCACGGAGCTGGGAGGCACCAGCACCACGTGTGGCATTCATCCGAGCTACGCCGGGGCCTCGCTCCTGGCGCTGGCGCTGGAGAAGGTCATCCACTTCCAGTAGGAGCTCTCCGCAGGCGAGCCGGCTCACCAACAAGTGAGCCGGCTCGCTGAGGAGCCGGCTCGGGAGAGGAGAGAGGGATCAGGAGGCGGACGGTGAGGCGCCGAAGCTCACCCCGCGAGGGCCCTTCCAGCCTAGGCGCCCGCCAGCGATCACTCCTCTTCTCGGCGTCGGCTGACGAAGCTTGAGAGCTCTGGTCAGCAAGCGGACACCGGAGTATTCTCCGGGCAGCCGTGAAGTCCTGGATGCTCCCCTGGTTGTTCCCATTGGGGTTGCTCGTGACCGTGGTGTCGCTCACCGTCTTTAAGAGCAACGAGCAACTGGTCCTGCTGGTGGGTGGCTATCTACTCGCCGTGCTGCTCGGGTCGATCGTGTTTCGACCGCGCCCGGGCGAGGACTCAGAGGTTGACTACTGGCGCATCAGGCGCCGCCGGTAGACACCGGCGTCCGTTCCGACGTCGGACGCAACCTTTTCGGGCCGGCGAGCCCTTAACCCAGTAGATGGATCGCCGCCGAGCCGACTTCGACCGCTTCGTGACCGACAGCACCGACGGGTTGCTGCGCACCGCGTTCCTGATCGTCTGGGACCTTCCGGAAGCCGAGGACATAGTTCAGGAGACGCTGCTCGAGGTGGCTCGACGGTGGCCCCGGGTGCGTCGCATGGACCATCCGGTCGCCTACGCGCGGCGGATCCTCGTCAACCGGGCCTTGCGGGGCGTCACGCGGCGCGCCCAGGCCCGGACCGAGCTCACCGGCGAGTGGTCGTCCGATCAGGTCGACGAGACCGCGGGCCCGGACGCGATCGACGCCCACGACGAGCTCATGCGCGCGCTGGCGGCGCTCCCGCCACGCCAGCGCGCCGTGCTCGTGCTGCGTTACTTCCTGGACCTTCCGGAAGCCGAGGTGGCGGCCGCCTTGAAGTGCTCCCTCGGCAACGTCAAGAGCACCGCCTCTCGCGGACTCGCGCGACTCGAGCAGGCGATGCGCCCTACCAATGACACAAGGAGCATCGCGACATGAACGAGCAACTGCAGTCAACACTGCGCACGGCGCTGCGAGAACGCGCGAGCGTGGTGCCCGACGTCTCCGTCCAGCGTCTGACCGGCCAGGACTACCGCCCGCGCCGCACCCGGCTCAGACCCCCAATCGCGATCGGGGCGAGCGCTACGGCCGCCGCCGCGGCGGGTGGGGTGGCGTTGATCCTCTCGCTCAGCGCCGGCGCGTCGAACGCGTTCGCGGGCTGGACGCCCACCCCGACCCACCCGGCGCCGGGTCAGGTGCAGGCCGCGCAGACCAGCTGCCAATCGGGCCAGTCGCCGGTTGCCGGGCTGCCGCTCAAGCTCGCCGACACCCGCGGGCCGTTCACGTTCTCGGTCTACGCTGACAGCCAGACGAGCGCGGCGTGCATCAAGGGTCCGTCGTTCACGGCGGTCACGACCAACTCGTCGAGCGTGCCCGTGAGCGTCCCGGCCGGTCAGATCCAGCTGTCGAGCGCGCATCCGCCACCCCACGCCAACCAGGCGTACTCGTTCGCCGAGGGCCGCACCGGCGCCGGAGTGACCAGCGTGGCGCTGGTCCTGGACGACGGCACGAACGTGCAGGCCACGGTGGGCAACGGGTGGTATGTCGCCTGGTGGCCGGGCGACGAGAACATCAAGTCCGCCCAGGTCACGACGCCGGCCGGGGTCAAAACGGAAACGCTGAATCCCGGGCCCCAGCTGCCGCCCGTGAACGGGAGCGGCTCGGGGAGTAGCTCGGGCAGCGTCAGCGCCGGCGGGTCGGCCGGCAGCTCGGTCAGCGGCGGCAGCGGCGGGGAGTCGGAGCAGAGCTTCGGGGTCTCACCGTGATCGCGGTGTGCTTTCCTTGCGCCCGTGCGCAAGGCGTTACCGATCCTCGCCGCCGCTCTGGCGATCGCCGGGTGCGGAAGCAGCTCGAGTTCGAAGTCGAGTAGGAGCACGGCCGCCGGCTCGGCGACGAGCACGGCGGCCGGCGCTTCCCCGTCGACCTCGACGTCCTCGACCGGGTCAGCGGCCTGCACGAAGGTTCCCCTTCCGGCGCCGCGGGGTGCTCAGCACATCCCGCCGCCCCACCTCACGCTCGATCCGAGCCGGACTTACACAGTGACCGTGGTCACCAACTGCGGCACGTTCGCGTTCACGCTGGACGTCAAGCAGGCGCCCAAGACCTCCGCCTCGGTCGATTACCTGGTCAAGCGGGGCTTCTACAGCGGGCTGACCTTCCACCGGGTGGCGGCGGGCTTCGTGATCCAGGGCGGCGACCCGGCCGGCAACGGCACCGGCGGCCCCGGCTACACGGTCGTCGAGGCCCCGCCATCGAGCACGCAGTACGTGCTGGGCGACGTCGCGATGGCCAAGACGGAAAGCCAGCCGGCCGGCGCCTCGGGCAGCCAGTTCTTCATCGTCACGGGCCAGAACGTGACGCAGTCGGACGGCCTGACCCCGGACTACGCGCTCGCGGGAAAGGTCGTGTCCGGGATCAATGTGGTCGAGAAGATCGGGTCGCTGCCCACCAACCCGCCGCAGGATGGTGCCCCCACGACGCCGGTCGTCATGTCCAGCGTGACCGTGTCGAGCAGCTGATTGGGGAATTGTCGGCGGCGCCTGACGGCGCCGCCTTGATCCCTAGAACGGGCCGCGCGGCTCGTACCCGCCCCGCCGCGCGCCCACCGCGACGAAAGTCATGCCGTCGGGCCCGGCCACCGGGCAGCGGGTCGACTCGGGATCGATGCGGACGAAGCTGCCGACGCGGACCGGGACCTCGGCGCCGTCGACTCGCCAGTGGCCGCCTCCGCGCACGACGACCAGCACCTCTTCCTGACCGGAATTCGATTCGCTGTGCTCGTGCCCTTCGCGGCTCGGCGGCAGCTCGAACCAGTTGATGCCGAACGCCTCGACGCCGAGCTCGCGACGCACGAAGCGCACCGCGCCCCCGGGCCCCGAGCCCGCGAGGTCCTCCACGTTCAAGACCGAATAGCCCATGGGCGCGACACTATCGCTACTTTCCGGCCCGGTGTTCGCAAGCCTGCGCGTCGAGGATCCCGACCAGCGACTGTCCGCGGTGCGCCTGTGCTCCGACCTGGCGCTGGCGGACCCGGGGTTCGTCCGCGACAACGGCGCCTGGGTGCTCACGCTGCCGCCGAGCGGGCTCGCGCGCCTCGAGTATCAGCTCGAGCTCTCCGACCACGACGGCGACACGGTGGTCGTGTGCGACCCGGGCAACCCGCGGCGCGCCCCCGGCGCGTTTGGCGAGAAGTCGGTCCTGCTCGCGGCCGGGTATCGCGCGCCCGCGTGGCTCTCGGCCCCGGCGGTGAGCGGAGAGCTTCAGGCGCTCGGCATCCGCGTACTCGGACGGGAGGTGTCGATCGGCATCTGGTCGTCGGCCGAGGGCGAGCTGCCGCTGCTCGTCGCCCATGACGGCCCCGAATACGACGAGCTCGCGGCGCTCACCCGGTACGCGGGGGCGATGATCGAGCGCGGCACGCTCCCGCCGTTCCGGGTTGCGCTGCTCCCACCGGGGGACCGGGATGAGTGGTACTCGGCCTCGGCCGTCTACGGTCGGGCGCTGTGCCGGCGGATCCTGCCGGCGATCGTCGATCACGTGGAGGTGGCCGGGCGCCCGGTCGGCATGGGAGCCAGCCTGGGTGGCCTGGCGATGTTGCAGGCGCAGCGGACATGGCCGGATGTGTTCGCGGGCCTGTTCCTGCAGTCCGCGAGCTTCTTCCTGCCGCGCTTCGATCGCCACGAATCCGGGTTTCCGCGCTATGCACGGATCGTGCGCTTCGTTCGCGGGGTGCTGCGCGCGGCGATGTTCGCCGAGGCCGTGCCCGTGTCGATGACCTGCGGCGCCGAGGAGGAGAACATCCGCAACAACCGGCTGATGGCTAGTGCGCTCAGTGCCCAGGGCTACGACACGAGGCTCGCCGAGGTGCCCGACCTGCACAACTACACGGGCTGGCGCGACGCGTTCGATCCTCACCTGACCCGGCTGCTCGCCCGGCTGTGGGCGGCGCGGTGAACGGGGTCGCCGTATACGGGGATGGGGGGGCCCGCCCACCCCGGCCGGTGCTGGCGTTCCCGGCCGAGAGGGGTGATGCGGGCGAGTTCGAGCGCCACGGAATGGTCGGCGCGGTTGGCGGCCTGATCGAAGCCGGGCGCGTGAAGCTCTACTGCGTCGACTCGTTCGACCGCGAGACGTGGTCCAACCGCGACATTCCGCTCGAGGAGCGAGCCCGCCGGCACGGCATCTACGAGTCATGGATCCTGGGCGAGGTCGTGCCGTTCGTCCGCCACGACTGCGGTGGCGCGAGCGAGATGATCACCTGCGGTGTCAGCCTTGGAGCGTTTCACGCCGCCAACTTCGCGCTCAAGCGCGCCGACGTGTTTCCGCTGGCGATCTGCCTGTCCGGCAACTACGACCCCGCCGTGTGGGACGGGTGGGGCGAGCGCGGGGAGGCCGCGTACTTCAACAACCCGATGGACTATGTGTCACATCTCGGGGGCGACCACCTGGACTGGCTCCGCGACCGCCTGAGCGTGCTGCTCGTGTGCGGACAGGGGCAATGGGAGGACACGACGGGCGCGCTTGACTCGACCCGTCGGTTCGCGTCGCTGCTCGGCGGCAAGGGGATCCGCTGCGAGCTCGATCTGTGGGGCCACGACGTCGCGCACGACTGGCCATCGTGGCGCGCGCAGCTGGCCCATCATCTGCCACGCTTCTCCTGAGCCATGGCGGAGAGGACACATCTGATCGGTCTCCTGCTTGGCACCGAGGAGGATTGGCCACGCGCGTTCGAAACGCTCGTGGCGCGGCTCGGCCTGATCACCGACGGGGCCGGCGAACGCCACCGGATCGCCAGCGAGCGGATCACGATCGAGCCGTTTGACCTGCGCGACCGGCCGACCTACGAGCTGGTCATCGACCGCCTGGCCTACTGGTACTACGTCCCGCGCGAGTGGCTGAAGAAAGTGGCGCTGATGGACGACGTGTATCTGCTCAACAGCCCATTCACCTTCCAGTCGATGGAGAAGCATGCGGCCTACTGCGCGATGATCCGCCTCGGCCTGAAGGTGCCGCCTACCGTGATGGTGCCGCACAAGGACCCGCCGGAAAACTCACGCTTCCAGTACACCGCGGCCAAGTACAACCAATCGTTCGACCTGGCCGCGATCGCCGAGCAGATTGGCTACCCGCTGTTCATGAAGCCCTACGATGGCGGGCAGTGGATCGGGGTCAGCCGCATCCGCAATCGGAGCGAGCTTCAGCGCGCCTATGACGCGTCGGGGCGGCGGATCATGCACCTCCAGGCGTCGATTGAGGGGTTCGACGTGTTCGCGCGGTCGTTGTCGATCGGGCCCGAGACGATGATCATGAAGTTTCGCCCCGACCATCCGATGCACGACCGCTACGAGGTGGCACACGACTTCCTCACGCCATCGGTGGGGGAAGAGGTACTCACCATCAGCCGCCTGGTCAACGCGTTCTTCCGCTGGGAGTTCAACTCGTGCGAGTGTCTCGTGCGCGGCGATCAGGTGCATCCGATTGACTACGCCAACGCATCGCCCGACGTCGCGCTGACCAGCCTGCACTATTACTTCCCGTGGGCGATCAAGACGCTCGTCAAGTGGTGCACGTTCTGCCTGGTCACCCGCCGGCGCCCGCGGCTGGACCTCGACACGCGGCGTTACTTCGAGATCGCCGACCGCGACGACCTGAGCTACGACGAAAAGCTAGCCGCTTACCGCCGGCTGGCCGACGAGCACTTCGAGGCCGACCGCTTCCAGGACTTCTGCGCCAGCCGGCTGGCCGATCTCGACGACGTCGTGCTCGACTGGGTCGCCTCGGCCGACTTCGACCGCCTGCTGATCGACACCGTGCGCGCCACCTACCCGGCCCACGAGCACGACCGGTTCGTGGCGCACCTGCGCGGGCTGCTCGGACAGTGGGTGCGCGAGCAGGGCGCGTCGCCGGCCTGGGCTTGATTTTTCGGGCCGGCTACGCCGGCGTCCGTGGGGCCAGGTGCCCCGTCCGGACGGGGTGGACGGTCCCACGGACGCTGAGCGAAGCGAAGCCCTAAATGGACGCCGGCGCCGCGACCAGCTCGGGGACGTCGCGCTCGATCTCGTGCTCGCGCACCAGCCACGCCGCCGCCACCGCGCCGGCCAGGGCGAGCAGGCCGCCGATCAGGAGGATCGTGTGCAGCCCGCTCAGGAACCCCTGGCGAGCGGCGTCCGCGAGGATCCCGTGGGCCGCGTGGGGCAGGGCGCCCGCCGAGGCCGCCTCGATCAGCCGATGGCCTTGACCGCCGGGCACGAGCGAGTTGATCTTGTCCGCGCCGCGGGCGAGGAAGATCGCGCCCCAGGCGGCCACCCCGACCGCGATCGCGACCTGACGGAAGGTGTCGTTGATCCCGGCCGCCATGCCGCTGCGATCCTTGGAGACGACGCTCACCGCGACGTCGGCGATCACGGGGTTGAGCAGGCCGACGCCGACGCCGGCCACGATGAAGCCGGGCAGCAATGCGGTCCAGCTCGAGTGCGCGGTCACGCCCGACATCAGCAGCAGCCCGCCGCCGACGCCGCCCAGCCCGATCGCCATGATCGCCCGGGCCGGCAGTCGACCCATGAGCGCGACGGCGAGCGGCGCGACGAGGAATGGGACGATCGTGATCGGCAGGTAGCGCAGCCCGGCCTGGAGCGGCGAGTAGCCGAGGTAGTTCTGGAGGTACAGCGTCAGGTACAGGAACAGCGCGAACAGAGACGCCGACACGGCGGCCGCCGCGAGCTGCACGCCGGTGAACGCGCCGCGCCGGAACAGGTGCAGCGGGAGCATCGGCTCGCTCACACGTTCCTCGATCGCGGCGAACGCGGCCAGCATCAGGCCGGAGCCGGCGAGCAGGCCGACGATCAGCGGGCTGCCCCAGCCGTTGTCGTTGCCGCGCAGCAGCGCAAGCACGAGCATCAACAGGGCGCTACTGAAGCTGACCAGCCCGAGCCAGTCGACGCGGGTCGCGTTCGGATCGCGCGACTCTCGTACTCGCGCGAACGTCAGCCCAAGCGCGGCGATACCCACCGGCACGTTGACGAAGAACACCCAGCGCCACCCCAGACCGCTGGTGATCGCGCCGCCGACGAGTGGTCCGATCGCGACCGCGATGCCGATCGTCGCGCCGTACACGCCCATCGCGGTGGCGCGTTCACGCCCGGCGGGGAACTCCTGCGCGACGAGCGCGAGCGAGACGGCGAACATCGCGGCGCCGCCGATCCCCTGAATCGCACGGGCGATGTTGAGGAACGTCGCGTCGGGGGCGAGCCCGGCGGCGAGTGACGCGGCCGAGAAGATGGCCAGCCCGACCCCGAACACGGCCCGCCGCCCGAGGCGGTCGGCGAGGGAGCCCGCGGTCAGGACGACTGCCGCGAGCGACAGCGTGTACGCATCGATCACCCACTGCACGTCGGTGAAGGACGCCGATAGATCCCTCTGGATCGAGGGGAGCGCGGTGTTCACGACCGTGATGTCGAGCAGCAGCATGAACGTTCCGACGCTTACCGTGAGTAAGGTCCACCACTTCCTGGTCAATTGAAATCCTCCGGCGTTAGGTGCTAAACTAGTCAGGCAACCTTGTAAGGTCTCCAAATTGTCTGGCTACCTTATCAGGATCCCTGACTAAATGTCAAACCACCCCATGATCCGCCTGCTCGAGCAGGGCTTCGACGTCTTCGCCGAGGAGATGGGCCGGCGCGTGGCGGACACGCCCTACAGCGACATCCGCATCTCCCACGGCTGCGTGTTCGGCAACATCGACCCGGACGGGACGCGCCTGACCGATCTGGCCGAACGCGCGCATATGACCAAGCAGTCGGTTGGCGAGGTGGCGAGCGAGCTCGAACGGCGGGGCTATCTGGAGCGGGTTCCCGATCCGGGCGACGGCCGGGCCAAGATCATTCGATTGACCGAGCGCGGCCGCGAGGCCCAGGCGCTGGGCTTCCAGATCATTGGCGAGCTCGAGGAGGAATGGGCCGAGCGCTTCGGCGCGGAAAGGATTGCCGCGCTGCGCGACGCGCTCGAAGCGATCACCGCCGAGCGGCTCGAGGGCGTACCGGTCGCGTAGAGGTTCCTGTCACGGGCACGCGCCCTCTCTCGTCATAGGGAGTGCAAACGACGAGAGGAACCGACATGAAGATCTTCGTGGCAGGCGCCACGGGCGCCATCGGCCGGCAACTCGTCCCGCGACTGATCGCGGGGGGACACCGGGTGGTCGGCATGACTCGCAGCGAGTCCAAGCAGGCGGCCCTGTGGGAGATGGGCGCCGAGCCGGTCGTGGCCGACGCTCTGGACCCCGTCCAGGTCGCGCAAGTCGTGGCGAGCGCCCAGCCGGACGTGATGATCCACGAGCTGACCTCGATCGGCGGCCTGAACCCGCGTCACTTCGACCGGGACTTCGCGGCGACCAACCGACTGCGCACCGAGGGCACAGACCATCTGCTGTCGGCCGGGCGCGCAGTCGGGGTCAAGCGGTTCGTGGCCCAGAGCTACGCCGGCTGGCCGCAGGGCCGCACGGGTCCTGCGGTCAAGAGCGAGGAGGAGCCGCTCGACCCGGCCCAGCCGCGCGAGATGCGCGAGTCGTGGGAGGCGATCCGTCACCTCGAAGCTGCCGTGACCGGCGCCGACTGGACCGAGGGGGTCGTGCTCCGGTACGGCGGCCTCTATGGTCCGGGCACGTCGATGGCCCCGGGTGGCGAGCAGATCGAGATGGTCCGCCGGCGCCGGATCCCGGTCGTCGGCAACGGTGCCGGCGTGTGGTCGTTCATCCACGTCGCGGACGCCGCCGAGGCGACGGTCGCGGCGGTGCAGCGCGGGCAGCGCGGGATCTACAACGTGGTCGACGACGAGCCGGCGCCCGTGGCCGAGTGGCTGCCGCGGCTGGCGGCGGCGATCGGCGCGCCCAAGCCCTACCGGGTGCCGCGGTGGCTCGGGCGGCTGGCGGCCGGCGAGGCGGGCGTCGTGATGATGACCGAGATCCGCGGCGCGTCGAACGCGAAGGCCAAGCGCGAGCTGGGCTGGGAGCCGGGACACCCCAGCTGGCGCCAGGGGTTCGCCCAATGAGTGCACCGGTCGACGAGGAGCTGCTGGATGAGCTGCGGCCGGTGGCATTCGCGATCGCGTACCGCATGCTCGGGAGCGTCGCCGAGGCCGAGGACGTGGTCCAGGAGGCGCTGCTGCGCCTGCACCGCTCGCTCGAGTCAGGCGAGCGGATCGAGTCGCCGCGCGCCTTCCTCGCCACCGTGACCACGCGGCTGGCCATAGACGAGCTGCGCTCGGCCCGCTCGCGGCGCGAGCGCTACGTCGGCGACTGGCTGCCCGAGCCGATCGTGACCGGCGGTCTTCGCGGTTTATCGGCGGCGCCTGAGCAGCGCGCCGTGTTCCTGCTGCGCGACGTGTTCGACTACGGCTACGACGAGATCGCGTCGATCGTCGGCAGGAGCCAGCCGGCGGTTCGCCAGCTCGCCGTGCGGGCGCGGGCACACCTGGATTGGCATTCCCGCCCAACCCGGCCGCGGTTCCGCACCTCGCGCGCGCAGCGCGACGAGCTGTCGCGCCGGTTCTTCGCCGCCGTTCAGGAGGGTGACGTCGCCGGGCTCGAGGCGCTGCTCGCCCACGACGTCGTCCTCACCGGCGACGGCGGCGGGAAGGTGCCTGCGCTCGCCCGCCGGCTTCGGGGACGCTCGCGCGTGGCGCGTACGCTGTTCAACTGGGTCCGCTGGGGCTCCCGCGTTCCCGGATCCTCGCTGCGGCCGGTCGAGGTCAACGGCGCGCCGGGCGCGCTGCTGCTCGACGGCGAGGGTCGCCTGGTGGCGGTATGGGCGCTCGAGGTCTCGGGCGGCCAGATCACCGGCGTGAGCTCGATCATCAACCCGGACAAGCTCGGGCATCTCGGGCCGGTGGCCGACGTGCGGGCGCTGCTCGAGATTGCCGTGCGGGCGTCGCGATAAGGCTTAATTCGCGCGGCGGTTTGCGTGTAGTAGGGTCGCCGCGGGGATCGTCGCCGAGCGAGGAGAGGTAAATGCGTAAGACGGTGGCCATGCGAGTTGCGATGTCGCTTGCCCTGATGGGTCTGGTCGCGGCGGTCGTTCCAGCTGTGGCGGTCGCGTCGCCGTCGGGTGGTCCGGCGTTCGGTCCGAACGTGATCGTGTTCAACCCTTCGATGCCGCAGTCGACGATCCAGTCCGAGCTCGACGCGATTGCCACCCAGCAGGTTCCCAGCCAGTTCGGGACCGGGCGCTACGCGATCTTCTTCGAACCCGGGACCTACGGGTCGTCGTCCGATCCCCTGACCTTCGAGGTCGGCTATTACACCCAGGTCGCGGGGCTCGGCGCGCAGCCCGGCGATGTGACGATCGACGGCGCGATCGATGTCTTCAACGACGATTGCTCGGCGAGCGGCGGTACGTGCGACGGCCTCGTTAACTTCTGGCGCTCACTCTCGAACCTGACGCTCAACTTCACGCCGCAGGCGAACCCCACGGCGTCCGACTTCGTCCCGGCCACCAACGAGAGTCCCAGCTGCAACAACACGTTCGAGTATTGGGCTGTGTCGCAGGCGTCGCCCATGCGCCGCGTGGTCATCAACGGAAACGTCGCGCTCCAGGACTTCTGCAACGAGGGGTTCGTCAGCGGCGGGTTCCTGGCCGATGACGACTTCGCCGGT
>Ga0335072_10004508_pt1 | contig 20654 bp, 18 predicted proteins | sample Lox_Sample_21_FD_206725 | JGI IMG/M metagenome (GOLD analysis project Ga0335072, IMG submission 206725) | Soil microbial communities from Loxahatchee National Wildlife Refuge, Florida, United States - Lox_Sample_2.1 | ecosystem: Environmental > Terrestrial > Soil > Wetlands | place: USA...
CTCAACAACATCACGGCGAGCCCGACGTCGTCGGGGGACGGGTCGCCGTGGGCGTCCGAGGTGCTGTGGAGCGACCCGGCGCTCCGGACGTTCGTGAACCTCTCGGGGGTCCGGGTCGCCGGCCCGCTGCGGGCGATCGCGGGCTCGTGGAACGGAACGCCGACCCTGACGTTCTGGGGGAAACTGTCGTGGGGAGCGAACCCGCTGGCGGCCTCCACCTCTGACAACGGCGTTCCGGATGGGGCCCAGGTCGACCCCTTGGGAGGCACCGACCTCCAGGTCACCCTCACGAGCTGGACCGACACCGCTGCGGCGGCGGGGAACGGAGTGGCGGCGTTCATCGATGCGAACTCGTCGGCAACGGCGTACTCACCGCCCCGAGTGGACTATAGCGGCTTTTCCGAGCAGGTTACGGCAAACTCGGCGGGCGCGGCCAACTTCCCGGGGTCGCTGTCGCCGCCGAACTACGTGGTCACTTTTCCGGTGATCTCCTCGGAGCAGTTTGCCTATCTGAACCTCTCCCTCGTGCAGAACGAGTCGACGGACAACTCGCCCGATACCGTCTACGCGATTCCGAGCACGCTTCACTACAAAGTCGATCTCTTGAACACCTCACTGCACAATCTGACCTACCCGAGCGGGGGAGGGAGTCCGAGCATCTCGTTCAGCTACCGAGTGCTCCCGGGAGAGGCGAAGGCACCGACCTGGATCCTGGCTCCGCCGAACAACACGACGATGTCTCTCCTCCCGGCGGGACTTGCCCGATACACGGCGGAGCAGGACTTTGACCTGATCGTCCTCAACGACACAGCACCTCTCCACTCCGCACCTACACGAATCACGGTCGGGGACATACTCGGTCCCCAGCTCAACTGGAACTACCCGGTGACCCTGCTGCCCGGACTGAACAACCTCCTCGTGCCCCGGAGCCTGATGCTTGCGTCGCCCTTGGGGCAGACCCTCCTCAATGCCACCGGTCAGGTGACGGTGCCGACGGGCCACCAAGACTCGTAGCTGACCTTCGATCCCGGCAACTGGCTGGCCCGGGTGGTGAACTCTTCGACCAACCGGCCCGGTTCGACCTCGTTCATCTCAGTTTTCTCCAACACGACACAGTCCGGGAGCTCTAGCGCTTTCGGCGGGGTCGCGTCGAATCCGGCGCTCGAGGCCGGGTACGAGTCCCGTCAAGTTCAGTCGGCGATTTGGATCAATGTCTCGAGCGCCGGCTACGGGAGCAACCTGACCAGCGGATCCGCTGAGCTGACAGACCTCCTGGGGGGGTTGCTCCTCAATGCGACGGGCAACCTCACCGGCAACCTCCTCAACGAGAGTGCCGAATTGCCGACGCTAGGATTGTCCTCGAACGTCCTGTCGGCGTTGGCGACTTTCGCCGGAAGGGCTGGCAGGGTTACAGCATAAGCGAGATCCGGATCCAGGACATTCGAGCCGTTCGGAAGACACCCCTCCTTCGCATTCCGATAGTCCGCGGGCATCCCGACCGCCAAAAGGTCAAGCCAGTGCGCGACTCTGCTTTCTTCTACCATACTGAGAGCAACCTTCAGAGAGTCAAGGCAGCCCTGGACTCGTCGGCCAGCGGCGGACGGAAGTAGCCTCGGCCACCCCTCCTGATCGGTCCGCCGGCCACTTTCGGTCGCTACTGCGAACGAATCCTTCGTCCTCAAGCCTGTGACCGTCAAGTTGGGAGGCTTCGGTGGCCGAACATGACCAGCCAGAGGTTCACTAAGCTGACCACCGTTCTCGATCGGGCTACTCGTCCGCGGACTAGGGTATGAAGGGGGGTCGGGAGCGAGTAACCCTCTCGTTCCAGTCTTGGCCTTCGTGCTGGGAGTAATCGATCTCGTGTTACACTTCGTCCATGCGTTCGATTATGTGCCAATCGGGCTTCTCATACTTGGTGCACTCATAGAAGGCATGGCCGCCGTCTTGGCCAGTCGTGCCTTGCAGGGGGAAGCAGCGGTGGAGTGGCGAATAATGGCCGGCGTCGATCTCGGTCTGGCTATCATCGGAACCGGAGCTACGGTTTACGAGATTCTTAGCGAACCATAACTGAGTGACATCAATGATTGACTCCGAAGCATACGAGCTTGTAAACGACAATTGGAGGGTGAACTTAGGCAAGGCACGGAAGTCTCGCATGCTCTCAGTCGGGATGGCGGTGCTCTTTGGCGCCGCCCTTCTGCTCTCGCTGCTCGCAGCGCTGCGGGACTTCGGTCTGGGTTACGCGGCGACGGCCGGTGCGTGGACGCCGGTCGGCGTGACGGTTGTGTTCCTATGGGTATTCCCGGTCTTCGTCTTCCAAGCGATTTTCGTCGTCGGTCCTCCCCCAACCCAACTGAGGGTAGACACGGAAGGGATTGAATTGGTGTACGGCAGGTCGAGGGTCCGGTTCCGCGCTAGATGGACCGATCCGAAATTCAGTATCGTTTTGAGGGATTTCCGTGGATGGCAGAATCCAGCCACGCTCGGTCTTGTCCTCGACACCGGTGATCACGACCTCAAGCGAATAATTCTTCCAAGCACCCGACCCCCCTCCGCCCTTCTCACTGCCGAGGCGTTGGACGCGATTCTGACCGCCTCGAGGGCAAGGCGCTTGGATATCGTGTCCAGTGTCGACACGGGCTGGCGCGCCAGTCCCGGCTGGATGCTTCCGGACAGAACCACCCGCATCATGCGAAAATCGACATAAGCTGGTTGTGGGCTGCAAAGCGGCTGGTCGCACGAGGGAAATCAAGAATCCCTGCGGGACTCATCTCTTAACTAGGCGCGCTGCGGTCTCCGAACCGAGTCGCCATGCGGGTACAGCGGGCCGGGGTCGTGGGGGGAGGGACGATGGGCGCCGCCATCGCCGAGGTGCTGGCGTTCAATGGGATCGAGGTCGTGCTCAAGGAGGTCGACATTCCGTTGGTCGACAAGGCGCTCGCCCGCGTACAAGGGATCGCCGACGAGCTGCTGACGTTCCACACCGACCGGGCCGAGAAGGAGATTGCGCGCGTGACCGACGAGGCGGGCGAGCTCACGGAGGAGCAGAAGGGCCGCATCCGAGCGAAGCTCGCCCCCAAGTTCAGCCGCGAACGCCGGGACGAACTCCTCGCCCGGGTCCACGGCACGGACGACTTCGGCGCGTTCCGAGACGTCGATTTCGTGGTCGAGGCGGTCTTCGAGCGCGACGACGTGAAGCGGTCCGTCCTGCAGGCGCTCGACGAGGCGTTGCCGGAACACGCGATCATCGGCTCCAATACCTCCTCGCTCTCGATCACCCGCCTGGCGAAGGGACTGACGCACGCGAAGCAGACGCTCGTGACGCACTTCTTCAATCCCCCGTACACCCTCCCGCTCGTGGAGGTCTCCGGGGGGGTCGAGACCCGGGATGATGTGGTCTCCGACACGATCGACTTCCTGCAGGGCCTTCGGAACCACCGGTACCCGCTGCTCCCGATCCGGGTGAAGGAGTCTCCGGCGTTCGTCGTGAACCGGCTCCTGATGCCGGTGCTCAACGAGGCGTGCTTCGCGCTCGATGAGGGGGTCGCGTCCTCGCGCGACATCGATCAGGCGATGAAGGCCGGTGCGGGGATGCCGATGGGGCCGTTCGAGCTCGCGGACCTGATCGGCCTCGATGTCGCCTTGGAGGTTGCCGAGACCCTGTACCGGGAGTTCGGGGACCCCAAGTACCGCCCGGCCTACGCGCTCCGCCGGCTGGTCGACGCGAGACACCTCGGCCGAAAGACGGGCCGCGGGTTCTACGAGTACACGAGCTAGGCGAGCGCATCGCGCCATCGTCATAACCGAGGGTCGGGTCGAGGGCGCATGCACTTTCCGTCGCAGGAGTGGGCCGACGCCTACCGGGCGGCCCTCAACACGAACGCCGCCTATCAGGAGGCGGCCCGCGCCTGGGAAGGCGACATCCTGCTAGTCGTGAAGCCGGCGAACGCGAGCGACCCGGCGCCCGGGATCCACCTCGCGCTGGCGCACGGATCCTGTTCGGCGGCGACGTTCCATCCCGACGCGCGCACGCTGGCCAGCGAATTCGTCTACGAGGGCCCAACGGAGAGCTGGCAGCGCCTGTTCCGCCACGAGGTCGATCCGGTGAAGGCGATCGTGGGCGGCACGTTCAAGGTCCGCGGCAATCTCGCGAAGCTGATGCGGTTCACGCGAGCGGCGAAGGAGCTCGTGGAGACCGCGGGTCGGGTCCCGAGCGATCCGTAGTCCTCAGGCCGGGGCGGGCGCGCCGCCCGAGGGTCGCGCGCTCGGGGGGGCGGGGGCCGCCGAGGGGCGGGCCGCCGGCGGCGTCGGCGGAAGGACGGCGCTCGCGGGCTTCAACGGCACCGCGGGGGGCCTCGGAGGCGGGGGCATCAGGAGACCCTTCAGAAAGCCGACGATCGCCGACCACGCCCGCTCCGCCTGGCCGAGATCGTACGCCCCGAGCTCCCGGGCCAGGAAGTGGTGTCGGCCCCCGGGCACGTCGAAGAAGGAGATCGGCGCGGTCGTCGAGCCCCGCACGGCCTCCAGTTGGGCGCGGGCTCGGCCGCTCGCGCGGTCGGCGGAACCCGTGACGCACAGGACCGGCGCCGTCACCAGCTTCGCGAGGTCGGGCGGTCGGACGGGCATGGGATAGGCGAGGGCGACGGCCGCGATCCGCGGCGCCCGGGCCGCGAGGGCGAGCGCGAGGCTGCCGCCGTACGAGGCGCCGAACAGGGCGCTCTTGGCCGGGTCGACCATGTCGCGCCCGCGCAGGTGCTCGAGCGCGTCCGAGTAGAGCTCGACCAGTTCGGTGACCCGACGGGAGTCCGCCGCGACGCCGCCCCGGAACTGGGCGCCCGACCGCAACGTCACGTGGTGGGAGGCGCCGATCCCGTCGGTCTTCGCGAGGTCGGGGAGCAGGACCTCGAACCCCTCGCGCGCGAACCGGATCGCCGCGTCGAGGAGGGTGGTGGTGAGGCCGTAGACGTCGGGCGTGACCAGCACCGACGCCCGACGGACCACCTTCGTGGGGCTGAGGGCGATCGCCGGCGCCTTCCCGGTCGACGGGATCTTCGACTCGAACCAGACCCGCTCGCTCCGGTAGAGAGGCGCCGGGGCGCCGGGCGCCTTCTCCGAGGCGATCCACGTCTTGTTGAGGAAGTCAAGGACGCACAGCTTGAACCGCTCCTTGCTGAGGACGATGACCGCCTGACGCTCGCCGCACACGTCGCAGACGCCGATCACGCCGCTGCCGAACTCCGGGTCCGGCAGATCGAGCATCCGGTCGTCGTCGCGCATCGTCGGGGAGAACGGCTCCGGCGTGACGAGCGGGGGACGATTCTTAACCCTTGCCGCGGCGGCGCGGCGGGAGACCCTCCGTCTCCTCGAGTCGGTGCCGGTCGCGCGGGCGAAGGACCCGTACGCCCCGTCGCCGGAGCTCGGCGCCGAGCGCCCGGTCCGCGGTGACGACGGTCGCCCCGAGCCGCGCCGCGACCGCGACGATCGCCGCGTCGCCGCGCCCCGGTGCGGGAACTACCGGAACGGTGTCGGCGAGCGCCCGGGCCGCCCCCGCGCCCCGAGCGCCCCGCGCGAGCAGCCCGTCGAGTTCCGCGACGACCACGCTCGGGGCCGCGGGGCGGGACCCGGGGAGGAGGCGGTCGATCTCGGCGAACAGCGGGAACCCCCGACGGACGGGGAGGAAGAACGTGTTCGTATCGAGCAGGACCCACCGCGAGGGTCGGCGCGCGCGCGGACTACCGGCGTCCGCCCGCGAGCTTCGCCCGGTCGTATTCGACCCCCCCGCGTCGTTCCCGGAGCAGGTACCGCTGCGACTTCTGGTTCGCGGTCTTCGGGATCTCGTCGACGAACTCGAGCCGCTGGGGCACCATGAAGAACGGCAGGTGGTCCGCGCAGTACGCGAAGATCTCCTCGGGGGTGGCGCGGGCCCCGGGCTTCAGCTGCACGAACGCCTTCACGTCCTCCTCGCCGACGGGGGAGGGGACCCCGACGACGACCGACTCGAAGACCGCCGGGTGGCGGTTCAGCACCGACTCCACGTCGTACGGCGCCAGGTTCTCGCCGCGCCGCCGGATCACGTCCTTCTTCCGGTCGACGAAGTAGTAGTAGCCGTCCTCGTCCCGGGTGAAGAAGTCGCCCGTGTGGAACCAGAGGTTGCGCCACGCCTCGACCGTCGTCTCCGGCTTGCCCACGTAGCCGGAGAACATCGTGAACGGGGCTCGCGGTCGGACGACGAGCTCCCCGCGGACGTTCGGGGGCACGGGCCGGTCGTCGTCGTCGACGACGTCGGCTTCGACGAAGCCGAGCGGCACCCCTACCGAGCCGACCCGGATCGCGTGGGGCGGGTTCATGAGCGTCGTGCAGCCGCACTCGGTCATGCCGTACAGCTCCACGATCGTGAGCCCGAAGCGTCGCTCGAACTCCGGCCAGATCTGCTTCGTGGCGCCGGCGGTCAGGGCGGTCCGCACCCGGTGGCTGCGGTCCGTCCGCTTCTCGGGCTGCTTGTAGAGCACGTTGATCATGGAGATCAGCAGCGAGACGTGCGTCGCGCCCATCGCGGCCGCCGTCTCCCAGAACGTCGAGGCGTGGAACCGCTCCTCGAACGCGGCCGGGAGGTCGTTGAGCAGGGCGGTGAGGAGGGTCATCTCCTGGGCGTTGCAGTGGAACAGGGGCAGCGCGGTGAACAGCACCGACTCCGGCCCGAGCCGGCTGCGGAGGCCGATCTCGCGGGGCGTCGTGAGCTGCTTCTCGTGCGGGATCAGGGCCCCCTTCGGGGGACCGGTCGTACCGCTCGTGTACATGATCGACACGGGGTCGCTCGGGCGGACGGCCGGAGCCGTCGCGGTCGGGTGGTCGCCGAGCAGCTCCGAGAACGCGCGGGTGCGCTCCGGGAGCGGCTCCCGGGTCGCGACCGGGTCCGCGAGCCACTCGTGCTTCAGTCCGAGGCTGGGCCGCACGAGCTCGTAGACGCTCCAGAGGCGCCGGTCGAGCACGAGCCCCGACGGGGCGCTGTCCGCGAGCTCGTACCGTAGGATCTCGCCCTTGAGGGCGGTGTTGAGCGGCACGAGCACCGCGCCGCGCTTCGCGAGGCCGAACCAGAGGAGCGGGAACTCGAGCGTGTTGTACAGCAGGGCCGCGACGCGGTCCCCCGGGCCGATGCCGGCGGCGGCGAGCCCGTTCGCGAGCCGCTCCGTCGCGCGGTCGAGGTCGAGGAACGTGTAGGTGCGCTCGCCGAAGCGGAGCGCCGGCTTGGTCCCGTTCTTCGCGGCCTTGCCCCGGACCAGCGCAGCGAGGTCGTGGTACTCCTCGCCGGACTCCAGCATCTCGGCCGGGGAGCCGAGCGGCGATAAAAGGGGTGGCGCAGGGTCTATAGCGGCTCCCCCCCTGCGCGCCCCGTGCCGCGCCGGAGCGAGCCGTTCCGCCCGGACGCTCCGATCGTGCCGGAGCTCGCCGCCGGGGCCGTCCTGACGTCGCCCGATCGCCGGACGATCCTCCTCCTCCACGAGCGGCGCGAGGACCGGTGGTGCTTTGCGAAGGGCCATGTCGACCCCGGCGAGTCGTTGCGTCAGGCCGCGCTGCGCGAGATCCGGGAGGAGACCGGGCTCTCGGAGGTCGACCTCGGCGACGAGCTCGGGGAGGTGTCGTACCGCTTCTTCGATCCCCGGAGGCGGGTCAACGTGCACAAGACCGCGGTCTACTTCGAGGGAACGACCGCGCAACGGTCCGTGACGCTCGAACCGATCTTCGATGCCGCCGAGTGGGTCGACCTCGGCACGGCGCTCGAACGGGTGCCGTTCTCCACCGACCGCGCGATGCTCGAGCGGTTCCGGGATCGGGTCGCCCCGCGCTGAACGGAAAGAGAAAGGAGGAAAAGGTTGGGGCGGGCCCCGGGCGGGGCCCGCCGTCGGGGCGCGCTCAGAGCCGCCGGTTCGGGTCCTCGGGGGCCGAAGGGCCGTTCGAGGGTCCGGCGGGAGGCTCGACCGAGCCCGGGACCGCTCCGGCGGGGGGAACGCCGTTCGTCCAGGACTCACCGTAGCCGCCGACCAGTCCCTTCTGGGACCGGCGCCGGGCGTACGAGCGCCACTCGATCACACCGACCGTACCGACGATCGCGACCACCACGAGGCCGACGAGGCCCACGAGCAGCAGGCCGTTCGGGCCCACCGCCGCGGCGCCGCATCCGCTCGTGAGGCAGTTCGACTCCGCCTGCGCCTGCGCCACGGACATCGGCTGACCGGTGACCGTAGCCCCGGGGCTCTGCGTCGGCGCCGCCGGGGACGCGCCCGCCGTCGGGGTCGCCTCGGCATCGATCGCCGAGTCGTCCGCGCCGAAGGTGGTCTGGGCCGCCGTCACCTCGAGGCCGTTCGGGCCCGAGCTCAGGTAGAGGGTCTCCGCCGAGGTGATCGAGGTCGATCCGAACGACATCGAGTCGTACTGCTTCGCCGACGCGCCGAACAGGTCGAACGCGTGGGGCACCAGCACGAATCCGTCGTAGTTGTCGAACGGACCCTGCACGACCAGCTCGACCGCGATGCGGGTCCTGTGGTCGGTGAAGACCGGGACGGCCTCCAGCTTGAAGCCGGTGAGGCTCACGGTGCCCGCCCGGGTCCAGTTTCCGGCGAACGTGCCGGACCCCGTGCCCGTGGTCCCGTTGTACCCCATCTCCTGCCACTGGTAGGAGACGTTCCAGAACGCTCCCCCGCTCGCCGTCGCCGTCGAGTTCCACTGGTTCACGCCGCTCAGGTTGAGCGGGACGAGCCCGAGGGCCGGGGCGAAGTTGACCCGGCCCGAGGCCGCGCCGTTCACGTTGAGCGAGGCGCTCCGCGTGTGGCCGGCCGTCGTGACCGAGATCGACTCCGCGAGGGCGCCCGTGATCGCCACCGACTCGTTCGCGAGACCGAGCGCCGGCACCGCCGTGCCGTCCACGTAGACGACCGACGCGTTGGTCAGGGTCGCGAACGCGACGTCCTGCTCGTCCGCGTGGTAGTTGTACGTGGCCTGCACGATCGGCCCGGTGTACGTCGCCGTCACGGTGACGCCCACCGTGCGCTGTTCCTCGATCAGGAACGTTCCCGGGGACTCGTTCGTGACCGTGAAGATCACGGTCCATCCGAACGACGCGTCCCAGGTGGAGGTCGCATTGCCGAGGGTCAACGTGGTGTTGGACCATCCCTCGCCGCCGTACGCCCACTGCTCCGCCGCGGTGGATGCCGGCGTCAGCGCGGGGGCGGCGCTCGCCACACCCGTGAGCGTCGGAACCACCGCGAAGGCGACCAGCATCGCGACGCCCAGCGCCGCGAGGTAGCCGGCGGCCCTCGCTCGATTCGTTCTCCTTCCGCTCTCTCTCATGTTTCCGTCCGACGGGCCTGCCCGTCAGGGAGACCGAGGGCCGAAGGGGGGGCATAAGGGACGGTTCCGCCGCGAGGGTCCCTCGATGGACGGTATGTCACACCGTAGCAACGCCCGACGTCAGGGCGGCGGGTCCGGGACCCGGAATCGGGCGGTCCGGGCCAGCGCGATCGACTCCGGGTAGCCGGCGTCCGCGTGCCGGGCCACGCCGAGGCCGGGGTCGTTGTGGAGCACGCGGCCGATCCGGCGGTCGGCGGCGTCCGTCCCGTCGGCGACGACCACGAGGCCGGCATGGATCGAGTTGCCGATGCCGACCCCGCCGCCGTGGTGGACCGAGACCCACGACGCGCCGCTCGCGACGTTGAGCAGCGCGTTCAGGATCGGCCAGTCGGCGATCGCGTCCGAGCCGTCGCGCATCCCCTCGGTCTCCCGGTACGGGCTCGCGACGCTCCCGCTATCGTGGTGGTCCCGGCCGATCGCCACCGGCGCCGCCACTTCCCCGTCGTGCACCAGGGTGTTCACGAGATGGCCGAACCGCTCCCGCTGGCCGTAGCCCATGTAGCAGATCCGGGCGGGCAGGCCCTGGAATCGCACCTTCTCGCCGGCGATCCGGATCCAACGGCCGAGGTGAGCGTCCTCGGCGAACTCCGCCAGGATCATCCGGTCGATCCGTCGGATGTCCTCGGGGTCGCCGCTCAGGGCCAGCCACCGGAACGGTCCGCTGCCGACCGCGAAGAGCGGCCGGATGTACCGGGGAACGTACCCCGGGATCTCGAACGCGTCCGCCACGCCGGCGTCCCGGGCCTGGGTCCGGAAGTTGTTGCCGTAGTCGAAGGCGTGGCTCCCTGCCGCCCGCATCGCGAGGATCGCCCGCGCTTCGACGGCGATCGAGGCCCGCACCCGGGCCAGGTAGCCCGCCGGGTCCCGGACCCGTTCCGCGACCGCCTCCTCGAGCGAGAGCCCGGCCGGAACGTAGCCGACGCGGAGGTCGTGGGCGGCGGTCTGGTCGCTCACGATGTCCGGGAAGAGCCCGCGCCGCACGAGTTCCGGGTAGACGTCCGCGGCGTTCGCCCGCAGGCCGATCGACAGCGGTCGACGGGCCCGCGCGGCCTCGCGGGCCAGCTCGATCGCCTCGTCGAGGTTCGCGGCCTCCCGGTCGAGATAGCGAAAGCGCAATCGACGCGCGATCGCGTTCGGATCGACGTCGACGACGACCGCGACGCCGCCGAGCAGCGTCACGGCGAGCGGCTGCGCTCCGCCCATCTCCCCGAGGCCCGAGGTCAGCATCCAGCGGCCGCCGAGGTCGGGCGAACCGAACTCGATCCGTGCGAGCGACGCCAGCGTCTCGTACGTGCCCTGCAGGATCCCCTGGGTGCCGATGTAGACCCAGCTCCCGGCCGTCATCTGACCGTACATGGTCAGCCCGCGCGACTCGAGGTCCCAGAAGACGTCGTCCGTCGCCCACCGCGGAACGAGGAGCGCGTTGGCGATCAGCACGCGCGGCGCGTCCGGGTGCGTGGGAAAGATCCCGACGGGCTTGCCGGACTGGACCAGCAGGGTCTCGTCGTCCCCGAGGGTCTTCAGCGACGCCACGATCCGGTCGAACGACTCCCAGTCGCGGGCCGCTTTCCCCCGACCTCCGTAGACGATGAGGTGGTGGGGGTCCCGCGCCACCTCGGGGTCCAGGTTGTTGAGGAGCAGCCGCAGGGCCGCCTCCTGGCCCCAGCCCCGGCACGAGAGCTCCCGACCGCGCGGGGCGCTCACCGTTCGGTCCGACTCGAGGGTGCGGGCCACGGCAGGGGCAGCGGAGCGGGATTTACAACCCTTCGGGCCCCACGGAACTCCAGGCGGAGCTCTATACGGACCCCCGACCACGTCGGCCCCGTGAGCGAGGCCCCCGCGACCCCGGACCCGGGGCGGGATCACGCGCGCCGCGTCGGGGCCGCCCTCTGGATCGCCGGCGTGCTCGAGTTCGTCGCCGGCATGATCGTTGCCCAGTCGGCCTGGTCCCACCCGCCCTACAGCCTGACTCAGAACGTCATCAGCGACCTCGGGGCGATCCACTGCGGCCCGCTGGACGGGCGGACGGTATGCTCGCCCCTCCACGTCGTCTTCAACGCCTCGCTGATCGTGGCCGGACTCCTCCTGTTGGGCGGCCTCGCGCTGCTCCGCTCCACGTTCCCGCGCGGGCGCCTCGCCCGGATCGGGATCGGACTGCTGGCGATCTCCGGGGTCGGGGCAATCGGGGTCGGCACGCTCCCCGAGGACTACTTCCTGCCCGGTCACCTCCTCTCCGCCCTGCTCGCCTTCGCCGGGGGCAACCTGGCGCTCCTGGCGCTCGGCGGGGCGATGCGCGGGGACCCTCGGTGGGGTCGCTGGAGCCTCTACTCGATCGCTTCGGGGCTCATCGGCCTCGGCGCGCTCGGGCTCATCGTCGCCCGAGCCTACGAGTGGGGCGGCGTCTTCTCGGCGTGGGGCGAAGGGGGCATCGAGCGTACGATCGCGGCCCCAATCTTCCTCTGGCTGCTCGCGACGGGCGTCCTCGTGTTCCGCTTCCGCGATCACGCCCCGGACGCGGCGCCGCGCGAGCGCCCCGCCGGGTGACCCGGGTCCCGGACGTGGGTCCCACCGGGCGGCCCGGAGGATTTTTGATGCGGAAGCCGTGGGGAGGTCGATGTCCTCGTCCGGGCGAACCGCCGGCGTACCGTTCCGCGACCGCATCGGCACGCCGCTGATCGGCAGCGCCCCCCGCGTGATGTTGCTCGGTAGCGGAGAGCTCGGTCGCGAGATCGCTCTCGAGGCGATGCGCCTCGGCGCGGAAGTGATCGCCGTGGACCGGTACGCGAACGCCCCCGCCATGCAGGTGGCCCATCGCCACCACGTCGTCCAGATGACGGACCGCGCCGCCCTGCGCGCGCTCGTCCACCGCGAGGCCCCGGACGTCCTCGTGCCGGAGATCGAACAGATCGCCACGGACGAGCTCGTCCGTCTCGAGGCGGAGGGGTGGACGGTCATCCCGCGCGCGGAGTCGACGCGCGCCACGATGGACCGAGAGCGGATCCGACGGCTCGCCGCGGAGAAGGCCCGGGTGGCGACGAGCGCCTTCGCGTTCGCGGACTCCGCGGCCGACGCCGCCCGCGCGGCCCGGGAGCTCGGGTTTCCGTGCGTCTTCAAGGCGATGATGTCGAGCTCGGGCCACGGCATGACGGTCGTGCGCGACGCGGCCGGGGTCGAGGCCGCCTACGCCGAGGCGAGCGAACACGGCCGGGTCCGGAATGCGCGGGTGATGATCGAGGAGTTCATCCCGTTCGATCGGGAGGTGACGATGCTGACGCTCCGCCACTACGATCCGGCGGGCCGGGTGACGACGACGGTCATGGAGCCGATCGCGCACGTTCGGCCGGGGACCCTGTACCACGAGAGCTGGCAGCCCGAAATGTTCGCGCCGGAGGTCCGCCAGTCCCTGGCCGCCACGGCGACGGCGGTCACGGACCAGCTGGGAGGGGTCGGGATCTTCGGGGTCGAGTGCTTCGTGCGCGGCGACCGGGTCTATTTCAGCGAGGTCTCGCCGCGGCCCCATGATACGGGGCTCGTCACGCTGGGCAGCCAGTGGAACAGCGAGTTCGCGCTCCACGCCCGGGCGATCCTCGGGCTCCCGTACGTCGGCCCCGAGCCGACCACCCCGGCCGCGGCCCGCGTGATCCTGGGATCCGGGGCGGGGTGGGCCCCGACGTTCGGGGGCCTGCGCCGGGCGCTCGCGCCCCACGGCGTGCGGATCTTCCTGTTCGGCAAGCCCGAGGGGTACTTCGAGCGGCGGCTAGGGATCGCGGTCGCGCGCGCCGATTCGATCGAAGCCGCCCGGACGCTCGCCCGGGCCGCCGCCGAGACCGTGGAACGCGAGATCGCCTACGAGTTCCCCAAGGATCCGGCTCCCCATCCGTAGCCTCCTCCCTCGTCGGTCAGCACGCCCGCGGTAGCCGCGACGGTGGACATCTTCGGGTCCTGACGCGCGAGGGGGGCCGGGCTCAGTTCTTCGGACCGCGCGCCGACCCCTCCTTCGGGAGCGCGCACGCTTCCCGCGCGGCACCCGAGGGCTCGGGGACCGTACGGGGACTCGCCCGCCGCCGGTCGTAGCCGAGGCGAAGCCCTAAATGGGTGGAAGCCGGGCCGGGTCTTCGGCGGGTGCCGCCATAGCTCAGTCGGTAGAGCGGCTGATTTGTAATCAGCAGGTCGGGAGTTCAATCCTCTCTGGCGGCTTCCCCGAACTCCCGGCCCCGCCGGCGCCCGGGGCCGTCCCCCACCCACCCGCCAGTGCGACGGGCGCCGCGGAGCGAGGTGGCTTGGTCGGCGCTCAGAGGGTTACCGAGCCGGTGATCTGGGCGCCCATCGCGAAGCCGATGACGTTGAGGCTGTAGCCGGAGCCGGCCATGACCGGGTTCTCGACCACGGTGAGGTTCGCCCCGTCCGGGATGAGCACGTTCCAGTCCCCCGGGCCCACGGTCTGCCAGCCCCCGGCGACGGTGTACGTGAGCACGTTCGTGCCGTTCGGGTCCTCGAGCACCGCGTACCATCGGCTGGTCGGGTCCGGCACCGGTCCGGTGCAGACGTCGGTGGCGTTCACGTCCGGCGTCGCCTTCGGGTCGCTCACGAAGTCCCCGTCCGCGATCTCGGTGATGCGGGGGTCGGCGTCCCCCGTGGTGATCGGCTCGCTCGCGTTCACCCACGGCACGCGCTCCGCGGTCACGTTCCCTGCGCCGGAGCAGTTGACCTCGCTCACGACCGGCGTCCCGAACGTCACGACGATCGGGGGAGCGTTCGAGCTCTCGTCCGGCGGGCCGGTCCCCGGCACCACCGGCTTCGCGGTCAGCATCACGGCGATCGCCAGCACGATCACGGCCGTGGCGAGCACGGTCAGCGCGGTGTCGGTCCGACCGCGCCGGCGCTGGGCGCGTCGCTCCCGAAACTCCCGGGCCCCCGTGGACGGCGACGGACCCGCATCCCCGCCGGGCGGACTCGGAAGCATGGTGGCCCTCTAGGCGTCGCGCGCGACGAGCTCTAGATAGGCCTCCTCCACGGGCAATAAGCTGTTGGAGAACTCGAGCACGGGTGCGATGGCCTGGCATGCGATGAGCAGCTCCCGCCGCCGGTTCTCGCTCCCGTCGAAGGCAAGGCGCCAGCGGCGCTCCGTGCGTTGGGCGGCGGTCGCCCCGAGGGCCTGGAGCGGCGCCAGCGCCGCCTCCGCGACGGCCGCGGCGAACTCGACGTCGACCTGGCGGTGCGGCACCCGTTCGGCGATCCGCTCCGTCCGGTCGCGCAGCAGAAGGCGGCCCCGAGCGAGGATCATCAGCTCGTCGCAGAGGTCCGCGACCTCGACCATCTGGTGGGAGCTCATCAGGACGAGATGGTCCCGCTTCAGCCGCCCCAGGAGCCGACGGACGACGACCCGCTCCGCCGGGTCGAGCCCGCTCGTCGGCTCGTCCAGGAGGAGGATCTTGGGGTCGCCCATCAGGGTGGCCGCCAGGGCCACCCGCTGCCGCTGCCCCTTCGAGAGCCCGCCGACCCGGTCCGCGAGCGGAGGGAGCTCGAGCTCCGTGTGGCACCGGTCGATCTCGGCGTCGACGTCCTCGACGGGGAGCCCGCGCGACCGGCCGACCAGGGCGAGGGCGTCGTAGACGGTGAGCGTAGGATACGGCTCCGGCGTCTCGATGAGCGCGCCCACCTCCCAGAGGGCGCGCTTGCGGTCCGCGACCGGGTCGAAGCCCTGGATCCGCACGGACCCGGAGGTCGGCCGCAGGAGTCCGACCAACAGCTTGAGGGTCGTCGTCTTCCCGGCGCCGTTCGGGCCGAGGTAGCCGATCGCCCCGGTGCCGTCGAGGCGGAACGAGACCCGGTCCAGGGCCGGCGCCGCGGAGCCGAACGTCTTCGAGAGCTCGTGAGCCTCTACGAGCGCGTCGCTCACCCGGTCGACTCCTTTCGATGGTAGAGAACGGCGCTGAGCGGAACGAACACCGCGGCGTACGCGAGCATGATCCCGAGGCCCTCCAGCACCGACGCGCTCCAGAGCGTGTAGAACTGGTCCTCGCCCAACGGGATCGACTGGTAGTGGAGGAAGTCCGTGTCGAGCACGGCCGCCATCGCCCCGCCGGCGTAGGTGAGGGACATCCACGGCTCCACGTTCGCGAGTTCGAGCACGCCCTGCAGCGTCGTGAGGCCCACGTACAGGGTGAGGATCGTGACCAGCACGCCGGTGGCGGGCGACCGGAACAGCGCGCTGAGGCAGAACGCCACGCCGAGCGCCGCGAAGGTGAAGACCACGGCGAGGCCGAGGGAGGCGGCGAGCGCGGCCCACGGGATCGAGCCGCCGCCGAAGAAGTAGACCGCGCCGGCGAGCCCGAAGGCGTAGTAGACGGCGACCACGGCGATCGTGACCAGGGTCGCGGCGAGATACCGGCCCACCAGCAGGATCCAGCGCGGGATCGGCAGGACGAGCATGTAGTAGCCGGCCCCGGTCGAGAAGTCGACGCTCAGGGCGTCGCCGCCGAAGAAGGCGGCGGCGATGATGATCCAGAGCCCGGCGTAGTCGAGGAAATTGCTGAGGTACTCGGAGCTGCGGTTCAGCTGGGCGACGCGCGTCGCGGTCACGCCCGCGTCCAACTGGAAGGCGAGGGTCAGTGCCGAGACGAACGCGACGAAAGCGAGGAGGCCCAGGAACCGGTACGTGCGGAAGTAGTGGGTGAGCTGGCTCGAGGTGACCGTCCTGAGCTGCCCTGCGTCGGACACCCCGGTCCGCCGGACCGCGACCGGGCCGACCGTTGCGTGGGCCGCTGCGACCATCGTTTCGGTTCCGGGTCCTCGCCCCCGGGTCCCCGCGACGGAGCGCCGCGGGGAGCCGGGTTCGGGTTCCGGACGCCAAATACAGCGAATTCGACCCCTTTATAGCTTGCCCACGCGACCGATCCGGGCCGGTTTTGGGGGCCGCTCCGGGCTCCCACGCGCCGGACGGGGCGGCGTTTCTCGTCAGAGAACGGGAGGGGTCGGGGGGTCGCCCGGACTCGGGTCCGGCTCCGGCCCGGGCTGTTCACACTGCGGACGTGACGTCCCAACTGTTCGCAGTGTGAAGTGAGCCTGGCGCCGGCGAGCCCAAAAGATTGATAATCCACAGTACGGATGAATACGTCCATGAACCGGGTTCAGCGCTGGCGCCGACGGCGTCGCAGCGGGATCGCCGAGATCATCGGGGCGATCCTGCTGGTCGCGCTCACGCTGATCGCGGGCGTCATCCTCTGGACGTTCAAGCTCAACCTGCCGCCCGCGTCGCCGTCGGTCGGCTTCATCATCCGCTCCGGTTCGAGCAATCCCGTCTGGGGCGACCCCACCGACTGCCAGCCGCAGGGGACCTGGACCTACCCGCTGACGGCGGGCCAGCAGAACACCTGGGAGCGGGAGTGGGACGACCAGTGCTACCCGCCCTATACCACGGGCAACTTCTCGCTCATGAATACGAGCCAGGTGATCATCGCCTCGCACTCCCCGCTCAACATCCCGCTCTCCGAGATCGAGTTCTCCTTCGTCTGCTACAACTCGACGTCGACCGGCGGCACCACGACCCTCGTGGAGGGGACGCTCGCGTCGATGTCGTGGTTCCCCGGCTCGAGCACGAGCCCCGCGACCGACGCGCCCGATCTCGGCTCGTGCGGGAACTTCAACGCCGGCAACTACGGCGGGGGGGCCTACGGGACGCTGTACAACCGCCTCGGCATGTTCATCCCGATCGACACCGCCACGAACACCACGCTGCAGAACGGGGACACGTTCCTCCTGTACATCCACAACGGCGGCTGGCCGATCGACTTCGAGTGCGTCACCAACCTCTACGGCTGCCTCAACTGCCCCGGCCACGGCGGCTGCCCGCCGGGATACTCCGCGGGCCTCCCCGAGGCGGATTGGGACGACTACCACGGCGCGCCGCCGTGGTGCTTCACGAACCCCGGCTCCTGCGTGATCTACCTCACCTACACGGGCAACCCGGTGACCCTGCTGGCGACCATCCCGGTCTACCTCATGGCCCCGCCGACGGGGCTCACGTGAGCCCGCCCGATCCGGAGCAGCCGGCGTGAGAACTCGAACGAGCGCGCGCCCGAGCGGGGTCGCCCGCGCCCCCGTGCCGTGAAGCTCCGACTGCGCCGCCGCACGGTCTGGACGATCGCGATCGCCGTGGCGGCGGTCGCGGTCGTCTCCCTGCTCGTCCTCGTCGGCCTCGGTCTGCTCGTGCTTCCGGGCGAGAATCCCGCGCCCTACACCGTGAAGGAGCTCGTGGTCACGATCCTCCAGGGCACGACGTCGAGCGGGCAGGGCTGGTTCGGGAGCAGCCCGCAGAACTACACGTACCCCGCGTTCCCGTCGACCTTTGCCCCGGGGTCCACGTTCCTCTTCCGATGGACGTTCTCGAACTTCGACAGCTCGTCGCACAACATCACCTCGGTCACGGCGGGCGGTCCGTTCTCCGTCGTCTCCGTCTCCCCGGGCCTTCCGAACACGGTCCCCCGGGGAGCGGATGCGGCGAAGCTCGCCATCACGATCCAGGTCCCGGATCAGGCCGGCGGCTCGGGCGTCGTGATGCTGACGATCAACGCCGTTTCGTAGGGCGCGCGGCGGGGCGGCCCGCCGCCTCGGCCGCCGGGCGCCGCACCCACGTCCCCGCGATCACCCAGGGCGGCTCGGGCCCGATCGGCTCGACCGCGTCGGACCGGTACTTCTCGACCATCCGCTCGTCGACCTCGACGCCGAGCCCCGGCTTCTTCGGGATCCGGAACTCCCCCCGCTCCACGGCGTACCCCTTCACCAGCGACCGCTTCCAGGCCGGCCAGCTCGCCTCGAAGCTCTCCTGGAGGAAGAACGTCGGCAGGGTGGCATCCATCTGCAGGGTCGCCGCGGTCTGCACCGGACCGAAGGCGTTGTGGTAGGCGATCGGGGCGCCGTGGGCGGCCGCGACCCCCGCGATCTCGCGCCCGTAGCTGAACCCCCCCGAGTTCGTGATGTCGGGCTGGAGGATGTCGACGAGCCCGCGGGCCAGGAAGCTCTCGAAGTCCGCGGCGGTCAGCAGCCGCTCGCCCAAGGCGACCGGCGTGCGGACGGCGCGCCGGAACTCGGCGAGCGCGTCGCAGAGCTCCGGGATCACCGGCTCCTCCATGAAGCTCGGGCGGAACTCGTCGAGCGCGCGCCCGGCGCGGATCGCGGCCTCGGGCAGGAACCGCCCGTGGTATTCGATCAGCAGGTCGACGGTCGGGCCCACCGCGTCGCGTACGGCCCGGACCCGGGCCACCGCCGCCGCGAGACCGGCGGTCGAGAGGGTGCGGTACTGGTCGCCGAACGGGTCGAACTTGAGGGCCGTGAACCCGCTCTTCACCATCGCGGTCGCCTTCGCCGCGAACTCGGCGGGGTCGATGCAGTCGGAGTACCAGCCGTTCGAGTAGGCGCGGACGCGGTCGCGGAGGGCCCCCCCGAGCAGCGCGGAGATCGGCGCGCCGAGCTCCCGACCGAGGAGGTCGTGGCAGGCGATGTCGACCGCCGAGAGCGCCGAGGTCGCCTCCATCGACCGCGAGCGGTAGAACGAGTACCGCTCGAACTCCCGGAGCGCGGCGGCGTGGTCGTGGAGCTCCCGACCCACGTAGAGCCGGGCCACCTCGTCGACGCTCGCCGCCACCGGGTGGGTCATCAGGGTCGTCGGCGCCTCGCCCCACCCGACGGCCCCGTTCTCGGTGGTGACGCGGACGAGGATCACGGTGGAACTCCACGGCGAGGAGAGCTCATCGGCGGGGGCGGCGACCTCCACGGGCTCGACCGATCGGATCTTCATGGCCGTTCGACCGCGGAGGTCGGGCGAGATTAGAGGGTTTGCGGGGCGTCGGACCCCGGCGACCGATCGCCGGGCGCCGGCACCAGCTCCCGCGCGCGCCTCACGTGGGGACCGGGCAGCAGGCCCTCCACGATGTCCGTCACGCGACCCGTGGCGTCCAGGAAGAAGGTCACCCGCTTCGCCACCCCGAGAAGGCCGACGACCCCGTAGGCGCGGGCGATCGACTTGTCCGCGTCCGCCACCAGCGGGAACTCCGCGCCGCAGCGCTCGGCGAAACCGGCTTGAGTGGCCGCCGAGTCCACGCTGACCCCGATGAGCTCGATGCCGGCCCGACGCAGCTCGGGATACAGGGCCGCGAAGCCCCGGGTCTCCGCCGTGCACCCCGCCGTGTTCGCCTTCGGATAGAAGTACACCACGACCGGTCGCCCCCGCAGGGACGCGAGCGACACGCGCTCCCCGGACGACCCCGCCGCGTCGAACGACGGGGCCAGGTCGCCCACGCGCAGCATGACCGTGCCGAGCGAACGAGGGTATTTCAACCGGGGGAACGGCCCAGGGCGAGCACGCGGTCCCGATCCGCGTCGGGCAGCCCGGGTCCTCGGGCGGCGGCCAGGAACTCCTCCAGCCGGTCCGCGTGCGGCAGCGGCGCGACGACGGTCGCGACCCACGGGAACGAGAGGGCGAACTCGAGCGACGCCTGGGCGAGGGTCCGCGGCCGACCTCGGGTGAGAAATTCGAGACGGAGAACCGGATCGAACTCGGCGTGGAGCTGCCGCAGCGAGCGGGGCTCGCGAGCGGCGGGGCGGTCGGCGATGCCCGAGGCGAAGCGCGTGCCGTCGAGGCGTCCCCCGGCGAACGGGTCCAGGGCGATGAGCCGCCCGCCGTCCGCCGCCGTTGTCGCGCCCCACCGACGCACGACGTCGTGGTCGAGCAGCGAGAGCGGGGAGGTCCACAGCCCCGCGGCCCCGACGGCGCGGGCGGTTTCCGAAACGGGCCGGGCGATCGCCACCGCGTCGGGGCCGGTCGGCGCGCTGGAGGGGTCGGCGAGCTCGTGGGGTTCCTCGTCGGGTTCTACCCGCAGCACGAAGCGCGTTCCGTGCGGAAGGCGCGCTCGTGAGCGCGCGAGCGAGCTCTCGAGCGACTCCGCGGAGACCCCCGGCGGGGCTCCGGCGTCCCCCTTGCGGTCCGCCGCGGGCCGCCACCTCTCCTCGGACCGGCCGAGAAGGACGGTCAGCGGTCCGGCCGAGGTCCCGGCGGCGCCCAAGAGGCGTTCCGCGCGGTCCGGCTGGCGACTGCCCGAGACGTCGAACGTGGTCACGCCCGCCGCGAGGCTGCGACGGAGGAGCTCGAGCGTCTCCCGGTCCGCCGCCGGAGCTGCGGGCCCCGGGTCAATGGAGAAGGCGAGGGCCGACACCGTGCCGCCGCCCTTCCCTAGCGGGCGCTGCGGAACGGT
>Ga0335072_10004509_pt1 | contig 20645 bp, 23 predicted proteins | sample Lox_Sample_21_FD_206725 | JGI IMG/M metagenome (GOLD analysis project Ga0335072, IMG submission 206725) | Soil microbial communities from Loxahatchee National Wildlife Refuge, Florida, United States - Lox_Sample_2.1 | ecosystem: Environmental > Terrestrial > Soil > Wetlands | place: USA...
CGCACTCGATGTGTTCCCCATTGTCGCTGCTGGAGGACAACGGTAGTTTGCAAATGCATGGTTGATGTACCTAACCTTGGTTAAAATGCAACCTGGAAATCATCCGTCATCGCTTCTAGGGCGATAGCAGATAACGGAATTTGCCGCTGCGTGCCACAGGGAATTTTGTTCGATACATAAATATGGAAATCGAATTCTGGAAAATACACATTGTGAGCTTCTCCAAAGCTAGGTCTCTCTGAACGATGCCCGCTAGGCACCAGCGGCCAACTCTGACCCAAGGCCTAGATAGAGAAGTGGGTTGCAAGTATTTCATCATGAAAATAAATGCTGACAGGCGTAGGTATATCAAGTAGTCCGAAAGCTTGCAGATGAACAAGCAGAACTTGAAAATGGCGGAAAGCGTCTCAGCGTTGCGGTAATTTACGATAGTATCAAGCGTTCGAATTCTAGTCTGAAGCGCCGAAGCAAGAAGCTCTTAGAAGACTCTATCGAACGAGTGTTACTAGTGTTGAAGGAGGAGCAGGATAATAGTGACTCGCTGGATGGTGACTTTGATGGGATCGAGGAATCGCCGCCGGTAGTGAGGGTAGATGACTTCCGTACCAAAGGGGGGATGGCAAGACTGACCGGAAATCAGGAACACAATATTATGAACAGAAATATCACGAAGTTGTGGGCTAAATCCTCAATGGCCACAATCAGTTCACAACCGGAAATTTCTACAAATGGAAGCAGTACTCCGCTCTTGACTGCAGAGCTAGCTATGAATGGAGAGGATCGGAGTTTGATGAAAATAGAGCGCCAAGCAAATGGAGAACCGAAGTTAAAACGGCGGAAAGGCGAGAGGGAGAACAAGAAGGGGCTTGATCGTTCACCGCCCACAGATATATCACTAGCAGATCTAGGAGGTGTTGATGCCGTCATTGAGGAGCTTAATGAGCTCGTTGCAATGCCTATGCTGTATCCGGAAACTTATATAAAAACGGGCATTCAACCTCCTCGGGGGGTTCTACTCCATGGGCCTCCTGGATGTGGTAAGACGATGATAGCCAATGCTTTTGCTGCCGAAATTGGCGTCTCATTTATTCCTTTGTCAGCGCCATCTCTCGTGGCTGGCATGTCAGGCGAGTCTGAAAAGAAGATCAGGGACATCTTCGAGGAGGCTAAAAGGATGGCGCCGTGTTTGGTTTTTATCGATGAGATTGATGTTATCATGGGTAAGAGAGAAAGTGCTCAGAGGGAGATGGAAAAAAGAATTGTAGCACAGATGTTGACATGTATGGATGATATGGCACTGGAGAAGACTGGTGGAAAGCCGGTCATAATAATTGCAGCAACAAATCGACCAGACAGTATCGACCCGGCGCTTAGGAGGGCAGGGCGTTTCAATAAGGAGATCAACCTTGGCGTCCCAAATGAATTGGCAAGAGAGAAGATCCTACGGGCCCTGACACAGAAACTAAATTTACCGGAGGATTTTGACTACAGGAGTTTGGCAAAGCTCACCCCTGGCTTTGTTGGTGCTGATCTGAACGATGTTGTTTCAGTGGCGGGCACTGAGGCTATGAAGCGGATGATGTCGGTCTTGAAGCAGCGTAGCGAGTCAGTCATGGATATTGATTTGTTCTCTGGCCCTATTTCAGCTCCTCTGCGCGTTCTCCGTAGTCTCGTCACGCATGCCGGAACTTCCGACTCTGAGCCTGATGGTGACTTCGCGATCACCTACTCCGACTTTCTGGCCGCTATCCCGAAGGTTCAACCATCTGCGAAGCGCGAGGGCTTTGCAACAATCCCAGACACTACATGGGCTCACATTGGCGCTCTTCATGATGTTAGGGACCAACTCGAGATGGCCATTGTGGAGCCCATCAGACGCCCTGAGTCTTTTGCTCGAGTTGGTATCACTGCTCCAACTGGTGTTCTCCTGTGGGGTCCTCCTGGGTGCGGCAAAACTCTCCTCGCAAAGGCAGTTGCGAACGAGTCAAAAGCAAACTTCATCAGCATCAAAGGCCCCGAACTGCTCAACAAATATGTTGGAGAGAGTGAGCGTGCCGTTCGGCAAGTCTTTGAACGGGCTAGGTCCTCTGTTCCATGCATACTCTTCTTCGACGAGCTTGACGCATTGGTACCGAAGAGGGAGGATTCGCTATCCGAGGCAAGCTCAAAGGTTGTCAATACGCTCTTGACAGAGCTTGATGGCTTGAGTAACCGAGCAGGAATCTACGTTGTGGCCGCCACCAACCGTCCCGATATGATTGACCCGGCGATGTTACGACCTGGCCGCCTAGGAACCTCTGTTTTCATTGACCTACCTACGGCTCCTGAAAGAGTAGAGATTCTAAAAGCCTTATATAGCAAAGCATTACCGTTTGCACCGCTGGATCCGTATCTGGAGGCGGTGGCAAGAGATATTAGATGCGATGGTTACAGTGGTGCGGATTTAGGGAACCTACATCAAGCAGCTGCCGTTGCGGCTTTAAGAAGGGACAAAGGAAAGGAGGCTGAGGATTTGAGAATTGAGCGGGAAGACTGGGAGGTGGCGTTAAGGAAGGTCAAAGCTAGTGTTAAGGATGCGGGGAAGTATAGGAGGCTGAAAGAAAGGGGTATGTAGAGTCTTCCGAGTTGGCCTATTGGGGGTCACTTTAGAAGATAGATAGATGGAAATCAAACAATATTCCCACAATGCAACCTCCATCACTGATTCGAATCTTTCATCATGACCAGCGATGATAATAGTAATTCTCAAACGAGAAGACAATACCTCTAGAGAACATAGTCCGGATTCTTCTTAAAGACGCTCTCATAATATGATTCTTAAGCAAGGAGTTTAGACCTTTATAACTTGGCATGATATCTTTGACTAGTCGTTTTGGCAAGTAAGTCGGAGGAAGTTGTGTCCAAAGTGATGCACCATCTGAATGTCAGCATCGAGACTTTCAAATAGAATACATCTATCCAAGGCGAACGTTCATTTATGCCACCGCTTTTCATCCTGGAAATTAATAACTTTTTGAAATTACGTACTACCCAATCCCTAAAAATACACGCCCGGGTATTGTACAAGCTAGTAATACAGCCAAGAAATCCAAGCCTACAGCACGCTCTTATCAATAATATCAAGTTCTAGCAGTCTAGACACGATCCGTTGGATTGGCCTTAGTCTCCTGAGAGAAACTGTCCCTATCATGCTCAACAGTCTCATCCTTGAGTAGCTTCGGCGATTCCACATTCTGGAACAGGAAGTATCTGTGGAAGAAGTAGAAAAATTGCTTCATGCCCCATGCAGCATGAATTCTTGTTGGAATACCAAAGACTTGATCCAGTTCTTCAAGAGTCTTGCTCTTGGTCTCTGGGACGAACAATAGCACGCCGAAGAATCCAATAATGTTCCAGCTTGCGTACCAGCAGAACGCACCAGTAGGAGTAAAAGCTTGCAGCAGTGATGGCCACGTAATGGCAAGAACAAAGTTGAAGAACCATGTCGTAGCCGTCGCAAGGGACATACCTTGGGCGCGGATATATAGTGGGTAGGCTTCGGCTGAATACGTAAAGGGCACAGGTCCTTCACCGGGTGAGTAGACGATGCCGAAGAGATAGAGGCCAACAGCAATGCAAGCGATGTGAGCAGTGCTAGTGTCTGGGATTAAGAAAGAGAATCCCGTAAAGAATAAACACAGGCTCATCATCGGAAAAGTTGTGAGAAGCAGGTTACGACGTCCAAATGTGTCGATGGTGTATAGCGCTGGTATGGCGAACAGGAAGTTGATAACTCCCCAACCCATCGAGGCACCAAGAGCGCTAAGCTCTGAAAGCTTGGCTTGAACGAATACTTCGCTCGAATAATATGCTATAAGTGAGTTAGCTTAAAATCCTGAGTTGTGTGATGTCAAAACTCTTCCAAGCATCAAAGTGACTTCGACTCGAACACCTTTGAACCTTTTGGCTTGAGGAAATGCATTTATCAATGAAATAAAGACGCACCGATCACGTTTACGCCGCCTGGTTCAGTATAGTTAGCTTAACTCGAAATATTTGAAGTGTAGTTTTGGACTTACAGAATTGTTGCATAAACATAACAATTTCGGATGCTATCATAGCACGACGGTTTCTTGGAACGCCGACCATCTCCCTGACCTTACTCTGGCCCGCAATGGTAGCTTCTTCTTCGGCCTTAATTAGGAATTGAATATAGAAGAGGTCTCGAGCGGCCTGAACCTTGTTGTAGCGGAGTCTCTGGATTGAGTGCCAGGCCTTGGAATGACGACCCTTGCTAATATACCAACGTGGGGATTCAGGGCAGAGGAAGACAAAGCAGCATACAATGACAGCAGGTAACATGGCAGAAGCCATCATCAATCGCCAGTTCAGGCCCGTAATGTTTGACTGATCCTTGACGCCATAGAAGGCAAGATCTGCAGCATAACCAACCATGATACCGAAGGCAGTCCACATCTGCCATTGCATAACTAAAGCTCCACGGATGGAAGGTGGACTGGCTTCCGCAGCATAGATAGGAACTGTGGCTGACTTGGGACCAATGCCAAAGCCAAGGAAGAATCGAGCAATAAACATGTGCCACCACGTATTCGTAAATGCTTGCCAAAAGCATGCCAATGCAGAAAAAAAGCAAGTGAGGAAAATGGTACCACGACGGCCGAACCAATTATTGAATGGGATGGTGAGCCAGCATCCGATGAAGGCACAGCAGAGATAAGGAGCAGAGTTGACCAAACCCAATAGCCAGGTAGATCGAGAATCTGTCCCACCAATTCCAAATTGCTGACTATAAAAGAGTTGTGCGCCATTAACAACAGTTTCATCTGTCATTTAGTTAGTAAATAGTTGGCAGAGATCTTAGAAGAATTAAACATACCCATGCCCTGCACAGCAGCGCAGGTGGAACAAAGTACAATAACAAGGTACAGCAGCTTTGGCTGTCTCCACTTATGATTCACTTCATCTTGAAAGATTCGTCTCTCCTCTTCCGTCAATCCGTCAACTTCGGCAGCTCTGAGCGGGTTTTTCGCAACTTGTGCACCCAATCGAAAGGCGCGGATGTCCTCTTCCTCACCGAGTTGGTTCTCGCGGCAGTACTGCTCGCCCATGTCACCCAGCTGTTGCGCATTGTATCCACCAAGAGGATTGGCGATCTTCAAGTTGAGCTCGCGGCGCCTGCGCTCCGTGTCTACTTCACCGTATGTGGTGCTGTCGTAGGAGGGATTGTGGTTAGAATGATGATCAACGACGGCTTTGTCGTCGGTGGAGGAGGAATAGCCTCTATCGTGCGTGTGCTGGTTGGAAGCAGCCATGATGACTTAATTGCATTAAGAGCAACAGTAGTTTATAACACTTTATAGAACAGTATAGCGGATGAATACTGAAACGTACAGGAAATGTTTTCTAGACAGAAGTGGGGAAGCGTGAATTGATATAGTACGAATGCCAAAAGCAAGAGAAACGGCACGGTATACATCATAGTGCTTTGTGCCAGACTTGGGCAGGCAGGATGGCCTAGGATGATGTGGAGAAGGGTCCATCGAATCCCAATAAGCTCTACACCGGTGCTTTCCATACAAAGTGGTAGGCCAGCGATCATAGATAGGAAATGACGATCTATAGTTCCTCACAAGGAACCAATCCCCACAACGCCTATTTGGGCGGGCATGACTCAATGAAAACTATATAAGCTTTTGTCTTGGACTACTAAATTGCGGCATGATCAGAAGTGATAAATCAAAGAGATAAGCATATTTAGAAAAGAGCTCCAGCAGTACTTCGCACTTCACCATTCTCACATACACGGCGCAATCCACTGGTTACTACCATTGTCTCTGGGCTTTTTGACGTCACAGGCGATGGAAATCCTGGTAAAGACATGGGCCTTGCTTACGGTTCCTTACGACGTGTAGATCTTCACTCTGTTTATCGAAGGGAGGATGGGAATTGGAAAGAGGATTCGTGGATGGCATCATCCAATCTACGCAGAATGACGTTAAGTTCTTAGCCCCTTGTGTGGCGTACTGCAACAGGATCTGGCGCTAGGAGAAAAACGGCGGACAGCCGCCCTTGGGTTTGGTACTATGCATACATGTCTCGTGATTGGAAAATCCAACTATTTTTAAGGCATGTAATGACTTCAAATTTGTATAACTGTTATTTATTAGTCATGATCATAGATTTTTCATCCTGTATGTCCATGCGAGGACTAATGCTCATTGTGACCCCTGCAACGCTGATATCAAACTCCAGACACAATGACTTCTATGTACAGCAAAGGTGATCACACCTAATAACATTTTGTAAAGATTCCCGAGTTCTTATTCTCTTATATCTGGCCGCGGAGGCGCTGGAGCATTACTTGACATGCTGCCGGTTCTCGATGCTGACTTACTACCCTCCTCAGCTTGCCTTTCTAAGAACTCTGTCCACAATTCGGCAAGCGACTCTCTGTTTTCCTTGCTGCCAGAAGTGTCCGGAAAGAACTCGGAGGATAAAGATGGGGTACTCGGGGTGCGGTGGAACGGTGACATAGGTAGTCGTATACTGTTATTTGATGCTCCCGGTCTGGCAAGACCAGCTTGCTCTTTTTGCTCGTCTGTCCAGCCTAAGAGCGCGGCTATAATCTGCAGGATTTGAAACTTCTTTGGGTCGGATCGATCAAGAGCTAGAAATTGGAGGACGTGGTTAGTGACAATTTGTCTATATTAAGTTAGTATTTTATAGCCAAGAAGAGTGATAACATCACCTATCAATATTGTCTTCCGGTTTGGTCTTCTTGAGAAATCGTAAAGCTTTCGCTAGGTGATCATTTAATATGATAGCTTCATGCCTCAACTTCCCAATGAGAAGATTCTTCTCCTTGACTTCCTTCTCGAATGGTGCAGCTCGCTCGAGCTCTTTCGTCAAAGCCTCCCGGGCAGCTTCAGCCTCATTAGCTCTGGCCTCTGCCTGTTGTACCAGCTTGTTTAGCGCATCGAGCTGTGACTGAGATGTCTCAACCATTTCTCGCAGCTCCACTCGACGGGCTTCTTGGATCTCCTGCAGCGCACGTTGCAAGCCATCGACAGCCTGTGACTGGCTATCTCTTTCGGAAGCGGCCCTGTCATATGACTCTTTCAAAGATGATAATTGTTCTTCCAACTCAGCGACTCTATCAGCAAGTCCTTCTCTGATTGACCTCTCCTCCATAGCAAGCACCTCCCAATCACCCATGGCTTCCTTTGCGGCCTCGGCTTCCTCCTTTAGATGCTTATTTTGCTGTGTGAGATCTTCTCTCTCGCTGAGCCAATTTTGTTGAGAGAGGTTATGCCGATTTCGCAAACTCGACAATTCCTTTGAAGATTCCTCCGACTCCTCTCGTAATTTTGTGATCTCGGCTTCCATTCCCTGTGAGCTTGCCTTTAAGCTTTCATTCTGGGCCTCTAGCTCTTCAATCTGTTCTTTTGCTTCGGCTAGCTCCTGCCTGTCGGCGGCCATACGTTCACCCAGGGTTGACCTGATCGTATTGACTCTTCCCAGCAAATTCTGGTACTGCGTCTGGGCTTGATCTTTCGCAGCCTCGCTCTCTTCTAGCTCGGAGCGAATAGATGACACCTCTTCTGCATGCTTTGTTTGTAAATCTTCAAGAGATTTGCGTAGTTTTTCGACTTCGGCGCGCAAAGCTTCACGATCCTGAGACATAGCCTCTAGTCGACTGCTTGCATCTGTCGTGTCGGAAGCATTGCTCTCAATATTGTCTTCTGATGGCTCCAAAGGTCGGACTCTCATTTGATTATGCGTTGGCGACTGGGCTGTTAAGGGAACACGACCATTCGTTGGCAATTGGGGACTGTGACCATTCGTTTGAGATTCAATGGTTTGTTCTGGAGTTTGGGAGACTTTTGGTGTTGCCTACTGAGACTGTCAGAGGTTGCGCTTGTCTACAATGCTTATAGCTTCGAGAGGTGTCACTTATACCATCGTAAGAGATTCTAAGTGCTTTCCTTCGGCCTCGCCCTCCTCCATCTCTGGATCGATATTATTTCCTAGCTTAGACGTTGTAAGCGCATCGCCGTTTGCTGTTGGTTTTGCGCCATTCTTCTTCTTTTTGTTCTTGGTCTTCTTCGGCGCTGTACTTTCGTGTTAGTGTTCTAAGTATAATATTATAGCTGACGCGTCCGTATGGAGACTCGTGTCTAAACAGCTGAGTGAAGACCAACCTGTTGATGACTCTTGAGTGGTATCAGGAGGGGCTACCGGTGGCATGCCTACGGTCTTGTATAGTTACGGCGTTCCTCAATTCACAGTCTTTTCTAATGTCGAGGTTGAATCCTCGTGTCAATGGCTCGCCGTGCTCGCTTCAAAATCCTTAGTGCCTTTCTTGTTTAGCATCAACGAACAGGCTCCCATAAAGTATTCCTCTCTGGTCCATATGACATGTAGAACATAAGTCACTTTCATAATTGACTGCCACTTACTGGATTAATCCGTCGCCTGTCGTCATTTCATTATTTCCGGTTGTAGTCAGTCCTTTTGCTAATCCTTAGCGGCAGGCCGCTCCTCCGCCTTTAAAACTCAGTTTCTGCCGCTCCTGCCATCCAAATTGGAGTTCTATTTGGAAGTAAATAATCATGCTTTCTGACTCTGAGAGAGCAATGTTGCTGCATGAATACAAGCCCACATCTGAATACAAGCTCATAGCTAAATACAAGCCCATAGCTAAATACAAGCCCATAGCGAATAATCCCAAAATGGACGACGTCGATATCGAGGCCCTTGAAGCTCACCCATTTTGGACTGCGAAGCACGTCACAGTGATACACTTCTTCATTGTTATGGTGGTTCTTTTTACTTTCACTCTCATAGCTACTTTACCATTTCAAACCGATGCCAAAACCGCTTTCATCAACGCTGCTTCCCCCTGGGTTATCAGCTCTTTATCCTCACTCGCAGCTGAATCGTATTTAACACTGAAGCTGCCTAAACCAGACGATTCAGCTCAGAGTTACTATAGGCGAAGTGAGGCAAGTGGGCGGTGGGGGACTCTAGTGAACCTCATTCTTGGACTGGCTTGCCTCTACATTGGATGTGTCTGGCCGTTTGTTGTTCAATGTGAGTCGCTGTCTCAAATTATCTTAGTGAAGCTGACATTTTTAGCCGGGGGGTCTGCGCTAGCCAATCACAATAATCATAATAATAGCCTCTCATACAAAATGCAGAGTGAAGTAATTGTGAGTCTCATTCCTCCTTATCAAATGCGGCCGTACGTCAAAATGATAGAAGTATCAGCTAAGAGGTTAAAGACTGGACACGTAACCATCGGAACTCATAATGGACACTTCCACGCAGACGAAGCTCTCGCGGTTTACATGCTCCGCCTTCTTCCCACCTACAAGGACTCGAAGCTCATTCGGACTCGCGACCCAGCTGTTCTCGAAACCTGCCACACGGTGGTAGATGTAGGCGGCGAGTATAACGTCTCAAAGAACCGCTATGATCACCACCAGCGGACATTTGATACAACCTTCCCTAATCGCCCAACCAAGCTCTCATCTGCGGGTCTGATTTACATGCACTTTGGCCATGCGATCATTGCACAGTACATGAATGTTTCAGAGGAGGCTCCAGAAGTGTCTGTTCTGTGGGGGAAGATCTACGAAGACTTTATTGAAGCTGTCGATGCGCATGACAACGGCATCTCAGTCTATGACCCAAAGGGTATTGCAGAAGCTGGGCTTAAGAAGAGATTCGTTGATGGAGGGTACTCACTTGGCGGTATGGTATCTCGCATGAACCCTAATTGGAACGACCCCAAACCTCCAAACAAAGAGGAAGCGCAAGCAGAAGAAGATAAGAAATTCCTTGTTGCAAGCCAACGAATGGGAGAGGAGTTTGTGAGAGATCTGGAGTACTATGTCAGAGCATGGCTACCTGCGCGGGACATTGTGCACGAGGCTTATGCAAAGCGACTTAAATACGATTCATCGGGGAGAATCATGGTCTTTGAAGGGCAATCGGTGCCATGGAAAGATCATTTATACACGCTGGAGGAGCAAGAGGGAGGTGAAGGACAGGTTCTCTATGTTTTGTATCCTGAGGACCAAACTCCGAGCGCTAAATGGAGGATCCAAGCTGTTCCTATGAGCAAAGACTCGTTCGAGAGCCGGAAGCCCTTACCCGAGGCCTGGAGAGGATATAGGGATGAGAAGTTAGATGAGATATCCGGTGTACCTGGAGGCGTCTTCATACATGCGAGCGGTTTCATTGGTGGCAATAAAACTTTTGACGGCGCGAAGGCCATGGCGCTGAAGGCTTTGGATATGTAGGATAAGCGTGTGAAAATATACAACATTGCTAGGAGTTAGGGTGTGGAAGCCACAGAAGTCTGGCAAAGGCATGGAGCTGTGTTTATCAGAGGTTCAGGAGCTTGTTGCTCGCTCAATATGCAACGAAGTCAATGATGATGTATTCGTGATCCCAATAACCTCGCGAGAACTCCTTGTGATTATTCTTTTTTGTAATCTTAAAGAGACCTTCATCCCATCGTGCCGTCAAACATGTACAGTGAAGAATGAAAAGAAAACAGTGCCAAACAGCCATCGTTAAACCTACAAACGCCAGAGCCGTCAATCATAAGCTCGATTCAATGACACCTGAATCCCCCATCCCGCCCTGAAGAACTTATCTCCTAATCGGAATGCCGTCCTGAACCGTTGCCGGACTGATACTGGTTGCAAATCTACTCGGTGGCTTCGACGGCTCATCCTCCTCCTCTGTCTCTATATCCTCTGCACTAGTCTCCCTGTTAAGAAAGCTGCTCTCCTTCACCGGACTGCCACTCTGAGCAACACCGCCCGTCCCCAGCTGGATATTGCCGTTACCGCTGCCGCCGTTCACGCCGCTGAGACTAGGTGAAGTGAGATGAGGGATGTTTTCGGGCAGGGGGTGCTGAGAGCCGACGCTGCCGGTGTCGACGCTGGAGGCCTTGCCGGCTTTGGACAGTGCGTAGTCGCCGGAGTCGAAGTACTTGCGCTCTTTCAGGTGTTTGGCTAAGTGGTCGGATTTGGAGGGGAGCTTTCCGTAGAGCCGGAAGAGACGTTGTTCATCGGGTGAGAGTGACTTGAAGCGAGTATTAGTGAGGACTTACGGTTGGCAGAGTATTGCCTCTTCGCAATCGAGAAGTACTGGGACAGCTTACAGCGATGTCCACTTTGTTCTTTTGATGTGGATTCATCTTGTTGTGCTCACTAGTTGATATTGTCTAAAGGTAGCTGGTTTGAGGGGCGAGTATTCGCGGCAATGGATATATATATGCTCAGATGTCTTTACTGTTCCTTCGGATTGGGAGTGAATGTTGTTCTGTCTGTGTGATTGTGTTGTCACTAGGTGACTGTTTCTTGGTCGTCAAATCAACGAAGCTGATCCCTGATCACCCCTCGGCAGGGAAAATGATAGGCGCCCTGATTGCCGATATGCTGATCACGAGACTTTGGATTGCATACAGCCACTGGATAATGATCTTCTTGGGCGGAGGAAGGGAATATAGGTCTGAATAGGTAGGGATAGGGATTGTGAAGTTGTAGGATGAAAGATTTTACCCTATCTATTACTGGCGGGGCATTTTGCTCAAATCCGAACTTTAGGTTTGGACAAAGAATGCTGGTTGGGTGTCCCCCGCATAAATTTACTTGTGCAAAGTTGAGTTCTCAAAGTAGCAATTGATCGCGTATCGAACCGAGTCCGGCGGGGCATCGAGGCCGTGTCCTATTTCATAAATCTCTCTGATATTCAGCAGTACGTAGATGGTAAGTGACGTAGACTGCCGTCACTATAAGTCATCACCTTGTTCAAATGTATCTTTTTGGTCATTGAGACTGAACTATGAACCACGATTCTATGAGCACAAACGGGATGGCCTGACTCAGAGCTGTTACGGATTACAAGGATAGGTCGGAGGGAAGACGAGAGCCAGGGACCAGGAAATTCATGCACCTCAAAGGACATCCACGAGTCAGATACACCAAAGCAATCAAGCTGAAGGTCCCACCCGCGCATACCTGCCAACTTGTGCGTTACTACGGAGGGTATACCCCGCAAGCTTAGAGGCGTCTTGTGGCTCAGCGCTCTGATCATTGGGTGATCCTCCACCTAAAAGTAGCAATTAGTATTGGTTTACCACATTGGCCGTCAAGGCCTTCGTCCGCAAACGGGATCCTATTACCAGGCCCCCTCGTATTTAGCACTATCACGTAAGAGCGACAATCTATGGCACCTTCAGGGAAAACGTACATTGTTGAACACCTCGATGAAGAACTTGGTCCTTGGTCAGAGCTGGAATATGTCGCTATTGCAAGGGAGTCCCACGAGCATGGAGCGAACTTCTGCCTATCCTCTGTATCACCAACTTTAGATTTGCCGGTAGCTCTGAAGAACGTCCCGGGATTCACAGCAGAGAGGAGGAGTGTTGAGGTTCTATATGCGGAGAACAAGTCCCGTGTATGTCTGCTTGACCCTTCGGCCACGAAGGAACTGGCGCCGGCTGATGGCGAAGAGTTTGACGTCTTTTTGTTTGGAGGCATCCTAGGTACGTCAGGTTTTCGTTGCCGTTCTTTATCAGACATGGAAGGCGAATATATGAGTTGACTTCTGACAGGTGATGACCCTCCTAGAGGTAAGTACCGCCATATAAATGGCAGTTGCTGAACGGGCCGTCGCTGAAACAAGACCAGATAGAACGTCAGAATTGAGAAAAAAAGGGTATGAAGGCCGACGCCTTGGACCCAGGCAGATGACCACTGACACCGCGGTCCGTGTCACGAGACTCGTAATAGAGGAGAAAGGTAAATTGCTGAAGCAAATATTTGTGCGTCTATACCGACTGGTCACAGTTCCTCTCGATCAAATTCCCTATATCGATTTCCCGGAGCTCCGGATCAACAAAAATGAAAGTACGGAAATGCCTTTTCGATATGTGAAAGGCAACACTGGTGAACCTATTATGCCACAAGTGCGTCATTGACATTCAAACACAGCCTGGAGCTTTGAGCATGTAGCTCACAAACATTTTTCTCTAGGGCATGATTGACCTAATCAAGAAAGACTCTGAAAAGGGATTTGGAGACTTATTCTGAGGCCCTCAAGGCCAGCATCTAGTTTGTATGAAAGCTGTTATAGCATCAAGAGAGACCTTCATGGAACTGTGATATAAAGGTGGAACGTTTTGGTTTGAGCTAGTTGAGCCATAGGACCTAGGATATAAAAACTTCCATAAAGTTTGTGTAAGACCTTTCGTGCTCCGTACATCTCGAAGTAGCTTTGTGCCATTCTGCTTTGGAAATAGTTTCAGATGTGAAATTGAAGTTGACATCAACAAGCCTGCCTACACAACTTGTCGCTCTGCCTAGTTAGCCCTGTCATGTTAAAGTAATTGCGACCTTAGACTGTGGCTTGGTTAAGTCACCATTTCCAGGTTGGGACTATCATCGACGTTTCTTTGATGGTGTGAATAAAGAGTTAGAGCACATAATGTTATTATCCTTGTTGTCCTCTAAGTTTCTATTGCTGTTCATTAAGGGCAGGACAGCCTGACTTCGATCAGCTCTTGTTGAATCCCCTGACGCGGCCGCTTCGGAGGATAGGTGGCGCCGGTTTCAATCGAGTCGATAGACGAACCAAGAACCAAAGGCCAGACATCAACAACATCATATTGGGTATCGCAACGTTGGCTGATGAGTCTGGTGCGCTTCGGGACCTATCACAGCGACATCAGCTCTTGGCTGAGCTATTGACTTTCTTTGTCGCGATAATGCGGTTCTTCACACCGCGAAATGAGAGGTTACGGAAAGGCAAGGGTGCATTTCTAACAGGAGTATGGGGTTTACTATCGATTTCGATGCTGCCATCGCTGGCAATGGCAGACAAGACCGCTGCAGATTATTTTGTGCATTCATTACCAGGGGCACCGGATGGTCCGTTGCTGAAAATGCACGCTGGGCAGGTTAACCCTATATTTTGGACATTGGCTCTACAAGCTAACATGCAATCTTTTTTGGCAGACACATCGAGGTCAATGAATCGCACCATGGTAATCTGTTCTTCTGGCATTACCAGAATCGTCATATCGCGAACAAGCAACGGACAGTAATCTGGTTCAATGGAGGTCCAGGTTGCAGTTCAGAAGATGGAGCATTGATGGAGATTGGACCTTATCGCCTAAAGGACGCTGCTACACTGGAATATAATCCAGGCTCCTGGGATGAATTTGCAAACATTATGTTTGTTGATAATCCCGTTGGGACAGGCTTCAGTTACGTGGATTCTGACAGCTACATTCATGAACTTCCGGAGATGGCTGATCAGATTATCGTGTTTTTGGAGAAATTCTTTGCAATATTTCCTCACTTTGAGCAGGATGATGTATGTGGATCATGTTGGAGAATACCACAGATTCTTGCTGACGAAGTTCTTAGCTCTACCTTGCGGGAGAGTCCTATGCGGGGCAGCATATCCCATATATCGCAAAGGCTATTCTCGATCGCAACAAAGCAGGCCACAGCACCCATGACTGGAATCTCAAAGGCATGCTTATCGGCAACGGTTGGATTGATCCAACCGCACAATACCCGTCCTACCTTGCATTTGCCTACCAGAAAGGCCTTGTGGAGAGAGGTACTGATATCGCAGCTCAGCTCGAAGCTCAGCAAGCCACCTGTATAAAAAAGCTCGGTGAAGGCAACAGTAAGGATCATGTGGATATTTCAGAGTGTGAAGTAATATTGCAGGATATACTGCGACTCACGCAAGTCAAGGGTCCTGATGGTCAGATGCAATGCTACAACATGTATGATGTCAGGTTAAAGGACTCCTATCCTTCCTGTGGAATGAACTGGCCTCCGGATTTAGTAAATGTTACACCATACCTCCGAAGACGAGATGTTCTTGAAGCACTCCACATTGCAGACGCCCCACAGAAGGGCTGGACGGAGTGCAGTGGTGCGGTTGGTGGCGCATTCAGAGCACGCCATTCCAAGCCATCAATTCAAATCTTGCCAGAGCTTGTTGAGCAAGTACCAACTGTTCTCTTTTCAGGGGCCGAGGACTTGATCTGCAACCATTTGGGTACGGAGGATCTTATTAATAATATGGAATGGAACGGCGGGAAAGGATTTGAGACATCACCTGGAAACTGGGCCCCACGCCGGGATTGGATATTTGAAGGAGAGGCTGCAGGCATCTATCAGGAGGCCAGGAACTTAACTTACGTCCTCTTCTATAATTCCTCTCACATGGTCCCTTTCGACTACGCTAAACGGTCAAGAGATATGCTCGACCGTTTCATGAATGTCGATATTACCAGCATTGGCGACGCTCCCTCGGACAGCTCTATCGACGGAGAAAAGACCCCAGAAACCTCTGTCGGTGGCGATCCTAATAGCACAGCCGCAGAACAAGCCGAAATGGCAAAGGTCGATGCAGCCTCACGGAAGGCATACTATCGATCCGGCGAGGTTGTTCTAGTGATTGTGATTATCGCAGCGTCAGCCTGGGGATACTTCGTCTGGAAGGACCGCCGCAGGCGCTCTGGCTACAGAGGTGTGGAAGGCGGCAGTCAACCCATGTCGCTAGGCCGCGGTCCAAACGGAGGAATGGGCCTTCAAAATTTCCGCAACAACCGTGCTGGACGTGATGTCGAGGCTGCAGATTTTGACGAGAGTGAACTGGATGAGCTCCATGTTGAGACTCCTACAGAGGAAACGGACAGGCATCGTTACAGTGTTGGGAGTGCGAGCGACGATGAAGATGGATTGAATGGGCACGCGAACGGACACGATATAAAACAGAGTGTTGGGGCGTAAGAATAGCCCTGTGGGTGAAATGGTGAGGGAATTTCATTTGTTCTTGGTAACAATGCATTGCTGGAGTATTGGGGGCCTGTATTTGTATAGTGACATGATTTGAGCATCAGCTAGAATGTGAGTACAGAAATATAGGTAATTCTCTTCTGGAGAGCAAAATATTTTCTAGCATTGTGTGGCCACTAAATTGTGACTCCCAATTGCGGGGCATCAGCTTCCCCTAATCATACACCTGATTTGTGCAGCCCAGGTCTACGTACATCCGATCCCTTTAGAAGGACGATAATGCCAAAAAATGCCTCTATCCAAGCGCCTACAGTAGCTTCCCCATTATTTCCAATTCCTCGGTTCCATAATCAAAGTTGTATATCATTATTCAAAAGTCTCACCTCCTCGCCTGGTTTGAAAGCTCCCATGCCAATGTAAGGCATCTGAACGCATCACCCAGGCTGCAATTGCCGCATGAACCAACCTTGCCTTGAACAGTAAAGTCAACTTCAGCGAGGTCATCAGCACCGAGTTTAAGAGTTCTGAGTTGGGCGTCAGCTGTTGAACGCCTGGCTGCGTCCTCAGCTGCGATCTTTTCCGCCAAGCCGCAGGTGCAGTCTTTGCATGCGCGTCGGCGTTTTCCAACTCGCACTCAGGGGCTAGAATACGCGTCAGTCGAAGCATGACGAAATTATGCCAGTAGATTAAGCTTACGAACGACAACTGGTCTCTTCAAATCCTCCTCAGTGAGGAGGGTATCCTCATCAATTAGCTCGTCGTCGTCATCCTCCTCCCCAGTGATCATAGGGTCTCCAAAATCATCACTAAAATCCACAAAGCCTACCCCTACAGGCCTGCTCTGCTGTGTTATATCCACACTCTTCCGCTTTCCGCTCAGAGGTATAGTTGTTCGGTATTGCATCCGAGACAGCCGAGCTCTTATCCCTCTTCTTGCCAAACTGTAAAGGCACAGCCTCACTCGCGCTGGATTCTGGTTTGACCATTCCCTCCGCACCACTCGCCACTAGCCCTGCCAAGATGGCTTCCGTGTACTCCACGCTCTCGGAATTGTCGCCGAATGCCCCATCCTGCGCTTGCAATTTGCCGCCCGCCTTAAGGGCTTGAACCATCTTGCTGAACAATTCTCAGCTCAGCAGTTGTGTTGATTCCTTGCGTATACCGTCCGCATCGGTAAGGATAAGGACCAGATCATATGTCGAGGGAGGTAGTGTAACTAGGCTAGCGGCGAGCCGATCGAGCATTTGGAAATCCGTGAAGGCACGGTCATGGGGCGCGAGAACGTTCCGCAGTTTCTCCTCATGGCTCGCAATAGATGGAGGAGCAAGAAGGAGAGTGCGTGCTTGAGAGCTGCTCAACTTGGTGGATGAAGATGGGAGATTTGAAATGGGAATCGTTCGATAGTCACTGCGGGGGCCATTGCGAGGCCAGGGGGATGTCTCCTCGATCAGATTTAAGGACTGTAGGATGAGACTGTCCTTCACAGTGTAAATATCTTCTTAGTCTATGGGACTGGTATTCAACCTTGTGCACAGGGCCTAGAAGAAGAACCATTTTTTGAAGTTTGATTGATAATCCCGGCGCGCTTTCGGCATTGCAGCCCCTGCCCGGTGAAAGGTGAATGGGCGGTGGCCATTGGGAAAGAAGCGAGAGGTCTGGTTAGTGGCACGCTAATAAGGAGTCTACTGTAATGACCCCAATGACCCCGCGGTTGCTGGAGCATGCCGTGATGGATTATGCCATGGGATGTTACTAACGGACGGGCGCCCGCGTCTGCGTGTACTGTACCTTTGCGGAAGGATGTCAGGTGTAGGGAGGTAACGAGATACATCTGGACGCGGACAGGGCTTATATCGAAATAAAAAACAACAACAGCATCTGTATCGAATAGCAATTGAAGCATTTTTTGCAGGTCACAATGCACAAGTCATCTCATAAAACCCCTGATTTGTGGATCCCCGTTGCATCATCGGCGCGCGGTTGGAGAGGTCTTTTCGAAGGCTGAGGGTCGAAGCTCACCGAAGCTCACGCGACCGCAGCTCGTCTGTCCCTTTACGCCGCCAGGGATCCCGTCCCCCAAGCCAAAACCCGGCCCTTCTTCAATCTTCCAACATCAACTACTTGCATTCAACATCAAATCATCAAATCATCGAAATAACAGTGACTAACTCAATTGTCTTTCACCTCAATCTCAATTCCCGCATCCCAAAGTTCCCATATCATCAGTAAGTGACTATATCACCTGAGCTCATCATGGTCTTTGAAGCTTCGGCTTCTGCTTTGTCCTGCCTCTCCTGCTTCTTAGAGCTTCTATGTCATCAATATCTGAAGTCAGGATTTGAAGCAACCATATTTTGAGTTTATTATTGTCTTTGCATGACTACTAACACACCTATTCATAGTGACCCGCTCCCATAAGCAAAATGATCGTGACCACGCTGGTCTCGCTGATGGAAGCGCCGCTCCCGAGGAGCATCTCCCCCGCTACTTCGCCAAGTCTGGCTTCGTCGATGCTGATCCTAAGAAGACCAAGAAGAACGGTGGAGGCAAAGGCAACTGGTGAGGATACATCCATGCCTCGAAAGCTCTAGCATAAGGAACAAGTCGTAAACTAACATTAAGCTATATCAGGGGGGTCGAAGGCGAGGAGGTAGCAGATTCTGGCTTCACTATGACCAACGAGCGTCGTCGTTCCAATAGTAGCAGCTATAAAGCCGGCCTCAGTGACTTCAAGACCAAGTTTGAGCAGATCGACGCCGAACCCGTTTTCGAAGAGGACATACATGGCGCTCAGCTGGAGGACGACCACGAATTCACCCAGACCAGTCGAGTTACGACTGAGAGCTCTGATAGCGGAGCTAGTATCGACGAAGAAGAGAAGCTTGTTAAGGCCTAGATTGAAGTAGGCCAGACCCTACTGTTAATCTGCTATAGATAGCTGTATACTGCTGGTCATACGTTACAATATTTACTGCTGGCAGAGGCAGAATGAACAGTGGGTAGTCGACACTAATATTACACTAGCCATCGATGGCTATCGATGGATGAACTGGCAGCTTAGACCAGATGTATTATCATGACTCATTAGGATTTTAAATGGTAAAGAGATAATTACCTGATGTTCTAGTCCAAACAGTGAACCAAAAAAAAAAAAAAACCCTCCTGGATATTCGATACTTGAATATTAAATGATTAACCAGCATTATTGACAAATCCACTGACCTCAACACCTGACGAATGCATGTAAGGGTCTTAAAGCCGGGCCGAGGCGGGATGTTTACCCCACCATATTAGCTATGTACCACGAAAGACAGTAATTTAAAAGAAACCACGTTCCCAAAATCCGTCATGCAGCTTCTACATCCTCATTATTATTTAGTGCTCCAAAATTTGAACTTAAAGAGATGCCTTATGCTATAAAAGGACGCAACGTCCTTATCACAGGAGGTTCGCGGTACGTGCAATGTAAATCCCCCAGTGTGGGGCAAATGACATTTTTGACAGCTTCTCTAAATCTATTCCTGCCTCGGCTTTCCGCAATTCATTTACAGACGCAACAACCTCCAATTTATACACGCTTATCTACAATCGCACCTTCGTGCTTTGCTAACAATATGGTATAACGTAGGGGCCTGGGCGAGCTGATTTGTATCAAGTTTGCGCAAGAGGGCGCCAATGTCGCTATTAATTATAAGTCCAGCGAGGAGCAGGCGAAAGACTTGGCTGCCAGGATAGAGAAGGAACATGGAGTCAAGGCGATTATCATTCAAGGGGTAAGCCATGTCTCTTCCTAGCATTTGAAACGTCTGGAGCTCCTTGTCAATCGATCAGAAAGCTTTTGTTTCCCAGAGCTTGACCTAAGATTAGCTGGATGAACGCTGACTTGGCGCACAGGACATGGGCAAAGAAGCAGACTGCACGCGGACAGTCGAAGAAGCCATCAAAGCTCTAGGCGGCCTAGACATCCTAGTCTCCAACGCCGTAAGTCATCCGTTTCCTCTCCTCTCCCTTGTCATACCTCGCAACCGCGTCCCACACGCAACAACAAACATAACGTCACACACGAAACCATTCACTCTCCAAGCATCTATTCCCCTACACGCGTCTGACGGCCACCTCCCCAGGGCTACACCCGCTTCAGCACCTTCGCCGACCTCTCCGCGCCCACAGACGCCGACTGGGACACCTGCTTCGCCGTGAACGTGCGCGCCCAAACGCACCTGATGAAGGCCGCTTTGGCGACCTTCAACGCGAACCCCGACGGCGGCGCGTTCATCATCACTTCCTCGATCGCGGGGATCAGGCCCAGTGGCTCGAGCATGCCGTATAGTGTCACGAAAGCCGCGCAGCTGCATTTGATGAGGTGTCTGGCGAGCACGCAGGGGCCGAAGATTAGGGTTAATGCGGTGTTGCCCGGGCTGCTGTTGACGGAGTGGGGCCAGTTGTATGGAGAGGAGATGGTGAAACGACTGGAGGAAAGGGCATGGTTGAAGAAAGCGGTGAGTTGCTGATTTCATGGGTTCGATATGGGGCTGTGGGAAGGTTTGTTTTTCTGACGTGCTTCTGCGTGGTAGACGGATTTAGAAGATACAGCGCAGGCGTTTATCGACATTGCGAGGAATTCGTCGATGACGGGGCAGAATATTATTGTTGGTAGGTTGAATATTCTCCCGCGCCAGATCATGGCTTCTGACATGGTTCGCAGATTCCGGCTTGAGTAATTAGTTGGGCTTCTAAGCAATAACTGCTTGAGTTCCTGATATGTGTGAAAGTAGAAGGGATAATGACTTTAGAGGTTTATGA
>Ga0335072_10004510_pt1 | contig 20644 bp, 19 predicted proteins | sample Lox_Sample_21_FD_206725 | JGI IMG/M metagenome (GOLD analysis project Ga0335072, IMG submission 206725) | Soil microbial communities from Loxahatchee National Wildlife Refuge, Florida, United States - Lox_Sample_2.1 | ecosystem: Environmental > Terrestrial > Soil > Wetlands | place: USA...
GGTATGCCCGCTCGCTCCAAGTTGCGAAGCTTGCTGGAAGCGGCGCCCGATAGCGTCGCGATCGGCTGTTATCCTGAAGACGGCCGGGCGCTGGAGGAGACCATACGCCACACGCTGCAAGCGGCAAGGGTCGGGGTCGACCCTGACGCTCTGTTGTGGCTCGCAGCTCAACTGGGAGCCGATCTAGCCGCCACGCACGCTGAACTGGAGAAGCTTGCGCTGCATACTGGGCAAGGCGGTCGGGTGGACCTGGACACGGCGATGCATTGCGTCGGTGACGCCGCCAGCCTGTCTTTGGAAGACGCGTTATTTGCTGCAACCGTGGGCGACTTGGCGACGACGGATCGTGCGCTAGAGAAGGCAATGGCCGAGGGCGCGGCCGCAGTTAGCGTGCTGCGTGGCGCGCTGATGCATCTTCAGCGGCTGTACCGGGCGCGGTTACAGATGGATTCCGGCATGAGCGCGGGTGAGGCCGTCAAGACAGCGCGACCAGCAGTGTTTTTTCGCCGTGTGGGCGCCTTCACCAGGGCTCTGGATTTGTGGTCCTCGGCGGCGCTCGAGGCTGCTATGGCAGGCCTGAGCCAAGCCGAGCGCAACTGTAAGCGCACCGGCGTTCCTGACCACACATTGGCTCGCCACGGCGTCATGACCCTGGCTCGCCGCGCGATGGCGCGCTGATGAGCGGACCGTCATTCGTTGTCGCCGCCGGTCGGCATGGCTCATTCCCGCAGCCGCATGACAACCCGGTCGCGTGCGCCAGAAAGCACGGCGCGATATGCGTCCCGCACTCGCTCCAGCGGGAAGCACGAATCGTCTCGGACCGGGAAAGGTCGCAACGCACCACTTGCGAGGCCAGGAAGAACAACTCGTAATCGTGCCGCAGATTCGGTCGCATTCAGCGCCAGCGTGTCGACTCCGAAGAAGCTGTGTCGACCACGGTAGAATGTAAAGATATCGAACGGTACCGGTCGCTCACGGGTCGACATCAGGACCTGCCGTCCTTCATGCGCCATGGCGGCGTTGGCGTCGGCGAAATAGGGGCTGCCGACCGTGTTTATCACAAGATCGGCACCGCGGCCGGCGGTGGCGGTACGCACCGCCTCAGCAACGTTAACGGTGGAGGCGTCGATCATCAGTGCCGGCACGAAATCTGGCCCGGCGAATGGCTCAGCCCGGCGGGCAACGCCGATGACACGCGCGCCCCTCCACGCGGCAATCTGCGCGGCGGCCTGCCCGACTTTTCCGTTTACCCCCATGATCAGGACGATCTCGCCGGGTTGAGGACCTCCGGCCCGGTGGTAGCTCTCCGCCGCCGTGACAAACGGCACCCCAAGCGCCCCAGCTTCAGCAAGCGATAGCGTCGGCGGCTTCTGCATCACAGCGTCGCGCGGCACCACGAGGCGAGTACCGTGGGATCCATCGCGGGTTATGCCGAGATCGCCGCCCGCGCCGAACACCTCTTTACCAACCAGCTCCGGCGGGCCCTCGAGCACGATACCGGACCATTCGCGACCCGGTGTGCGGGGGAAGACAGCTTGTGGCATCAGGCCCATCAAGGCGCGCACGTCGGATGGGTTCACGCCCGCGAAGCGGACATCGATCAATACGTCATCCGGGCGGCGCGGCGGGTCGCCGGCAGGCTCAAACAGCAACTCGAGCTCGTCGAGTGTTTTGGCTTGACGGGGCACGCGGAGGCGCATCATTCGCCTATGATGCCTGAGGTCGTGCGAAAGTCCATTCATCCCGGCAAGGCGACGGCGTCCGGCCCATGTGCACGCCCGTTGGCGGTCTGATGGCGGGGAGCCTTGGTCGTCAGCAAGTGCCGGCCGCGCTCGCCGCACATGCGGACTGGAGCATCGAGCCGCGAAAGCGCTGGGTGGCAGTGGCGCGGCGCGGGACGGATGGGTGGCTACTGCAATCGCCTCGGCCCGTCGGGGACGTCTCGACATTCTTCGCGCGACTTCGCGATGAGGCCCAGGGCGGATCCGTTGCTCTAGGCGTCGACCTGCCACTTGGCGTCCCGCGGGCCTATGCCGTCCAACGGCCGGAACCCGACTTCCTCCAGTTTCTGCACGCGACGCGCAATTGGCCTGATTTTTTCCGCGTTTGCGCGGCAGTGGAAGAATTGGCACCCGAGCGTCCGTTCTACCCCGCCCGCGGCATCGCTGGCATGACGCGCGCTGCCCATGCGGCGGCGCTTGGACTTGGTGGGGCGATTGGCCTGTCGCGCGCTTGCGACCTCAGGACTTCGGAACGGCCCGCAGGCGCGCCTCTCTTCTGGACGCTGGGCGCAAACCAATCAGGAAAGGCAGCCATCGCAGCCTGGCGGGACATGCTGTTGCCGGCCTTGGCGGCCGGCGATGACCTGCGGCTGTGGCCGTTTGACGGACCATTTCTCTCTTTGCTCTCGGCGGGGACCGTGGTGCTGGCCGAAACATATCCCGCCGAGGCGATGCGTCACCTGGGCATCCGGCTGAAGGGCAGCAAACGGCGTCAGAAGGATCGTGCAGCCGTCGCTCCAGCCTTGCTGGCCGCAATGCATCGTTTGGATACAAGGCCCGACCAAACACTGCGCTTGGCCGTTGCCGACGGCTTCGGCAGCACGACGACTGGTGAAGACCAGTTCGATTGCGTACTAGGAGTGCTCTGCGTGCTGAACGTGCTCACAGGCCATCGCCCGGACACTGCGCCCTATGATCCCTGGATCCGCCGTTGGGAAGGTTGGGTGTTGGGCCAGACGGCAATGCCGGAGGGTCTCAACACCGGCCGAACTTGTTGTCTGGCACCAGAGCAGATGCCGCGCCCGCGCCCTTCGCAATAGCGGCGGTCCCGGGTCCCGCAAGCTTCTCAATGCACCAGCGCGGGCATCATCTCGTGCTGCACGATCGCGGCGATTGCCACCTCCCGATCAGCCGCCATTGCCATTGGCGTGCCGTCGGCCGCGTGGATCGCAAACCCCGTGCTACCGTTGACGATCACCGGCTTGATGTACGCCAGCTTCGCCATGCCGAGCTGCGCAAATTGCTCCTGCGACAGCTTACGCACATCCACCATCACCGGTGCGCTTGGGTTTACCTCGTTCATCTGGTCGTTCGCGTCGATATTCACAGCGATCTCTCCTCTCCGGCTCCGGGCCTCGTTGAAGCGCCCAGCCGATTCAATTTGCGGGACCGACTCTTCGGCTCCTGCTTCTACATCTCCAAGCGTCAGCCCGGTTCGACCTCGCTTTCCACCATCCTGGCCCGGCTGCCGCCGTTCGCCTTGCCGCCACCAACCGCGCTCCCACGGTTGATCTGGATCGTCTTCACCCGAGGTTCAGGTTGTGGACGGGTCAGATCTATGTGCAGCAGCCCGCTGTCTAGCCATGCGCCCTTCACTTCGATCCCCTCGGCAAGCACAAAGGCCCGCTGGAACTGCCGCGCGGCAATGCCGCGATGCAGGAAAACGCGTCCTTGGGAGTCGTCCGCCTGCCGGCCCCGGATCACCAGTTGATTATCCTCCTGGGTGAGCTGGAGCTCGTCCATCGTGAACCCCGCCACCGCGAGCGTGATACGCAGCCCGATGGGGCTGACTTGCTCGATGTTGTAGGGTGGATAGCCATCGGAAGAGGTCTTCGACGCGCGCTCCAGCATTTGCTCGAGGTGGTCGAAGCCAAGAAATAGTGGCGACGTGAACAAGCGCGTTGTCATTCGGCCCCCTCAATGCAGAGCGAAGCGTTCGCTGGGACCCGTCAACGGCACCCCGGCTGAGAGGGATTTTGGCACCCGAAGGGCCTGTTGCAAGGGGGGCGACTCTCCCGGGCTCGCGAGTGATTGATCCGGCGGGGCAGGATTCGTTGATCTGGGGCGGGTGCAAAGCTACATCCGCGTCATGGATGCTGTAGCCGCCACCCCGCCGTCAGGCACGTATGAGGTGCTGCCGATTCTGATCGCGCCACATCCCGTGCTGAAGGCGCGCGCCCGGCCGTTGGGGCCGGCCGACGATGCAGCGGTACGTGAGTTAGTGCCGAAAATGTTCCATACGATGTATCGCGCTCCCGGTATTGGCCTGGCGGCGCCCCAGGTGGGGCTGGGCCTGCGCATCATTACGATTGACCTGATGCCGGACGACAAGCCCGCCCCGCTGGCGCTCATCAACCCTGAGATAGTCGCGCGGAGCGCCGATTTGGCGACACGCGAAGAGGGCTGCCTGTCATTGCCCGGCCAGTACGCCGAGGTTACGCGTCCCGCGAGGGTAAAGGTGCGCTACCTGGACCCTGGCGGCGCCCGCAAGGAAATCGAGGCCGACGGCCTTTTGGCCGCCTGTCTACAGCATGAGATAGATCATCTGGATGGCATTCTGTTTGTTGATCACTTGTCGGCTTTGAAACGCAATATGATCATGCGACGGCTCGCCAAAGAGCAGCGGCAAAAGAACGAGCCGAGCTAGGCGCCGGACCGATGCGGCTGGCGTTCATGGGATCCCCCGACTTCGCCGTGCCTGCGTTGCACGCCCTGCATGACGCGGGACATGAGATCGCCGCCGTGTATTGCCAGCCGCCTCGCCCGTCCGGCCGTGGGCAGGTGGTCCACCGATGCGCCGTACAGCACGCGGCCGAGATTCTCGGGCTGCAGATACTGACGCCTGCCCGCCTTCGCGGGGACACGGTGGCTCAGGCGACATTCGCTGGACTCGCTTTGGACGCTGCCGTGGTGGCCGCGTATGGACAGATTCTGCCGCCGGAGATGCTGGCCGCGCCGCGCCGCGGCTGCCTGAATATCCACGCCAGCCTGCTGCCTCGTTGGCGTGGTGCGGCGCCGGTGCAGGCGGCAATCTTCGCCGGCGATCTCGTAACCGGCGTGACAATCATGCAGATGAACGCCGGCCTGGATACTGGGCCAACGCTGCTGCGTGAGACCGTGCCGATCGGGCCAGCAACCACGTGCGGGGCGCTGCACGACGCGCTGGCCTCGCTCGGAGCGCGGCTGGTCCTACGCGCGCTCGCCGAGGACCCGCCGAAAGTTTTGCAGCCGGCGCAAGGCGCGACCTACGCGCCGAAGCTGACGCGTGAGGATGGTCGGGTCGACTGGACGCGCGATGCGCTTGTCATCGAGCGGCAGGTACGTGCGTTCGACCCATGGCCGGGCACATATACGATGCTGGGCGGTAGGATTCTGAAGGTGCTGTCGGCAGAGGTGGTCTCAGCCGCCGGTCCCGTGGGAATTGTGCTGGACGACAACCTCGTTGTCGCATGCGGGGTGGGGGCGCTTCGCTTGACCCGCGTGCAGCTCGCCGGACGAAGTATAATGCCCGCAGATGTTTTTCTGCGCGGGCATCCAGTACCCGCGGGGACCGCGCTGGTTTAGCGGGCAGGCACGCGGGAAATCGGAGCCAATCGCCGGAAGATTCTCCCGGACCCTTGCTCTCAGCGTTGGCATGTCGCCTGATGCTTGGCGAATCAGCCTGAGGGGAGACAGCAACAATGCCAGACGAAGCCAGCCACCTGCATGAACCCGCCGGGGAATTCCAGTGCCTGCACGAATTCATCCCTGCCGCGCGGACGAAGCTCACGGATCATATCTGGGGCTATTTGGTCGGTGCGGCTGAGAGCGAAACGACAATGCGCCGCAACCGGATGGCGCTCGACTCCGTTGCGCTGCGGCCGCGGGTTTGCCGCGATGTCTCTTGCATCGATACCTCAACTGTCCTGTTTGGTCGCAAATGGCGCATCCCCGTCGCACTCGCGCCGGTCGGATCGTTGGAATCGTTTCATCCGGGCGGTGCCGCTACGGCCGGCCGGGCGGCGTCAGAATTCGGCATCCCGATCATTGTTAGCTCAGTAACCAAGCCCGGCCTCGAAGAGACAGCCGCCGCCGCCACCGGGCCAAAAATCTTCCAGCTCTATGTGCGCGGCGATAACGCCTGGATGGACGAGTTGGTTAGGCGCGCGGTCGCCGTCGGCTATGATGCTTTTGCCATTACCGTCGACACTGCGGCCTACTCAAGGCGTGAGCGCGACATAACCGGGCGCTTCGTCAAGCCGTGGCGAACCGCCGCGACGGGTCACGCGTTCCAAGCAGGCTTCACCTGGGACAACGTCAAGCACTTCAAGGACCATCACACCATCCCGCTGATTCTCAAGGGCATCGCGACCGCCGAGGACGCGGCCCTGGCCTGCGAGCATGGCGTGGATTGCGTCTATGTCTCCAATCATGGCGGGCGGCAGCTCGATCATGGACGCGGCTCGCTCGATGTGTTGCCGGAGGTGGCGGCCGCGGTGCGAGGACGAGCGCGGGTAATGATTGATGGCAGTTTCTGCCGCGGCACGGATATCGTAAAAGCCATCGCGCTCGGCGCCGATGCGGTAGCAATGGGGCGGATGTATTGTTACGCCCTGGCCGCTGCCGGGGAGGCAGGCGTTATCACGATGCTGACTTTGCTGGAGCATGAGTTGGGCGTCGCGCTAGCCCTATCAGGCGCACGCAGTCTTGCCGAGTTAAGCCCGCAATTTCTGCACAGGGACGCCCCGCCCGTGTTCCAACCCCATGTCCACAGCGCCTTTCCGCTTCTGTTCCCCACGCCAGAGCATAGCGGGTAGAAACTGCCGCGCCGCACCCGATAATCTCTTCCTCCCCTAATACACGTCTCGTGTCTGGCGCGATAGATCGAGCAAAGCGGCCAGCGAGACGGTGATCGGGTCTGCCCAGCTCTGAAGGTGACGGACCCGCCGGGTACGGATCTGCCCAAAAGTCGACGTGACACGCTGGATGACGGCACGGCTCTTGCTGACCGGTAGTTTACACCGTTCGTCACAGGAGCCGCCTCATGTCGATCGCTGCAATCGCTTCCTACTGGACATGGTCCAACAGCACCGATGTGTCAGGTGCCTCCAGTCCATCGCATCCCGTTACCGCGTTCGAAGCCTGCGTGACCCAGCGGGAACAAAATCTCAGCTCGGTGACACTTTCTACGCAGTCGCTGCCTGACCAATCCGAGGGCATCGGCGGTGTGCACGATCACCACCAACTCCACGGGAAGCAGAATGATGGCGGGGACCGGAACGGTGGGTCCTTCAAGCAGCCGGAGCCATCCAGCCAAATGAGAGATATCGTCGGCGCGCTTCGGGGAAGCGGATCGGTCGCCCGCAGTGGCACCACGGTTGGGAGCGCCGCGCCTGGGCAATCCAGGGCCGATGCGTCGGGTGCCGATGTCGCCGGCGGGACGCATATGACCGTCTCAACCAACGCCTTGTCCATCCCCGTCGCGTCCACGGCGAATTCGCTTACAACCGTTATTCCCCAGGCAATGGCGGCCTACAGCGCGGATCAGGCTGAATCCCGGAACGTGTTGGTCTACCTGTAGTGTCGGGCGACTGGTATTCCGGTAGGACGGGCCGACGGCGTTGACCGCTCTGTGATTTTAGTGTCCCGTCGCCCCGGCTTGGCGGACGCCCGCCTCGACACAATTTGGATACACTCTGCTGCGATGAAGTGCGCCATGATCAGCATGCACCCTCCATTCCAGCGTCGCTTATCCCGCACGGTTGCGCTCGGCGCAGGATTGGTCGCGTTTTGCGCCGTAGCCACACCCGCCCTGGCGCGCGTATGGATCGGCTTTGGCTTTCCGCTCTATCTCGGGCCACCAGTCTATTATCCGCCGCCGGCGTATTACCCGCCGCCGGCTTATTACGCGCCGCCCCCGCCAGCGGCATACGGCACTCCGCCCCCGTCCGCGGCATACGGTACTCAGCCGCAGTCCGAAGCTGCGCCGTCACCGTCGTCCGGCGGGCAATCATGCTATGCTGGCGCCTATGTCTGCCCAATGGACCATCCAGTCCCCTCGGGTGCCAACTGCTATTGCCCGGGCAACGGCGGCGACCGGGTGTGGGGTCACGCGAGCTGACGACGGACCCGAACCTATTAGATACGCAGTCCGCATCGGAGCCTTCCGCCTCGCCAATCGAGGATTACGCCCTGATCGGAGACTGCCAAACGGCGGCCCTGGTTAGCCGTGACGGCGCCATCGATTGGCTATGCTGGCCACGTTTCGACAGCCCGGCTGTTTTTGCCGCCCTGCTCGGTACGTCCGCCAACGGCAGGTGGTGCATCGGACCCGTAGCTGGGGAGTGCCGCATCTCGCGCCGTTACCTCCCCGGCACACTGATCCTGGAAACCTCGTTTCACACTCGAGGTGGTACCGCCACTCTTCTGGACTTCATGGCGCCAGACCGAAACTCGGTGGTACGCATCGTCGACGGGCAGTCGGGCCATGTCGCGATGCAACTGGAGGTCGCGCTGCGCTTTGAATACGGCTCGGCGGTTCCATGGGTGACGCGGCTTGGCCACCGCCATGGCTTCCGGGCGATTGTGGGTCCCGACGTGGCAGTTCTGCACAGCGATGTGCCCTTGAGTCCCGACGGCTTCGTTCACACCGCCAATTTCGACGTGACCGCAGGCCAGCGGCTGCGGTTCGTGTTGACCCACGGCCCCTCCTATGGTCCGCCGCCGCGCGTGCCGGATGCAGACAAAGCGCTGGCCAACACCCAGGCATTCTGGACCGAATGGTCGAACCGTTGCACCTACCATGGTGAGTGGCGGGAGCAGGTGCTGCGCTCGCTGATCACGTTGAAGGCGTTGAGCTATACCCCCACCGGTGGAATCGTCGCCGCCCCAACGACCGCCTTGCCGGAGCAATTGGGCGGCCAGCGCAACTGGGACTACCGGTTTTGCTGGTTGCGCGATGCCACCTTCACCCTGCTCGCGTTGCTTCATGCCGGTTATCATGATGAGGCAAAGGCCTGGGGAAGTTGGCTCCGCCGCAGCGTCGCCGGCACACCTTCGCAGGTACAAACGCTGTACGGCGTGGCCGGCGAGCGCTGGATTCGCGAATGGGAAGTGCCCTGGCTTGCCGGCTATCAGGGGGCGAAGCCTGTCCGGGTGGGAAATGCCGCCAGTACACAGGTGCAGCTCGACGTCTACGGCGAGCTGCTCGACGCGTTCTATCAGGAGATGCATACCGGGTCGGTGGAACCAGGCAGCGGTTGGGACCTGATCACGAGCTTGATCCAGCATTTGGCGGACATCTGGCAGGAACCGGACGAGAGCATATGGGAAGTGCGCGGCGGTGCCCGGCATTTCACGTTCTCCAAGGCAATGGCATGGGTCGCTCTGGACCGTGCCATTCGTGCCGCGGAAGAGTTCCACCTGGAGGGGCCTCTCGATGAGTGGCGCGCGCTGCGCGCTTGCATACATGAGACAGTATGCCGTGAGGGATTCAGCACGGCCAAGGGCGCGTTCGTCCAGTATTTCGGCACTGACGAGTTAGACGCGAGTTTGTTGTTGTTGCCGCTGGTCGGCTTCCTGCCCGCCGACGATCCCCGCATGCGCGGCACGATCGAGGCAATCGGCCGCGAACTGATGGCGGACGGGTTGGTGCAACGCTATCGCACGGAACACGGCGCTGACGGCCTGCCGCCGGGCGAAGGTGTGTTCCTCGCCTGCAGCTTTTGGTATGTCGATTGCCTGGTATTGTTGGGGCGACGCCGCGAGGCCACGGTACTATTCCAGAAATTGCTCCATATTTGCAACGATGTTGGGCTGCTCGCCGAGGAATATGACCCGGGGACGCGCCGGCAGCTTGGCAATTTTCCCCAGGCGTTCTCTCATCTTGCCCTGATCAATTCAGCGCTGAATCTCGAGAACGCCCACGGTCCCGCGGCGCGGCGTAGCAGGCGCGGGACCGGAATTCACAGCACGGGAAGCGGGCAGAACCATTGACTGGACGGTCGGCCGACGACGGCGCGACCGCGCGGCCGGTGGCGACCGCCGCTCACTATCCTCGGAAGGTATCCTTCTGCGCACGCAGCTTTGCCAGACTGGCAATATCGGGCGCGCGCATGAACGGGTTCGCGGACATCTCTTCCGCCAACGTGGAAGGAACGGTTGGCTCGCCGGCCGTGCGCTGCAGCCGCGCCTGCGCCGCGCGTGCGACGAGTGCCGCGTTGCCCGCATCAACGGTCAATGCGAAGCGTGCATTGCTTTCGGTGTATTCATGCCCGCAGCAAACTTTGGTGCCTGGTGGTAGCAGCGCCAACTTGCGAAGCGAGGAGAACATCTCGTCGGCGGTGCCCTCGATCAGTCGGCCGCAGCCAAGACTGAACAACGTGTCACCGGACAAGAGGATTTCTCCATCCGCGAAGAAGTAGTTGATCTGCCCCCTGGTGTGACCTGGCGTGTCGATGACGCGCGCGGCGGCGCTGCCGAACGGCACGACATCGCCCTCCCGTACCGCCACATCCAGCTTCGGCAGCCGGTAAGCATCCGCCGCGGCGCCTACGACCTTGGCGCCAAACCGCGTGCGGACCTCGTCGGTGCCGGCAACGTGGTCAGCGTGATGGTGCGTCAGCAGGATCAGGTCCAGCTTGCCCCCAGCCTTTTCCAACGCGGCAATCACGGGTTTGGGCTCCGCGGGATCGACGATGGCCACCGCCCCAGTCGCGCTGTCGCGCAGGAGCCAGGCATAATTGTCGGAGAGGATCGGGACAGGTTCTGCTGAGACTGGCATGACTGGCAACCTAGCATTGTGCGCCGCCGGAGCAAGGGCAGGCTGGTTACCGGCAAGGGTCAGGGCGGTGACACAGGAATGACAGGCCGTGATCTGGGTCCTCGGCCCGCCTGGAAGTCCTGCCTCCATCGGCACCGATGTCGGGGGACCGCCGGTACGTCGGTTGGGGCGAAGGGTTCATTCGGTAAGGATGATGCTATAGAGGACCGCCATGGCGGCGGACGCGCATGCGGCGGCGGACTTCTACGGCACCACCCGCGGGGTGGTGGTGGCGCGGCTGTTGCGCGAACGGCTCTTGGCGATGTGGCCGGATCTGCACGGCCGATCCGTCCTCGGTATCGGCTTCGCCGCCCCTTACCTCCGGCTGTGGCGCGCCCAGGCGGAACGTTGCATCGTGGTGACGCCAGCACAGATGGGCGCAACGCGCTGGCCGCATGGTCATCCGTGCCTCGCATGTACTGCCGAGGAAGACTCGCTCCCCTTTCACGACCTCACTTTTGATCGCGTATTGCTTGTGCACGGCCTTGAAGCCGCAGAGAACGCCACGAGGTTGCTGCGCGAGATCTGGCGCGTACTGAAAGATGATGGGCGCTTGCTTGTCGTGGCGCCGAACCGCACTGGCGTCTGGGCCTATTCCGAACGCACGCCGTTCGGCCATGGCCAGCCCTATTCGTTCAGCCAGCTCGGTCGGCTGCTGGCCGCGTCACTCTATCGCGTCGAGCGGCGTGATACCGTCCTATGGGTGCCCCCCGTCGAACGCCGTCTTGTGCTACGTAGCGCTGAGCTGTTCGAACGGTCAGGGCGGCGATTTATGCCCGGCATGGCAGGACTGATCGTGACCGAGGCAGTGAAAGACGTGTACGCTGCCGTGCCGCTTAAGCCGTCACCTCGCCGCCGGCTGGTGCTGGCAGAAGCTGCGTAACGGACTACCGAATTCTGCACGTGCAATTCGGAACTGTGCCGAGGGGCGCCCTGCTATGCCAACGCCTCTGCCAGCAACTCCATCGCGCGCAGCGAAAACGCTCGCATGTTCGCGACCCGATCAGCGCTGCCGGTTTCCACAGTGATCGCACGCGAAAAACCCGGCCCAACCACGGCAATACAGGTATGGCCTGCGGCATCGCCATAGCGGTTGCCGGTTGGGCCCGTCGCGCCAGTTTCGCCGAGGCCCCATGTCGCATCGAGCCGCTGCCGCACAGTGTTCCCGAGCAACAGCGCGTAAGGTTCTGTGGAGGCGCGTTCGATCGGCGCTGGTAGTGGATTGGGAATGCCAAGGAAACCAGCGCGCGCGTACGCGGTGTAGATCACGCTCCCGCCGCGGAAATATACTGACGCGCCGCCAACGGAGAGCAATGCCGCGGAAATTAACCCGCCCGTGGATGATTCGGCGACGGCGATCGTTTCGCCACGGACCTTCAGCAGTCCACCCAGTTTATCCGCCAGCGGCAACAAGATTTGCATCTCGGATCCCTCCTTTTTGCCCGGATCTCAATGTCCCGGCGTTGCGTTGCCTGGGCGCCCTCACTCGCGATGGCCCGCTGCCAGCCTCCCGTAGTGTGGCGCCATGGACGCTGAGGACCATATTCCATTCTGGTACACCTAGCCATACTGCCACGGTCGGCCGCGATGATGGTGCCCAGCGTGTCATTGCCAAGATGTACGATGGCGGCTGCGTCGTCCTCCAGTTCCATTCGACGCAGCGCCGGGATGCGGGCCAATAAAAACCAAATATCCAGCGACTGAACCGGCGGTGGTAGTGGTGCGTGTGATGGCTACAAGTACGGAGGTTCGGGTGCGCGGTTCGCGCCGAGGCTTGGAATCGGCTGCGATGGCCATCGCCCACCTCAACATGGCGACCACGACCTCGGGGCCGCTGCATACCGTGTCGCGAGCGCCTGCGCTTGCAAAGCAAGACGGCAGACGGTGAAGATTTGACCTTGCGACATCGCGGTATGATTTCGAGAAATCACACCGGCGACGAAATCGCGATAGTACGTCACCGCCAGATTGCTGCAATCGACGTAGCGCGTAGCGGTACGGGTGGCGACAAACAGGTGATTGGTCCCGGGGCGACCCTCGATATCGAGGTTCTTGCGGAGCTCTAATGTCCCTTCCGTGCCGATGGCGAAAAGTCGGCCATCGCCCCAGGTCGGCAAGCCATCGGGTGTGAACCAGTCCAGCCGTATGTAGCCACGAACCGAGGGTGTTGTCAGGACCAACTCGGCGAAGTCCTCGAAGCCCGGCGGATCGGTCCCGAATGCGCCAATGACGGCATGCTCTATATGCGCATCCGCGGCACCCGCGAAGGCGAGGAGCGTGTCGATGGAATGCACACCGATATCGTTGATGATGCCGCCGTAAGTCTGGGTATCGAAGAACCACGGCGGCCGCAGCGCTCGATTCAATCGGTGCGGCGCAAGTGCCGTGAGATGCACGAGCCTGCCAAGTTCGCCGGACCGGACGACTCGCAACGCCTCGTTTTGAGCAGGCGAAGCCAGGCGGCCGAGTGCGACCGACCAGAAACGTCCGGTTTCAGCCGCCGCCGCTTGCACTAATCCAAGTTGTTCAAGCGTGGTTACGCCTGGTTTATCGACCATCACGTCCTTGCCGCGCCGCATCGCTGCGATTGCCAGGCCGGCCCGGTCATGCGGCGCCGCGGCAATGACAACGAAATCGATGTTCGGATCGTTCAGCAACCGCGCGGTCTCTGCTTCCGGCACGTGCGGAAAGCGCGCGCGAAAACCTGCGACAACGAGAGGATCCGTACTGTCCTGATTATACCCAATGCAATCCGCACCGGCATCGAGCAAGCCCTGCGTCAGGTCGTAGATGTGTCGGTGATCGAGCCCAATGGCGGCAAACCGCGCCATGCATGTTCCCTCCAGCCGAGCCGAACGACAGTGGCATGGGTCCGCAGTTGAGATCAACACGCCAAGCGCGACTCGAGACCATCAGACGATCGACGCGATCTGCTCCATGACCGGCCCGAAGAGGATAGTGCGTTCGGCCGCCGGCCACCGAAGCGCACCTCTTTGGGGGCAGTGCTCCGCCAGGCAATCGCGGGCCTATGTAGCGGCTGCTCTCACCATTGGCAGCGGCGAGTTCGCTACTACTCTGATTGATCAGGCCTGGGCGCTTTGGGATGACTGCGGCCTCTCTTGGCGTTGATGCATCGCAGGTCCACTATGGGCTGACGATACGCTGCCGAGAGGGGGAGGAATATCGCATGGCAGACCGCTTTGCCGTCATCACAGGCGCAGGCACCGGCATCGGCCGCGCTTCGGCGTTGGCCCTGATGAATGACGGCTGGTCCGTCGCGTTGGCTGGACGGCGCAAGGAAATGCTGGAAGAGACCGCCGGCATGAAAGCCGCCGGGCAGGCCTTGGTTGTGCCAACCGACGTGACAAAGCCCGATCAAGTCGACCACCTGTTCTCGAGGGTCAAATCCGAATTCGGCCGACTTGATATGCTGTTCAACAATGCTGGCGGCGGCACGCCCACAACGAATTTCGGCGACTTTACCTATGAGATGTGGCTCAACGTGGTGCAGGTGAACCTCAACGCCATGTTTCTCTGTGCCAACGCCGCCTTCCGAATTATGCGCGACCAGACGCCGCGCGGCGGGCGCATCATCAACAACGGCTCCGTCTCGGCGCATGTACCGCGGCCAGGCTCGGCGGCCTACACCTCGACGAAGCATGCCGTCACAGGTTTGACCAAATCGATCGGGCTAGACGGGAGGCAATACGATATTTGTTCGGGCCAGGTCGACGTCGGCAACGCCGCAACGCCAATGACGGCGCGATCTGCAAATGGACAATTGCAACCGTACGGGCAGATGGCAGTCGAGCCGCGCTTCGATGTGAATCATGTTGGACAGCAGGTATTGTTTATGGCCAACCTGCCGTTGGAATCCAACGTGCAGTTCGTCACCATCATGGCCACGAAGATGCCGTTACTAGGGCGGGGTTAGCGCGCGGCCAGTCCTGTCCGCCGGGGCGTTTCAGGCTTCATTCACGACGCTGCAACAGCCCCCCGCCTATCAGGACGATCCCCAGCGCCAGCGCGCCACCGGCAACCGCCGGCGGCACGAAATGAGACTCGTGCTCGGTGGCCTGCACGTGGAGCGGCCCCACGTTAGCCACGTTCTTGGTTTGCTGTGTGGTGAATTCGGGCACCGCAAGCCCGGCGATACCGAGCAATGCCAATAGTGCCCCGACAATCATCAGCGCACTCATCGAGGATCGCAAAGCACACCTCCATCGTTGACCGCGGCAACGTGGGTGCGGTTCTACGGTGGCGCCAGCGGGACGAGTTTCAACTTGCCGTAACGCAAGTGGCGGTCAGCCGTCGTGCCCTTCTATGATGATCAGGGTGACGTTCGCGTGGCCCACGCGGAGGGATTTCGCTGCGGCATATTCGGGTGATCGGTAGCAGGCGATCGCGGTGTCGTAATCGTTGAACTCCAGTATGACATTGCGGGAGCCTGCGGTGCCTTCCGGTACCTCGAAGCGTCCGCCGCGCACCAGGAATTTTGCCCCGTATTTTTGGAAGGCCGCAGCATTCGCCGTCATGTATTCCCTGTACCCTTCGGGATCGGTCACGTCCACGCTGGCGATCCAATAGCCCTTGGTCATGGCTCGGTGCCTTCCTGCTACTTGCGGTGGCGCTATTCGATCCACCGTAGAGCCGCCTCCAGTTGCGCGATTTCCGCCTGAAAGGCCGCCAGCCGCTCGCGGTTCTCAGCCACCACCACCTCAGGTGCGCGGCGAACGAAGTCAGCATTGTCCAGTTTATCTGCCAGTCTTCCTGCTTCCACCACCGCTTTGTCGCGCTCGCGTGTCAGCCGGGCACGTTCTGCATCGACATCGATTGTGCCGGCGAGGGGCAGCACAACGGTCGTCTCGCCTACCACGGCCTGCGCCGCGCCTTTTGGCATTTCGCCGGCCAGCGCTGAAACGTCCGAGCCGCGCGCCAGCCGACAAATCAGCTCGATCCAACGTTGTGCTCGCGCCAAGGTCGTTGGCCCTGCATCGCGCAGCAGAATCGGCACCGACGCACTGGGCGGGACATTCATCGCCGTGCGTACCGAACGTACTGCGGAAATCAGCCGCACCACCCAGTCCAGTTCGTCTCGCGCCGACTCAGCGTCCGCGACAGGCGATTGCTCCGGCCACGCTGTCCGGATGAGGCTGCATGGCACGCCGTAGCCGAAATGATCCCATAACTCTTCTGTGACGAACGGGATTGCGGGGTGCAGCAACCGCAGCAAAACTCCCAGCACGTGCGCCGCCGTCGCCCGCACCTCGGCGGCGTTTTCCGATCCGCTTTCCAAGACTGGCTTGGCTAGCTCTAGGAACCAGTCGCAGAACGTGTTCCAGGTAAATCGGTAGCAGGCGGCGGCGTATTCATCGAACCGGTACGCCTCCAAGGCTGCGGTCGTTTCCTCGATCGTGCGATTGGCCGCATCCAGTATCCATCGGGTCAGCGGCAGGCTCGCCCGCGAAGGCGCGAACTCTGCATCTGGTTGGATGCCGTTCAATTCGCAAAAGCGCGCAGCGTTCCATAGCTTGGTGACGAAGCTGCGATGGTCCTTTACGCGGCTCGCGCCCAGTTTCACATCACGTCCGGGACCAGTCAGCGCGCAAATGGTGAAGCGCAGCGCGTCGGCACCAAACTGGTCGATCAATGCCAGAGGATCGATGATATTGCCCTTGGACTTTGACATCTTCTGGCCGCGCTCGTCGCGCACCAAGCCGTGGATATAGACTGCGCGGAACGGGACATCGCCCATGAAATGCATGCCCTGCATCATCATGCGGGCCACCCAGAAGAAGATGATGTCAAACCCGGTTACCAGCACGTCCCCAGGATAATAGCGCGCTAACTCCCGTGACTTCTCCGGCCAGCCAAGCGTCGAGAAAGGCCATAAGCCGGAGCTGAACCAGGTATCCAACACGTCTTCGTCCTGCACCAATACCTCGCCGGCACGGCCGTACTGCGCATCGGCCAAAGCCTGCGCTTCGGCGGCATCGTGCGCGACGAACACTGATCCGTCCGGCCCGTACCATGCGGGAATTCGATGGCCCCACCAGAGCTGGCGCGAGATGCACCAGGGCTGGATGTCGCGCATCCAGGCGAAGAACGTGTTCTCCCACTGCTTTGGCACGAACTGAGTGCGGCCGGTTTCCACTGCCTCGATCGCGGGCTTCGCCAATTCCGCTGCGTTCGCGTACCACTGCGTCGTCAGGCGCGGCTCGATCGGCACACCGCCGCGGTCGCCGTGGGGCACCTGGTGCGTATGCGATACGGTCTTGTCCAGCAATTCCAGCCGTTCCAGTTCGGCCACGATCGCCTTGCGCGCGGCGAATCGGTCCTTGCCGGCCAGCGAATGCACGAAATCCGGATCGGCAACGCCCGGTACCGGAGTCAGATCCGCGGCGATCTCCTCCAGCGTCACGCGCGCCTCGCGATCGAGGATGCTGGGCATCGCCAGGTCATGCCGGCGGCCGACTTCGAAATCGTTGAAGTCGTGTGCCGGCGTGATTTTCACCGCGCCGGTGCCCTTCTTGGGATCGGAGTATTCGTCGGCGACGATCGGAATCCGCCGTCCCACCAGCGGCAGCACCGCGAATTTCCCTAGCAAGTCGCGATAGCGCGCATCATCCGGATGCACGGCCACGGCGGAGTCGCCCAACATGGTCTCAGGCCGCGTCGTCGCTACAACAATGCAGCGCCCCAGCTCGCCCTCGATCGGATAGCGGAAGTGCCACAGCGACCCGCGCACTTCGATGTTTTCCACTTCGAGATCGGAGATCGCGGTCAGCAATTTCGGGTCCCAGTTCACCAGCCGCCGGTCGCGGTAGACTAGACCCTGTCGGTAGAGCGTCACAAAAACCTCGCGTACGGCGCGCGACAGGCCCTCATCCATTGTGAAACGCTCTCGTGGCCAGTCGAGCGAGGCGCCCAGCCGCCGTAATTGCCGCGTAATGGTTCCGCCCGATTCCGCCTTCCACTGCCAGACACGCTCGATGAACGCCTCGCGTCCCATCGAGCGGCGATCCGCGCCTCCTTGGTCGGTCAGCAACCGTTCCACCACCATCTGTGTGGCAATGCCGGCATGGTCCGTCCCCGGCTGCCACAGGACGTCGCGCCCTTGCATGCGGCGCCAGCGAACCAGTACGTCCTGCACCGTGAAGGTGAGCGCATGCCCCATATGCAGGCTGCCAGTGACATTCGGCGGCGGGATCATGATGGTGAACGGCGCTGCCGGCGAGTTCGGGTCACAGGCGAATGCGCCGGACTCTTCCCAGCCGTCATACAGGCGAGGCTCGATCTCCGACGGGGTGTAGGTCTTTTCCAGCATCTCGCCCTCCTTCGGCCTTTGGCCGGATGCCGCAGACGGCCGCTCCTGACAAGGGGAGGGTCGGTTCAGGTGGCCCGCCTGATTGTGGTCTGGTCCCGCTGCGTCGAGCGCTCTGCGGCGCCGTTACCAGGGGCATTGGCGGTAGCGGCGACTCGAGGTAGCGATGCGCCGGGATTTCAGACCCATCCGATGGTGTTTGCGTGCCGCGGCAGTCATCGGAAGGTCGGCCTCTATGGGTCACGACCGCGCATCAGTGATCGCCAAGACGAATTCCGCGTTGCCCCCGGGCGTTCAGCGGCGGATCCGTTCCAGCACGCGCTGTAAAGTTAGCGGTGGCACGAACGATGAAATGTCGCCACCCAGTATCGCGATCTCTTTCACCAGGCGCGACGCTATGAACTGGTGGCGCTCGCTCGCCATCAGGAACACCGTCTCGATGTCCGGCGCCATGCGGTAGTTCATGCCGGCCATTTGGACCTCGTAGTCGTAGTCGGACACCGCGCGAAGTCCTCGTACAATCATTGATGCTCCGACCGTGCGTGCGAAGTCCACCAGCAACGTGTCGAAGGGCCGCACCTCTATTACCATCCCGTTCTGGGTGGCGATGTGGGCAATTTCGGCTTGCACCAGCTCAACACGCTCTTCCAGGGAGAACAGGGGGCCCTTTCCGGGATTCATCGCGATCCCGACAACCAGCTTGTCCAACAAGCGCGCCGCCCGAGCGATCACGTCGAGATGGCCATTGGTAACGGGATCGAACGTGCCCGGATACAGCCCAACACGTCGCTTGTGCGGTTGTTTTTTTTGTTCAGGCATTCGATCGGGCACCTGTCGTGACGAGGCGTGGCAGAGAAGGTGATCGTCCGTTGTCATTGCGGCGGTCAAGTGCACGAGGCCGGGAAAAGCCGAGGAGGGCCGGCGCTAATGAGACTGTCCCGGCGTCCTGGCCCTCGCCGTTTGGCGGGGCGCCACAACGGCCCGTCGCCCCCACTAGTTTCTGTCCTCCGAGCCGGTCTCTTCGCTGTCGTCCTCGATGACGGGGAACACGCTGGTAACGTGCTCGCCCGCGATCAGGCGGAAGAGGGTGACACCCATCGCTTGGCGGCCAGTGATCCGGACTTGATCAGCAGGCACGCGGATCAGGCGCCCGGCATCGGTCATCAGCATCACGTCGTCACCGCTACGGACTGGGAAAGTTGCTACAACGGCGGTACCATTACGGGGTGCCAGAGTGATATTGGTAATTCCCTGTCCTCCACGCCCTGTGGCGCGATAGTCGAAAGCGGAGGAGCGCTTGCCGAAGCCCATATCGGTGACTGTGAGCAACAGTTCTTCGGCGGCCTCGAGTTCTGTGATGCGTTCGGGCGACAAAGTCACGTCCGGCGCCGGTTGATCGCCTGTCGACGCCGTGGTTTGGGTGAGGTCCGCGGCATCTTCCTCGGTCCCAACGTGACCATTCGAGCCGCCGTTGCTCAGGGCGCGGCGCCGCGTGTTTGCAATTCGCAGGTAAGCCCCGCGTTCCTCCACGGTGGTTTCGACATGCCGTAACACCGATAGGCTAATAACTGCGTCCTCGCTCAGTAACTTAATGCCGCGCACCCCAGTGGAATCTCGCCCGGCGAATACCCGCACCGTCTCATCCGACAATTGGAAGCGGATGCAGCGCCCCGCACGCGTTGCAAGCAACACATCGTCTCCGTCTCGGCAAGTGGCGACGCCGATCAGGCGGTCACCCTCGTCCAGCTTCATCGCGATCAGCCCGGCCGAACGTACGTTGCGGAAGTCCGACAGTCGATTGCGCCGCACATTGCCGAGCGAGGTTGCGAAAACCAGATGTAGCGAGTCCCACAGTCCCTCATCCTGAGGAAGCGGCAACACGGTAGTGATCGTGTCGGAACCGAGTTCCGGAAGCATATTCACCAACGCCCGCCCCTTGGCATTCGGCCCGGTCTCGGGCAGGCGCCATACTTTTTCCCGAAATACTTTGCCGCCCAATGAAAAGAACAGTACCCACTGGTGGGTATGCGCGTGGAAACTGCGTGTAACCAAATCATCGCCACGCGTCGCCGCTCCTGCGCGCCCCCGCCCGCCCCGGTTCTGAGCACGAAATATTTCCAGCGAAGTGCGCTTGATGAAGCCATCGCGTGTGATGGTAACGACCATCTGGCCGGGCTCGATCAGGCTCTCATCGTCTTGGTCAGCGGCGGCATCGATGATATCGGTAAGTCGTGGCCGCGCTAACGCCTCACGTGCCTTCTGCAACTCGTCGCGCATCACCTCCATGCGGCGCGGGTGTGAGGATAGAATCTCCAACAACTCGCGAATTTCTTCACCGATCTTGCTGAGGTCAGCGTGAATTTTTTCACGTTCCAACCCCGTCAATCGCTGCAGCCGAATGTCCAGGATTCCGCGGGCTTGCTCGTCCGTTAGCCGCACGGTGTGGTCCGGCGTGATGACGTTGCCAGGCTCATCGATCAAAGCCAGCAATGGAGCGATATCAGCGGCCGGCCAGTCGCGCGCGAGGAGTGCAGCGCGCGCCGCTGATGCGTCAGGACTGGCGCGGATCAGCCGGATGACCTCATCAATGTCGGCGACGGCGATGGCAAGTCCCACCAGATTATGTGCGCTCTTGCGTGCTTTCTCCAACTCGAATCGTGCCCGCCGTTCGATCACCTCCTCACGGAAGCGGATGAAAACCTGCAGCGCCTCCTTCAACCCAAGCTGCCGGGGCTGGCC
>Ga0335072_10004511_pt1 | contig 20641 bp, 14 predicted proteins | sample Lox_Sample_21_FD_206725 | JGI IMG/M metagenome (GOLD analysis project Ga0335072, IMG submission 206725) | Soil microbial communities from Loxahatchee National Wildlife Refuge, Florida, United States - Lox_Sample_2.1 | ecosystem: Environmental > Terrestrial > Soil > Wetlands | place: USA...
GGAACGTCCTGTGGGCGGATCGCCCGGTCCTCATCGACTGGGAGTACGCGCGGCTGGGGGATCCGGCCGACGACGTGGCCTACATCTTCGGCCAGCACGGTCTGGCCGCATCGCAGCGACAAGCGTTCTGGTCGGGCTACCGGCGCTGGGGGCCGCCGCCGGCGCTGAACCGGATCGCCGGACGCGCCCGGTTGTGGGAGCCGGTCATCCTGCTCGGGTCGGCCCTGTGGTGGCTTGAGCGCTGGTCGGCCCGGGCCAACGTCGACGACGCGGGCGGTTGCGACCCGTCGGTGCCGAAGCCGCAGAGCTACTATCTCGAGCAGGCGGTCGGACGGCTCGACCGGTTCGAGACGGCGGTCGGCCTGCTCCCGCCGGAAGCAGGCCGGTAAACGATCTACTACAGGTGGGCGGCGTAGAGATCGCGGAGGGCCGCCCAGTGACGCTCGGCCGCCTTCTCGTCGTAGGTGTCGTTGTCGCCGACGGCGAACCCGTGATGGGCCGGGTAGAACTCAACCGTGTGGTCGACACCGGCCGCGGTGAGCGCGGAGTCGAGCAGGGCCGCCTGCTCGGTCGTGAACGAGGCGTCCTCGATCGCGCCGGCCACCAGGACGGTGGCGGCGATGCGGTCGGCCGCCAGGTGCGGCGACGTCGGGTCGTCGGCGACGGCGATCCGCCCGCCGTGGAACGACGCGGCGGCGGCGATCTTGTCCCCGATCCCGCCCGCGGCGAGCATCGACATCCGCCCGCCCATGCAGTACCCGGTGGTGCCGATGGCCGACCCGCTCACCTCCGGCCGCGCGAGCAGGAAGTCGGCGTACGCCCCGGCGTCGGCGATGATCCGCTCGTTGGTGAGCGTGCCCACCAGGCCGAAGAGCCGGGCGCGCTCCTTCTCGTCGCTGAACGCGGTCGCAAAGTCGAACGGCGCCCAGTCGCCCTCGCGGTAGTAGATGTCGGGGACCAGCGCGACGTACCCGAGCCCGGCGAACCGCTCGCCCATCTCCCTGAACGTCTCCCGCGGCCCGCCCGCGTCAGGGAAGACCAGCACGCCGGGCCACGGCCCGTCGCCGTCGGGCACGTACAGCGAGCCCCTCGCGACTCCGTCCGGAGCGGGAATCTCTACGTCTACGCGTGCCATCGCCGCATCCTCCATCGCCTCGTCGCGGCATCAACGAACCGACCGCATGACCATGCTTACCACCGACCGCGAGCGATTGCGGGCCGAGTACGGGTGCTGTGATCGAATCGGGCGGGGCGGCTAGTCGCGGCGGCCGACGGTGATCGTCCTCCCGCCGCGGATGTGCAGGTCGGGGCGGTTCACCAGGGAGCGGGGGTTGCGCTCGTCAAGCAGCGCCGCCAGCGTGGCCTGATCGTCGGGCTCGAGCCGGTCGGCCAGTCCCTCCGACAGCCGCGCGAACCAGGCGCGGGCGTAACGAGCCGCGCTCGGGTGCGTCGGCGGGTCCTGATCGATCCGGAATTCCCGCTCGGTGATGACGGTCCAGCCGGAGTCGGCCAGCCGCGGCGCCCACTGCGAGCCGAGGGTCGGCATCTCCTGCGTGTACGCGTGGCCAAGCACCTCGGTGATCCGGCCCTCGAACCCGGGTCGGCCGAAGCCCAGGTCGTCGGGGAGGAAGAGCAGTTGCGAGGCGAACTCCGACACCGCGATCAGCCCGCCCGGACGGGTGGCGCTGAGCGCGTCGCGCAGCACCCGGGCCGGGTCGGCCATGTGGTGCAGCGATGCCGAAGCCCAGGTCAGGTCCAAAACGCCGAGATCCGGCCAGCCGGCGTCAAGGTCGGCCTCGACCGGGTGGACGCGCGCGGTCAGTCCGGCCGCGGCCGCCTTGGCGGCGATCTTGGCGACGGAGACAGGCGAGACGTCGAGCGCGATGACCTCCGCCTCCGGGAGCCGCCGGGCCAGGCCGATCGCGCCGGTGCCGGTGCCCGCGCCGAGGTCAAGCAACCGGGCGCGCGGGGTGCCGGCGGCCACGCTCTGCACCCAGTCCAGCGCGGCCGACCAGTAGTCGCTCAGCACCTCGGCGTCCAGGTCGAGCAGGTCGGTGTAGTCATCCTCGGCCGCGCCCGAATGCCGGTGCCCGTGGTGGTCGGGCCGGCCGTTGTCGTGGGCCTGGTGGTCGCGGGCGTGCTGGTCGCGGGTGTGCTGGTCGTGGTGAGGGTTCGCGTCTGCCATGCCTCCACCGTAGGCGCCGTTTGCAGCTATGGCATACGATCTTGCCAATGACGCAAGATGAAACGCTCGACGCCGTCATCCGCGCCCGCATCCGGGGGTTGCGGGTCGCGCGCGGCTGGTCGCTGGACGCGCTGGCCGGCCGCTGCCACATGAGCGCCTCGACCCTCAGCCGGATCGAGACCGGCCACCGGCGGATCTCGATCGACCAGCTGGTGCCGATCGCCCGGGCGCTCGGCTCCAGCCTCGACCAGCTGGTAGAGCCGGTCGACGATGACGACGTTGTCATCAGGCCCCATCGCGACCGAGGGCACGGCGTGGTGAGCTGGATGCTGACGCGCGAAGACGAGCCGCACGGCCTGGCCGTGGCCAAGATGCGCGTCCCGGCCCGACGCCCGACCCACGAGCTCGGCGTGCACCCCGGTCACGAGTGGTTCACGGTGCTGTCGGGCACCGCCCGGCTGCAACTGGGGGAGCGGGTCATCCTGGTCGAGGCCGGCCAGGCCGCGCAGTTCTCGACCATGTCCCCGCACGCGATCAGCGCCGCCGAGGGACAGGCCGAGATCCTCGTCATCTTCGACCGCGACGGTCGCCGAGCCCACCTGGACGCGATCGACCTGACCGACCGCCCCGACCGCCCGGACGCCCCTGTCTAGTGGTGGTGGCTCGGCGGCACGTCGAGCGCCGGGTTGCGGTCGAAGAAGCCGAACGGCTTCAGCCAGAACGAGACGATGTCGGCCGGCATCACCGGCCAGTCCTCCGGCCGCGTGATGTGGTGAATGCCGAACACGTACCAGAGCACGACGTCGGTGTTCTCAATCGGCCGGTCCGCCTCGGTCCACACCGGCAGCCCGGTGTCGCGCGCGGCCTGGACCGGAAAGTCGCCGCAGGGCCACCGTTCGTCCTCGCGGTACGGGGTCACCCAGAGCGTGTGGCCGATCGCCTGGGCGCGCTGGAAGGCGGGGGAGGCGGGGTCGAGCAGCGGCGGGAACGCCGCCGAGGGGACGAGCTTGTAGCCGACGGGGGTGCCGAGCCCGTTGACGACGCTCGAGTTGACCACCTTCCAGCCGCGCTGCACGCCCCAGTCGTAGTCCTGCCTCCCCTCCGCCTCGGTCCGCAGCGGGGTGCTTTCCACCGTCAGCCCCAGCGCGTACGGGTCGTCGCCCCCAGGCGCGGCCGGCCGCGAGTCGGTCGCGTAGACCGTATTCGAGGGACCGTCGACGTCGAGGTCGAGCCGGGCGACGATGAAGTGCTGGTGGAACGGCGCGTAGATGCCGTGGTCGACGACCGTCCCGTTGGCCGGGCGGCTGCCCGGCGCCGCGATGTGCGAGGTGACCATGATCCCGGTCGCGCGCACCTCGCACTCGATGTTGCCGTCCTGGTAAAAGCGCCAGTAGACCAGGTACTCGTAGTTGGCCACGGTCGCGTGGAAGGAGACCACCAGCCGCCGCGCCCGGCGGACCTCGGCGCCGGCCCGCTCGTCTACGTGCTTCCACAGGACGCCGCTGTCCTCCTCGTGGATGCAGATGGCGTTCGGTATGGTCACCGGCTCGCCCCTGGAGTCGTGCACCACCGCGTCCAGGTAGGTGATCTCGCCCAGGCAGTCGCAGCCGAGCGCCAGCGAGGTGGTCATGAAGCCAAGGCCCCACTCGCCGATGTCGAACGCGGTCCGCCGGTAGTGGTCCGGGCTCGCGTCCCGGTACGGCACCACCATCTCGGCGAACGAGAGCCGGTGCGCGACCGAGCGCAGCCGCTCCCCGTCCTGGAACCCGACCTGATGCAGGACGAGGCTCTCGCGGTGGTTGAAGCCCAGCCGCAGCTGCCAGTTCTGCCAGCTCAGCAGCGTGCCGTCGAGCGTGAAGCCGACCCCGTCGGGCTGGCTGATCTCGAGCGGCGCGACCGACCGCAGCCGCATCGGCAGCAGGTCGGGCAGGTACTCGCCCATCACCTCGGGGTCGGCGCCGCCCTGATAGTTGTCCTCGATCTCGAGCAGTTCCATCGTGTTCAGGTCGACCACCGGGTGCAGTCCGGTGAGGTGGTGGGCGTACGGGTTGCCCAGCTCGCTGCCCCGGTACCACAGGTCGCACCAGCCGATCCGCCGTCCCGCGTAGCGCTCGGGGACGACCGCCGCGCCGTAGGCCCACATGTCGGCCAGCACCCGCGACAGGTCGGTGATGCCGCGCCGCCCGAGCGAGTCGATGACGGCCGGATGGGCGCGAATCATCTCGTCGCACTCGTGCCACTCGTCGACGGTCATGTTCGGCTGCTGCCCGGGCAGGTGCTCCCACGCGGTGACCGCGTCCCCGGTCAGCGACACGACCGCCCGGTACGCCTGCCCGTCGGCGCGATTCCAGCACACCGCCAGCGCCTCACGCCCGGACCGGCGTCCCGACTCGAGCGCGGGCAAGTCGGCCTTCGACGGCTCCTTCAGCTCGATCGAGGCGAATCGCCAGCCATCGCCCACCCCGCGATCGCGGCGCACGATCCCGGCGGCCTGGCGGATCTCTTCGGCGGTCAGCGGGTCCAGTGGGTGAGGCACGATGGTCGTCCCTTCCGTTCACGGGCGTCCGGTCCAGCCGATTATCGCTGTTCACCCCGGCGTGAGCGATCACCGCCCGCCCCGCGTCCTACCGAGTCAGGAACAGCCACGCGTTCACGACCCCGTTGACCAGCGCGATAACGATCGCCGGGGCCAGCCAGTACAGCCCGTCGTCCCCGGCCAGCTCGATGCACCCGGACACCAGGACCAGGAGCATCGTCACCAGGTTGACGCTCACCGAGTCAAGCAGCCGGGCCAGGCGCTCCTCCGGCCCGTCGCCCTCCGGGTGCCGTCCGTGGCTGATCATGGCCATCGCGACGCCGCTGACCACGGCCACAGCCACCAACTCCAGCCCCAGGACCCAGTGCGGTGTGCCTGGGACGACCAGCACGATCGAGGTGATCAGCGGCAGCAGGAACAGCACCAGCGTCTGCCCGGCCTGCGACCGCAGCGCCGGGTGCGCGGTGACCCGGTCCCGGTTAATCGAGACGGCCACGAAGAGCAGCCCGGTCAGCGCCCCGCTGGCGCTCCCGGTGATCGTCGCAAAGTCGCTCCACACCCCGCCACGATAGGCCCTCGATACCGGCACCTGTTAGCGTCGCCGCATGACAGTTGTGCTCATCACCGGCGGCAGCAGCGGAATCGGCCTCGCGACCGTGCGGCGCCTGGCCAAAGACGGCGACCAGGTGTTCTACGCGTCACGCGAGCCGGCCGCGGTCCCGCTCGCAGGCGACGTCACCCACGTGCCTCTCGACCTGGCGGACCCGCGGGCCTGCGACGCGGCCGTGCAATCGGTCCTGGATGCGGCCGGCCGGCTGGACGTCCTCATCAACAACGCCGGGACGGCGGTGCTGGCCCCGCTCGAGGAGGGCGGCGACGCCGAGGCGCATCAGACGTTCGAGGTGAACGTGTTCGGCCCGATGCGGCTGATCCGCGCGGCGCTGCCGGTCATGCGCGCCCAGGGCGGCGGCCGGATCATCAACGTGACGTCGGTCAACGACATCGCGCCTGCGCCGTTCGGCGGCTGGTACTCCGCGTCGAAGGCGGCCCTGGCCAGCCTGAGCACGGTCCTCGGGGCCGAATTGCAGGGATCGGGCATCTTCGTCACCGTGGTCGCCCCTGGCCTGTTCGTGACCGGGATGTCCGAGCGGCTTCCCTTCGCCCGGGTGGCCAGCGACTCCCGCTATGCCGCCGTGTTCGAGAAGCTCCGCGCCGAGAGCGCCCTGGAGCTGGCCACGGCCGGCGATCCCGACGAGGTTGCGCGCGCGATCGCCGAGTGCCTCGCCGCCGCTCAGCCGCCCGCGCGAATCGTGGTCGGCGCTGACGGCATCGCGATGGACGAGACGTTCAGGAAGGCAAGCCCCGAAGACCTGGCCATCATGCTCCGCGACTACGTATCCAGCCTCACCTAGCCCCCACCCCCACCTCCGCGCTCCGCGCGCCTCTCCGCGCTCCGCGCCCCGCGCGCCTCTCCGCGCTCCGCGCCCCGCGCGCCTCTCCGCGCCCCCTCCGCGCCCCCCACTTAATGTGCCCAAATGCGCATTTGGGCCGGCAAGAGTGAGCCCAAAAGCGCATTTGGGCACACTGGCCGCGCTCGGCGAACGCGAGCCGCGCTCGGCGACGCGAGCCGGCCACCGAGGCGTCCTCCATACTGGGGCGCATGAGACGGGGAACAATCGCACCGCTGGTGATCGCCGCCGCAGTCGCGCTCACCGCGGCCGGCTGCACGGAAAGCGACGGGACGACGGCGGCCACCCCCGCCGTCACCCCGACCTGCGCCAGCCCGGACTACTGCCCGCCCGCGAGCTGGGACACGGCCAAGGCGAGCACGCCGCTGGCGCAGATCCCGGCCTTCTCCGAGCCGCTCAACGTGGTCATCAGCGCCCGCTCGACCGTGTCCCTGGGCGCCATCCAGGCGGCGATGGACAAGTGGGACACGGTCTCCACCGCGACCACCGTGACGCTGTCCGGCATCCACCTCAAGTGCATCTCCTCCGAGCAGGCGGACGTGACCGGGGCGGGCTACGTGCCGCAGCACGTGGCCTGGCGGCTCGGCGGCTGCGTGAAGGGCAACGGGCTGTCGCTGACCGGCGACGAGGACCATGCGCGAATCTGGAACCAGCCGTTCAAGGGCAGCAAGGACGGCGCCTGGTTCATCGCCGTCAGCTACGAGACCCTGTGCCTGGACCGGAACGGCACGCTGGTGCCGGCCAGCACCAGCGGCGACGACGAGACGTACGCGGCCACGCACCCGAGCGACGCCTACCACTGCGTCGACGGCGGCCCCGGCAGCATTCACGCCAGGCACCCCAGCGGCTACGAAGACGGCGCCGCCACCTTCGTCGCCGACGTCGCCGCGGCCGCCAAGGCCAAGGGCTGGCACTACAGCCAGCGAACGGTCACCGTCACCCGCACCGCGAACGCGGGCGAGGGCGGCGTCCCGTTCAACGGCGACGTGTACGTGCTCACCGTCACGGCGTGATTGTGGCCGGCGACATAGGTGGGACCAGGGTCCGTTCGATATGAATGATCTTGACTTTCCTGACAGCAGCGGGAGCCCTCACATGATCATCGATTGCCACGGCCACTACACGACGGCGCCGCCCGCTCTCCAGGCGTACCGGGACGCGCAGCTCGCCCGGCTGGAGGACCCGACCCGGCCGGCGCCGGCCGCGCCCGAGATCAGCGACGACGAGATCAGGCAGACGATCGAGGGCAACCAGTTGCGGATCGCGCGCGAGCGCGGGACCGACCTGACGATCTTCTCGCCCCGCGCCTCGCACATGGGCCACCACATCGCCGACCCGGCCACCGCGGTGGCCTGGGCGCGGGTCTGCAACGACCTCATCGGCCGGGTGACGACGCTGTTCCCCGACAACTTCGCCGGCGTCTGCCAGCTCCCGCAGGTCGCGAACGAGCCGCTCGACAGCAGCGTCAAAGAGCTCGACCGCTGCGTCACCGAGCTCGGCTTCGTCGGCTGCAACCTGAACCCGGACCCGTCGGGGGCGTGGTGGACGTCGCCGCCGCTGACCGACCAGTACTGGTTCCCGCTGTACGAGAAGATGGTCGAGCTCGACGTCCCGGCCATGATCCACGTGTCCACCTCGTGCAACCCAGCCGTGCACACGCTCGGCGCGCACTACCTGAACGCGGACACCACCGCGTTCATGCAGCTGCTGACGGGCGACCTATTCGGCCGGTTCCCGACGCTCCGGTTCGTGATCCCGCACGGCGGCGGCGCGGTGCCCTACCACTGGGGCCGGTTCCAGGGCATCGCCACCCGGGAGAAGCGGCCGGCGCTTGAGGGCCACCTGATGAACAACGTCTTCTTCGACACCTGCGTCTACCACCAGCCCGGCATCGACCTGCTGACCACGGTCATCAAGCCGGGCAACATCCTGTTCGCGTCGGAGATGCTCGGGGCGGTCCGCGGCAACAACCCGGCAGGCGACTTCTCCTGGGACGACACCAAGCGCTACGTCGACCAGGCGCCGCTGACGGCGCAGGACCGCGCCAGCATCTTCGAGCGGAACGTCCGCCGCGTCTATCCGCGTCTTGACGCGGCGCTCAACCGGGCTGGGAAATGACCCGGATGTAGGGCGTGATCGCCTCGAAATCGCCGTAGAGCGCCCTCGCCTTCTCGTCGGACACCATGAGGTTCACCATCACGTCCTCGCCCGGCTGCCAGCCGGCCGGCGTCGCGACCGGGTGCCTGGTTGTGAGCTGGATCGAGTCGACCGCCCGCAGCATCTCGGTGAAGTTGCGGCCGGTCTGCATCGGATACATGGTGACAAGCCTGATTTTCTTGTCCGGGTCGATCACGAAGACGCTCCGGATGGTCCGGTTGTCCATCGCGCAGCGCGACGCCGCGTCACCCTCGGCGTCGGCTTCCAGCATCCCGTAGCGCTTGGACACCGCCAGGTCGGTGTCCGCGATGATCGGGTAGTCGGGCCGTGCGCCCTGGGTCTTCTCGATGTCGTCGAGCCACCGGCTGTGGTCATCGAGGGAGTCGACTGACAGCCCGATGAGCTGCACGTTCCGGCGCCGGAACTCGGGGCTGAGCTTCGCCACCGATCCGAGCTCGGTGGTGCATATCGGGGTGAAATCCTTGGGGTGCGAGAACAGCACCGCCCAGGAATCGCCGATCCACTCGTGGAATCGGATCTTCCCCTCCGTCGTGTGCGCCACGAAGTCAGGCGCGATGTCGCCGAGCTGCAGACCCATTGTTTCTTTCCTTTCTGGATTAGTTGCGTTTCCGTAGACGATTAGCCCGGGGTCGTCAGCACGAACTGGCGCAAGCCGGGCAGAGCGCGTGGCTGCCATCCGGGTGCAGCTCGTGGAACACCGCCTGCCGCCGCTCGGGCGAAGAGCCTCGCCCGCCGCCCCACGAGCCGGGCCGAGTCGCGGGGCCACCCGGTGGCAGCGCGCCCCGGGGGACCGGCTCGGCCGGCGATCTGATGGGGCTGGCCGGCTTGCCAGGCGACTCGGACTGATGGCGCTGGCGGGTCAGGTCGTGGTTGATGGCGCGGTGGTGCATTGGGTCTCCTCGGAGTGGCTCGGTGGTGGCGACGCCGCCTCCCGCGCGCAAGCGCAGGTTCATCGGGCACTCCCCGAAAGTCAAAGCAGTGCGGGCCTTCGTTCAGCCCCTGTCACCATCGAGGATCGCGGCAAAGACCGGCCTCGCGCTTCGCCCGTACGGGCCAGCTTCAGGCGGCGGCGGAAGTTGGCCCGATCGGGCCACGCCTCACACCAGGCCGGCCCGAACGCCCCACGCGGCCGCCTCGGTCCGGCTGGAGATGCGCGTTTCCGCGGAAACGCCACTGTCCCACAGCCGAACCCGGCCGCACCGAAGGCACGCCGCGGGCTTTCCCCAACCCAAAACTGACCCCAGCCAAACAACTTTGACCACGACAGCCACGTCACGGAACATCGAGGTTAGTCCCGCCAGGGCCTGGCTCGGATTTTTCGACTCCCGTGTAATGCTCTGAATACGCCGGTTACGATAGGCTTGGGGCAAAATTCGCAAAGATGCGAGAAGCATGCAGCGGCCGGAGTGACCTGGGAACACTGCCGTTGTGCGCCAGGGGGGCTAGGGGTGTCGTCGGTATTCGCGAATCAGGCGCGAAGGGATCAGACCGAGTACGCGGTCAACCGCCTTGCGGCCGAGGTCAGCGACTGGCTGTGTCACCGGCGGAAGAAAGATACGGCTGCCCGCCACCGTACTCAACTCGACGCTGTCGGCAAGCTGATGGCCGGGAGCATGGCAGGGCTGCGCCATGCGGTCCAGGAAATGGATGTCGGCCAGCCCACAGGTGACCTGTTCGACGAGTGCCGCCTGTACGACCTGCGGATCCTATGGCTTCGTCGGGTCTGGCAGTACTTCAGGGACAAGTTCGACCAACGCGACGATGAGGGGCTACGGCCTGTGCTTGAGGCCGCAGACGATGTCGTGTGGAGCTGCTATCAGCAGGTCTATCGGCAGCTGGAGGTTATGGCCCCTGAGTTTGCCAGCGGGCCAGCGCCACTGCCCTTTATCGATGCATGGTATGCACCGGAGGCCTTTCCCGCCGAGCTCGTCCCGCCCGGGCTCAAGGCCGAAGTCGATGTTGGCTTTCTGCGGGAATACCTGAATACACTTCCGATACCCATAGTCCGGCTGCCGCCGGCCTGTGTCGGTGCGCCGTGGTGGCTCATATACCTGGGGCACGAGGTCGGACACCACATTCAGTTCCGCGTCCTGCCTAATATGGGGCTGACGAGCAAGTTTCGCGAGAAGGTAGGCGACGCAGCGCTGGCCTGCGCGGCCGCGGAGGAAGAAGCCACGCAGTGGCAGCGATGGTCGACTGAGATTTTCGCGGACATATTCTCCCTCCTGGTGCTGGGTCCGTGGTTCCTGTGGGCCATGGTCGAGCTGGAATTGCAAGCGGGCGGCACGATGCTTGCCAGCCGCTCCGCCTATCCGTCGCCAGTCATCAGGCTCCGGCTGCTCGCCATCGCCGCGGGGCGGCTTGGCCTCAACTCAGACGAGGCACTGCGCGGCCTGGTCCCGGAGGTTCCGGGCGATCAGGGAGGGCTGCGGAGTCTGGCGGTGGCCCGGCGCGTTGTCGACACAGCCCTCGGGTCGCTCGACGGCCTGCCCGCGGCACTGCCTGAGCTGTGCGCCTTCAGGCCCGAAGATCACTGGCCCGGCGGGACAGTCGATACCTGGCGTGAACTGCTTTCCAGTGGCGGCGCGCTGCCGGCCGAGCGGAAACTGCGCAGCAGCAGGCTGACGGTTAGCGCGGCGGTCGCAGCGTGGGCTGACGTCATCAAGGCTGAAGACCCCGCGACCGCACCGGGCGGCCACGACGCTAACGGCGGATATGAGCGCAGGTCCGCCCGTCGGGAGGCACTCGCCACGGCCGCTCTCGCGGCGATCAGGAAGAACGCTGAGCAGGCGGCGCGGCCAGCAGTCGAGGCGCCGCAGGGGATAAGCGGCGGCGACCTCGCCGACCTCTTGATCCGGGCCGATAGACGGCAACTTGAAGAATGAGGTGCCCCGTGCGTTTCATCATCGAGGTGGATCCCTCGTCGGACGGAGCCGGGTGGGACGTCCGCGTCATCAAGGCGGGCATCCCCGCGTCCGTCGTCGCTGAGCGCACGGTAGGCAGGGTCGCCCATCCGAGCGACCCAAAGCGCGTGTTCCCTGTGCCGCCTCGCGCCCAAGCCGAGGCCATCGTGGATGAGCGTGTCCGGACCCTGTGCCTGGCCGGTAGTCCCGATCAGTTGTGGCAGGCTTACAGCAGACTGGTGGCCAGCGACGCGGACCTTGCCACGATCCAGGTGTTCGGGAGCTACCTGTTCGAGGTCCTGCTCGGCGACCAAGCCTGGCAGGCCATCGTCGATCTCGCGGCCGGGGAGCCGATCGAGCTAGCCCTGTCGTGGCGGGAATCCGAGTGGGTCCTGACCAGGCTCCCGTGGGAGATGCTCAGACGCGGTGCGACTTACCTCGCCGCCCTTCGGCAACCAGCGGTCGCTATCTCGCGAATTATCAGGGGGGCCGACTGCGCGGAACCCGACCTGAAGGTGGCGCCCCGCATCCTTTTCGTCGTCGGCGACAGCCTGAAGGACGGCCAGATCCGCGCGGGCGCCGAGTACATCGAACTGCTGCGGCACCTGCGTGCCCAGGCGATCACCGAGCAGCGCGGTCTCATTACCGAGGTAGTCCTGAACGCCAGCCCGCGGCGCCTTCGGGAAGCAATGGCCACGTTCGAGCCTTCTATCGTCCATTTCATCTGTCACGGGGGACTGCGCCGCGCCGGGCTCGGCTTCGAGGGCTTTCTGCAGATGATGTCCGATGAGGAGGGCCAGGACGAACCTGAGCCGCGAACCGCGGAGCAACTTGTATCGATGCTCACCCATGATCGCCGGGAACCGCCTCCCGTCGTCGTGCTCAACGCCTGTCACAGCGGAGCCCAGCCGGCTGCCGAGCGCGCCGCCGCGCCGCTGGCGACCGAGATGGTGAAGCAGGGTATCCCGATCGTGGTGGCGATGTGGGGCCGGGTTTCTGACCGGGCCTGCCGACTTTTCACCTGGTGCTTCTACGAGGCGCTGCTGGGGAGCAAATCGATTCCCCAGGCGGTGGCGGCGGGCCGGCGCATGGCGTTCGAAGATAACGCTGATCCGGTCGGCGCCGACTGGGCCTTTCCCGCCATATACCTGGCCGAGAACGTCCGGTCGGTGAGCCTGGACCAGGCCGCGGCCGACCGTATCGGCAGACTCGAGTCGATAGCGCTCCAGTACCGGCAGCGCGATACGCCCCCGTTCTGCGACCGGTTTGACATCCTGGAGCACTCCTACCGGGTGCTGATGCGGACCGGGGAAAGGGGGCCGCGCGTCCTCGCGATCAAGGTAGACCTGGCGGAAGAGGGTTCCTTCCGATATGGCAAGACTCGTTCGCTCGAGGAGATCTGCGTCCGGCTCGTCCTGGATGGCCACCTGCCGTGCTTTTGGTGGGACACCGAGGTTGAAGAGATATCAACGCCCTCGGACCTGGCCCTCGCCATCGCCGGGGCGATAGCGACAGCACGACACCGGTTCGGGCTGGACGAGCCCGACTACGAGGTTTTCAAGCTGACCGACGGACCGGAAGCCGATCTCGCGCCACGAGTCAGGCAGCAGCTGAAGCTGCATCCGGCGAGGCCGGGAGAAAATGGCCTCGACAGGTACCACAACCAAGTCCTGGCCGCCGCGATCTGCCAGGATTTGCGCAACCTGGCCGACGCAGCCGAGGCCGAGACCAGGGAGCCGAAGGTCGTGCTCCTCCTCGATGACGTGCACCGGTTCGGTCCGGCCGCCCTCCAGTTGCTTGTCGAGCACCTGCTGGTCTCGGGGTGCCTGTCCGGGCCGCGCGATCACGTTCCTGTGGTCATGGCCTACTCGGCTGCGGGCAGGAGGGTCGAATATGGCCCGGCGGCGAAGGACCTGCGGAATTTCCTTGAGAGCAACCAGGCCGTCATCCGTCCGCTTCCGCTGCTGCGCGCCCTGCCCGATCCCGACAAGGACCGCTATCCGTGGGATCAGTTCCTCATGGGCCAGAAGCCGCCGCTGGTCGCCGACGCGCACCTTCAGCCCTCGGTCCTGGGGGCGTTCCAGAGGATTTTCGGCCTGACAAAAGGGGCTCCCTCGATGCTTCTCGATGAGAAGGTCGAGCTCTTGCTGCAGGTTTACACGCAAACCAACTGGTTCACCAGCGCTGACGACAGAGAGCTCCTTGAGTCATGGCGGAGCCGATGACCTCGCCGCCGGGGGTGGCGCTCGGCGATCTCGAAAACCGGCTGCTCGAGCAGATACACCGGCGCCGGGCGGCCAGGACGTCGGATATCCCGAAATTCGCCCAAGTCTGGATGGCCCTCGCCCCGAGCTGGACGGCGCCGGTTGCCCGCGCCGCCGACTTCCCCTGTGGTGAGCTCAGTGACGCGGGAACCATGCTGCGACGTATGGCCGAAGAGCGACTCTGCACCGAGCGAGCGCATTCGAAATTGATCGTGACGGGATCCAGCGCCCGGCCGGAGCGCGCGGAACCGACCTTCTCGATGGAGGCCGCCGTACGCGAGGAATTTCTCGACCGGGCGGAGCAGGATCCCGACCTCGATCTGAGACGTCAACTGGTCCTCGCGGGCCAGGGAGTGCTCGCGGCGCACAGCCAGCACGTCGGTGTGAGCAGGCAGATGGTCCGCTGGGCAACCCTGGCGGCCCTGGCCTCAAACGGCCCGGGGGCAGCGGCCGAATTGAAAAGCCGCGTTGGCGAGGCGCTTACCGACAACCAGTCCGGTGACGCGCTGCGGTGGATCGAAGCCGCGCGTCGGGTTGAGCGATACGTCGGCCAGAAACTGTCAGCCGCGATCGAATGGGCGGGGCGCCAGCTTGAGCTGGCCCACCGCCGAGAGGACGACGAACGGCACCTGACTCGCTTCTATCTCAGGAAGACCTTGCTGGCCGCCTTCGCCGACCTCGTCTCGGACGGTGACGACGAGCGCTGGGCGCTGCACCTCGCCGGCGCCGGGGGAGTCGGGAAGACGATGCTCGTCCGCTACATATGCGCCCGGTGGAGCCCCGACAGCCGCTGCTCGACCGCCCGGGTCGACTTCGACTACCTGAACCCCGGCTTCCCGTCACGGGAACCAGGACTTCTCCTGACCGAGCTCGCCAAGGACCTGCGCCTTAACGACCAGACGGGAGCGGCGCAGACGCTCTTCGACAGCCTCGATGAACAGGCCGGCATACTTCACGAGCGATGGAAGGCCAGCGCGCTCAGCGCGCAGTCGACTGACGACGTGCTCCAGGATCCCACCTATCTCCAGATACTGGAGCAGTTCGCCGAGGCGGCCGCGCTGTTGCCGCAGCCGGTAGTGCTGCTCCTCGACACCTGCGAAGAGCTGGCCAAGGCCCAGGCCGACGGCTCGGTCCCCGACAGCGTACGGATGACCTTCTCGACTCTGGAAAGCCTGCATCAGCGACTGAGCGAACTCAAGGTCGTTTTCAGGGTCGTCTTCATCGGCCGACGCCCGCTAGCCCGGGCGGGATCGGACTGGACGTGCGAGAAGACACAGCTGGCGGCCCGCCCCTACCTGCGCTTGACCGAGGTCAGAGGGTTCACGAGCGAGGAAACTGACGAATTCCTCAGTCAGCAGGAGGTTGCCGAGGACCTCATCGGGCCGATCCGCGAGCATTGCCGCGAACGAGGCTCCGAATCCGTCTTCGTGCGAGAGTCAGGTACGGCGGAGGGTCACGGCGAGGAACGGTTCCATCCATTTCACCTTGCCCGCCTCGCCGAATGGGTACGCGCGGAGCAAAACACGCTCACCGCGGAGATGATCCCGTCCTACGCCGACCATTACGTCGAGGCCCGGATCCTCGATCGCATCGAGCTCCCCGCGCTGCAGCAACTGATGCCGGTCATTACGCTCCTTGGCCGACTCGACGAGTCGGCCTTGCGCGAGGCTGGCAAGGCAGTTGGCATGCCCGCGAAGGACTTCCAGGTCGCGATGGAGGAACTTCGCCAGCAGGAGTGGATCGACGTGCAGCAGTCCGGGTTCTTCGAAGTCGACCGTGGTTTGCTGCCTGGACTGCGCGCCTACTACAAGAGCGAGGCCAGGCGGGCCGAGCTCGACGCCTTCATCTCCCCGCTTGCCCGCTACCTGCAGAAGCTGACCCTGAAGGCGGACTTCGGCAGCCTCGACCCTGCCCACTACGACGCTGTCTTGCGCCTGCTCGAGCACGAGCCGCGGCAGGCGGCGCGCTGGTGGCAGGCCGTCGAGGAGCGATTCGCGCGCACCGGGCAGTGGGACTGGGCTCGGTCACTGACCGACCGGTTGCTAAGCGAGGACGGGGCCGTGGCCCCGGCCAATCCCGCTGATCCCGGCGGTCCCCCCGAGAGCCGCCTGCGCGCGGCGGTCCTGTCCACGCACGCCGCCGCGGCCGTTCACCTCGACACCGTGCCGACGGTCGGCTGGGCCTGGCGCGAGGTAGCGGCAAAAGTGGCGGCCCATCCGACTCGTGACGGGCGCTCGAGCCTGACCGTCCGCTCGACGGCCGGGCAGATCGCAGCGTCCGGGGCTGACGCGGTGTCCGGTCCCACGCACTTCCGGCAGCTCCAGCGCGTCATCAAGGCAATGGTGAGGAGGAAGTTCAACGAACAGCTGACAGCGTCCTGCCTGGCTGCGATCGAGGCCGTGGTCGAGCGAGAGGACCCATCGGCCGACCTCGCGCAGCTCCGCGACGCCGTCGCATCTCTGACCAACCTGACCGGTGCACGGTGCCCTGAGCTCGCCGCCCTGGCCTCCTCCGTCAACGCGAAGATAGCTCGCCTGGAGAGGCGTCGATCGGGCGCCGCCGATGAGCAGATGGCGCGGATCTCGCTGGGACCGCTGTGCGAGCCGTCGGCCGACCGGGCGCAGGAGCAGTTGGCGTGGCTGCGGAAGACCATCGCCATCTGCGAATCTCGCCAGCCGGCGCGCAGAGACTGGCTGGACTGGCGTCCGCCGGCCGACCCCCTGGCCCGGGCAAAGCTCGAGTTCATCCGCGCCGCCTACCCCTCCTCGCTGTCTCCGTCGGTGGTGCTCGAGGAAATAGGCGGCTGGGACGCTGGGTTTCTTCGCCTCCCCGCCCCGGTCACGACGGTGGACGGAGAACGGCTCGCCTCGGCCGTGCTTCAACTCACCAGCGCGATCCGGCTGCCTACGCAGGCCGAGCTTGAACTGGTCCGCGCGGCCGCCGGCGACGTCAACAGCTTCCAGGCCACCTGTCGCGTGCACCACGTCTTTTCGCCGCTGTTCGCCATGCTGAGTGAGATAACGGCCGCACGCGGAGAGATCGGCCGGGCGATGACAGAGGTGGCCGAGCGCGGCCGACGGGCCGAGCAGACGGGCGCCTCCCTGGAGACAGTGCAGGAAGCCGAGCGCGCGGCATTGCGGATCACGTACCGGATGCGCCTGCGGGACGAGGGGCAGGGAATCAACTTCAGCCTGAGTAAGTCCGACCGGCTCGACGACTGGGCGCTCCTGTGCCGGCTTGACGCCCTCGACGGCCGTAAGAGCACCCGGACGACGTTCAGCCCGCCACCTCAGCTGAAGCTCGGCGAGGTGGGGCTTGAGACCTGGAATCATGCACGCTGGCGCGGAGTCCAGGCTGCGGACAAGGCCCAGGCGCGCCGCGCGATCAACTGGGCGGTCAGCTCCTTCGCGCCCGCGAGGACGGGCGCGGACGCGGGCTTCGGCGGGGTCGCGACACTGTTGGACGCCCTGGAGGCGATCGCCGTCGGCCCGGCCGTCGGCCGCCGCAGAACGGTCTTCGGCATCGCCCACGACGACGCGCCTGACTTGATCGGCTGGGTCGACAGGCACCCCGATCAGCCTGCCGCTGGCCTGCTGCTACTTCTTCGCGGCGAGGCGCTGACGCCGAGCGGCAGAATCGACGGGGCACGCGCGCGCATGACCGCGCTCGCCAGGCAGGTCGGGTCGCGCCGTGCTGCCGAGATCGCCCTGGACGAAGGCCAGCTACTGGCCCTGCGGCTGCCTCGACAGGCTAAGTCCGTCCTGGCGCACGCGTCCGAGTGGTTTGCCGAGAGCGGGGACTCATGTGGCCGTCTCCTCGTCGGCATCTGCGCGACGATGGCAATCTGCCGGGCCGCCGGGAGGGCCAAGGAGCTGAGACCGGCCATCGGCGACGTCGAGCCCGCGTACGACGCGCTTCGTGCCAGCCTCGGCGAGGCGCTGCCCAGCTGGTCTGAGCTCGGGGCCGCGGCCGCCAGCCCAGATGCCCGCCTGAACAGGCTCGAGCCAGCCGACTGGCGGCCATGGCTCGTCCGGGTGGTCGCCTGCCTGGCCTATCTGAAGGATGCCGGCAGCGGCTCGCGGTACCGCGACGCGGTGAGAACCTGGCTCATCAGCCACTACGGCAGCCGAATGAAGCAGGGCACCGCGCTTCCCGCCGAACTTGACGGGTGGCTCCCGAAGAAATCACGGGGCTGGACCATGAGCAACACGGCGATCGTCGTCGCCGTGGTCAACCTGGCGATAGTTGTCGTGAACATCGCCGGGACAACCGGCGTGACCGCCTGGATCCGTCACGAAGCGAGCGGGGCGGGCCTGGTCCTGGGCTTGCTTGCCTTTTATGTCAGCTTCTACTACGTGGGGGGCCGGCTGCTCTACGGGCGCGCCCTTCTCGGTGGGCAGATCACTGTCCAGGTCAACAGCCCGTCACCACCCCGGGCGGACACGCCCAATGACGTCCATATCGCAGTCCGGCGCAGACTCCCGGTGTGGTTCCTGGTCGTCGCCAATTACTCGCTGGTGTTCACGCCCGCGGTCTACGCCTCTATCCGGCGGTTGCTGCGCCGCCAGGATGCCGATCTATCCCTGGAGCGATCGGAGAAATACCGGCAGGCCGCCATGCGGCTGCCAGAGCGCCTGCGTAGATCGTTCCGCGTCTTGCTCTGGTCCCTGCGCTGGCTGAAGCTCTACCGCCGGGCAGTGGTGGACCTGCAGGTGAGCCGCCAGCACGCCTGGCAATGCTGGGAAGCCATGATCGCGTTTAACGCCAGTCACGTGGCAGACGTGTCCGACCTGCGGCTGCGGTTCCGTCGTTCAGTCCCAGGGGCGCGGCGAACTGTGGTCGCGCGGCTGGACACGATCACGAAACTTTTCTGCTGGACGATCGCGCCCGCAGGCGCCGAGATGGCCAGGCGAGGCTGGTCGTCGCTCGCCCAGGACGACCGTTTCACGGTGGTGTCAAGCGCGTCCGCTCCGCGGCGTGCCCGCCAGGAGCAGGCCGAGCCCGTAGGACAGGTACTGCACATCGTCGGCGCGGCGGTGGAGACCGCGTCGGCGATCCGACTTGAGGTCGCTCAACCCGACGATGCCATTACCCTGTCCACACATCCCCAGGAGTCGGGCGATCACCCGCGCGGTGAGCTGCTGGGCAGCGAGGAACTGCTGTCCCTGTTCCCAGGGGTGACGCTGTGCATCCTCCAGGCCCCGCCCGCCCTTGTGGACACCCGGACGAGTGCCGATCGCGACCAGGCCGGCAAGCTCAGGCAGCTCGGCGCCGAGCTATTCAAGCTTGGCGTCCCGTTCGTGCTGACCGTCCCGCCGCTGCCGATGGCGATCGGGGCAGAGGTGATCCATGAAATAGCCGACGCCCTGCAGAAGGGACATCAGCGGAGCGTCGATCTTCTCGACGCGGTCGCCCTCGCACAGGCCGATCTCGCCGACTGGAGCGAGGCAGCCGCGAAAACCAGGCTGGAAGCCGCCCTCGACATTTGCCTTTACGCGCCGGAACCCTAGGAGGGGCCTTGTCGCTGTGGGACGTAGTCACGAGCTGGGTTTCCCGTGACGCCAAGCGGTACTTGTACGCACCGGTCAGCTCTGGCCAGGTGCTCGGCGCCGCCTACGAACCGTCCGCCCTGCAGGCGCGGCGTGACTACTTCCGCCTGTGGCTGGTGGAGATGTGCCTGCGGAAGGACCGCGCGTGGTTCATCTCCTGGCATCCAGCCGTGCACAGCATTGTGCGCTTTCAGTTCGGCTCCCGGCAGACGGAGATCCCAGGCATCGCGGGCGAGTTCAGCCTGACAGATATCGGCAAGCAGAACCTGGACCGGGTGGTTCACCTGAACTATCCGATGACCACGCTCCTGCCGTACAACGGCGGGACGGTCGAACTCGCCGCCGGCCTGCTCGCGATGGAGGGCACCGACCTCATCGCCGGCTTTATCAAGACGATCGGTGATTTCGCGAGCATGCTGATGATGCCGCAGCTTTCCGCGGCGGTGAGCGTGGCGACGCCCGTCGCGACCGGCATTGATCAGCTTCTCAAAAGCGCGAATGGAGGCCTGCATCTCGGCCTGCATCAGGCCTTCGCGAGCCAGGGAGGCGGCGGGGCCAACGAGTTCCGACCCGGCTATATCGTGGTTCTCAGGACCGACGAGAAGCAGGTCAAGACCAGTGATCTGTGGGTGAAGGACGACCGCCTCCACGTAGGCAGGTCCAAGGATGAGCTCCAGCCCCTGAGCGGCGTCGCTTACATGCTCTTCCGCATCGAGAAGCGTGCCGAGCGCGATGACTGGGAGGGGCTCCTGGCTATCCGGGATCCCTATAACAAGGCGCTCGACGCACTAGAACAGCAGAACGCGCAGCGGGCGGAGACCTTTCTGCGCGTGGCCGTGGCCGAGGCCCTGCGCTCGCCGGATCTCACCCAGGCGGACCGGATCAGGGTCGCGCGCACCGTCAAAGAGGAGTTCGACCAGGCCAAGGAGCTCGGTCTCGGAGCTATCCGGGTTGACCGGCCAACGCTGACCACCGCGATGGCCCGGTCGATTTCCCCCGATCAGGCCCTGGCTCTGGGCGTGCCAGACTTCGATGACCTCTTCTCCTAATAGATGTCTTTGGCCGCTGCGCGTCCGTTCTTGGCGGATGAGAATGGCTGGTGCGCGTGCGGCTCGTTAACGCCGGTATGCGATCGGTGGACGTATGATGCTTGCGCTGGTCAGCCGAGCAGGGCGGCTTTCCGACCGTACGGACGACGCCAGCCTCGACGAGGGCCTCGGGCTGGTGTCCACGCACAAGAGCGATCTGCCGCACAACTTGCCGGCGCAAACGTCGGCTTTCATCGGCCGCGACGCTGAGCTCGCCGTCGTGAGCGACCTGCTGGGCGGTTCCCGCCTGGTCACGCTGACCGGCGCCGGCGGGGCGGGCAAGACCCGGCTGGCGCTGCAGGTGGCGGCCGGGCCGGCGGGCCGCGCCGGCAGAGACGTATGGCTGGCTGACCTGGCCCCGCTGGCGGACCCGGGCCTGGTCGCGGTGACGGTGGCGGATGCGCTCGGCGTGCGGGAGGAGCCCGGGCGCCCGGTGCTTGACACGGTGCTGGACGTGGTCGGCGGGCGG
>Ga0335072_10004512_pt1 | contig 20640 bp, 22 predicted proteins | sample Lox_Sample_21_FD_206725 | JGI IMG/M metagenome (GOLD analysis project Ga0335072, IMG submission 206725) | Soil microbial communities from Loxahatchee National Wildlife Refuge, Florida, United States - Lox_Sample_2.1 | ecosystem: Environmental > Terrestrial > Soil > Wetlands | place: USA...
GCGGAATTCTTCGGTACCCGCGGCCTGGTGAAGGTTCGAGGCACGATCGATGGTCATCCATTCCGCAGTTCCTTTATGGCTCTGGGCGATGGCCGTCACAAGCTGCCGGTGAACGCCGAAATCCGCGAGGCAATCGGAAAGGAAACCGGCGACAGCGTAACCATTGTGCTCCAGGAGCGACTCTGAACCGTTGGCCACGCCTGCGTGCGGCTTCGGGTTTGAAATCGGTTTTCGACCGGATCAGTTTCGATACGCCGTGTCCAGCACGGCTTCCTTACCGTCGAGATCCGGGGGGTTTTTCAGACCCAGAATCCTGGTGATAAAAGGAAAGACGTTGACGTTTTCGAACGGCTTCAGCGCCATGCCCGGCTTTACATTTGGACCCGCCGCGTAGAAGATCGCGTCCATCGTCTTCAACTCCTGCTCGTCGAACCCGTGCGCGCCGCCATGAGGCGTGCGATTCTGCATGCCCGTGACCGCAACCTTCGCGCCATGAACATACACCACGAGGTCGCCGATGCGGTCGCTGTCCCGGTAATGCCAGCGTTCGGGCGTCTCCTGACGGCGATAGACGTCGAAGATCGGGCTGTGGCCTTTCAACTTGCCGTACATCTTTTCCGTGGTCTCGGCATTGGGCGAGTACAGCAGCAGCATGGGACCTTCGTTCACCACCCGCACCTTGCTCATGTCGGCATAATCGCTCAGATTTACCGCGCCCTCGATCTTCTGCATGCCATGGTCGGAGACCACGATCAGATTGACGGGCAAGTTCGTCCGCTGAATTCCGGTCCACAAATCGCCCACCCACTTGTCGACCCGCTCCACGGCTTGCGCGGTTTCCGCCGCGTCCGGGCCGAAGCGGTGGCCGGCGGAATCGACATCGGAAAAGTAAAGCGTGATGAAGTGCGGTCGTTCGGCCTCGGGCAATTGGAGCCAGCCGAGCACCTTCTCCACGCGCTTCTGGCCGGGGAAGCTGTCGTCGAATTTCTCCCAATAGGAAGGCCGCACGCCTTCGATTTCGGCGTCGGCGGTGGGCCAGAACATCGCCGCCGCCTTGACATGCTGCTGCTCCGCCAGTACCCATAGCGGCTGGTAGTGATAAAACTCGCTTTCGTCGGCGGAGTTGCGCATGCTGTACATCTGCTTCAGCAGCGGGTCGTAAAATGCATTGCTGACGAGGCCGTGGTGGCCGGGGTATTGGCCGGTGACGATGCTGATGTGGTTGGGAAAGGTGATGGTGGGGAACGACGGGATCATGGCTTCCGCCGCGGCGCCGGCTTTGGCGATTTCGAGAAGGTGCGTGGCTTGATACTTCGCGGCGTAGTCGTAGCGGAAGCCGTCGAGAGATACGAGCACCACGTAAGGGCGTTGCGGCGCGGGCTGCGCGCAGAGAGCGATGGGCAGCGCGGCGATGGCTGCCAGCAGGCGAAACGAATACCGGCGCGTCATGGATTTCCAACTATAGCATTGGCGCGGCTGCCGGTCCGTCACTCGGACGTAACCGGCTCGGTTGTGTAGATGTGCACGACGGAAGCAAAAAGTTGAAGCTACAGGCCCCAGGATTTTTCCAGCAGCTGCGCGTACTCGCCGGAAGCATAGACTTCAAACCGCAAGGTGGGAGTCTCCGGCGTCGATGGCGGAAGCGTTGCCCGCCGGGTGCGATAGAGAACGCTGGCGTAACGGGAAAAATCGCGGACAAAGGTGTTGCTGATCTGCTCGCTCGCGGGAGGGTGCGGAAAGATGGTGGCCAGACCTAGCGCGCGCGCGAAAATCATGCGGAACTCGGCCACCCCCCAGCCCTGCATCTTGCGCGCGACGCTGTCGGGGGGATTGTCCACCAGGACATCCATGAAATGACCGGCGGAGAGAGCCGCGAGAGCCGGATCGGCTGAAGCGAATTCCAGGCACTGCTCGAGCCAGCGCGTCAGATCCTTGCCCAGGCAGCACAGCATCCTCATCTCCATGCGGCGTGCCTCGTCGCGCACGCCTTCGGGGTCGGATGCGGCGCCTTGCGAGACGGCATCGGGGATGTGCGAGATGGGGTGGAGAATGAGGGGCGGAAGGTCGCGTACGGCTTTCGCGGGCGCGGGAACGGGATTGATTGGGGCAACTTGCAGCACGAAGCTATTGTCCTGCGAATTGACGCCGGCCGATAGTACGGTGGGGTTCAGGTACGGTACCGGTAAGATCAGGCTCCTTTTCCGCTGCGAATCTGCAAGGCGGCTCGGGACGAGCCTTCCAGGTGGACGATTCTGACGGCATGCCGCCGTGGAACGGCCTCGACAAGGGCAGTCCTGTAATCGCACTTCTCCAGGTAAACAACATGGGGCGGCGCTCCCCGCAGACTGGCGAGCGAAAGGAAATCCCCGTCTGCCGTTACGATCGTATACCCACTCGCCGCAGCGTAGTCCCAAATGGCCTGATCACTTGTAGAGCGGGCTAGCCCAGTATCGAAGACGTGCGCTGACCCGGGAAGAAAGATCTAACAGACGGACGACAAGTTTCGGCGATAGATTCGCGTCGAATAACCGGTTTAACGCGATTTGCTGTTCCTGCCCACCTGTGCGGCATAGGCGTAAAGGGCGGGAAAATCGGCCCTTTCCAGGTACGGGCAGTCATTCAGGATTTCGCCCTCAGTCATCCCCGAGGCCAGCATGTCGAGAACGATGCATGGCTGCCCCGATCGCTGGCCGGGCATAATCGCACGATCGCCGATTTGCTGTCACAACGCGGCCAGCAGTTTTGCGATCAGCGCCGTGCGATCCACGATCCGGTTTGCCAGAATGCTTTCGTTGGGCGCGTGGGCACCCTCGCCGACGCCGCCTAATCCATCCAGCGTCGCCACGCCGAGCGCCGCGGTGAAATTGCCGTCAGACCCGCCGCCGGTGAGCGATTCCTCTATTTCCACGCCCAGTTCGCGCGCCAGTTTCTGCGCCGTGCGGAACAGCTTCACGATTCCTGCCGAGCGTTCCATGGGCGGGCGATTCAATCCGCCCGTTACTTCGATGGAACAGCGCCGGTCGATCGGGCGGAGAGAGCGGAATTTCTTCTCTAGGCCGGCCGCATCCTTCAGCTTCAGAATGCGGATATCAACCTCGGCGCGCGCTTCCGCCGCCACCACGTTGGAGCGCGTGCCGCCGGCGATCACGCCGGGGTTGACGGTGATGCCGCGCTCAAGATTCGTAAATCCCGCGATGCGGTCAAGCTGCCGTGCGAGTTCGAGGATCGCGCTGGCCCCGGCGGCGAAATCCACGCCGGCGTGCGATGCTTTTCCGCGCACCGTTACGGCGAAATCTCCCACGCCTTTGCGCGCGGTTTTGAGCTTGCCTGCGAGCCCCGTACCGGGCTCGAGCACGAACACCGCCTTGCTAGAGCGCGCGTTGCGTTCGGTGAGCGGGCGTGAGCTTTCGCTGCCCACTTCCTCGTCGGAATTCAGTTGCAGCAGCACTTTGGATGGAACGGGGATGGCTAATTCCCGCAGTGCCCGCCCGGCGAAAATGAAGAATGCGATGCCGGCTTTCATGTCGAGCACGCCCGGTCCCCAGAGCCGCCCTTTCGCCGCCCGGAACGGCATCGTGCGCAGCGTGCCCAGAGGCCAGACGGTGTCGGAATGGCCGAGCGCCAGCACCTGGCCGGTTTTCTTTCGTCCCGGCAGGTCGACCTCGCACGTCAGGTGCTTGCCGAATTTGCCGCCGGGGTGCGTCTTCACGCGCGCCATCGGCGCAATGGTGTCGCTCACCAGTTCCACAAAGCGATTTACCGCGGCCGGGTCGTCACTGGGCGACTCGCATTCCACGAATTGCCGGATGAGAGCCGAGATGGCGCGCTCCCGGGTTGCGAGATAGCTGAGAATCGGGTCCAAGCTCTAAGAATAACTGAGCGACCGGGGATGCCGCATGCGATAATACGGCTTCCATGACGGTTTTGGATATCAATGAAATCAGGGGAATTCTGCCCCATCGCTATCCGTTCCTGCTGGTGGACCGGATCGTCGAACTGGAGACCGACCGGGTGGTCGGAATCAAGAACGTCACTGTCAATGAGCCGTTCTTTACCGGCCACTTTCCTGATTTTCCGGTGATGCCGGGCGTATTGATTATCGAAGCGATGGCGCAGGCGGCCGGCGTGCTGGTGCTGAAATCCATCCCCGACCGGGAGAACAAGCTGGTGCTGCTGGTGGCCGTGGAAAATGCCCGTTTCCGCAAGCCGGTGGTCCCGGGCGATTCCCTGCGCATGGAAATGAAGGTGATCAAGCGCAAGGCGAGCGTGGCGAAAATGGCCGGCGTGGCGACCGTGGATGGCGTGGTGGTAGCGGAAGCGGAAGTAATGTGCAAGCTGGCCGACAAGCTCGATAAAGAATCCGCGCCGGCCAGCGCGTAGCGAATGCCGATTCATCCCACCGCGATCGTGGACCCCGCGGCGCGCGTCCACCCGGACGCCGAAATCGGGCCGTACTCCATCGTCGGGGCGGAAGTGGAAATCGCGGGCGGAACACGCCTGGTGGCCAATGTGTTCATCGAAGGCCCCACGTGGATCGGCGAAGACAACCTGTTCTATCCGTTCAGCTCCATCGGAGTGGCATCGCAGGACCTGAAATACAAGGGCGAACGCGCCGAGACGCGCATCGGCAACCGCAATCGCATTCGCGAATTCGTCACCGTTCACCGCGGCACCGCGGGAGGCGGCCTGGTCACCCGCATCGGCAGCGACTGCCTCATCATGACCTACGCCCACGTGGCGCACGATTGCCAGATCGGCGACCACGTAATTCTCGGCAACAGCGTGGGGTTGGCCGGGCACGTGGTCATCGACGATTGGGTGGATGTGGCACCGTTCAGCGGCGTGCATCAGTTCTGCCGCATCGGCAAACACGCGTTCATCGGACCGTACAGCGTGATCAAGCAGGACATCATGCCGTACTCGCTCACCAGCTACAAGCCCGAAGTGAGCGTGTTCGGAGCCAACAGCATCGGGTTGGATCGGCGCGGATTTTCGAAGGACGCGATCGAGGCGTTGCAGACCGCTCTCCGGTTGTTGACGCGGTCGAATCTGAACACCTCGCAGGCCATCGAGAGGATTCGCGCGGAAGTCCCGCCGTGCGCCGAAGTGGACGAACTGATTGAGTTCATTCGCGCGTCGGAACGCGGGGTGGTGAAGTGATGGCATGCGCTACGGACTGATTGCCGGCAACGGACGCTTCCCCGAACTGGCGCTCGAAAGCGCGCGACGCCTCGGGCACGACGTTACCGTGATCGCGATCCAGGAAGAAGCCGCCAAGACCTTGGAGACGCTCGCTCCGCGCATCTATTGGATTTCTCTGGGGCAACTCGGGAAGCTCATCGACATTTTGAAAAAGGAAGACATCACCGAAGTGGTGATGTGCGGGCAGATCAAGCACGCCAAAATCTTCTCGTCCATCGTGCCCGATTGGCGCCTGGTGAAATTGCTGGCGTCGCTGCCCGCGAAGAATACCGACGGCCTCATCGGCGGCGTCGTCAAAGTGCTGGCCGGCGAAGGCATTCACCTTTCGGATTCCACCGCGCTGCTCAAGCCGCTGCTGGCGAGCGAGGGGGCGATGACGAAGCGCAAGCCGGTGAAAGACGAAACCAACGATATCGAATACGGCCGCCGCGTGGCCAACGCGCTCGCCGGCTTCGATGTCGGCCAGAGCGTCGCCATCTGCGAACGCGCCTGCGTAGCGCTGGAGGCAATGGAAGGCACCGACGCCATGCTTCGCCGCGCCGCCGGCCTGGTGAACGGGCGCCGGCTCTCGCTGGTGAAGGTGGCGCGCCGCCGGGAGCACCTGCTTTTCGATGTCCCGGTGGTGGGGCTGGCCACTATTCCCGTGATGCGCGAGACCGGCACCACGGTGCTGGCCGTAGAATCCGGCCGCACCCTCATGCTCGACCGCGAAGAGATGCTGCGCGCGGCCGACGAAGCGGATATTTCCATAGTGGGGTTTTAGATTGGCGAAACATCGATTGGCGGTCGTGGGCGCGGGACAATTCGGAAAGAATCACTGCCGGGCGATACACGAATCGGCGCGGGCGGAACTGATCGCGGTGGTCGATAGCGACCCGGCACGCGCCACCCAATCCGCCGCCCAATACCAGGCCGAAGCGCTTACCGATTTCCGCGCTCTCGCGGGGAAAGTGGATGCCGCCGTGGTCGCGGTGCCCACCACGTCTCATCAAGACGTGGCGGGAGCGTTGATGGAGGCTGGCATCGACGTGCTGGTGGAGAAGCCGATCGCGCCCGATCTGGAATCGGCCGGCCGCCTGGTGGAAGCCGCGGAACGGCACGGGCGGATGCTCCAGGTGGGGCACCTGGAGCGCTTCAATCCGGCGGTAATGGAACTCGAGCGCCGGGCCACGGTGCCCCTTTTTTTTGAAATCCACCGCCTGAACGTCTTCAGCCCGCGCAGCCTGGATGTGGACGTGGTGCTGGACCTGATGATCCACGACGTCGATATCGTGCTCGCGTTGACCAAAGACGAGCCTTCGGAGATCCGCGCGGCGGGCATTCGGGTTCTCTCGCAAAAGGTGGATATCGCCAACGTGCGCCTGCAATTCCCGAATGGCTGCGTGGCCAATCTGACGGCCAGCCGCGTCTCCACCGAACGAGTCCGCAAACTGCGGCTGTTTCAGCCAAGGCAATACCTGTCGCTGGACTACGGACGCCAGGACCTGCTGGTCTTTTCGGTGGGCGAAAATCAGCAGATCGGGTTTGAAAAAGCGCCGGTTAGCCCGGAAGAGCCATTGAAATTACAGCTCAATGCCTTCTTAGATGGCATTGAGAAAAGAAATATCCCGAAATGTTCGGGCGCGTCGGCGCGTCTAACTTTGGGTACCGCGCTGGCGATACTTGATAAAATAGAAGAGCACTCTGGTATTGTCTCGCGGTCATTAAAAGACAGATGGAAACTGCAGTAACACCCCCGCCTGAGGCTGAACTTCATCTGTTAACGGATTGGACCGAGCCTGGCCGGAACAAACGCATTGGCCGGTCGGCGGTGCTGTCATTGGTTACGCACGCAGCCGCCATCGCGTTCGTGATCTGGATGCCGGAAACGTTCATGCAGCCGCCGAATGCGGCGCCAAAAGAATCGGTGGTCACGCCGTTGGTGCTTCCACCGATTTCTTTGACCCAGCGGGAGCCGAATCCCCGTAAGATCATCCGGGAGTTTCGCTCTCCCGACCTGACCCCGCGCATACAGTCTCCGCATGGCCCGTCGCCCACGCCTCAGTCCGCCGCACCGCATAAAGACAAGCCCTCCATGCCTCCGCCGCCTCCGAAAACCGCGCCGCAAACGCCGTTGCCCGAACCTCCCAGGGTCCAGATCGCGGAGACGGAACCGAAGCTCACGCTACCCCTTCCGCCGGCTGCCCCTCCCAATGCGCCATCGCCTTTTGAAGATCTGGGGCCGCGCAACTCGGCTGGCCAGGGAACTTTGCCCGGTCAATCGGTGGATTCGCTGCGGGGAACGATGTCCGGCCATGGCGGCATCAATTCCCAGGGATCGGCGCCGTTTGCCTCGTCCGGAGCGGAGTTGCCCAGGCTGCTCAGCGATCCCAAAGGAGTGGACTTCAAACCCTACCTGGCGCAGGTGCTGGCCAGCGTGAAGCGCGCCTGGTACATCATTCTGCCCAAGAACGGGCACCGCGGATATGTCTCGCTGCAGTTCGCTATCCGCCGCGATGGTACGGTTCGCAAAGTGGCGTACGCGCAGCAAACCGGCGACCCCACTCTGGACGAGACCGCCGTGATGGCAATCAGCCAGGCAGGGCCGTTCGGCCCGCTGCCCGGGCAGTTTCCCGATTCCGAAATCCACGTGCAGATGAATTTCGCCTACAATCAGCCGCGACAATAACGTCCGGCGCTTATCTAAGCGGCGGGGAAATTGTAACTTCTTTCATTGCAATAAAACGACTTGCAAATTCCGCTCAACTTGAGCGGTCTGCGGCTTAAAATACACCTAAAATAAGGAGCATGATCTCCGATTTCACCACTCGCCGCGACTTCCTGTCGGCCGGCGTCACCGGGTTGACCGCGCTCGCCCAAGCTGTCCCCGTCTTCGCCCAGACGCCCGGACCGATCGCGGTGCGGCAAACCGCCGGCGAGAAACGATTCGCCGAAGAGCCGGAGCTCAACTGGCAGGCGGGCGCCGCCATGACGTCCGAAGCCATTACGGTCGATGCCACCAGAACCTATCAGGAAATCGTAGGATTTGGCGGCGCTCTCACCGATGCCTCGGCCTACATGATCGACCGCCTCGACCCGGCAGTTCGCGAACCGTTCCTGCGCGAGCTGTTTCATCCCTCCGAATTGGCCATCGGCGCCACGCGAATCTGCATCGGATCGAGCGACTACGCCACCGCGATGTTCAGCTACGACGAAGGCGAACCGGATCCCGAGCTCAAGCGATTCTCCATCGATCACGATCGCGCCTACCTCATTCCCCAGCTTCTGAGCGCGCGCCAAAACAATCCCGGCCTCTTCATTCTGGCCTCACCTTGGAGCCCTCCCGGATGGATGAAGAACGGCGGCAGCATGCTGGGCGGAAATCTGAAGCCGGCGAATTTCGCTGTCTATGCCAGGTACCTGGTGAAGTTTCTCGAGGCTTACGCGGCAGCCGGCGTGAAGGTGGACGCCATCACTTCGCAAAACGAAGTAGACACCGATCAGGCCGGCCGCATGCCCGCCTGCGCGTGGGCGCAGGAGCACGAAGTGGCCTTTGTGGGAAAGCATCTCGGCCCGGCGCTGGCCGCCGCGGGTCTCGACACGAAAATCTGGCTGCTCGATCACAACTTCAATCTCTGGGGCCGCGCGTACAATACCCTGGAAGATCCCGACGTCTTCCACTACGCCGACGGAATCGCCTGGCACCCGTACGTCGGCTCGGTGACAGCCATGTCGCGCCTCCACGACGCCTATCCCGGCAAGCACCAATACGTCACCGAAGGGGACGATCAGCTCATGGCGGACCTGACCGGCCGCATCGAGTTCGCCGCCACGCCTGGTCCGATGACCGGGGGCGGGCAAAGCCCGAGTCGCCCGCGCCGCGCGCAGGATCCGGCCGCGGTGATCGCGCGCGGAGGGTTAGGAGGGGTCAATGCGCTGCGTAATTGGGGCCGCGCGATCGTCAACTGGAACCTGGTGCTCGACGAGAACGGCAAGCCGAACATCGGGCCGTTCCAGGGTCCGGGCATGATCACTATCGACTCGCGGACCAGGGAAATCAAGCGCGGTCCGAATTATTGGGTGCTGAAACATTTTGCCCACGCGGCGGCGAGAGGAGCGAAGGTGATCGATTCGCGCGGCGGCATCGAGAAAATCGGGCACGTGGCCGTGGCCAAGCCGGACGGGCGAATCAGTCTGGTGGTGAGCAATACCGGCGAGGCGCGCAAGGTGCAGGTTCGGATGGGTGGTGCGGCGGCAGAAGTTTCGCTGCCGGCCGATTCGCTGACCAATCTCAGCTGGAGGTGATTCTAGCAGCGGTACGCCAAGTCAAAGCCGGCGGGCGGCGGCGAGGCGAGGTGACGCAGGAGCGGCAGATAGCGGGCGGCGCGGGAGCGTTGGCCCAGGTCCAGCAGGACCCGCATGGTGGTGGCGATGGCACCGACCAACTCGAGCCGTTCGCTTTCACCTGTATCGGGCGGCGGAGCCAGCATATCTTCGACTGCAGACTCCAGATGGCGGCGCAAAACGTCTTGATTCTCCGAGTTCCAGGCAATCAGAATAGCTGCTGCCTGGGAGCGGGCGCTGGTAAGCCGGTTGTCTGTCACCGTGTTTCCTCGACTTACTCATCGGCCCAATTAGAAGAATTTCTAATCTACTGCATGATTCGCAATTGAATTCGCGATCCGTCCGGGCCGCCGGTATAGACCCGCTGGTTCGCTTTCTGGAAATCGCCGGAAAGCGCGTTGGGAATTTCCATGAACTTCTGCGGATTCCGGTCCGTCAGCGGGAACCATGAGCTCTGAACCTGCACCATAATGCGATGTCCGGTGCGCCAGGTGTGGGCGACATCGGGCAGATAGAACGCGATGCGGTCGGGCTGATTGGGGACGAAGGGAACGGGTTTCTCGAAGCTCTTGCGGAATTTGCCGCGGAACGGCTCGCCGCGGATCAGTTCCTGGTATCCGCCCATGGGAACGGCGGCGGGGGAGGACGGGGAACCGTTGTAATCGGGATAATTGCCCGGGAAAACGTCGATCACCTTGACATCGAAATCGGAGTCCGTGCCCGACGTGGAGACTTTGAGGTCCACCTGGATCGGGCCGAAGACGGAAACGTCGTGGTCGAGCGGCGCGGTTTCGAATACCAGGACGTCGGGCCGCTCGGCGGCGAAGCGCTGGTCTTCCGTCATGTAGGTTCCGATGATTCCCTGCGTAATCCGGCTGATGTAGGGGACGGGCTTGGCGGGGTCCGCCAGGTATTCTTCGTAGCGCGCTTCCAACGGACGTGTCCACGAAAGATGGCCGCCTGTTTCGAGGAACAGGTCGGTGGGCATGGCTTCTTTCGGCGGCCAGACCTCGAATTTGCGCCACTCGTTGACTCCGGTCTGGAACAGCCATGCCTTGGGAAATTTTCCCTCACCGCGGCCCTTCAGGTAGTAGAGGAAGAAGGGAAATTCGATGTGCTCACGATAATACGCGGCGGTCTTCGAACCGAAATTGATGTTGCCCAGCCGGTCGCCATCGCCGCGCGAGAATCCACCGTGGTTCCAGGGACCGACCACCAGCATGTCGGCCGGCGGCGTGTTGCGTTCCATGAAATCGAACTGGCGGAGCAGCCCTTGCGGGTCTTCGGTGTCGTACCAGCCACCCACCAGCATCACCGCGGGCTTGACCGCCTTCAGGTACTTCCAGATGGCGCGCGCCTGCCATTCTTCGTCGTAAGTGGTGTGGTCGACGTTCATGGTCCACATAGGCTGCTGGTGCTTGAAGTACTTTTCGTCGGCGTTGGCCAGAGAACCCATGCGTAGATAGAAGTCATAGCCGTCGGGCGTGCCGAAATCGAAGGGGATTGCGGGCTTGGGCGGCGCCGGCTCGCCCTCGCGATTGCGGAAACCCATGTAAAAACTGAAGCGGTGGGCCAGCATGAAGGCACCGTTGTGATAGACGTCGTCGCCCATGTAGTAATCGGTGACCGGCGCCTGCGGAGAGACGGCGGCGAGCGCCGGATGCGCGTCCACCATGCCCGCGGTGGCGTAAAATCCCGGCTGCGAGATGCCCCACATTCCCACCTTTCCGGTGTTGCCGGGCAGGTGCTTTACCAGCCAGTCGATGGTGTCATAAGTGTCGGTGCTTTCGTCGACGTCTTTCGGGCCTTTCTTAACGGCCTTTTGCGGGCGGATGGTGACGAAATCGCCCTCGCTCATGTAGCGGCCGCGGACGTCCTGATAAACGAAGATGAATTTTTCGCGCTCGAAGAGTTCGGAGGGCCCGAGATTATTGCGGTAGAGGTCGATGCCGTAGGGCGCGACGTTGTATCCCGTGCGCTGGAACATGACGGGGTACGTCTTGCCGTCGGTGAAGACGTCTTTGGGGATGTATACCGAGGTGAAGAGCTTCACGCCGTCGCGCATGGGGACCAGATATTCGAACTTGGTGTAGTTGTCGCGGATGAAGGCGAGGCGGGCGGAGGCGTCCTGAGAGCAAAGCAAAGGGGCGGAGACGAGAAGAAGGAAAAACGTACGCATGAACGGCCAATATACAACAAGCCGAATTCGGCTGGTGCCGGCGGCGTCTTACTTCTTTTCCGAAAGGTCCTTCGCCTTGGCGGCGTCGGCGTCCGCGCCGGCGGTATCTCCGGTAATGCGGCGCGCCCAACTACGGTTCAGATACGCGTTGCCATAGGCCGGATTGAGCGAGATGGCCTTGTCGAAATCCTTGATGGCGTCGGTGAATTCCTTTTGCCGGTAGTGGGCGTAACCGCGCGCGTTGTACGCCAGAGCCATCGACGGGTCCATTTTGATGGCCGCGTCGAGTTGCTCGATGGCCTCCGCGGGGTGGTCGTCCTGCAAGAGGGAAAACCCGCGCCGGTATAAACTCATCGCAGTATCGCCACTCGCCGGAGCTGGCGGTTTGATTTCGGCTGGCGTTACCGGTTTGGGGGTCACCGGTTTCCCTTCCGCGGGGGGAACTGCCGGTTTCGAAACGGGAGGTTTGATTTCGGCTGGCGTTACCGGTTTGGGGGTCACCGGTTTCGCTTCCGCGGGGTTGACTGCCGGTTTCGAAACGGGAGGTTTGATTTCGGCTGGCGTTACCGGTTTGGGGGTCACCGGTTTCGCTTCCGCGGGGTTGACTGCCGGTTTCGAAACGGGAGGTTTGATTTCGGCTGGCGTTACCGGTTTGGGGGTCACCGGTTTCGCTTCCGCGAGGGGGACGGCCGGTTTTTGCGGCTGAGGTTTGGTCTCGGCAGGAGACGTTTCCGGCTTCGAGACGACGGCCTTGAGCTCGGCCGGAGGAGCGATCGGCTTCACTTCCGCTTTCGCTTCGGGCTTGGCTTCCGCTTTGACTTCGGGCCGGGCGTCGAGCGGCGGTTCCACCTTCGCTTCCGGGGGTGCCGCGGGCTTCGACGCCGCAACCGGCGCCGCCTCCGTGGATCCCGGCAAAGTCACCGCGATGGTATCCGGGGCGGGTGGCTTCACAATCGCCTCGGCATCCGCCTGTTGCACCTTGGTTTCCGCCAGATTGAGCAATTCCTGCACCTGGCGGTTGCCCGGATCGAGCCGGACGGCCTGTTGCAGGTCGGACACCGCTTCCTTGTAGCGATTCAGCAAATAATAAGCGTTCCCGCGTGCGGTCCAAGCCAGCGCGCTCGCCGGATCGAGTTCGATCGCCTTCGTGCGGTCGGCAATTCCCTTTTCGTGCTGGCCGAGGAAATGATAGGAACTTCCGCGGGCCACGTAAGCCTCGACGCTGTTCGGCGCCAGTTTCACCGCCCGGTCGCGATCCTCGAAAGATTCCTGGTATCGTGCCTGCCGCGCGTAAACCGCGCCGCGAGCCAGAAAGGTTCGCGCATCGTTGGGGTCGCGCTTGATCGCTTCGCTGTAATCGGCAATCGCCTGGTTATCGTTTCCCAGGCGTTCCCGCACCGCGCCGCGCACGCGCCAGGCGCGCACGTCGTCGCCGTTCAGTTTGAGCGCGGCCGTCAGGTCCTGGTCGCTGCGGGCGAAATCGCCGATCCCGATGTAGGCCAGCGCGCGCTCTACCATAGCCGCTTCGTAGTCGCTCTTGCGGTTTAGCGCGTTGTCGAAATCGTCGATCGCATCGCGGTATCTGCCCTCCGCGGCCAGCGCCACTCCCCGTCCTTCGTATGGCTCGGGATTGTCGAGCCGCAGTTTGATCGCTTGGGTGAAATCCGCGATGGCCTTATCGTATTGCCGCATCGCGGTATAGGCCAATCCGCGTGCGTTGTAGACTTCAGTCCGTTCCATCTTCAGGCTGATGGCGGTAGTAAAGTCCTGCGCCGCGCGCTCCGCTTCGCCGCCACCGGCAAGCAATTCGCCCCGCGCGAAGTAGGCTTGGGCATCGCCGGGCTGAACCTTGATGGCTTGCTCGAGATCCGCACTGGCCTTGTCTTTTTCGCCGGCAGCCAGATAATCCTGCGCCCTGGCCCGCAGGGCGGCCGAGTTTGCCCCATCGGCTTCGATGGCCTGGCTGTAGGCGGCAATCGCATCGTCGCGATGTCCAGCCTGGTCAGCGGCCTGCCCCTGTTGAAACGCGGCCTGCGACTTCTTCCGGTCCGGTTTGCTTTGCGCCCCGTCAACCGAAAACAGCAGGCCCGATATGGCGGTCGATAGCACAATCGCCATTACGCGGTATCTTGGCTTGCACATGAACGCTATGGATTTAGTGTACACTTTGATCGCGGTGAATTCACCGAGGAAAAAAAGATGAGCGATGAACGCTTCGATGAACCCCGCCTCGCCATTAACCGCGTTTACACGCGCCAGGGAGACCAGGGCCAAACCGCGCTGGCCGGTGGACAGCGCGTTCCCAAAGACGGGCCGCGGATCCAGGCCTACGGCACCGTCGACGAGCTCAATTCGTTCATCGGCGCCGCGCGGGCCACGATTGCGGAAAACGAAATCGTAACGCCCGAACTGGCGCCGCTGAATGCCATTCTGCTGCGCGTGCAACACGAACTTTTCAACCTTGGCTCGATCCTGGCGACTCTACCCGAAGACGTTCACCCCAAACAGGCGCGCATCACCGACGCCGACGTCGCCCAATTGGAGCAGGAAATGGACTCTATGGGCGACGGCCTTCCGCGCCTGCGCTCCTTCGTCCTGCCTGGCGGCTGCCGCCTGAACGCCGAACTCCACGTATGCCGCACCGTCTGCCGCCGCGCCGAGCGGGAACTGGTGGCGCTCGCACGGGCGGAGACGATTCCACCCGAAACCGTGCGTTACCTGAACCGCTTGAGCGACGCGCTGTTTGTCTGGAGCCGGTGGGCCAGCCATGTTTCTGGCGTCGCTGAAATCCTGTGGCAGCCGAACCAGGCGGCGTCGGGACGGCCGCCAAAATGAGCCGAATCGTATCGCTGATCGCCAGCGCTACCGAAATTGTCGACGCCCTGGGCCAGTTGGAATTCCTCGTGGGGCGCTCCCATGAATGCGATTACCCGGAACGGGTAAAATCGCTGCCCGTGTGCACCCGCCCGCGCATCGCCGTCGAAGCCGATAGCCGCGAAATCGATCGCGAGGTGAAGGAATCGGCACGCACCTCGGTTTCCATTTACGAGGTCTTCGACGATGCGCTGGCGAAGCTTGCGCCTACCCACATCCTCACCCAAATCCAGTGCGACGTGTGCGCGGTGAGCCTGCGCGACGTGGAGCAGGCGCTGGCGCGCGGTCTTCCCGGCAATCCCACCATCGTTTCCCTCCAGCCCGATTCGCTGGCTCAAATCTGGGAAGATTTCCGCCGCGTGGCCCGCGCTCTCGGCATCGCCGAAAGGGGCGAGGAGGCGATTGGCGCGCTCCAGGACCGCATGGCCGCGCTCGCGCCGCCCCGGGAGTCCGGCCCGCCGCCGCGCGTGGCGTTGATCGAGTGGATGGAGCCGCTCATGGCCTCCGGCAACTGGATGCCGGAACTCATCCGCATGGCCGGCGGCGTGAATCTCTTCGGCGAGGATGGCCGGCATTCGCCCTGGCTCAGCTGGGACGAACTGCGCGACGCCGATCCCGACGTGATAGTCATCGCGCCGTGCGGGTTCGATCTGGTCCGCACGGAACGCGAACTCGCCTGGATGACCGAACGTTGCGGATGGCGCGGTCTGCGGGCGGTCCGCAACGGGCGCGTGTACCTTGGCGACGGCAACCGCTTTTTCAACCGGCCCGGACCGCGCGTGGTGGAGACGTTCGAAACAATTGTTGAAATCCTGCACCCGGGATTCCGCGCGCCGAGGCTTCGCGGAAACTCGTGGCGGGTTATCATGAGCTAGGTACACAGCCGCGACCGCACGCGCGCTTTGGCGGGCAAGGGAGCGGTGCTCTTTCCGCACTGCATCAGATTTCGGACACTAATGACATGGCGCTGATCGCCATTTCGGGCCATCCCGGATGCCGGTATGAGGAAGTTGCGCGGATCACGGCGCAGCGGCTGGAATTCGAATTGCTCACGCAATTGCGCCTCGTGAAGCTGATCGAGGAGGAATTCGGCGCCGGTGTGACAATCCCGGACAAAGCCTTTCCCAGCCTTGTAACCTCCATCCTGGCGCATCTGGCTACCGAGGCTCACCTGGTTTATTGCGCTTTAGGCGAAGAGTTGCAGACGCGCCACTTCGGCAGCATGCTGCGGGTCCACGTGGTAGCGCCGGAAAATGTCCGCGTCGGCAATCTGATGATCGACGGCCGTATGGAACGCGCCGCCGCGCGCGAACTCCTGCTGGAACTGGAAGCCCAGGCGCGCACCGAGCGCAAAGCAAAGTTCGGTAAGAGCAAAGCCACCGCCGAGCTGTTCGACCTGGTGCTCAACGCCGAAACTCTTTCCACCGAACAGATGGCCGAATTGATCGCCAACGCCGTGGCGAGTACAGGCCTTAAAGAACGCGGATTTCTTTCCGCCGCAGCCGAGGCGCAATTGCAGTTCCAGATGCGGCTAAAGCTCGCGCGATACGGCATTGTTCCACCCAGCCATGTAACCTTGCGGCAAAAACGGTTTGCCCATCAGAGCGAAGAAATGTTCGCCAACCTGCTCGACTTTTACCGCATCGCCTGGGAATACGAACCTCGCAGTTTCCCGGTGCAGTATGCCGCCGATGGCACGGTGCTGGAAGCTTTCACTCCCGATTTCTACCTGCCGGAATTCGATCTCTACGTGGAACTGACCACCATGAAACAGTCGCTTGTCACGCGCAAGAACCGCAAGGTGAGACTCCTGCGGGAACTCTATCCGCATCTCAACATCCAGGTGTTCTACCAGAAAGACTTCGAAAATCTGATTTTCAAGTATGGGCTGGCTGACCGGCCGGTGCGCGCATGAGCCCAACCACCTTGCCCGGAATCGAGCGCATCCTCTTCAGCGAAGAGCAGATCGAGCAGCGCATTCGCGAAGTGGCCGCCCAGATCTCCGCTAATTATCACGGCAAGACGTTGAAACTGGTGGGGGTACTGAAGGGTTCCATCTTTTTCCTGACCGCGCTGGCGCGTCACATCGAAGTGCCGGTGAAGATCGATTTCCTGGGTATCTCCAGCTTCTCCAACAAGAGCGGCGCGCCCGGGGTGGTGCGCATCGCCAAGGATCTCGACGAAAGCATCGAAGACGAAGACGTGCTCCTGGTGGAGGATATCGTGGATACCGGCTTCACGCTGCGGTATCTACTGCAGACGCTGGCCGGCCGCGCGCCCAATTCGCTGGCGGTGTGCACCTTCCTCGATCGCAATTCCAGGCGCATCGTGCAGGTGCCCGTGGATTACCGCTGCTTCGAAATCCCCGACCGGTTCGTCGTAGGATTCGGCCTGGATCATAACCAGCTATATCGTAACCTTAGTTATGTAGCGGTAATGAGGCCCGATAAAAGTACGGTGTCACACTAGCATCTTGCAAGCCTCTCCAAATTGTCATTGCATCGTCGTCATCCGGCGCTAAGATTAAAATAGCTTCAGCAAAAACAGGAGCGTGCAGAAAATGAGATCCCGGATATTGTTTGTTTCCGGGCATCCGGATGATGCCCGCCGCCTATCGCGCATGCTGCATTCCCTGCCAATCACGGTAGACCACGTGGAAACCTTGCAGCAGGCGCACGCTAAGCTTCAGCAGGACGACTACGGCGTCATTCTGACGGAAGCCGCATTGCCCGACGGCAAGTGGCCGGATGCGCTCCATCTGGCCCGCCAATGCCCGCAGGAGCCCGAAGTCATCGTCACCGACCCGCAGGCGGACGCCCGCTTCTGGTCGGAAGCACTGAATCTGGGAGCCTACGATCTGCTGGCACAGCCCTTCTACGAACCCGAGGTGCGCCGCATCTTGTATAACGCCTGCTCCCACGCGGAGCAGCCGCTGGCCGCCACTTCCCACGCGGGTTATTAATCGTCCGACCCGGGCATGGTACTCTGCGTAGCATGCCCGAGGATTTTCTGTCCGCACTCGAGCAGACGGAGGCGGCCGAGGATACCACCCGCGAAGACTCCGGCGGGCCATTCCTCCGCTGTCCCAAATGCGGGTGGGTGCCCCGCCCCGAGAACCGCTGGTCTTGCAATTGCGGCCACATCTGGAACACCTTCGATACTGGCGGTATGTGTCCTGGATGCCGCTACCAGTGGAAAATCACCATGTGTCCCGCCTGCCGGCAGTGGTCCGCGCACTCCGATTGGTACGCCGAGAAATAGGTTTCAGACCGATTCCGTCAGCGCCGCATTGGCTCGCTTGCGATATCGTGACTTCTCCGAGCCGTACCGCCATCGCCAGATAGACGCGGCAGCTACCGTCGCGAGGCAGCCTTCCACGAGGACCTTTTCTCCGTCCAGCAGGTCGGGCGGCCGGCCCTTCAAATCCGGATCGATCAACAAGCCGTGCGTGAACATCACCGCGGCAGCGAAATAGGCAGCGTAGTGCAATTTCTTCCACGTGCGGTAGCCCAGCCGCGGACGAAAATAAGACGTCGCCACCACCAGCGCAATGGCGTAGAATGACGCCGCGCCGAGGCAGTTGTAAAGCCGCTGCCCGGGCGAATGGAGCGGCCACGCGAGATCGACAACCTGGAAGCGCGCTTTCGGATCGTTCGAAAACCACAGAATCACGGGGTGCAGGCACACTACCGCCATCGCCAGATATCCATTCCAGTTGTGCAACTGGAACAGCGAAATCTTGCGTCGCGGCCACTGGCGTCGCGGATTGTAGTTTACAGACACCAGGAGACCGAGCAGGATATTCAGCGTGAGCAGCACCATGGCGGTCAGCCCGGCGAAGCTGGAGAGATCGATGGCCGTCATGGAGCGAGCTGCAAGAGTCTCCCATTCTACCCCAGACCGATGGAAGGCCTTCGGCTCACCGCGGCTGGCGACATTTCCAGGATCCTGGCTTTCCCGATGAAGCGCGATCCGGAGGCTGGCCTGATGACAATTCCGGAAGTCCGCCCAGGCGCGTGGGGAGCGAGCTTGCGGCAACTGCTATCCTTTGATTTATGCTCAGCGAGCAGTTGCGCGAAGCGGGTGTGGTGGGCGCCGGCGGGGCCGGATTTCCGACCTACATCAAAGCGCAGGCGCGGGTGGAATTTCTCATCGCCAATGGCGCCGAATGCGAACCGCTGATTCACAAAGACGCGGAGTTGATGAAGCATTTCCCCGCGGAAATTCTGGCGGGGATGACATCGATGATGGAGGCCGTAGGGGCGAAGGAGGGGAAGTTTGGAATCAAGAGTAAGAATGCCGAATCGCTGGAGGCGCTGAAAGAGCATCGGCCCGATGGCCGGATCGAGTTTGTGATGCTGGGCGATTTCTATCCATCGGGCGATGAATACGAGTTGGTGTACGCGGCCACGGGACGGCTGATCCCGCCGGCGGGTATTCCGCTCCACGTGGGCTGCGTGGTAAACAATGTCGAGACGCTGTACAACATCCACGAGGCGGTGGAAGGGCGCGGGGTAACGCGGAAGTTCCTTTCCGTGTGCGGCGCGGTGCGACAAGCGAAATCGTTCTGGGCGCCGGTGGGGACGCCGTTTCGCGATTTGATTGGGCGAGCGGGCGGCGCCACGGTGGACGAGTACGGGATTTTCGTTAGCGGATTGATGATGGGAAGCCTGTGTCAGGATCCGGACGACGTGGTGACGAAGACGACGGGCGGGCTGATCCTGCTGCCGCGCGATCATTATATGATGACGCGGCGAACGCGATCGCAGCGGGAGATGAATCACATCGGGAAGTCGGCGTGCGACCAGTGCAGCTACTGTACCGAATTCTGTCCGCGGTACCTGCTTGGTTATGATGTACAGCCGCACAAAGTGATGCGCAGTTTGGGATTTACGGCGGCGGGTCCGGAGCTCTGGAATCAATGGTCGGAGTTGTGCTGCGCCTGCGGGCTGTGCACGCTGTACGCATGTCCGGAGGATTTGTATCCCAAGGAAGCGTGCGACATGGGGAAGCGGGACCGTAGCGCGGCCGGGCTGAAATTCATGCAACAGCGGCCGGTGGAAGTGCACCCCATGAAGGAATACCGGCGGGTTCCGCTCGCGCAGTTGCGGCGGCGTCTGCAGGTGGAAGAATACGAGAAGGAAACGCCATATGAGGCGGCGGCGTGGCAGCCGGCGGCGGTACGGATCCGAATGAAACAGCATGCCGGCGAGTTGGCCGTTCCGATCGTGAAGGCTGGCGAGCGGGTGAAGGCAGGGCAGGTAGTGGGTCGTGTAGCGGAGGGAAAGCTGGGAGCGCAGGTGCACGCGAGCATCGACGGCGAGGTTCGGGCGGTGACGGCGGACGCGGTGGAGATTGTGGCATAGACGATGGCGAAAGATTCGATTGGGCTGATTGAGCTGACGAGTATTGCGGCAGGTTTTCAGGCGGCGGACGCGATGCTAAAGGCATCGAACGTGGAGATGCTGCTTTGCCGGTCGATTTGTTCGGGGAAGTATATGGTAATGGTGAGGGGGGACGTGGCGGCAGTAGAGGCGTCGGTGGCGGCGGGGGTAAGCGGCTGCCGGTTCGCGGTGATCGACTCGTTTGTGATTCCGAATTTGCACGAGGCGGTATTTCCGGCGATTGCGGGGTCGAGCAAGGTGGAGGCGCTCGACGCGCTGGGGATCGTGGAATCGTTTTCGGTGGCGGCGCTGATAGAGGGGGCGGACGCGGCGGTGAAGGCCGCGAACGTGCAATTGATCGAGATCCGGCTGGCAATGGCGTTAGGCGGGAAGGCGTTCGTGACGATGACGGGGGATGTGGCAGCGGTTGGCGCGTCGGTGGAAGCGGCGGCGGGGGTGGTGGGGCAGAAAGGGATGCTGGTGAATAAGGTGGTGATTCCACACCCGCGCGGGGAGTTGCTGAACGAGATGATCTGAGGTTTGACAGGGTTTGCCACGGTCTGATTAAATGGAAGGACACCTTGCTCCTCAGTAGCTCAATGGTAGAGCATTCGGCTGTTAACCGAAGGGTTGTAGGTTCGAATCCTACCTGAGGAGCCAATTATTTTCAACGACTTA
>Ga0335072_10004513_pt1 | contig 20639 bp, 17 predicted proteins | sample Lox_Sample_21_FD_206725 | JGI IMG/M metagenome (GOLD analysis project Ga0335072, IMG submission 206725) | Soil microbial communities from Loxahatchee National Wildlife Refuge, Florida, United States - Lox_Sample_2.1 | ecosystem: Environmental > Terrestrial > Soil > Wetlands | place: USA...
GGGTCGCTCCTTCGGCGGGGTCAAGCGGCGTCGTGAACGCCGGTGTTGGGGAGAACTCAGTGGGCCGGGGGAGGTTCAAGGAGGTCCGGAACCGCGGAGAGCGTCTCGAGCACCGCATCGATCGCCGCATCCACGTCCTCGCGCGCGGCCTGCGGGGCGGTGCCGAGTGACTCCCAGTGGCCGTTGACCCGGGTCGCGAGCAGCGCTGCGTTCAGGATGCTCAGCTGGTCGTCGGCTATGTCGGGCAGGCCGGGCTGCCGGGCATTGATCAGCGGTGCCAGGTAGCCCAGCACAGCGGTGGTGACCTGCACGTCGGCGTAGGTCTCGGCGAATGCCGCGCCACCGCCCTGGTCGTCAATCCCGGACAGGTGGTCACGCAGCGCGTCCTCGAGGATTTCGTGCGTGCGGATCGGCAGGTTCGCGGGGTCGCCGGCCAGGCTGGCGGAGGCCAGGTTTTGCCGCACCACCGCGACGTTGCTGGCCAGCGTCGCGGCGACCGGCAGCAGAGTGGCCGCGCTCTGGTCGTGCCACAGGCCGTATTCCAGCCGGTGCAGCCCGGTGAAGTTCTTGTCGTTGACTCCATCGGGGAGGCCGTCCGGCAGGCCATCCACTGCCAGGCCAAGGTTGCCGAAGCTGTCGTAGGAAGCGCCGACGCGCTCCCAGCCCAGCTGCGCGGTGAGCCAGTCTTGCTTCGCCGCGGCCAGGTCATTACGGCGCAGGTCGGCCTGGATCTGGGTGACCGCCTGGGCCAGGTCCGCGAGCTGCCGTGCCGCGTAGGCCTGGTACTCCTTATTAGGGCCCGCGAGTTCGCTGACGGTCACCGGCTTGATCGCGACCGCGCTGCCGTGAATCGGGCTGGCTGCGGCCGCATGCCCGGCAGCGACCTGGACCGGCTGCGACACCGTGGCCGGCAGGCTGCCCATGAAGCACTTGAAGACGTACGTGCCGCCGTAGAGCGTGGCGTTGAGCTGTGCGCTTGTCCCCGGTCCGATGGTCTCGAGCTCGGCCACGATGTCGCCGGACGCGTCGTCGAGGTTGATCTCACCCGGCAGCCCGGACTGGTTGTCGACCGTGAACGTCTGGCTTCCAGCGGCGGCGGAGGTCCAGCCCGGCGCGCATCCGTTCCGGGTCACGGTCACCGTCACCGCCGCGGCCGAGGCGGAACTGGCCGATGGAAGGGCTGCGATCAGTGCGCCGGCGGCGAGGGCCGGCGTGGCCACCAGCACCCCGGCTACCGCCCACGGCCGCCGTCCGGCCAGCCGCTGCCACCAGCCCGCGGTGCCGGCGGCGGCGGTGTGCCGGGCTGCGGCGGGAGGGTCGGCCTGCGCGGCGGTGGCCCGGCCGGCCTTCGCGAGCATGCGGATTCCCACCGCGAGGAAGGCGATCCAGGCCACGACCTGGAGCACGGTCATGTCCGGCGACAGGCCGGTGACCCCGGTGATCAGCGAGACCCACCAGGATCCTGGGTGGGCACGCGCGGCGAGGTTGAACGCTATCCACCGGTGCCCCGGCAACAGGCCTGCGTCCTGCAGGTCGCCGAGGCCGCTGGCCAGCGCTCCGGCGGCGATCACGATCAGGGCCAGGGCGGCCCGGTTAAGGAGCACCCCCGCGTTCAGCTTGACCGCCCAGCGATACAGCAGCCAGCACAGCACCGCGGCGGTGGCCAGCCCGGCCGCGGTGCCCGCGAGCGGGCCGGCCGGATGCCCCGGCGCGTGCGCGGCCGTCCACAGCGACAGCGCCGTCGGCCAGCCCGCGCGGCCGACGGCCAGGAACGCGCCCGTCGTCAGCGCACCCGCACTGATCGGCGCCACGCGGGCCGTGCCGCCGCGGGGCTGGGCTTTCAGGCCGGCCGCGGTGCCGCGCATCCAGAAGACAACCGCGGTGACCAGGCCCACGGCGAGCACGCTGAGCACTCCGCTGACCGCGTTCTGTACCCGGTTGGACACCATGCCGGTGGAAGAGGAGAGGACGGCGGCGGAACTGCCGGACAGCATTACCGCGCCCAGCACCCCGAGCCAGGCAGGCCCTGCCGAAATCTTCCAGCTCTGGCCGTCGTCAGCGCGCGCCGATGCTGCCTGGCGCACGGCAGCCAGCAGCAGGCTGACCACCAGGCCAGCCGGCAGGCCCTGGCGAAGCCCGAACAGGAGATTCGGAACAATATCCTCCCACGTCACACCAGCTAACGTAGGACGCGCCCAAATCGGTCGTCCATCGATCTGAGTGCGGAAGTTGTGTGGAAGTCGTCACAGTGAGCGACGCGTCCGCTTCATGAACCGGCTTAAGCGGTGGTCACCTGGCAGACTCCGTGGCGGGAGCCGGCGCGATCGTGGCCGAGAAGGTGGCCACGCCACTGGACTCGCGTACCCGCACGGCCTGGTTGGTGGTGAGGTCGATGCGGGAGAAGCCGTCGGCCAGGTTGTAGTCGAGGACCCAGACCGTTGACTCCCCGGCGACGGGGAAGAACGCCGGGCTGTCCGGCTCGCCGGCGGTCACCGGGATCCGGGCCAGGATGCCTCCGGTGCCCGCGTCGACCCGGATGACCGTGGACCATATCTCGTCCGCGATCCACAGCGACCCCAAGCCGGCGGCGGCGTAGTAGGGGGTCGAGTTGTCGCCGAACGCCGCCGTTGCGGCGATCGGGGTGCGAGGGTCGCCGAGCCGGATCGCGGTCCCATTGGCGCCCACCGCCCACACGTTGTCCCCGGCCGGACACGGTGTGACGATCATGCTGCCATCGGGCACCTCGGTTGACCACCGCAGCGTCCCGGTGTCCGGGTCAAGCACGAAGACGTCGGGCTGGTTCACCGTGGTGGCCACGAGGCCGAGGGGCCCGGCGGCGAGGCTGTCGATGTGGATGCCGGGCAGCCGGGCACTCAGCGTGATCTCTCCGGTAGCCGGGTCCACCCGCAGCAGCCGGTTCCCCCGGTCTGGCCAGCGGTCCCCGCTGCCCAGCCACAGCCACTCGCTGGTCGCGGCGACGGCCGGGGGGAGACCCGTCCCGGCCCCGAACCCGTCCGGGAGCTCGGTGACCGTGCGTTCCCCGCTGCCGGTCACCCGCCATAGCTCCCCGGCGCGGGCGAACCACAGCGCGCCGAGCGCGTAGCCGGTCGCGCCCAGGCCGGGCGGGCTGGCCGGCGGGACGTTCAGGCGGGTCACCACGCTGGACGCGGCGGGATCGACGATGGCCAGGTGGCCGTCGAGCGTGTACACCCACAGCAGTCCGCCGCCTGACAGCAGCGACGGCGCGAACGGGCCGGCCGGCAGGCCCACATCGACCCGCGCGGCAGGCGCGCTGGTCCAGCCGGCGTAGGCAGTCAGCGCCCCGGCCTTGTCGATCGTCCACAACGCTTCCGCCGGTATAGGGGCAGAATATGTAGAATCCGTCTGTATCGTCATAAGCCGGAAGGCTAGTCCGCCCCGCCGACGTTCGCCCCGCCGACGTTCGCCCCGCCGACGTTCGCCCCGCCGACGTTCGCCCCGCCGACAGGCCACCGGCACAACACAGCGCCGGGCCGTTTCCCTCCCTCTGGGAACGGCCCGGCGCTGGTTCTCCCTAACCGGCTCGGCTCGGCTCGGTCAGCCGCTTATAACAATGTCGGTGGTCTTGGAAGTCGACGCCAGATTCGTCTCGTCGCCGGAGTACTTATCGATCATGAAATACGTGCCGGCGCCCGTGAGTTTGACCACGCACGTGGCCTCGTTCTCGCCGGTGCTCGCGTTGAAGGAGGTGAGCTCCGCGGCAGCACACTCGACGAGCGGAGGGTCGGCCGGGTTGTGGCCGACGTAGAACGCCACCGTGCCTGTGCCGCCCGCGGCGTGATCGATGTCCGCGCCCATGGCGTACACCTCGGCGGTGATCGTCACCTCACCCGCCTTGGCCGCCGTCGGGCCGGCCGTGGTGGTAGTGAGGTTCTTCATTTCCAGGTAGTACGGCCCGGCATAGGTCGACGCGCTGTGGGTCGCGTCGCCGCTGTACGTAGCGGTGTATTTGACGACCCCGTACTGGGGGGCGGTGATGCTGCAGGACCCTTTCCCGCCCGACAGCGTTGCGGTGCAGTCGAAAGCGCTGCCCTCGCCGGTCGCGTTGACCTTGACGGTTCCGGTCGCGGCCGGGTCGCCGGCCGGCGACGTCACGCTCACGTCGAAGGTGAACTTCTTGCCGACCTGGACGCTGCCGGGGTTCGTGTTGGTGATCTTCGTGGTGGTGGCGAACTTGGCCTGTGCCTGGGTGGTCGCCGCGGACGCCGCGCCCGCCCACAACATGCACATTGTCCCGGCCGCGGCGGTCACCGAGAGCAGCCGGATCGCCCTGCTGCTCAGCCGGGGGCGGACCGCCCTCGTGGACTTGGCACGGTTGGTGGCCGCACCCTGCGGCCGACTCGTTCTCATGCGGGGTTCCTCCTGACATCGCCCATGGAAGCAGGCGCGGCCATCGGGCGGGAGCCCCCGACATCGCGCCTTTCTCAGCGAGAAGACGCGTCATTGGGCCAAGTCGTTTACCTGCGCGAAGAATGTTCCGTTTTCTCGCCCGCGCGGCTCAGGGCAGCGTCGCCAGGTAGGGCGCCACGGTGTCAGCGAAGTTGTAGCCGTTCGACGCATCCCAGTTGATCGACCAGGTCATAACCCCGCGGATCCCCGGCCACGTGGTGGGCGGGACGAAGCTGCCGCAGTTCTGCTGGGTGGCCAGGCAGTCGAGCGCGTCGTTGACCACCGAGGGGTCGACGTAGCCGCTGCCGGCCGCGGACGAAGAGGCCGGCAGGCCGAGGCCCACCTGGGACGGGGACAGGCCACCCTCCAGTTCGGTGCAGGCCAGCGCGGTGATGAAGTTCTCGGTTCCCTCGGCGTAGACGTTTCCGTCGCACCCGTTCATCGTGCCCGAGTTGTAGTACTGGGTGTTGATCATGGTGAGGATGGGCTGGATGTCGAGGGCCAGCTGGAAGTAGTCGTCGCCGGTCGATTGCGTGTCCACCGTCTGCGGGGCCAGCGTGATGATCAGGCTCGTGCCGACGTCGCTCTCGAGCTGCTCGAGCGCGGAGGCCATGTACGTCGGGTCGACGCCATTCTCCAGGTCGATGTCGACTCCGTTGAATCCGTACTCCTGGATGAGCGAGTACACGCTGCTGGCAAAGTTGCTGGCACTGGCCGCGTCGTCGACGCTAATCGTGCCGTCCTGGCCGCCGACCGACAGGATGACCTTCTGGCCGCGCGCCTGCAGGGTCTGGATGTCGTCGATGAACTGCTGCTGGGTGTAACCGCCGAGCGCCGATGCCAGCCCAGAGTCGAGCGAGAACGTGACCTGGCCGGGCGTGCTGTCGGAATCGCCGAAGGCGACGGCGACCAGGTTGTAGCTCGTGGGCACCTCGGCCAGCGTCAGTGGGGTCGCGCCGTTGGTGAAGTCCTGCCAGTACCCCATCAGCAGGTGGGCTGGGAGCCCGCTGGATCCTCCTCCACTGCCGCCGGACCCGGACGTGGTGGCGCTGACCGCGCCGGACTGCGGCGAGGAGCCCGCCGCGTTGTACGCCGCGACGGTGAAGCTGTAACTGGTCGACGCGGAAAGCCCGGTCACGGTGTCGCTGGTGCCGCTCACAGTGGCGGCTTGCGTACCGTTCTCGAAAACGTAATAGCCGGTGACCGTGCCGGACGGAGCGGTCCAGGACAACGACACGGAAGACGCGGTGGTGCCGGTCACGGTGAGGCCGGCCGGCGCGCCCGGGGCGGTGCCGCCGCCACCGCCGCTTCCGGCCGGCCCGGTCAGGGACAGGTCGTCCGCGTAGAACGCCGGCTCCCCGTACCAGCCATTGATGTACACCGTCACGCTGGTCGTGGCCGAGCCCGTCGTGAAGCTGGCCGATAGCTCGGTCCACGATGAGGCCGATGGTGTCCAGTCGTCGGTATCGCTGGTGCCCGTGCCGGAGTCCCCCAGGAAGACATAGTCGCCCTCCACCCAGCCGGTCAGCGTGTAGGAAGAACTCGGCTGGACGCTGACGACCTGGCTGCACTGCGCGTAGTCGCTATCCGTCGGCGTGCCGGCCAGCGCGTAGGCCGAGCCCGGGTAGACCGGCGAAGTCACCACGGTGTCGGCAGATGAGCAGGTCCACCCGGCGGTGCTTCCGGTCGCGAAGCCGCCGTTCGCCAGCAGGTTGGCCTGGGCGGACGCGGCCGGCGCGGCGAGAAAGGCGGCAGCCAGGGCCAGCCCCGAGAGCAGGCAGGTAAGCCGTACGCGGCCGGAAGATAACACGCCGTCTCCAAGGTCCGCCTCTAATAGGAAACTTTCCTATTAGTAATGGACGATATAACCGCTTGCCCGCACCGTCAATCCCGCAATCCGCCTGAACGGGTCGGTAGCCGGTACTCCTAAGACGAGGGCTGGGGTAGCGGCGCCAGGGAGTTGCCCGGGCCGATGGAAGCGCAGCCGTTCGGCGCCGGGGCTCCGCTGAAACGGCCCTCCAGGAAGGTCAGCGCCTGTGCCTCGAAGGGCACGGCCGCGTCGCTGTGGGGCAGCCCGGGGTACACGGTGAAGGTAACCGGCACGCCGCGCTGGCAGTACTCGTGGGCCAGCGCCTCCACGTCCCCGTCAATCATGATCCCGTCGCCGGTCCCGTCGGAGTCGCCCACCCCGAACAGCAGCGGCTCGCCGGGAGTCCCGCCCGAGGTGCCCATGATCAGGTGGTTGAGGATGCTGACCAGGACCGGGACATTGAACGGGTTAGAGTACTGCGGCTGGAGCAGCTGCTGGATGGTCAGCCCGGGGTAAGAGCTGGCGAAGGACGCGATGCACTCACCGCTGACCTGACTGGTGACCTGCTCGCCATACGACGACAGGTACGGGGTGATGTTGACGCCGAACGCGCGCCCCAGCGAGACCAGCACCGCCGGGATGACGCCCGACCAGTCGTCGGTGCCGTTGATGTAGTTGAGGTTGTGCGCGAAGTCGACCGGCACACCGCCCGCCGCCGCGCCGACGATGTTCAGTTCGGGGGCGTAACTCGGGGCCAGCTCGGCCGCCCACTCGGTGGCGATGGAACCGCCGGAGTAACCCACCATCCCGGCCTTGGTGGAGCTGGAGACCCCGAGATAGTTCTCCGTGGCCCGGATGGCGTCCAGCGTTCCGTAACCTGACTCCTGGCCAGCGCCCCAGTCCAGGTTCGTGCCCTCGTAGTCGGGCACCGTGACCGTGAAGCCGGCCACCACGTACGCGGCGATGGCGAGCTCTTCCTCCTGAGCGGTGGAGTCGCCCGGGTTGCCGCCGCGCAGCGTGTAGGACGGATCGCATTCCGATCCCAGTGCGTCGTAGGCCGTCTGGTAGGCGACGATCTTCGTGCCCAGCAGCAGCGCGAGCAGCGGCCTGATGATCGTCGTCACCGTGACGGTCGGCTGGCCCTGCTCGCCGGTGGTGCGGTAGAGAACCTGCTCGGTGGACACCGGGACGGTCACGCCCTCGATCGACAGGCTGACGCTGCGCTCCTTCAGCACCGTGCCCGGCGCGATCTGCGACAGCGGGGTCGATCCCGTGTAGGTATAGAACGGATCCTGCGACGGCAGCACCGGCGCCGTGGCCGCCTGCGCTGCGGGAGCCGCCGCCCCGGCCGCCAGCATCGGCACGGCGCACAGCGCGGCCACCACGGCGGCGAAGAGACGTGATCTGCTGAGTCGAACGTGCATGCCGGCTCCATTTCGCAGGTGATCTACCTCGATGAGAAACCGGCGTCACGATGAAGGCAACAGGGCCCAGCGCGGTTTATCGGAAATGGATAAACCGCTTGTCACTCGTGTGACAACTCGGGCGCCACTGCCCCGGTACTCCCAGGCCCTCCCGGCGGTGGCAAGTCGTAGCTGGCTGAGTCGAGCGCTTCTTGCAGCCTGGCTTGGGTGTCGCCGCATGCGTCCAGCCGTGCTGCCGCTTCGCGGAGCCGCCGGATGATACAAGCGTCCGTTTGGGCGAATTCGGCATCGGCCCGTCGTAGTACAGCGCGGCAACGATCCGCTGGGTTTGGGGAAGCTGGCGTAGCAGGCCGAGCACTAGTTGCTGTTCTTCAGAGAACACGCAGGTTTGGTTCGCTGCCAGGCGGTTCGGCCGTGTTTTCATCGAGCGGTGTGGTCACCGGCCGTTGGTGGTTGCTCTTCCACAATTTCCGCGTGGCCGTGGTGCGTACCCAGGCCGCGGGTTCGCGGATCGAGTCCCACTTCCGCCATGCCGCGATCATGGTCTCCTGGGTGATCTCCTCAGCGTCGGCCCGGCTCGCCCCCATCGTGATCAGCAGCACGACCGTGCTGCTGAATCGCTCATGGAAGAACGAGGCGAATGGGGGGTCGTGACGGGCTACCGGATGCACGGCGTGGCTATGAACGCCGTTACCAGCCCGCCGGCGGCCGAGGTTCCCGCGGTGTAGGTGTACCCGCCTGCCACCACCCCGGTCGGGCTGGCGCTGTTGACTGCGGTGCCGTCCATGTCCGTCGTACCGACCTCGTTGGGGTCCGTGATCGTGGTGTACGTGCCGTCGGCCAGAGAGAACCCGTAGATCGGCTGACCGGCGGGGAACGCGTCACCGAACAGCGTTCCGTCAGCGCTGATGCCCGTCAGCTCGGTGCCGGAACCTGCCGCCGGGTTCGTCTCACCTGGGGCAGCGACGGTGTGCAGTTCGCCACCCTGCACGTAGAAGCCGAATATGGCGCCCGTGGAGGAAACGTAGTAGCCGCCGTAAGTCCCGTGCTCGTAGAAATCCAGCTCGGTCTCGGCCGCGCCTGGCACGTCGTAAGTCGTGAACTTGCCGCCCTCGAGGAGGAATCCATGGAGGGCAAGATTGCTGTCGTAGTAGCCGCCCACGATGACCGTGCCATCGGCACTGATGCCCTCAACCGCGGTTCCAGCGCCCTTGACGTCCGATGCGCTCGGGTCGTTGATCTGAGTGATCTGCCCGTCGGCCTGTCGCTCGAAGCCGTGGGTGCGGCCGTCGGTGTCGGTCCAGACTCCGGCCACGTCGCCGGCATTGTCCATTCCCGCGGCGCTCTCGTAGAACGCTGCGCTGGTGTCGAGGTCCGTGAAGGGGAGCTGGTAAAAGGTCAGCTTGCCGGAGGGGCTCGCAACGAACAGCTTGATCCCGGTAAAGGTGCTGTTGAGCCCCTCGCCAGCGTAGGCCCCCGAGGCGTTGACTCCATTGAGCTCGCTTCGTGCTTCGCCCTTGATGGTGATCGTCTTGTAGCTGTAGCTAACAGACCCACCGGTCTGAGCCGAGGCCGCGCCGGCTTGGCCCAGTACGGCCGAACCGGCCGCGACCGCCAGGCAGGCTGCGGCCACCTTCTTGCCAGGAAACATACGGGCCAATCTCCCAGGCCATTGGCAACCGGGCCAACGTTTAGGCCAGGGCCTAAACGTTGCTGGCCAGCGGGTAGCGCAAGATGGCATACTGCACCACTGGGCTGAGGCCAGCTGGCGAGGGTGAAGCAATGATCGAATTGCGGATGGCTCCTGGCGACTTCGCCCAGCTGCGCTTTGCTTACTCGCCGCTTTCTGAAGCAATCAACTCCCTGTACATGCTGCACTCCGGGCGGGTTCAGGCACTGCACCGCCGCTGGGCCGAGACCGCCCGGGAACGGCTGCACGATCTTGACACAACGTTGCTGCGGGCCATCGTTCCTCCGGTAGGAAGCGTTCTTACCCCGCCCATAGATCTCAACGGCGCCAACACGATCGAGCATCAGCTGCAGCTCCTCGCGAACTGGCCGCCCAGCATGCTGCGTGCGGAACTGGAAAGCCTCTGGCAAGGCCTCCCCATGCCCACTGCTGCCCGGCAAGTGATCGCCGACGGGCCCGCCGGAGCCCGGCGGGTTGCGATGGCCTTGGGCACCTACTGGAACGCCGTGATCGCACCGCACTGGGACCAGATGCAAGCCGTCCTGGACGCCGACATCGCCTACCGGGCGCAACAGGTCACCCTCGGCGGTATCTCGGCGCTGCTAAAAGACCTGCACCCGCAGCTCCAGTTCCGCCAGTCGACGATCCGTATCGACAGGACCGGTGACCGGAACTACGACCTGGAAGGCAACGGCCTGCTGCTGATCCCGTGTGTTTTCGCCGGGTCCTGCCTCATGTTCGACCCCGGAAGCCTGGGCCTGCCAACCATTGACTACCGCCCCCGCGGCCTCGGTACCGTCTGGACCAACAACGGTATCTCCCCCGGCGCCGGGGACGCGCTCTCTGAACTCATCGGAAACAGCCGTACCGCCATCTTGCGCAGCGCGGAACTACCCAGAACGACCACCGACCTGGCCCGCGAACTGAGCCTCAGCGGCGCCACCATCAGCGTGCACCTGTCCATACTCAAACGCTGCGGCATGGTCACCTCATGGCGTTCCGGCCGCCGCGTCCTCTACCAGCGCACGCCCCTTGCGTCCACCATCCTCGCCAGCCTCATCCAGCCTGGATCATGACCCGCGAGCGAGGCCCGGCGATCACCGAACGTCGGTGTACTCGCTGCGCTCCAGCTGTACGAGGTTGGTGGTGTCGCTGCCCGCTGGCTCTGCTACGTCGGTGTACTGGCTGGCGCCCAGCCGCACGACGCGCAAGCCGCCCCCGGACAGCAGCTTGCGCAGGTGCCGCATCCCGCTCATGCCCGCAAGCGTCACCGCCAGGGCGGCGGCGAGGACCGAGCCGCCAAACACCGCGAGCCCGCCGACGACGTGTCCCAGCACCATCATGACCACTGCGGTCAGCAGGGCCACCGGCACCACCGCCACCAGCAGCAGCGCGAGCAGCGTCATGGCCATCACGGCCTTGGCTGACCTGTCCGGCGTCCGCTGCGCGTACCAACCGGTCATCACTCTCACCTCTCAAGGCCCGGGAGCCCGCCCTGGGTCCGGCCCTACCCAACTAACACGATATGTCGTGTCCGCTGGCGTCAACGCGTCTGCCGCTCAGAATCATCCCTGGGTGGGGTCTTGGCTGCCGGGCCGCTGATGGTCTCGGCCGCGGCCTGCGCCTTGGGTCAGTCGCCGACCGCTCCATCGATCGTCTCTCGCAGCAGGTCGGCATGGTCGATATGGCCGTCTGGGGTGGTGGAGTACGGCGGTTCGTGGTTACGGCCCAAGAGCACCGTCCGGAACCAGTGACGCTCGGCCCCGGCCAGATGACGCAGAAGGTCGAGAAGGCTGAGCTCCGATGGCGGGACCGACAGGCGCCGAAGCTGATCCTCGGTAAGCCCCTCACATTTCCACAGGAGGGTGCTTCGGTAGTAGTCAGGCACTAGGGCGGCCGCGCCGCCGCCGCAATTCCCTGGCCGCCTCCGGCAGGGTGCCGGGGTTGACGTTTTGGCTGTGCCAGGATTGTGAGCGATGGCCAGCGATGGCCGGGCGCTGGGTATTTGGGCGGCTGGCGCGAGGAGGCGGTTGTGGGCGGGTCGATGACCTGGCGGGGTGGCTGGATCATGGCTGCGACCGTCCTAGCGGCCGCGGTTGCGGGCGTGCCAGCGGTGGCTTCGGCCGCCGGGACGGGCGCGGCTGCCACCAGCGTCGTGTGGCGGGCGAGTACCGCTCCGGTGGCAGGCCTGGCTCCGGCGCCGGGCGTCACCTCTGGGACTGGGGTTTTCCCGTCCGTGGTGAGTTGCCCGGCCGCCGGTTCGTGCGTGTCGGTGGGCTCGTACTGGGACTCCTCGAGCGATATCCACGGGCTGATCGAGACGTTGTCCAACGGGTCCTGGTCGGCCTTGAGGGCCCCGACCGCCGGGCTGAACCCGGCCCCGTCCGCCAGCCCCGGCGGCTTGCGAGCGCTCTCCTGCCCCGCGGCGGGCTGGTGCGTCGCGGTGGGCTACTACAACGATCAGGCCGGAAACAATGAGGGGCAGATCGACACCCTGGCCAACGGGTCGTGGACCGCTAAGACGGCACCGGCCATTAGCGGCGCCAAACTCACGCGCCTGTTCGCCGTGTCCTGCCCGGCCAGAGGTTCCTGCGTGGCGGTGGGCGACTACGAGGACGCCTCGGGCGACACGCATGGGCTGACCGAGACCCTGGCCAATGGCACCTGGACCGCGGCCACGCTCCCGCCCGGCGGGCTGAGCCCAGCGGTGGGGACGGTCCTGCTGGTCGATGCTGTCTCCTGTCCGGCCGTGGGCTCATGCGTCGCTGTCGGCCAGTACGAGAACGCCGCGCACGCCACGTTCGGCGTGATAGCAACGCTGGCTGGCGGGGCCTGGACGGCGCTGACCGCTCCGGATGCCGGGCTGAGTCCCCCGCCCGCCGCCAACCCGCTTACCCGGCTGGAGGGCGTGTCCTGCCCTAAGCCGGGGATGTGCGCCGTGGTCGGCGATTACGTCAACACCTCGAACCAGGAGGCCGGGCTGATCGAGACGCTCACCGACGGCACCTGGACCCCAGCCGCGGTACCCGGCCCGGCCGATGGGCTCACCTCCGTGGCCTGCCCGGCATCGGGCTCGTGCGTCGCGGTCGGTGACGGGTTCTCCGCCACACTCTCGGGCGGGTCCTGGCAGAGCGGGGCCCTGCCGACCGCGGGCCTCAGCCCGGCCGGCCAGTCGGTGTACTCGGTCAATGCCATCTCCTGCCCGGCGGTGGGTTCATGCGCGGCCTTCGGCGAATACGCCGACACTTCCGGCCTTGAACACGGCTACATCGCGAGGCTCGCCGATGGGACCTGGACCGCCAGAACGGCACCGACCAGCGGGCTCAAGCCGCCACCTAACCCGTCGGCCAATCCCACGCAGCCCCCGTACGCTCAGTCCATCAACAGCGGCGGCATCGCCTGCCCGACCGCCAGTTCCTGCGTCGCCGTCGGCTACTACATAGACACCGCTAGTGCCTTCCACGGGCTGATCGAAAGACAAGAAACGGTGACCACCTCATCCGTGACCCGGTAGCCGGGGTTTGGCGCCTGCTGGGACAGGATTTGTGAAATTACTGGTCACGGGCGTGCCGCGAAGGGCGTGGCGCTCGGTCACCTGGGTAACCCTTTCTCGTCCGTGTCCCGGGTCGATAGAGGCTGACGTAACGTGATGAAGGTCCTGCGCCGATCGCGATCTGGCCCCGGTTCTGTTATGACTCCTCCGCCGGCTGATCCTGCGGTCAGGCGCAGGCGCCGCCGCCGCCGTATCTTGATCTCAGCGCCGTTCGCCGTGCTGCTGTCCTGGGCGCTCGTTTCCTACACGGTCTGGATGCTGCAGCCCACGAGCCTGCAGTGGGGCCCACGCAGCGCCGAGTGGGTCAGGCAAGATGTGCCTTTCGGCAACTGGCTGGTCGACAACGGCGAGCACATCTACTACACGATGAACGCGCCGCAGAAGGGCGGGCCGCAGCTCAAGAGCCTGCCGAAGGTCGGGCTGAACCTGCCACGAACCGGCCGATCGAAGATCACGAACGCGCACGCACAGACCGCTGCCTGGCCGCCGCCGGTCAAGCCGGTCTTCCCGCACCCGCTGCCTGGGGAAGGGGTCTGGAAGCCGACCGGCCCGCCGGTTGACGGTGGCCCACCGGTGCTGGTGACGACCTACCGCCCTGAGCTCGACTATCCGCAGATCGTCGCTTACGTCGCCTGGTTCGACCACACGCGCACCGAGATCGGGTATTACCCGGGCCGGTACGAGCCGCCGAACGCCGCCGTACGCGGGCCGATGATGGTCCCGGACGATCAGCGCTCGCGGCTGCTCGCGACCTTCAACGGCGGCTTCATCTACACAGACGGCAATAATGGCTCGGCCGACAACGGCCGCACGAACGAGCCACTGAGTGACGGCAACGCCACGCTCATTGGCTATAGCGACGGTCGCGTCGCGATCGTGAAATGGAGCGGTGGCCCGAATCCTGGGCCGGGTGTGGCCTGGGCCCGCCAGAGCCTGGCTCCAATCGTCTGGAACGGGCAGCTGAACCCGGACTTGAACACCGACCCAAACAGCCCGCAGTGGGGGTACACGCTCGGCGGCGTCACCCAGGTCTGGCGCACCGGTGTCGGCATCGACCGTCGCGGCAACCTGATCTACGTCGCCGCGGACGGCCAGACGGTGATCAGCCTGGCGCAGATCCTCCAGCACCTCGGCGCGGTCGGGGCGATGGAGTTCGACATCAACCCGGCCTGGCACACCTTGATCACTTACACCCACGGCGCTACGGGCCTCGTCCCGACGCTGGTGGGACCCTCGGAGCAGCCGGCCACCCGTTACCTCGTCCCTGACGACCGCGACTTCTTTGCCGTCTACCGGCCCGAGCCCGGCCCGGTCACCGTCCCGTTCAAGTAGGACCGGGGCCCGGGTACCGGACGGCGGCGCAGTCCGGCGCGAAACGTTCAGGAAAAATGTGCTGATCGTGGCGAGCCTAGGCCGAGGCCGCCCGGGACTTCGGGGGACGCACCACCGCGGCGGGCCCGGCCCTTGGTCACGGCTGGATCGGCCCGGATGCGGAAGGACTTAGAAGTGGCTGAAGCCCCAGTTCAGGACGCTAGTGGCGACCGGGCCGGTGGCGGTGATGTCGTCGCCGGGGGTGCCCAGTGTGACCCCGATCAGGGTCACGCCGTTCTGGGTCGCTTCGAACAGCAGGCAGTTGCCGGCCGCCTGGGTGTCGCCGGTCTTGATCCCGGTGGCGCCGGGGTAGGCGCCGATCAGCGGGTTGGTGTTCTGCCAGAGGTAGCTGTGGTGGCCGTCGCCGGCCGGGAGCGAGTAGCTGGCCTGGCTGACGATCGCGCGGAACACCGGATAGCTCATCGCGTACCGGCCCAGGGTGACCAGGTTGGCGGGGGTCGACCAGGTGGAGTACTCGGTTGGCCATGGCATGCCGTCGAAGTTTGAGAAGTGCGTACCGGTCAGGCCGAGCCGTTGGGCTTCGGTGTTCATCTTGGCGATGAACGCGCTGATCCCGGGGCCGTAGGCCTGGGCCAGGGCATAGGCGGCGTCGCAGCCCGACGGCAGCAGCAGCGCCTCGAGCAGTTCCCGTGTGGTCAGCCGGTCGCCGACGATCAGGCCTGCGGTGCTCGGGCCGTCCTGGCTGTTCAGGTACGCGATGACCGACTCGGGCACCGTGACCTGCCGGTTCAGGTCGCCCGCCTGGATCACCACCAGGGCGGTCATGACCTTCACGATGCTGCCGATGGGCCGTTCGGTGTTCGGGTCCAGGCTCCACAAGAGCTGGCCGGTGGCCGCGTTGGCCAAAGCGGCGCCGGTCACCTGGGCCGGGCCACCCACGACGGCGAGCGCGGCCTGCCTGGACCCGACCACCTGCAGGGCCGAGACGGTCGGCGTCCCGGCCGCGGCCGGCGTCCGGGAGGCGGCGTGCGTGACCGAGGCGGCCCGCGTGACGGGGCGGTGGCGAGCCGGGTGGACCTGCGCAGCCAAGCGCGGATGCGCCCCGCTGGAGCGGGCAAACAAGACGGTGGCGCCGGCCACCGGCAGGATCAGCAGGACGGCCAGCAGAACCCGGACCTGCGGGCGGGGTGAGGGCATGCGCACATTAACCAACCTAAACCTGGAATCGGCAGCGAGCCGTCTCCTCCTCGCCCGGGCCATGTGCAGCGGATGTCAGCGCATGGTCGCGGAGGGTCTTCTGGATGCGCTGGGCGGCGAGGGCGCCGATGCGCTGGTAGATCGTCAGCGCCTGCCGCAGGTGCGCGGCAGCTTGGCCGGGGTCGCCGTCCCGCAGGTGGCTTTGGCCAAGTCCTTCCAGGGCGCGTGCTTCCTCCGGGGCCGCGCCGAGGTCCCGGGCGATGGCGAGCGCCTCGGTGTGACGCTCGCGGGCCTCGTCGGCCGCCGAAGTCCGGGTGGCCAGCTCACCGAGGCGGTTGAGCGCCTCGGCCTGGCCGAGCCGGTTGCCCAGGTCGCGGAACAACGTGAGGGCCTGCCGGTGGCTCGCGGCAGCGGCCGGATAGTCCCCGGTCTCCTGCTGCACGACGCCGAGGTCGTTAAGCACATGGGCCTGGCCGAGCCGGTTACCGAGATCGCGGAACAGTACCAGGGCCCGCTGCTGGCCTGCGGCGGCGGCCGGGTAGTCCCCGGTCTCCTGCTGCACGACGCCGAGGTCGTTAAGCGCGTAGGCCTCGCCGTAGATGTTGCCAAGTTCGCGGGACAACGTGAGGGCCTGCTGCTGGCTGGCCGCGGCGGCAGGATAGTCCCCGGTCAGGTGCTGCACCAGGCCCAGGTGGTTGAGGGCGGCCGTTTCCGTGAGCCGGTCGCTGGCGCTGCGGGCTAGCGCCAGGGCCTGCTGGTGGCTGGCGGCGGCGGCCGGGTAGTCGCCCGTCAGCACTCCCAGGAAGCCCAGGTCGATGAGGGCGTGGGCGTGGCCGATCTGGTCACCGAGGTCGGCGTACAGCGCCATTGCCTGGGCCAGGCTGGCGGCGGCGGCTGGGTAGTCCCCGCTCTCCCGCTGCAAGGCGCCGAGCTGGACAAGCACATCGGCCTCGCCGAGCGGGTCGTCAGCACGGCGCGCCGCCGCCAGGGCGCCCTGGTGCAGCGCGGCGGACTGGTCCCAGTGACCGCGGGCGGCCAGGAAGCCGCTCATCACAACCGGTATGGCGGTCGCATGAGGGAAATACGCGCGGCCGACCGCGTACTCGGCGGCGGCATGCAGATTGGCCCGCTCGGCTTCCAGCCAGGCGGCCGCCTGCTCAAGAGTGGACACATCGGGAGCCTGCGCCAGGCCGCTGCCGGGCAGCGGGCGGCGGTAGACGCGCGCCCGGGTGGTGAAGTGCGCGCTGGCTGCCAGCGCAGTGTGCAGATAGTAATCCAGCAGCCGCAAGGCCGCCTCGGCTGTTTCTGCCGGGTCGTCGGTGGCAGCGAGGGCGCGGGCGTGCTCGCGGAGCAGGTCGTGCATCTGGTAGCGGCCCGGTGCGGGCTCGGCGATCAGATGCTGGTCGTACAGCTCATCAAGATGACGGCGGGCGGTGGCCAGGTCAGTGCCGTCGAGGGCGGCGGCCGCGTAGGCGTCGACGCCCGGGCCCGGAACCAGGCCGAGCCGGCGGAACAGCCGCCGCGGGCCCGCGGCGAGGTCGGCGTAGGACAAGCCGAACGCCGCGCCGACCGACACGTTTTCCACGTGCATAAGGGCCAGCCGGTCCCGGGCTTGCGCCAGCTCGGCGGCCAGGCCGGCGCCGGTGCGGACGGGATGGTTCCGGAGCTGGCTGGCCAGCATCGCGATCGCCAGCGGCAGGTACCCGCACAGCCGGTTGAGCTCGGCGACCGCGGCGTCCCCTGCGCGCAGCCCGGGCCGGGCCGCCAGCCGAACCAGCAGGGTGGCCGCCTCCCCTGGGGCCAAGGTGTCCAAGCTGACCTGAGCGGCATCCTCCAAAGCAGCGAGCCGGCGCCGGCTGGTGACCAGCACCAGGCTCCCAGTGGTACCGGGCAGCAGCGGGCGGACCTGCTCATGCCCGGCTGCGTCGTCGAGCAGCAGCAGAACCTTCTTGCTCGCCACGACATCGCGCCACCGGGCCGCCCGGGCCTCCAGCCCGGGCGGGATCTGCGCCGCGGCGAGCCCGGCGGTCAGCAGCAAGCTGGCCAGCGCATCGGCCGGGTCGACCGGCCGCTGCCCGGCGGTGTGGGCGTGCAGCGGCAGGAAAAGCTGCCCGTCCGGGAAGCTCGGCGCCAGCCGGTGGGCGGCGTGCACCGCGAAGGTGGTCTTGCCGATTCCGGCCATCCCGTCGATCGCGTGAATGCCCACCACCTGGCCGTCAGCCGTGCCCGGAGTCAGCTCCTCCAGCAGCCGCGCGAGTTCACGCTCGCGGCCGGTGAAGCTGGCGGTATCGCGCGGCAGGGTCCTGGAGGCCGCGGCCGTGGCGGCTCCCGGCGCCACTTCTTGCCTCGCCGCCAGCACATCTCCGGCGGGCGCGCGGCCCCTGGCCGCCGCGACGAACAGCGCGCGTACCGGTTCGGGTAGGCCCAGCGCACCGGCCAGCAGCCCGGCGGTGTCCTTGTGGGCGGTGCGGTGGATTCCTCGTTCCAGGTCACTGACCGACCGCGGGGAAAGGCCCGCCGCCTCCGCCAGCTCCTCCTGGGTCAGCCTCGCCTCGGTCCGCAGCTGCCGCAGCAATCCCGCGAACCCCGGTCCTGGCTGCTCTGCCACCGCCCGACGCCTTCCGAATCCCTGCTCGCGACCACCGGCCCGGCACGGGTGGGACGCACCGTCCAAAAGCCTACGCAGATCCGATCAACGCAGCCACCCGGTCCACGCCGGCGGCAGCCCGCGGGCGGGTGTGGCCGGGCGCGGATCGGATGGCGCGGACCGGACGGCGCGGCGTGCAGGTGCCCGCCGATTGATGTGAGTCGTTGTGTGGGCCGTCGCGTGTGGCGAATCCGCTCACCGCCGGTGATCGTCGAACCAGCGCGATAGCAGCCCCGCTGAGGTCGTCAGCGGCTCAGCCACTCGCGCGGCCACGACGTTCCGACACCTCGATGAGGAGGCCACCATGACTGGATCTAGCCCCTGGGTTAGCTACAGCGGTATCGCCGAGATCCTGCTGATCGCTGTCCTGGTGGCGGCAGCCGCGGCTGTTGCCTATGCCGCAATCAGGCTGCCGCTGCCCGCACGCCCACCGAGACCCGGCCGGATAGCCAAGACCATGATGCTCGCGGCCTGGGTGCTCGCTATCGCGGCGCTCGTGGTATCCGTACACGTTTACCTGACGCAGGTTTCCCAGGCCGGCCTCCAGCACCACCCACGTCCCGATGACATCACGCCGGTCACGCTGATCGGCACGGCGGTCGTGTTCTTCGTCATAGCCCTGGTGCAGAAAGCGCGTGGCTGGCGCACCGCGCTCGGCAGCGCGGTGATCGGCGCCGCGGCCGCGCCGTGGATCTTCGAGATCCCGTTTGACCTCATCATCATGCCCAGGACCCATCCCGTCATCGATCCGGGCTTCTACCGGCTGCTGCTGTTCGGGACGCTGATCCTGACCGGCATCACGACGGTGGCATTGCTGTCGCTGTCACCGGCCGCGCGGGTGCAACGGGCGACACTGTGGTGCCTGGCGGGGATGCTGGCAGTCTTCGCCGCTTGGGGCCTGTTCGGCTTCAGCTATCCATCTGCCCCAGCCCCGATCACACTGAACGCGCTGTCCAAGATCCTCGCCCTCGCCACCTCCCTGACCCTGTTCCTGCCACGGCGAGCCCAGGCCAAGACAGAAGTGGCGGCCGCCAGCAACGCGGACCGGCGTCATTCAAAGCAGCTAGCCAATAAGTAAGTCTCACCTGGATGAGGAGGACGAATGTCTACCGCACCGCCTAAGACCGGGGCGGGCGGCAAGCGCCTCTGCTGTCGGCGCTCAGTGACCGGGGAGCAGGTTGACGTTCAGGCCGCGCTGGCCTAGCGGGACTTCATTGTGTCGAACTATTCCGACGTCGGCCGGGGTGCTCGGGGCGGGGGCGCAGGGCGAGGGCGACGATGAACGGCCACGTGATCTGGATCGAGGAAGTCAGGCGCTCGGCCAGGCCCAGGACGCTGCCGCCCTGGGTTTCGATGGCGAGCCATCCGAGCAGGGAAATAGACACGGCGGTCACAGTGGCAGCGCCGCGGATGCTCAAGATCAGCGGCCGCGGTGATCCGCGCCGGCCGGTGAAGGCGGGCCAGACCGCGATGGTGACCTCACCCAGCGAAGTCCAGGCGAGGTGCTGCGGAGTCGAGCCAACAACGGGTTCGGGGGATGCGGCGATGCCGATGCTGGACAGGCCGGCGACGAGCAGCAGGATGCGTGCGGGCAGCCGGACCCCGGTCAGGCCCGCGGCGGTGACGAAGTTGCAGCCGCCGACCAGGAGCAGGGCGCTGGTCATGATCCACCGGTCGGTTCCGGCGTGGCCTGCCAGCACGCTCACTGTCTTACGGATCGGGCTGTAGGAGGCTGGCTGCAGCGCGTCTCCGGCCAGCCAGCCTCCGGTGATCAAGACCGGCGACAGGCCGGCCGAGACAACCGCCCACCCGGGAACTGGCCCGCTGGAGCGCACCATCCGCGCTGCCGAGCTCACCAGCCGGCGCGCGTGCCGCGTGGCGGTCCCGGCAGCGCGAAGCTCCGCCAGCCTGTCGAGCTGATCTGCCCTCGACGCGGTCATCGGGCTGATCCCGGCCGCGGCTGCACAGTGACCACCTCGGAGCTAAGGCGACCCGGCACTTCCACGGGGAAATCGGAGTCCAGCGCGACCGGGCGCCAGCGGCTGAGTTCGCTAGCCTCGGAAAGGTCTGGGTCACCGGGCAGGACGAGCGTGCAGACCGGTCCATCACGGATTGCCTCGATCGTCAGAGCGTGCACGTCCATGGCTTCTCAATCGGATCGCGGGGTCTGGACGACACCAACTGAGGTCAGCTGTTGTTTGCAGCGTATAGCCGCTCGTCACAATCGTCGATGAGCTAGACCGCGATGGCAGCCTCCCGGGCCAGGAGCGTGCCCGACTGGAGGCAGGGCACCGGGGTGAGTCACGGCGTTTTAGGTGTCCGAGGGGGGGACCGACCTCATACCCCCATATGGCGCTATATGCTCCAGCGCCGAGATACTTGAGCGCGCCTCCACGCCGGTCAATGCCTGAACACACGGTCACTGGGAAGGCGCGCGGCGGCATCAGGCGTGTCCCGGAAGGCTGACCGTGACGGCGGTCGGCCCGCCCGCCGGGCTGTCGATGCCCAGCTGCCCATCTACCGTCTGGACGCGTTCGCACAGCCCGGCCAGCCCGCCG
>Ga0335072_10004515_pt1 | contig 20638 bp, 16 predicted proteins | sample Lox_Sample_21_FD_206725 | JGI IMG/M metagenome (GOLD analysis project Ga0335072, IMG submission 206725) | Soil microbial communities from Loxahatchee National Wildlife Refuge, Florida, United States - Lox_Sample_2.1 | ecosystem: Environmental > Terrestrial > Soil > Wetlands | place: USA...
ATGTACTGGACGTCGGCCTGGCCGCCGAGGTGCTCCGCGGCGGGCTCGATGCTGCCACCGCGGCCGGGTGCCACGTGGCGGGAGGCCACAGCATCGACGACCCCGAGCCCAAGTACGGCATGGCGGTCACCGGGCTGGCTGACCCGGCCAGGCTGCTGCGCATCGATGCCGGCCGGGCCGGACTCCCGTTGTCGCTGACCAAGCCCATTGGCAGCGGAGTACTGAACTCGCGGCACAAGGCCACCGGCGAGGTCTTCCCGGCCGCCATCGAGGTAATGACCACGCTCAACGCAGCGGCCAGTCGCGAGGCGCTCGCAGCCGACCTCGACTGCGCCACCGACGTGACAGGTTTCGGCCTGCTCGGCCACCTGTTCAAGCTGGCCAGGGCGAGCGGCGTCAGCGCCGTGGTGGACAGCGCCGCCGTTCCCCTCATCGATGGTGCGATCGAGGCGCTGCGGGCCGGCTACGTGCCCGGCGGTACCAGGCGGAACCTTGACTGGGTCCGTCCGCACACAGACTTCGGCCGCGTGCCCGAGGAGCGGCTGCTCCTACTGGCTGACGCTCAGACCTCAGGCGGCCTCCTGGTAGCCGGCGAGATTCCGGGCGCGCCGGTGATCGGCGAGCTAGTAGCGCGCGGGCCCGCCATACTGTCCGTTCGCTAGCCGGTTGACCGGGACGATCCGGGTGCCGAGCGGCACGAGCGTCACTGGGATGATCTTGAAGCTGGCGATGCCCAGCGGGATGCCGATGATGGTCAGACACAGCACTAGACCGGCGATCAGATGTCCCAGTGCCAGCCACCAGCCGAACAAGATGATCCAGAGTACGTTGCCGATGATCGAGCCGATTCCTGCGCTCGCGCGCCGCTCGACTGTCCGTCCGAATGGCCACAGCACGTAGCCGGCGATGCGGAACGCGGCGATCCCGAACGGGATCGTAATGATGAGAGCAAAGCAGACAATTCCCGCTAGCACGTAGACGATAGCCATCCACAAGCCCTCGAGCACGAGCCACAGGATGTTCAGAATCGCGTTGAGCATGCATGTCCCCCGAGCCTGGTGAGCACGGCATATCCCCGATGCCGCATATCTACGATCGCACGGTGAGCGCAAGCTGGATTCACTCTTAGCGGGTGATGCCGGGCGCACGCCGCGTTGTTTGCGCGCGTGACCAGCGGGCATGCCGCCGAGATGCCCACAGCACTGCTTGATGCGAACGCCATCGGCCCGGTCGATGTAGCCGTGATCCGCTTCGACACGGACGAGTTCAGCGACGACGTGGCCCCAGCCCTGGCTGAACTGAACCGCAGCGGGACAGTCCACATCATCGACCTGGCGTTCGTGCGCAAAGCGGCCGACGACTCTGTTTCTTGCCTGGAAGCAACCGACGAGCACGTCGCCCGGGCTTTCTCGGGCCTTGCCGACACGCAGTTCGACCTGCTCAGTGACTCCGATCTCGACAAGATCGCCGACGAGCTCGATCCAGGCTCGTCCGCCATGGTCATCGTCTGGGAGAACAGCTGGGCCGCCCGGCTAGCGGCGGCACTTCGCGGGTCGCACGGCCAGGTGGTCGCCCAGGAGCGGATCCCGCGCGACAGCGTCCTGCGGGCGATCGCGGCGCTCGACGAAAAGTAGGAGGCAGTCATGCGCAGGCGACCTATGGTGGTGGCGCCCGGCCGGATGGGACGGCCCGGGCTGCTGGGAACCATGGCCCGCACCGCGGTGGTGGCCGGTACCGCTACCGCCGTCTCCGACAACGTGTCAAGGCGCGGCGCGCAGCGAGCAGACGAGCGGGCCCAGTACCAGGCGGCCCAAAGCCAGGTACCACAGCAGCAGGCAGCCGCCACGCCAGGCGACACCATGTCCAAGATCAGGGAGCTAGCCGATATGAGATCGCAGGGCCTGCTCACTGACGAGGAGTTCGCGGCGGCGAAGGCGCAGGTGCTCGGCACGTAACAGCAGCGGGCCGGCGTCAGCGCACCCGGCGGCCCATTTCCTTGGCCGAGTAGCCGCCGAGTTCTTCTACCGACGCCTTGAAGCGATCTGACCGGAGCAGTGCCCACAGCGGAGCGAGCTGCGGTGAGTCCAGCGCGCCCGGCGCGACGGCCAGGTCGTACGGCTCCGTGGCCAGTGGGACGAAGCCAAGCCCGAACGCCTGCGCGGCCGCCATGATCCCGAGGCCGGCGTCGGCCCGACCGGATGCGATCGCCGCGGCGACCGCCAGGTGCGTCGGCTCTTCCCGCGCGTATCCCTCGATCGAGGACGCCGCGAGGCACTGCTGTGCGAGCATGACGTCGAGGAGCACCCGCGTTCCCGCGCCGCGCTGCCGGTTGACGTACCGGACACCAGGTCGGCACACATCGGGCAGGCCGGCGATGCCCAGGGGGTTCCCGGCGGCGACCATCAGTCCCTGCGACCGCTCTACCAGCCGCACCACCGCCACATCGCCTGACGCGGCTCCGAAGACACGATCCACGTACGGCAGCGTGTACTCGCCCGAAGCCGGGTCCAGCAGGTGCGACCCGGCGATATGGCACAGCCCGTCGCGCAGCGCCACGAGCCCGCCGAGAGACCCGACGTTCGACGACGCGAGCGTCACCATCGGGTCGTCGGCGCGCAGAAACGAGGACGCCAGGTCAAGCACCATGTCGTGCGAGCCGATCGCGACGATGGTGCGCGCGATCTCGTCGAGCCCGCGCAGCAGGTCGACCGGCACGACAGAGCCCGCATGATGCCCTTCTACGCCGGCCGGCACGACGAGCAGTCCGTCCGCACGGACCAGCGAAGTCAGCACGCCAGCGCCGCGCGGCAGCGGCGTCGCCACGAGGGCTCCGCCGACGGAACCGATCCGGACGCGGACCCAGTCGTCCATGCCGAGGGGCGACGCGAGCTTGCGCGCCAGCCGCGCTGAAGCACGCGGCCGCCGCCGCGGCGGCGCACCGGACAGCTCAGCCAGCAGCGGCGCCGCGAAGATGTCAAACGTCAGTGCCGCGGACACGGGGTACCCGGGCGCACCGAGCACCGGCGTCTGGCCCACCACGCCGAGCACGACCGGGTGCCCCGGCCGCACGGCGACCCCGTGCACAGCCAGGGTCCCCGTGGACGCGACGACACGCGCCGTGTAGTCATCCCGCCCCGCGCTCGACCCGGCGATTACGATCAGCAGGTCGCACTCCGCGGCAGCCTCCCGAACCACCGCCGCGATCCGCTCCGGATCATCCGGCTCGATCGGCAGGCACCGCGCCTCACACCCGGCCTCCCGCGCCTGCTCGGCAAGCATCAGCGAGTTCGTGTCGAGAATCTCCCCCGGCCCGGTCTCGGCTCCGATCGGTCGCACTTCATCTCCGGTCGGCAGGACAAGAACGAGCGCCTTCTTCCGAACGGACAGGTGCATCGCCCCCGCAGCCGCCGCTGCGGCCACGTCAGCGGGCCGGAGGCGGTGTCCCGCCGGGAGCAGCAGCTCACCAGCACTCACGTCCTCGCCGATCGACCGGACGTGCTGGTAGGGGGGAACGGCGGCGCGGAGCTCGGCCCGGCCGACGTCGTCATAGTGGACGTGCTCCCGCATGACCACCGCGTCGCGGCCGTCAGGCATCGGATCGCCGGTGTCTACGACGTCGTAAGCGTCGGGGCCGAGCCAGAGCGGGGTGGTCTCGCTCGCGCCTGGCGTGTCCGCGGAACGAACCGCGATGCCGTCCATCCCGGCGGCATCGAACGGCGGGGATGAGCGGACGGCCCACACCGGCGCGGCGGTGACGAGTCCGGCTGCATCAGCGACGGGTACGGTGACGGCCGGCAGGCGTTCCCGGCAGCCAGCCGCCTCACGCGCGGCGCGCCAGGCCTCCAGCGCCTGCGCAGCGGGAACGTCATGGATGAACGGGCTGTTCGACGGCCCTTCAGCCATAGAGGATCACGTTCACTTCGCTGCCAGCATCCAGCCCGGTCGCCTCCTCGGGGATCATGATGTAGCCATCGGCCTCGGTCAGCACGGACAACAGCGCCGACACGCCGAATACCGGTGCCGCCACCCCCGCGTTCACCTTTACCTGCACGATATCGAGCCGTCCGGTCGCGGACGCAACATCCCTGGACAGCCTGGCCCGCGTCGAGGGTTCCGGCAACGACACCTCGCAGCCACCGACGAGGCGGACGATCGGCATTCCGATCAGCCGGAAGACCACTAGCGCCGACCGCGGGTTGCCCGGCAGCCCAATCACGGGCACGCCGTCGCACTCAGCCAGCAGCGTCGGCTTGCCCGGCTTGATAGCCAGGCCGTGGCACCAGATGCCTGGCGGGCCGAGCCGGCCGACGGCCTTCGCGGTCTCGTCCCTGGCACCGACCGAGGAACCGGCGGAGATCACGAGGACGTCGCAGGCCGGCAGCGCGCCACGCAGCGCTGCCTCCAGCGCGCCCGGGTCATCGGGCACGATCCCGCCGATGGCAGGCTCGCCGCCCGCGTCCGCGACCAGCGCGGCGAGCGCGGACGCCGTCGCATCACGCACCTGGCCAGGCTTCAGCTCTGCCGCCTCGGGCGGGACCACCTCGTCACCCGTGGAGAAGATCGTTACCACCGGCTTGGCGTGCACGCTCACGGACGTCACGCCGACTGCGGCGAGCATGCCGAGATCCTGAGGGCGGAGCGGCCGGCCGCCGGGAACGATCTCATCTCCGGACCTGACGTCTTCATCGGCCCGCACTATGCCCTCGCCGGGCGCGACGGGGCGGACCACCTCGATCGTGCCAGGCATGGCCTCGGCGGTGTACTCGACCATCACGACCGCGTCCGCGCCGGGCGATATGACGCCACCGGTCGGCATGGCGACCGCCGTGCCGGGCGTAACCGCCGTGTCTGGTTCGGCGCCCATGCGGACGGCGCCCGTGACGGTCAGGTAACCAGGGAGGCCCTCGGACACGCCATAAGTGTCGACGGCACGGACCGCGTAGCCGTCGACAGTGGAGCGCGCGAAACCCGGCAGCGAGTGCGGCGCGGTGACCGGGCCGACCGGCACCCGGCGGAGCGCCGCGGCCAGCGGCAGGGTTTCGGCGCGGGTACGCCGCCGGGGACGGAAGCCGACGAGGGCATCGGCGACTGTCCGGGTAGTGAAGAACTCCCGCCCGGCCGCGTCAGCCATGGCCCGCGGCGCGGTCCTCCTCCGCGAGGCGAAGCACGCTTGTCACCGGGCCGAGCGCGACCTGGCCGAGCCCGCAGATCGAGGTACGGCGCATGACCTCGGCGAGGTCGCGCACCTCGCCGTTCACGTCGGCGGCGCCGCCGCCCGCCTTGAGCAGGCCGTCGAGGATGACGTGCGCCTTCATCGAGCCGACCCGGCAGGGCACGCACTTGCCGCACGACTCGTCCCGGAAGAACCGCAGGACATTGACGGCGGCGGCGAGCAGGTCAGTGCCCTCGGCCATGACGACGATCGCGCCCGAGCCGAGCATTGACCCGGCCGCCTGCAGCGTGCCGAAGTCCAGTTCCACGTCAAGCTTGTCTGGTCCGATGAAGTTGGACGACGCGCCGCCGGGCTGGATCGCGCCAAGCGGCCTGCCGCCGTCGACTCCGCCGGCCTCCTCGAGCAGCTCGCGGGCGGTGGTGCCTGTCGGTACGCAGTACACGCCGGGCCGCGCCACGTGGCCGGAGACGGCGAAGAACTTCAGTCCGGCATGGTCGCCCTTACCCTGCGCCTGCCACCAGGCCGCCCCGTTGCGTGCGATGACGGGGATATGTGCGAACGTCTCGACCGAGTTCATCAGCGTCGGCTTGCCGTGCAGGCCGTAGGTGCCGGGGAACGGGGGCTTATTCCGAGGCTCGCCGCGGTGTCCTTCCATGCACTCGATGAGCGCGGATTCCTCGCCGAGTATGTAGCCGCCCGGCGAGGTGAACACCTCGACGTTCAGCCGCCGACCGGAGCCTGCCGCATTCGGGCCGATCAGTCCCGCCTCGCGCAGGCTGTCGATCTCGCGTTGGATGACCTGCTCTTCCGGGCCGTACTCGTGCCGGATGAATACCCAGCCTTCGTCTGCGCCGACGGCGAGCATGCCGAGCAGCATGCCCTCCAGGACCAGGTGCGGCTGTGTTGCCAGGATCTCGCGGTCCTTGAACGTGCCCGGTTCGGACTCGTCGGCGTTGCAGATGACGTACTTCGGTGTGGCCTCCTGCGCCGCGACCAGGCCCCACTTACGGCCCGTCGGGAAGCCCGCGCCGCCCATCCCGCGCAGGGCCGCGTCCGTGATCGCGGTTATGATCGCCGCTGTATCCAGCCGTCCTTCGAGCACGTCGCGCAGGACCGCGTATCTGTCGCCACCTGCGGGATACGGGTCATTCGGCCACCGCGCGGGCGAGCCTGCAGGCCCCGTGGAAGTCGCGCCGACCCGTCCAGCAAGGTATTCCCCGATCGCGTCAACAGGCAACGGCTGCTCGTTGACGGTGCATGCGGGGGCGATGTCGCAGCGCCCGAGGCAAGATCCTTCCACGATCTCGACATCGGCATCAGCACCGTACCGTTCCCTGATGCCGCCAATGCGCGCATCAGCGCCTCGGAGCCAGCAGGACAGGTCATGGCAGACGCGGATCTCGGTCTTCTTCGGCGGCTCGGTACGGAAGTGCGGGTAGAACGAGACAAGGCCCTCGATCTCGTAGAGCGGCCGGTGCACGTCGCGGGACAACGCGACTAGCTCCTCGCGGGGCAGCCAGCCGACCCGCTCCTGGATAGCATTCAGCGCCGGAATCAGGCTAGGGCCGGGAAACTTGCCTGCCCTGGCCTCAACGCCGGGCGCGCGGGCCGGAGCCTCAGCCATCGGCGCGCTCGATCCGGACGGCGCAGAACTTGTACTCGGGGATCTTCCCGACCGGGTCGATCTCGTCGATCGTCAGCAGGTTCGCGGCGGCCTCCCTGAAGTGGAACGGAATGAAGCAGTTGCCCCTGGCTTCCCGGTGGGAGACCTTCGCCGCCAGCTCAATGCTTCCCCTGCGGGAGCTGACCCGTGCCATGTCCCCATCTTCCAGGCCGAGTTCGGCAGCGTCGGCTGGGTGGATGTAAACCTGGGCACTGGGTGCGATCGCGTCAAGCGCGTAAGACCGGCGCGTCATCGAGCCAGTGTGCCAGTGCTCCAGCATCCGGCCGGTGTTCAGCACATACGGGTATCGCCCGTCGGGCAGTTCCTTCGCGGGCAGCCACTCAGCGGGCACCAGGTGGGCCAGGCCGTCGTTCGTATTGAACTTCTCGGTGAACATCACCACGGTGCCATCGCTGCGGGCGGGATCCGGGTTCGGGTACAGCTTGCCGGACAGGCCGAGGTTGTCATAACTGAGGTTCTTGTAGCTGCCGATGACGGTGACCATCTCGTCGAAAACCTGCCGCGGCGTCTCGTAGTGCCAGTCCAGACCGATCCGGTTCGCGATGTCCTGCACAACCTCCCAGTCCACGCGTGCCTGGCCCGGGCTGTCCAGCACCTTGCGACCCAGCTGCACGCGGCGGTCGGTGTTGGTGAAGGTGCCGTCCTTCTCGAGGTAGGAAGATGCCGGCAAGATCACGTCGGCGAACTCGGCGGTCTCGGTGAGGAAGATATCCTGCACGACCAGGAACTCGAGCTTGGCCAGGGCCTTGCGGACCTTGTTGATGTTCGGATCGGACATGAACGGGTTTTCGCCTAGCATGTACATGCCCCGAACGCCGCCCTTAAGCGCCGAGCCGATGATTTCAGTGACCGTCAGGCCCTTGTTCGGGTCCAGGTCCGCAGTGCCCCAGGCCTGCTCAAACCTCGCCCGCACGGCGGGATCGTCGGCCTTCTTGTAGTCCGGGTAGAACATCGGGATAAGGCCCATGTCCGAAGCGCCCTGCACGTTGTTCTGCCCGCGCAGCGGATGCAGGCCGCTGCCCGGCTTGCCGACGTTCCCGGTAATTGCGCACATCGCGATCAGGCAGCGGGCGTTGTCGGTGCCGGTGGTGTGCTGGGAGATCCCCATGCCCCAGAAGATGATGCCGGCCTTGCCGCCGCCCCAGGCCCGCGCGACCCTCCTGATGGTGTCGGCCGGCACGCCGGTGATCTGCTCGGCCCGCTCCGGCGGGTAGTCCGCGACGGTCTTCTTCAGGGCCTCGAAGTTGGAGGTCCTCGCCCTGATGAACTCGTCGTCGGTTAGGCCGAGCCGGATGATCTCATGCATGACGCCGTTGTAGAACGCTACGTCGGTGCCGGGTTTGAGCTGGCAGTAGATGTCCGCATGGTCGGCCATCTTGTCGGCGCGCGGGTCCACGTAGATGATCGTCGTGCCGTTGCGACGGGCCTGCTTGAAGAAGGTGGAGGCCACCGGGTGGTTCGCCGTGGAGTTGCTGCCGGTGACGATTGCGACCCCGGCGTTCTTGATGTCGCCGAAGGTGGTGGAGACCGCGCCGGACCCGATCCCTTCAAACAGCGCCGAGACACTGGAGGCGTGGCAAAGCCGCGTGCAGTGGTCCACGTTGTTGGTGTGGAATCCAGTGCGGATGAGCTTCTGGAAGAGGTAGGCCTCCTCGTTAGAGCACTTCGCCGAGCCGAACCCGGCGATGGCCCCAGGGCCGCCGGCGGTATAGATCTCGGTCAGCCGCCTCGCGACGAGGTCGAGGGCCTCCTCCCAGGTCGCCTCCCGGAAGTGCGGCAGCACCTCGGCGTAGTCGACCAGACCGCCGGGCTTGCGGCCCCGCTTGCCGCCCTTGTGCTTCCGAGTCGGGTCGCCGTTGCTGGCCATCCCATGGCTGTTGCTCTCACCATCGGCCACCATGTCACCGCGGACGTCAGCGGACAGCGCACCCTTCGGGTAAGACCCCTCCCGGCGGATCAGCGGCACCACCAGGCGCTGCGGCGAGGCGGCGTAGTCCCAGCCGTAACGGCCCTTCACGCACAGCCGCCCGTGCGAACCGGGCTGCTCCCGGCCATCCGCGTACGCGATCGCGCCCTTTTCCCGGTCCACGTAGTAGGTGAGGGCGCAGCCCACCCCGCAGTACGGGCAGACGGTGTCCACGGCGTCCAGCTCAGTGCGCGGCCGGATCGGGATGTTGTTGATCGGCTTGTTCGTCAGCGCGCCGGTCGGGCACGCGGCAACACATTCGCCGCAGGACACGCAGGACGAGGCGCCCATCGGGTCGCTGAGGTCGAACGCAATACGGGTGTCATAGCCCTTGCCGCTGCGCCCGATCACGTCGTTGCCCTGGATGTCGTCGCAGGCACGCACGCACCGGTCGCACAGGATGCAGGCGTCGTGGTCGACGGCGATCACCGGGCTGGACAGGTCGGTGCCGCGGCCCGACGCCTCGGGCAGCGCGGTGCCGTCCGGGGCCAGCCCGAACCGTTCGGCCAGCGCGATGAGTTCGTTGTCCGCGGTCGTCGTCTGCTTCGGGTCGCGCTCGCGCGGCGGCTGGTCGCTTACCAGCAGCTTTGTCAGCATCTCGCGGCTGCGCTCAAGTTCCGGCGTGCTTGTCCTGACCTGCATCCCGTTCTCGCAGGCCCGGACGCAAGAAGCAGCGAACGCGGGCGCGCCCACGTCGACCACGCACATCCGGCACACGCCGACCGGATCGAAACGCTCGTCGTGACACAGCACCGGGATGTCGATGCCGGCGGCCGTGGCGGCCTGCCAGATCGTGGCGCCTTCCGGGGCCGTGACCTCATGTCCATCGATCGTGAGCGTTACGGTTGCCGTGCTTTCGGGGGCAGTGATGGCCATAGCGGCAGTATCCGCCTCCGAGTCGCGCTAGGCCAAGCCCAGCTCGTCAGCGAGCCGTGCATCCGGACGCCCATCGTGATCAAGCCCGCGCTTTTCGTAGTAGCCATCGATCATCGCCCGGAGGCGCTCCGCGGTAAGGGTGGCCACCCGGCCTGACGGCAGGGTGAGCGGCTCGTTCAGCAGGCGGTCAGGCAGCCAGTCGTCTGACGGCTGCCAGCCCTCGCGACTGTTGTAGACCCGTTTGGCCAGCACGATCCGGCGGGCAGTCGCGCGTAGCTCGTCAGCGGTGACGTCCCAGCCGGTCACCGACGCCAGCAGCCCCGCCCACTCGCCGAACGGGTCAGTGAACACCCCGCGGAGGAACTTGCACAGGATCAGCGAGTCCATGATCGCGGCCCGGTCCTCTGTCTCTATCGCGGCTGCCACGTGCTCGTCGCCTCCGGCCAGCCGGTCTAGGTCACCCGACAGGTCCGCCTCGTAGGCACCCGAGCGGTTATGGTCCGCGCCTCGTGAGTTCACCGCCAGACCCAGCGCCATCGCGTGCAGCGTGCGCGGCTCATAGCCGGGCATCTCCAGGCCCTTGACCTGCGGCGCGAAGGACGCGGAGCCAGCCCCGACGGTTCGGGAGGCTGCTCTTGATCCTTCTGCGAGCAGCGAGCCGAGCGGCGTGCCGCGGGTGCCGATCTCGTCGAGGACGCGCAGCAGGGCCGCAGGATCGCCGAAGCGGAGCCAGGGCGCGTCGATCAGGCCGCGCTGCGCGCACTCCATCGCCCAGGCGATCGTGCCGCCCGCCGAGATCGTGTCGATGCCGAGCTCGTCACAGCGAGCGCTCGCGGAGAGCACCGCGTCCGGGTCGCTTACCCCGCACATCGGGCCGAGCGCGAACACGTTTTCGTACTCAACGCGCGCCTTCTTGCCGCCGCCGACCCGGTAGATGTGCTCGCAGCCGATCGTGCAGGAGGCGCAGCTGCTCCGAGCGACCCGGCGCATCCCCTCGACGGACTCATCCGGGCCCGCTTCGGCCAGGCGGCTGGCTCCCTCGAATTCGGCGGCCTGGAAGTTGCGGGTAGGTAGCGTCGCGATCGCGTTGAACGCCAGCAGGTTGGCGAGTGTGCCGAGCTCGCGGTACTTCGCCGTGGCCGGCCCGAACGACCGCTCCCTCAGGTCCCGTGCCGCCGCGAGGACGCCTTCAGGGTCGGCGGTGGTGACCTTCGCCGCCGAGCGAACCGCGATCGCTTTCAGGTTCTTCGCGCCCATGACCGCGCCCAGTCCGCCGCGGCCGGCATGCCGGCCGTCGTGCGAGATCGTCGCGTACCGGACGCCGCGCTCGCCGGCCGGGCCTATCGCGGCCATCCGCCAGCCCCGGCCAAGCTGCTCCCGCAGTTCCTTGTCCGTCTCGGCCGCGGTGCGGCCGGCGAGACGCCGTGCGTCGATCAGCCGGGTACCCTCGCCGTCGACGAGCAGGACGGACAGTTGCGGCGCCCGGCCGCGGATCACGATCGCGTCATGCCCGGTGAGCTTCCCGGCGATCGCGAACTGGCTGGAGGCCAGCGCGTCGGTCAGCATCCCGGTCAGCGGCGACTTCGCCACCACGGCAAACTTCGCGCTCGTGGTGAGCGGAGTGCCCACGAACGGAGAGAACACGAACGCTAGCGGCGCCGTGGCGTCCAGGGCGCCGACGCCCGGAGTCCCCAGGCGGTACAGCAGCCAGGCACCGAGGCCCGCGCCCCCGATGTAGGCACGCAGGATCTGATCGGGCAGCGGCAGGGTCGCACTCGCACCGGTCGCTGCATCTACCACGAGCGCCTGTCCGAAGTAGCCGCCAGCAGCCATGTCAGCCGCCCGCGTCCGCGGACAGGAAGAAGACGGTGTCACCGGCCACGAGCGGCGTCTCGCCATCCCTGGTGATCTGGTCGCCGTTCAGCGCTGCCGTGACATGACGGTCGAGCACCAGGCCAACCGCGCTCGCAGCGGCCCCCACCGTGGCGGCCCGCACGGAGTGCGGGCCGCTGTGGCCGCCGCCCCGGGCGAGCGCCCCGAAGAGCTGGACAATCACTTCCGGCGCCGGCCGCTCACGGGCCGCCTGGTAGTCGGCAGGCGTGTTGACGTTCACCACCGAGTCCAGATCCGGGTCAAGCGCTGCGAGCACCGGGTCTTTTCTCAGCGCGTCATCGTCCAGTTGCTCAACCGTGCACTCGTCGAACAGAAAGGACGGTCGTAGCCGGTCCTCCTTGACCAGGCGCTCGGCGATATCCACGAGCGAGACCCGGTACGCAGCAGCCAGCGGCTGCCGGAACCCGCGGGCAACCGGCAGGGCCACATCGGTGCTCTCGCTGTCGCCGAGAACGCGCAGCAGCCGGCGGATGAAAGCCGGGTGCAGGAACGGCATGTCGGTTGAGCTGACGAACGCGACGTCGGCGCGCCCGCACAGGGCGGCAAGCCCGGCGGCGATGCCCTGCACCGGTCCCTTGCCCTCCCTGGGGTCGTCAGCCACCAGGATGCCCTTAGGCAGCGCGGGAAGGTCCTGGCCATCGGCGCGTACGACCACCACCGGGCCGCCGGCAGCTCGCGCCACGATGCCGACCGTCCTGCGCAGCAGCGTGGACCCGTGCCACTCCAGGGCCGCCTTGGGCGTGCCCATCCGGGAGGACCGCCCGCCAGCTAGCACGACGCCACCAGATACCGCCACTTCGTCATCGTAAGCGGCGCCGCGCGCGGTGTGGTCGCCGCCAAGCGGGGAACACGGACGGTAGCTGCATAAACGCAGTCAGCAACGGCCCGCCAGGGTGGGGGAACGATGACCGGACGAACGGCGCGCAGGCGGGTCACCCGGATCGTGGTCGACCAGGCCGCCGCGAGCGAGCGCGCCGACCTGCTTGCCGCGGAGGAGCCGCTCGGCATCCGGATCGGCGGGCAGGCAGCCAGCGTGACGATGCGCACGCCCGGCGACGACATCGACCTGACCGCCGGCTTCCTGTTCAGCGAGGGCTTCATCAGCTCCGCCGCCGACATCAGCTCGATCAGGATCTGTGATGGCGCGCAATGCGGTCATGATCACGGCGCCGGCGATGCCACGGGGAACGTTGCTGACGTCGCGTTGCGGCCGGGCCTGGCGGTCCAATCCGAGCTCCGGCGCAACTTCCTGACTAGCAGCGCATGCGGAGTTTGCGGCAAGGCCAGTATCGATGAGCTCCTCGTTCCCGGCAGATTTGATCTTTTTGACGATCAGGTGCGCGTGACGGCCGGTGTCCTCGCCGGCCTGCCCGATGCGCTCCGCCAGGCGCAGCGGGTGTTCGAGCGAACCGGCGGGCTGCACGCGGCAGGGCTGTTCACCGCTGGAGGCGAGCTGCTCGCGGTCCGCGAGGATGTCGGGCGGCACAATGCAGTCGACAAGGTGATCGGCTGGGCACTTCAGGCCGGGCGGCTGCCGCTGCGCGGCTGCGTGCTGCTGGTCAGCGGGCGCGCCTCGTTCGAGCTGGCGCAGAAGTCGGTCCTGGCAGGGATCCCGGTGCTGGCTGCCGTGTCCGCGCCGTCGTCGCTGGCCGCCGAGCTGGCCGACGAGGCCGGGCTGACGGTGGCCGGGTTCGTGCGCGGAGGGACTATGAACGTGTACGCCGGCCCGCAGCGGGTCACCGTGTGATCGCCCACTGCTGGTTGCGGCCCTGATGAATTGCGGCGTAGATGCGGTCGCGCAGCTGGTTGGCCTCCCCGTCGGTGAGCGTACGCTCCAGCCGCCTGAGCATCACCCGCACCAGCAGATTCTGCTGTCCCGGCAGCAGGCCGAGCCGCGCGATAGCGGCGGCTGGCAGGTCATCCGCGCCGGCTGCGGACAGCACCCGCACGTCTTCGACCGCATCAGCATCGGGCCCGAGCGCTTCCCGGACCCTGTCGCCGAGTGTCTCACTGTCGTCGCTGGCCGCGACTGCCACTGAGATGTCCCGGCGGATCGCCGGCTGGCTGGATACCGGACGGTAGGGTGCCAGGTCCTGCATCTGGCTGGCCACGCGCGGATCGGCCGAGCGCAGCAACCGGATGTCGGGAATGCCCTTGCGCAGCATGAGCAGCCGGTCGAGGCCCATGCCGAGCGCCAGGCCGGTCCAGCCGCGCAGGCCCGCCCCGGCGAGGACTGCCGGGTGCGCCAGTCCGCATTCCCACACCTCGACCCAGTCGGCCCCGGCCTGGACGTCGACCTGGCGGCCGTCGGTGGTGTACGGATGGCGCCTCGCCTCCTGCAGGCTTGCCGCGGCAGGCACTAGGGCTGCGAGCAGCACGCTGACCATCTCGTCCAGGTCAGCCAGGCCGAGCGGCCGGCGGCTTACCCGCCACAGATCGAGCTGATGCGGCGTGCCCGTGTGCTGCCAGTCGATCGCGTCCCGGCGGTAGCTGATGCCGGGGCACACCAGTAGCGCGTCGTCCACCGGATCGGCCGCCAGCGTCCGCAGCGCCGGCGGCACCATGGCCGTCGAGTGGCTGCGGAGCATCTGGTGACCGTCGACATACCGGGTGTACCTCGCTGCTCTCGTGATGTCCGCCGGGTCGTAGCCGAGGCGATCGTAATTGTCGGCGATCGGAACCACGCGCGGGCCCCGGCACCAGCGGACCTGATCGCTGGTCAGCCCCCACCGGCCGGACAGCGCAGCGACGGCGAGGTGGACAAGCTGCTGGGTCGCGTGCGGCCCGTCGGCCGGATCGGATAGGTCCGCGATCGCGAGATCGCGCTCAAGCTGAGCACTGCTGAGCAAGGATGGCGCTGGCATGACTGCTCCTGATGATCGGGTCGGATAACCGGACACCTCTCCCGGCTCCGGCGACTCGATCGCTGGCGGGTCAGCCGCTGTGGCGCTGCGCTGCCTCCCGATCGCCCGTGCCGGGCCGGGAGGCGGTAAATCGCCGCTCAGCGTGTGCAGCCATAGGACAACGGTAACCGGCCCTGGCGGTCATGGCCACTGAGTAAGTCCCTGCTACCGAGTCATTCGCTGTCAGACCCGCACACCACCGTGTGTGCCAGACTGGCCACGAATCGCTAGCGGCTCGCGGGGAGGACGGGCATGGCGCACGCAGTAGTGCATTTCGAGATCGGCGGCCCGGACGACGACCAACTGGCAGATTTCTATGCGGACCTGTTCGGCTGGGGCATGACCCCGATTCCTGGCGTTGGCTACACCCTGATCGACACTCGCGGCGGAGCCGGGATAAACGGCGGCATCGCGCGGAGTCCTGACGACGAATCCTCGGTCACCTTCTACATCGAAACCGACGACCTGCAGGCTGCCCTCGACAAGATCAACCTGCTCGGCGGCAAAACGCAGACGCCTATCAGCGAGTTGCCCGGCATGGTCACCTACGCCAGGTTCGCCGATCTGGACGGGTTGCCGATTGGGCTGGTGCTCGAGCCGCCCGATCCCGGCCAGGCAATCGCGCCCTCAGCCGGGACCGGTGCGGCCGTCGACTGGTTCGAAGTGCTCGGCGCCGACGCGGGCCGCTGTCAGCGTTTCTACGCCGAGGTCTTCGGCTGGAAGACGGCAGGAGCGGCCTCTCGGTACCAGTTGGTGGACACCGGGACCCCGCGCGGCATTCGCGGCGGCATCGGCACGGCCGAAGTCGGCAGCCGGGCGACGGTTTACGCAGCCGTCACGGACGTGGCAGCCGCGCTCGCCAGGGCCGAAGAACTCGGCGGGTCGCGCGAGCACGGCCCGGCCGCCGTCGATGACCACATGCAGACCGGGGCGCTGCGTGACCCGGCAGGCAACGTGTTCGGCGTCTACCACCACGCCCCTCACAAGGCATCAGCGCACTCAGCAATACAGGACTGAGGCGGGACCGGCCGCGCGGTCCCGCCTCATGCGTCCTATCGTGTTCAGACCGTCGCCGGGTCCACCAAGCCTCGCCGTCGCCGCAGCGCCGTATCCGCCTTCGTGAAGATCGTGTTGATGACAATGCCGATCACGAGAATCACGATGATCATCGTGCTCGCTCCGGTGAAGTCCTGACTCTGCTGGTCGACGTTGAGCTGCTGGCCGATAGAGAACTGGCCGATGATGGCGACGAACAGCTCGGCCGCCATCAGGCTGCGCCAGGCAAACGCCCAGCCCTGCTTCAGGCCCGCCACGACAGCCGGCAGCGACGCCGGCAGGATGAGGTGGCGATACAGCGCGAGCCCGCGCAGCCCCATGGTCTTGCCCGCGCGCAGCAGCAGCAGCGGCGTGTAATCCACGCCCGTGATCACGCCGTTGGCTATCGACGGGGCGGCGCCGAGGATGACCACGAACAGAATGGCCGAGGTGTTTTCACCGAACAGGATGATCCCGAACGGCGCCCAGGCGACGGACGGCATCGTCTGCAGGCCGGTGATGATCCCTCCGACCGCCGCCCGCAACGGCGGGATCCGCGCCACCAGCAGGCCAGCGACCGATCCGATGAGCAGGGCGGCGGCGTAGCCCTCGACCGCGCTGTACATGGTCCAGCCGATAGTGGACCACAGCATGCCGTGCTGCATTTGCTGCCACAGATCGGAGAACACCGGGCCGGGGCCCTTGAAGACATACGGCTTCCAGTGCGCGAGGGCGATCAGCTCCCAGACGACCAGGACGAGCGCGATCGCTAGCACCTTGGGCCAGAGCGCCGCCCACACCTTGCGTACGAGCCGACCCCGCTCCGGCTGGCCTTGGCCCGGCTGCAGCTCCAGGCTGTCTAGGCCACGCAGTGCCTGATCAGTGACCATGCCTCCCCACCTCCTCGCGCAGCCGGTCGGTCAGCCGGGCCGCCACTTCCGACACTTCTGGCGAGTCGATCCTGCGGCGCCCGGTCCTGGGCAGCTTGTATTCCTCGATGACACGGCCGGGCCGGCTGCTCAGCAGAATGACCCGGTCACCGAGGCGGGCCGCCTCGCGGACGTTGTGGGTGACGAACAGCACCGTCAGCGTCCGCTCCTCGCAGATCCGCTCCAGCTCGTCGTGCAGCAGGTCTCGGGTCATCGCATCCAGTGCACCGAATGGCTCGTCCATCAGCAGCACATCGGCGTCCTGCGCCAGTGCGCGCGCCATTGCCACCCGCTGGCGCATACCGCCCGACAGCTCATGCGGGCGCTTGCCGCCGAAGCCACCGAGCCGGACGGCCTCCAGCAGCTCCGCGGCCGCCGCTCGCCGCGCGGTTCGCGGAACCCCCCTCGCCTGCAGCGCCAGCTCGACGTTGCGCTCGGCGGTGAGCCACGGGAACAGCGCGGGCTCCTGGAACATCAGCCCGACCCTCCGGCCGCCCGTCTCAACCTGGCCCGAGGTCGGCTTGTCGAGGCCAGCCACCAGGTTCAGCAGCGTGCTCTTGCCGCAGCCGGACGCGCCGATGATGCAGACGAACTCGCCGTCATGCACAGTGAGCGACACCTCGTCCAGCGCAAGCAGCTGGGCCCGGCCGGTGGTGTATACCTTGCTGACCTCGATGATCCGGACTGCGTCACTGACTCCAGACAGGGCTGACGCCCCCGGCGAGGTCACCGGGGGCGTCACCTGCTCGCTGCTCACTCTCACGAGCTGACCTGCGACTGTCCATCTGCGGCCAGCAGCTTGTTGAGCGGGCCGAGATCGTAGATAGCTGACAGGTTCTTCACCGGGCTCTCCAGGCCCACTGCCGCGGCGTGCGCCGCGTCTTCGATCAGCGACGACGCGATCGGGTCATTGGTGAAGGTGACCTGCGCGAATGAGGCCGCCACGATGTTTGCCTTGAGGCTCTTGCCGCTCAGCGTCGCCAGCTCGGCGTTGGCCGCGGTCTCGGCGGCTGACTTGTTGCTGCCGATGTAGGAGTTGGCCTCGATCTGACCCTTCAGCAGGTCGCTGACCACGGTCGGGTGCTCGGCTATCAAGCTCTGCGTCGCCACCAGCTCGGTGGTGACGAATTGGCCGTTCGGCCACAGGCTCGCCTCGCTGACCAGCGCGTGGCCGCCGTCGGCAATCATCTCAGCGTCATACGGCGCGGGCTCCCAGCCGCCCGCGATCTGGCCGGACTTGAAGGCCAGCACGGCGTCGGAGTTCGGGGTGATCGGCGTGATCGGCACGTCACCGCCGCCGGTTGGGCTGGTCGTCAGCCCGTGCTGCTTCAGCCAGTACCGCAGCGCTACGTCCTGGGTGTTGCCCAGCGACGGCGTTGCCAGCTTCTGGCCCTTCAGCTGCGACGCCGAGGTGATCTTCTTGCTGACCACGAGCTCGGCGCCGCCGGAGGCAGCCCCGGAAATGACCCTGATGAGCTTGCCGTCTGAGGTCGTCCATGCCTTGATGGCCGGGTTCGGCCCCACGTACGCGGCATCCAGCTGACCAGCCAGCAGCGCCGTGGCCTCCTCCGTGCCCGTGCTGAACGGGTAGAGCTTCAGCGTGACGTTCTTGCCCAGGTTCTTGGTGAAGAAGCCGTCCCTGACTCCCACGAGGGCGGTCGCATGAGTGATGTTCTCAAGGAAGCCAAGCCGCAGTACCACCTTCTGCGCCGGATCGCTTGAGCCCGACCCGGAATTGGCTGACGAGCTGCAGCCCGCCGCCAGCAGTGCCACGCTTGCCGCCGCAAGCCCGGCGAGTACCTTCTTCATCGATCGTCCACCTTTTTCCGATCAGTTAACTCGGGTATGGGAAGTCTACAATACCCATGGGGATTAGCTATTAGAACGAGCAGTTCCGGCGGCCCTGCCTGGCCGCGCGACAGCCGAAACCATCGGTATCAGCGCAGGTCAAAGCCCTCTATACAGGATGGGAACGGGGCAAAAATTTCTTCGGAGTCCTGCTGCGGCCGCGCGGTTTCATCCGCCCTCGTCGCCGGTGTCCTCCGGGTCCAGGCCCTGAACGACCGACCCGAACTTCTGCAGGCAGGTTTGGAGCTGCGCAACATTCGCAGGAGACGAGTTGGTCGTGTTGTACCGCACGCCGTACATGATGTTGCTCACCGAGAGCTTGCCAGGCAGCGCCTCTGGCGGGGTGTTCTGGATGTGCGAGCACGCGGCACGGACATGGAGGGCAGTCGCGGCCGAGGTGCTGGGGCTGAAGTCGACGGTGATCCACTGCTGGTCGAGCGCGCTGTCCATCTTCGCGCAGCCGGTAATGCCGAGCATCGCGAACGTCCCGGCTGCCAACGCGATTGCCCCGGCCGCCACCGCGCCGCGGCGGCCTAGGCCGCCTCGCATCTCGACGCTCTGGCCCTTCTTTCGCCGACCCGCTAGATCTTCTGCTCGCGCACGCACGCCGCCACTCTACGACCAGGCGCTATCCGGGCTGCTCCCGTGCCACGCTTAGTGTCGAAGCAACACGATCGCGAGGGCCGCCCGGGCGGCCGGGCCGCTGCCAGACTGGAGGCTTCGATGACGAGCCTGATTGAGGACTACGCGCTGATCGGGGACATGCAGACAGCCGCACTCGTCGGTCGCGACGGCTCCATCGACTGGTTGTGCCTGCCGCGGTTTGATTCCGACGCATGTTTCGCGGCCCTGCTCGGCGATGAGCGCAACGGGAACTGGCGGGTATGCCCAACGGTCAGCGACGGCCCGGTATCCCGGCGCGGCGACGTGCACCGCCAGTACCAGGGCGACTCACTGATACTCGAGACCACGTGGACCACTTTCAGCGGCGTCGTACGAGTGATCGATTTCATGCCGCCACGTGATCATGGGGCCCCTGTCCTGATCCGGATGATCGAGGGCATCGAGGGCACGGTCGAGATGGAATCGGTGCTGCGCCTCAGGTTTGGCTACGGGAAGGTGGTCCCCTGGGTCATGCGGCACGGCAACGACATCAGGGCAGTTGCTGGGCCCGACTCGGTCTGCTTCCACGGCACGGTCCGCAGCGTCGGCCAGAATATGGCTCATCAGGCCACCTTTGACGTCAAAGCCGGTGAGCGGGTGTCCTTCTCGCTGGCCTGGAAGCAGTCGCACCTTCCCGCTGACCCGTGCGTTATCGCCGAGGCCGCCCTGGAGTCAACCAAGGCTTTCTGGTCCGACTGGGCGTCGCACTGCACCTATCAGGGTCCATATCGGGAGGCGGTCATGCGATCGCTGATCACCCTCAAGGCGCTCACCTACGCGCCTACCGGTGGCATCGTGGCCGCGCCCACCACGTCACTGCCGGAGGACATCGGCGGCGTTCGGAACTGGGACTACCGGTACTGCTGGCTGCGGGACGCGACGATCACCCTGGAGGCGCTGCTGCGGACCGGCTACACAGCCGAGGCCGACAGCTGGCGGCTGTGGCTCGGGCGGGCGATCGCCGGGGACCCGAAGGACGTGCAGATCATGTACGGAGTGGGCGGCGAGCGCAGGCTGGCTGAGTGGGAAGTCAGCTGGCTGCCTGGGTACGAGCGCTCCGCTCCGGTCCGGATCGGCAATGCGGCCGTCGAACAGCGCCAGCTTGACGTATATGGCGAGGTCACCGACGCGCTGACGCTCGGCAGGCAGGCGGGGCTTGGCTTCGACAAGCACACCTGGAGCCTTCAGCGGCAACTGCTCGACTTCCTCGAGAAGCACTGGGACGAGCCGGACGAGGGAATCTGGGAGGTCCGCGGCCCGCGGCGGCACTTCGTGCACTCCAAGGTGATGGCCTGGGTGGCCTTCGACCGCGCGATTCACCTGGTCCAGGAGGGCAATCCCGGACCGCTGCAGCGCTGGACCGAGATCAGGGACCAGATCCACGCGCAGGTGCTCGACCAGGGGTACGACACCGAGCGCGGCGTGTTCACCCAGTACTACGGCAGCACGGAACTCGATGCGTCTGTCTTGCTGATCCCCGAGGTGGGATTCCTGCCGCCGGACGACCCGCGCGTGGTCTCTACAGTGAAGGTAATCAAGCGCGAGCTAATGCGCGACGGCCTCGTTCTGCGCTATACCCAGCCGGCGAAGGCTGCCAGCTCGGGCGGCCGGGCCGATGTGGACGGCCTGCCCGGCGCAGAAGGGGCGTTCCTCGCTTGTAGCTTCTGG
>Ga0335072_10004516_pt1 | contig 20638 bp, 14 predicted proteins | sample Lox_Sample_21_FD_206725 | JGI IMG/M metagenome (GOLD analysis project Ga0335072, IMG submission 206725) | Soil microbial communities from Loxahatchee National Wildlife Refuge, Florida, United States - Lox_Sample_2.1 | ecosystem: Environmental > Terrestrial > Soil > Wetlands | place: USA...
CTTCGCGTTTGGATTCCGAGCTCGGCGGACAGGTGTGTTACCCTCCATTTGCTGCTTGAAGCGGGAATACCTCATACGGGCAGCATGGCCATTCGTTATGCCCAGCTCGCTAGACACTTGGTTCCAGTCAATCTAATTTCATATTTTAGCCATGGAGATACCTCTAGACAAAGGAGGCGAAAAATCTTCCGACGAGTATAACGTGACGAGAGAAGAGTAGTACTAAATAACAGTAGGGAAGGAACACCAACACTCTTCAAATCAAGCTGCTTCACTATTGTGTACAAGAATTTGGACATTTCCGGATTACTTGGCATGGTTGGTCCTCTGCTTAGGCTCGCCAGGGTTGCTATGGTACGAAGAAACTTAAGCAGGTCTGAGCGAAAGGGTGCAAGATATGCAATATTTGGAGAGATATGTGTGAGCAGCAATGTAGAGCACTTGGGAACGAGTTGAAGTAGATGAAGAAGGCGCACGTCGGAAAAGGTAACAGCGGGGGAACAGAGAGGCATAGGATGCTAATAATGTGATGGCTTGTGAAAGAGGACATGATTGGAAAGTTTGTCATCACGACAGGCCTTGAAGGAGAGCAGGGTACGCACAGTCACCTCATGCAGCCCAAAGCAGCCCATGCAAGGGTAGAGGCGATCGCTGGGAAGTTAGTAAAGAATGCTTTGATGACAGCGACCGGGAGAGGGACGCGTCTCCTATGCGGCAGCAAGCCATACAGATAAGGAAGAATGAGTGGATGTAGGCGACCAACAGCTTTCTGCAGGAACAGGGAGACTATCACGGCTATTGCGCCTCAATCACACATGTACGCTTGTACATATGCAGGTAGATACATGCACTGAAGCCATTTACTTACAACTTGATTCCAGGGCTGGGATGAGGGATATTCAGAGTATCCCGTAGGGATAAGGGGAAGGATCCTAGAATGGTCGAAGCTTTTCCATGGGTTGGTGATGGTGATGGGCCATGAGCCATTGTAAGCGCAAGCGAGGAGACGAACTAGGGCGAGTTGCTTGGCCAGCCCTTCACCGTACCAACCGCACAGACCTCCCTGCGGATGTAATTCCTTTGGCCATCAAGACCCAACAGGCAGAAACAAAACCAGAACTATTGTACATCTTACCCTCTGCTGCCTGGAGCTGGACTGCATAGGTAGCAACCGGCTGCTTTCTATTGATAGTAGCGTGTTTCAGAAGGTCTAGACGTTAGGTACCTGATCGACAGCCTAGACAGCCAGCCAGGACTTGTCACATTGAAGGGGCTGCTATCCTAGTAACGCAACTGCGCAAGGCCCATAATCTGACCGAATCTTGGGGAATAGCTTGCCCTAAGAGTTCAGGCGGGTCAGGCCTGTATTACTTCCGATGCAGCGATATCCCGGGATGCTGCATGCATACATGCCGCTTGCCATGCGGTCTCTACCAACCCAGCAGGCTCCAGAGGATTGAGCTGAATGCGACGTCCCTTGAGTGGTGACTCACAGTACCTTGGAAAGAAAGATAGTGATAGATGATTGTTGATGAAAGTTCTACGTGGATTGTGATATCTGATATCGTTAAGAGCTGAGGAGGGGCAAGAAAAAGCTGGTGGCTGGGGAACGATTCGTCTGAACTTGTTTTTGAGTGCACTGTATTTTTCCACCCAACTTTCTATGCGCAGCTACACACCGCCAGCAACTCACTCAAGTAGGCTTGTTCAACCTTGATCTCATCAACCTTGATCTTCTAGATCCTCAAACTCAAAATTTCTCTGATCTTGCTCCATCTCAGCTCACCAATATCAGATCTGATATCTTTCATCTCAAGTCCACCGAACACTTTTCCCACAACTATTCATCAGACCAGTATGCCTTCCCAGTGGGATCACAAGGCTGACAAGGATCTTCTTCTCACCATCATTGAGGATGGCAACCTGACTCACATCAACTGGCAGTCTGTCTCTGCCAAGTTGCAAGCCAAGGACTATACTTTCAGTCATGAGGCCTGCCGGTAAGCTCAAATACATACGATTTCCTTCAGATATCTTTCTTAGATATCATCTCTTCATCTTCTACCTTTTTTATATATTCTTATCCTATGGACTGATTATTCTTTATATGTATTTCCCCGCAATAGTAGTCACACATATTTGAATCTTACTAACAAACTCCTAGTCAGCATTACCAAAAGATTAGAAAGGAGTCGCGCAACAATGTCACCTCTAACGGCACCACAAGCGTAAGCACCCCCACCAAAGCTACAGCCTCCGCAAAGTCCACTCCAGTCTCGAAGCGTAAGAACACCAAATCTTTCAACAGCTCCTCCAGCAACAGCAACGAGGATGATGAAGAAATACTAGAGGTCACTCCCAGCGCCAAGCGCAATCGCAGTGTAAAGAAAGAGAAGCCAGAGCCACAGGACATGGGCGGATTCGCGGGCCAGACGGCCGCTCAGTTCAAAGTTGAGGAGTTTGGCGGTAGTTATCGCAGCCCCGTTGACTTGGTCGATGAAGAGTATGATACTCCACTTTAGCACGACATCAGCTGACATGTGAGATAGCATCTACGCTGTTTAGATTCCATCGACAAGTGCTGCGTTTTCGAACGTATGTGGGAATTCCGCATCGAAAACGAACATGGAGGATATAGTGGTTTCTGCTTTCGATCGGCATTGTTTCTGGTACTAATCTAATCTGAGATGTCCCTTTTCATACACCGCGACGCCGGCATTGGGAAAGCATACTCAAAATTTCCTGCAATAAAAAGGGCGGGTCAAGATCTCCCATCTTCTTATAGGTAGACAGAAGTCCAAATTATGAATCACGAAATTCTCAAGATCCCTCGTTCACATTTCATCAAGACCACTGAACAACCCCCCTCTAACCCAAACCCCCCAAAGACACCTCATGGCAAGATACATAACCCTTCTTCATTCCACTCCCGTCCATCACCCCGCAGTGTCTCAAACGGGTCGCCGGCCATCCGGCCTAGCCTGTCCACCCGGGATCCGGCCGGGTCCGAGTCAAGCATCTATCAGCAGTACGACTCAAACATCCACTAGCATCCGACTTAAGCGGCACCCCTGTCACCCAGCGAGGACTTTGGTAAGCTAAATATATTCGCCTTTGACTGCCTCGCCTTCCATTGCCCTGTCGATCCCTGCTTCCCCTTTGGATATGCCAAGCCATGTCAAGTCTCATCCTATCCTACACCATCCTAGAGCTGTTCATCAAGCCATGTCTCTAAGCCATCAGGTCTAGGAAACGCAACCTGACCAGTAAGGTCTATCTCATTTGACTCAGGCTGAATGACGAGCGACTCAGCAGACCCGGGAGTTCGGATTCTGGACCCTCTCAATAGCGAGCGAACGCCTCCGCCATGGAGTGACGATCCTCATTTGGGATCGACCGTTTCGCTGGCATTGCCAAACAAGGAAAGGCATTTCGCACTATCCACAGACAAGCTCCCGGGGAACAGGTCGATAGCTAGACTGGAGCAATAGCCCTCATGCTTAATGATATGTAAGAGCTGACACAGCCCCACGGAGAACTACCGATACGCACTAAAGAACCCTAAATGTGTCAATCTCACACAGGAACTCGCGCCTTACCTATACTTCGTTAGATTAGATTACCAGGCCCAAAGGGGACGACACCCATCACATCACACCTCCCAAGCTTTTCTTAACTGCGCATGGTATATAGTACGTAAAAAAAGCCTATCACCTCTTTCATCGCAGCTTCATCATCCTCCTCCTCCCGGGGGGGATTGGTGGGGGAAGGGGGGTAGTTGTAAAACAGCTTACTCACCACTATCACCAAACACGCAAACACCCCCAAAATAAGAAACGTCACAATCACAGCTTCGGCCGTAAACGGCCCCATCTCCTGCATCCTCATCTACAAAAAACCCTGGCCTAGCGTCCCCACCGAGCATCGTACCCTCCTGCTCCAAACCGCCATCGCGGGCGAGCCGTTCCTTTCCCCGATGGCTAGCGCCACGGTGTTTCAGCCGCTTTCGTAAGCCCTCGCCTTAGCCTCGAGCCCGGCAACATGGTCAGCCGCGGCGAGGAGAAGCTCTGCGCTAGGCCCGCGATGGGAAGTTGTCGTCGAGCTGTCGCCCCAAGGGCAGGGGTGTTCGGGGAATGGGTTCCGGCGGGGCGGCGGGATTTGGGAGGTGGAGAGGTTAGGGCTTGCTCGCTAAGCTGTATTGGCGACGGTGAGGGGGGAGGGAATTGTGAGATGGGCACAGGTATGGAAAGGAATTGGGTGGATGTATGGATGTATGTATGGATGTATGGATGTTTGTTGGAGGTATTTCGGTACATGTGTTGGTGACGAAATGTGTGGATCTCTGCATATATGTATGTGTCTTCCCCTCTCCCTCCATAGAACGAGCGCGAAGTGTGTGCGTCGCAAACCAGAACAGTGTGCATTTGTGTCACCCAACCGCCTAGGTTTTACCCACATGAAAATGTACAGGGTGTGTGGCACTCATACCAATCTCCACCCTCAAAAGATTCTGTGTCACCCTCCAAAGGAAATCATCCGTTTAGCCAATCACTAGCCCGAACGTCCTCGCAAACATTATGGTTGCTAAACCCTACCCTTCCGTCCAATAGGTCGGAAATCCCCGTTGTACGTTAGGGATCTGGGAAGCCGCAAAGAGCATGGCAGGCCGTGAATCCTATTGGTTGTGTTACTCCTGGAGATATTTAGTAGAGTTGAGATTAATGCTGATGGAATGGTCAGGTTGATAATATTATCTGATTGTAGGTGTGGGATGATGAAGTAGAATTGTGGGATTAGCTGTTGGGCTGATACTGGGCCAATTGAGCACAAGCATCAAATCCTCATTGTGACATATGAATTTCGTAACTTTAGCTTCTTCTAGAACATATTGAGAAAGAATAATAGAATAGTATATGTGATTCTGATATAGTTTCTACGACAGCCATAATAATTAATAGGGATAGTTGAAGACACTTGTGTTTGTGTTTCAACGATCAAGTAATGCGAACAGGCAATGGAGGCACTCAGCATTACTGTGTCTAACTAAGCTAGAGTCTTGGACGCGTTGGTGCCCCATGCAGCTTCAATGCCTTCTAATGATATTAAAGTATTCATTGGTGATGTTCGTTTGGACATCGCATATGAGTGTTTCGAAAGATCTCCCGAAGAAAGAAGCAACCACCCCCGAGGGTATCGATGTTTTTAACCATTAATATGCACTCCAACGCCTGTAATGACCATGTAAATGTCCAGTGTCTTATTCTTCGGCGCTCCCTCGAAGAAGATGCTCCTGCAACGGACCGTTGCAATAACAAAGTTACCACCCCATGAAATGCTTCAACTTGCAATGAGCAGCCATGTGATCCTCAATTTCCTACGCATCGTCCTCTGAATCCGAGATGGATCGCCTTGCTCTCCTCCTCTTGTGCCCGTTTGTCTTAATCGGCCCAGGTGAATCGATCCTTCGCTTTTCAGGAGAAATGTTTTTATTTGCCTTGGCAATTTCCATTTTGAGAGCAGCAATTGCCTCTTTACAACTACTTTTCGTGGCACCAAGATCATCTTGGACCGTTTGTAATGTCGGGCCAATGCTGTCAACCTCGGTCCTGAGAGACTTAGTCGCCTCTGTGAAATCGGTTTTTGAAGCGCTGAGATCTTGTTGTATGATCTGCGTTTTAGAGGTAAGGGTCTCCACCTCAGTTCTGAGAGAACCCATCGCCTCGGCAATGTTGGTCTTCGAAGCTTCCACATCGGCTTTCACATTTTGCCATTTGGAGTGATTGGTGTCCACTTCTGCCCGCAATTGCATTTGCTCCTTCACGAGATCCTTATTCAAGTCGATGAAAATATCCTTAACTTTCTCAAGGCGCTTATCCACTTCGTCCATGAGGTCTTTCCTGACATTTCGCAAGCTCTCTTCTACGTCCCTTTTAGACATGGTTGATCCCTCGCCACTCGCAGCACGCATTTCTAGCTCCAGCATTCTGAGCTCAAGCGTAACAATATTCTTCTCGCCTCCACGAATGTGAGCATCCAACTGCCCCAGTATTTGCCTGGCCAACTGTTCAGTGGAAAGGTTGTTCATACGATAGTCGAGGTTATTGTAGGCCAGTTGCAGAGAATGTATGTCACTCTGCTTCAGCACGTTGATTTCCTCTCTAGTGCTATTTATATCTTCTCTCACGCTTCGAAGGTCTATCGCGATACTGTCCATTTGAGTAGCGTTTCGGTTTAGAAATGAGTTGAGTGAGCCGTCCACTTCCACCAACTGGGTCTCCAAAGGTTTGAGCTGTCCTTTCAGATCTTCTAGTTGTCCTTCAAGATTTCCGAACTTCTCGTCCAAAACCACATCAACAGCCTCCTGCTGTGCTCTTATCTCATCATGAATGGCTATCCGCAACTCGTTAGAGAGACCATTGGTGTTGCGTACACTAGCATCAGAGGGACGCCGAGCTCTTTCGACCATCTTGATAGCTCTTAGGTCTTTTCCGAGGGCCTGCATCTGGCTCTGTAGCTTAGCTAAGCCTGTGCGAACTTCGCCCTCGCTCCGCGATAAAGCTTTGAGAGTAGAGTGGACACTTTGCATTTCAGACCTGTCATTGATGGCTACCGACTGCAAGGCGAGATTGCTATTGATGGTTTCGACAGCTTTGCTCAGCTCTAATTTGATTGCTTCAAGAGTATCGATTCTGGAGGACAAGCTGCCCATCGTGCTCCTCAAACTGGTAGTTTCTTCATCGAGATTTCGCGCTCCAAGTTCTGCTCCGAGGTGTCTTCTTTGTTCAAGTTCATCTACTCTAGATGACAAGCTGCCGATTATGCTCTTCAACTCTGAAGTATCTTCGCTTGGGTTTTGCTGTTCTAGACCATTTATCCGTAATGATAACGACTCGAATGAACTTCTTAAGTCGGTGGGAGCCTGGCTTTGCTTAAGTTGTGCTATCTCGGCCTCGAAGCTTGATGTCTTGGCCGCATAGGCGGAAATTTCTTGTCGGACAGAGCCGAATCCCTTTCCAATTGACTCGATAATTATCTGTTTGTCTTGCTCCGTCACCAACGTGCTGCAGAGCTGATCCAGTTGTTGCTGCTTAACTTTAACGACTTCCGACTCAGCCTGGTACTGTGCAAGCTTGTCCTCCAGGCACTTGATCCTGCCTACGATATCTCGATCACTGTTAGATGACTCTTCCTCCGGATACACAATCTCAGATATTTCCTTGCTAAGCTTCATGCTAGCTTCACGTTTCTCGATGAGTTCTTTCTCCACTTTTTCAAACTCGTTCTGAGCTCGTTCTTTGCTGGCCTTCGTAGACTCTTCTGCAGACGGGAACTCCTTATGCATTATCTGAGCCTTAGCGTAGGCGGCAGTCTTCTGTTCAAGGATCTTCTTAGCAGAATCTCTACGAAGCTGGAGAGCAGTTTGCTCTGACACTTCCGACATGAACCGGCTGAAAAGCCCAGCTAGATGAAGGCGCTGACTAGCCCTTAAATTTGAGCCGTCCGAGTCCATATTGCCCATCTCTACAGACCTCGTACTTGGGCTTCGAGGTCTTGTCTCAGGATCCGATTTACTGGGCCTAGGTAATGTACTTTGCTCTGAATGTTCCGTTGTAATGATGCGCTCGGTTTGAGGCATGTTATGGATGTCTGTTAATGAATGAAATCAGTCAGCGCGTGGACTAGCAGCAAAGAAATCTCGCGTTGCGGAACGTAAGGACAAATTCCTCTCCGGGAGACAATGTCCTTACAAGTGAAGTTCAACAGACATAGTTCTCGCGTCGATGCTTCACCATTTGGTAGATTTGGAGTTTCGGTCAATCCCCTTGTCACATCCAAGTCTTTGGATGATATTGTCGGGATAATCGTCATAGGACGCAACGTGTGAACGTCAATTACCCGAGGAATGTAACAAGCGATGCGGTTGCGATTGAGAACACGTCAACACAAGAAAAGACCTACCATTCAATGTTGATCGACCATTCTGCTTCACACTAGATACTGCACCGCCTCTTTGATTGTCAATGAAAGGCTTTTCATAAGCTGCATCTTCCTTGGCACGAGATTCTCGTTCTTGGTCTTCAAGCTCCCTCTTCTTTTTCTCAGCAGCTTCAGCCGCCCGAAGTTGTCGTTCTTTAGATTCACGCTCTCTCTTCGCCTTCTCTCGCTCTTTTCTTTCAATCTCCTCCTTTGCCTGCTTGATCTGAATCTCTCGTTCTTTGATTTCTTGTTCACGCCTCCTCTTCTCGAGTTCTTTATTTTCGGCATATCCACCAAATCCACGAGGCGACGTCGGGGGTCCAGAGACGGACATTGTAAGAGGAGCGACTGAGTAGGACGTAATCATGGCAGCAGCTGGGTCAGGATTGAAAGGAGGATGCTCAGGCCACTCTGCTCTCCAATTGACCACTATGGGGCCACTACTAAGGGCGCTGGTATGCTTTGCTGCATAGTGCTGAAGAACGCTTTCAAAGCTGTAGAACTTGTGGTTATTCTCGCAGCCATTGCACAGAAAAAGCTCCTTACTATCAGTAAGGGGCTTGATCTTTGTGTCGCAAACCCATTTCATGTCCTCTAGTACCAATTTCTGGGTATAGGATCCACTTGGAGGGTCGCGTTTAGGTTCGTACCCTGTGAGACGTGTCGCTGCTTCGTTGAGAACTTCATAATAGAATCTCTTTCGTACGTAAAGTAACACTTCCGCTGCGAATCTTGGACTGTTTTCTTTCGTAATTTTGGCGCCCCCTTGCCAGCTATCTCGAATAAATTCGTCTGCAAACCCACCAATTCGGGCATGAATAGAAGCCCGGAATTTTTCCCATTCTCGATCACTGATCTCCTTGGGTGGAATGTCTAATTGTCGCCGCTCGCCGGCTTTTTCCGAGATATCTTTCTTCCACTCAAGAGCTTCCTTGGCCCGAAGTTCTCGATCATAACTCCTCTTCTCTGACTCTGACATTCTGCGCGAGGAACCCGATATTGGGCTACTTCGATCTGGCGAGCGGCTTCTGTTCTCTCTTCGATCTAATCTTCTTGGTCCTTGACCTGCAGATGGCTCACGGCCAGGTGACCATCTTCCATTTCGTCTTGGGGATCTCTCCCTACCACTTCGACTTGCAGGAAGATTGGGTTCATCCTCAATTCCAGGCCTGTAAGTTGAGGCCCGATAGGCCATCCTTCAGTTGCTCACACTATATTGAAGGACTAGGTCTCGTGGCTGGTCATAAGTTTCTTAGGGTCGTCGACGTTTCGAGAGACTACGGCCAGTCTATTGCGGACGCTCTCGTACACTACACGGAAACACAGCCCTTTTGTGTACCATCAAATGAGTTTATAAGGCCTAAATTGTTAAGACGCGTTAGCTAGAGGCGCAGCGTACAATTACGGTGTTGTTGGAAGTTTCAAGAACTAACAGGACTTGATGTGCAGACTTCATGATTCCATACCTTATGGGCTGGTGTAGAAATAACCTAAATAGCAAGAAGACGGACAGCTGCATAGATACATGAGACCAGCGCGGTCCAGTCATGAAGGTGGCAACTGCACGCTGCGCTCGAATGTACAGCAGTTGTTTCGTCTGTGGTATGACAAAACGCCAATAATGCTATGCGATTTGACTTTTTGGCTGACCTGCAGTCTTTTTTGAGCTTATGATGGGCCGATATATACGTAGGAAGCCGTACGACAAGGGTTGTGGAGTGTACTTCCTTTAATCTATGATAAAAGACGACGTGAAGATTGCGCTTCAAGTGGATAACATGGGCCGCCAAGATCACGGTAAGTGTTGACGCGAAACGCTAAAAAGTTTCGGACCTTCCAACACCGTTTCTCGTTTTGCTCATTTCATTGCGCACTTCCTCCCAAACGCGCAATCGCCTTTTTTTCAAACCCAGAATGGCTGCTGTGAGTTGGTCCCGTAAAACATACCTCTTAACTAGAGAAACTGATGCAATGTAGACAATCACGACGGTCCCCCAAGCAAAAGAGCTTCGGGGAATGAACCTCATAGCTGCCCATTCACACATCCGCGGTCTTGGTGTCGATGTAGATACTCTCGAACCTAGAAGTTCCTCGCAAGGATTAGTTGGACAGGAGAAGGCACGGAAAGCTGCTGCGATCATTCTGGAAATGGTTAAACAGGGCAAGATCGCAGGCAGGGCCATCCTGATTGCTGGTCCCCCAAGGCGAGTCTGCGTGCTCCAGCTGTGTGGCGACTTTGTGCTTACAAATATACAGCACTGGCAAAACAGCCATCGCGATGGGTATGGCACAATCATTAGGTTCTGACGTACCATTCACCATGCTGGCATCATCCGAGATTTTCTCCCTCGAGATGTCGAAAACAGAAGCTCTTACTCAAGCCTTCCGAAAGTCAATTGGCGTACGAATAAAAGAGGAGAGCGAAATGATCGAGGGCGAAGTGGTCGAAATTCAAATAGACAGAAGCGTCACCGGTACCAATAAACAGGGGAAGTTAACAATCAAGACAACGGACATGGAAACGATATATGATATGGGGAGTAAGATGATTGACTCGATGACAAAGGAGCGGGTCCAAGCCGGCGATGTAATCTCAATAGACAAGTCATCCGGCAAAATAAGTAAACTAGGTCGATCCTGGGGTCGGTCACGGGAATACGATGCCATGGGGGCAGACACAAAGTTTATACAATGTCCTGAAGGAGAGTTACAGAAGCGTAAGGAAGTCGTACACACCGTCAGCTTGCATGAAATCGATGTCATAAACTCCAGAACACAAGGTTTCCTAGCTCTGTTCTCCGGTGATACGGGAGAGATCAGAAGTGAAGTCCGGGACCAAATCAATACCAAAGTCGGTGAATGGAAAGAAGAAGGCAAAGCCGAGATCGTGCCCGGCGTGCTCTTCATAGATGAAGTACACATGCTCGATATCGAGTGTTTCTCCTACATCAACCGGGCCCTCGAGGACGAACTCGCCCCAATAGTCATAATGGCCAGCAACCGCGGTAACTCTCGAATCCGAGGCACAACCTATCGAAGCCCTCACGGCCTGCCCCTCGACTTCCTCGACCGCGTAGTTATAGTTAGCACCCACGCCTACGCCAAGGAAGAAATCCAACAAATCCTATCCATCCGCGCTCAAGAGGAAGAAGTTGACGTCTCTCCCGACGCGCTAGCACTTCTAACGAAGATCGGCCAAGAAGCCGGCCTGCGCTACGCTAGCAACTTAATCACAACGTCGCAGCTCATCAGCGCGAAGAGGAAGGCGAAACAGGTCGAGATCGGTGATGTTCAGCGCAGTTTCCAGCTTTTCTACGATCAGACCAGGAGCGTGAAATTTGTCATGGATTTTGAGAAGCGGCTAATTGGGGAGGAGGGAGCGGTTAGCCTTTCGGTCACGAATGGGCATGGGGATGCTATGGAGATTTCATGAGCTTTCAATGCGTCTGCGTTTGTTCTTTATGCAAAGGTAGTTAAAGAGGAGTTTAGCTGGGAATGGGCATGTTAGAGTACTAAAAGGCGTCAGGAGCAGAAAACACGACGGTAGGCTGCCGAGATGGAATTCCTCCACAACTTCGTATGCAGCAAGATGTAAAAGCCAGTTTGCTAGAGTCTTTGAAGCAGTAGTAAACATGGAGATGGAGACAAAACAGCAGTCATATGTGATGTGAATATTGTTCCAACGGTCCTTGGTATGATTTTTGCTACTATATATATCATACAAAATCCACCACCCTGCTCCAACCCTCCTCCCCAGCCCTGCGAAATTCCACTCCTTCCCCAAAATAACCCGCATCCCGCCACGCTACCATCGTCTGCCCATCATAAGGCCCCTGTTTCGCCGTTCCATCCCTGCCATCCGTCCATCTGTACTCCCACATTTTAACATGCCTCATGTCATCGATCCCCTCATCCGCAGTTTCCTCGGGCGGCGGCTCAGTCCACTGCTCACCCGTTTCGCGCTGGTATTGCCGGATCAGCATTTCTCGCTCCTGTTCGTAGATATCTGTCTGGCCTCTCGTGAGGAGCTGGTCCGCCGCGCCGGTAATAGCGTCTACTGCTTCTCTGATCCTTACCTGCTGCGGATCCTCTGCCCGGGTCTTTTCGGCATCGACATCCATTTCGCCATTGGCATGTTGCTTCTTCTTCAATTTCCATTTAGGGATTTTCTTGGTTTTCGTCTGGCCCTTGCCTAGTCTCGCTAGGGCTTCGAGGACAGTTTCGCCTTTTTCTAAGCGCAGGATGAGGGTTCGTAGGATGTCGGGTGTGAGCAGCGCGTCGTCTTCGAGGCGCTTTTGACGGCGTTCGGCTTCGCGCCTTTCGTGGGCTTCGGCGGCTCTCTTCATATCTTTCTTGCTTACCCCTTCGAGCCAGCTATCGTGTATGGCGTCTGGATCCGCTGCTTTTCGTACGAAGTTGCCGGCTGCGTCAAAGCGGCCTTCTTCTTGCTCGGCTTTCATGTTGAAGGCGTCTACTTTTGGGGCGTTTCTTTTTAGGCCGCCTGCGCCGACTTCTTCGTCGACGTCTTCTTCTTGGGCTGCTAAAGCGGCGTCTTCTTCGTCGTCGCTACTTTCTCGGTCGTCCATAGCGTGTGCTGAGAGTTTTCCTTTTGGATCTAATATGAAATTACTTGATATGTGACCACCGCTCTTGCTGTTTGCAACTTGTCCCTCAATCTCATCTTCTTCCAAGAAGGTCACAGTCTTGTCCTTCCGGCCAGTTCTGATTGTATCCTCATTCTCATCCTCATCCGCGAGCTCCTCATCCCCATCCGCAAACATGTCGGCATCTTCTTCCATCTCTGACTTGGCATTGGCTCCATTCTTCGCGCCACTACCATTCTCGTAGCTTTCCAGCTGTTGGAAAAGGTTGACTTCACCCTTCTTTTGCTTGCCACGTTCCTCGGCGCGGGCGTCGAAGCCCTCGTTGTCAGAATCGCTATCGTAGCCATCGAGATTTACTGCGTTACGTTTCGTGCCGGTACCGCCACCTCCGATTACGTCGGCTTCAAGAACCGCATCTTCTTCTGGAGCGTCGGGCGCCAATGCAGACGGGTTCCGTACGTCGAATCGAAGCTTCTTGGAGGATAACGGGCCGTCCAGGTGATGGGTGCGCGCAAATTCCTCGCCGGCCCGTTTAGGACGTGCAGCTGCGTATCGAGTAGACATGATTGTGTATTCAAATCTAGGGGGAGAGAGTTATCATGATGTAGGTGGCAGCACTCGAGCATAGTATTAAATTCTAATATCAGCAGCTGTTGCAGGAGCTTTCTAGCGGGGTGGAACGTCGCTTAGCCTAGCTCCCGCCGCGCAGGCCCCCCCACGTCATTCGTCATTCCCACCAAAGTCACTGTCTTCCAAATTGCTCTTTTGATGTTCTGCTATTCTGAAGCCTTGCTTACTTTATGTCTCCTCACGAAACTCGTCCATAATATCATTAAGAACATACAGCCACAGGATACGGTGAACTGACTCAGGAATTTTCTAAGGACCCTCGAAATTTGTTCAACATGGTAGTTATACCTAACCAACTTGCTCTACTTAACTGACATGTGTACTTAGTTCAACCCTGCCTACTACGACGCGACTGACCCAGCTCAAATGTTCGATATGCTTCGGGCTGGCCGTGGCGGGCCTCCTCGGCGTTTCGATGAGTACTACCGATGCTATCCTACAGTCATGCTACCGGGTCCAGAACGGGATCACCTGAACTATGGCGGCAAGATTGTGATGCCCCCATCTGCTCTCGATAAGCTTTCAAGGCTACACATCACATACCCGATGCTTTTCGAACTACATAATGGGCAAAAGCAGCGTATGACACATGCCGGAGTCCTGGAGTTCGTGGCGGAAGAAGGAAAGGTTTACCTACCAAACTGGGTAAGCCTCATGACGTGGGAGAGGAAGGGTTTGCTGACTTTAGAGGTTACAGATGATGCAAACTTTACTACTTGAGGCCGGTGACCTTGTACAGATCATGTCGGCAGATCTAGCCGCTGCAAGTCTCGTTAAGTTACAACCTCAATCTACGAATTTCCTCGACATCAGTGATCCTAAAGCAGTGCTCGAGAACGCCTTCCGAAATTTCTCGACCCTCACAAAAGGCGATATCTTCAGCTTCCATTACAATGATACTGTCTATGATGTTGCAGTGCTAGAAGTGAAGCCCGAGAGCGAGAAGATGGGTGTCAGTATGCTCGAGACCGATGTCTCAGTAGACTTTGCGCCACCTGTGGGATACGTTGAGCCTGAGCGGAATCGAAGTAGCGGCACCTCTACTCCGCGAAGCATAAAGGGTGGACTTATGCATAATCAAGGCACTATGGCCCAGGCAATCAACTACGATTCAATTGCTCCATCATCTACCACCGCTGCTGCTAGTGCAAAAGCCGTTTCATCGAATTTCCTCCTTGGTGGCCAGAAGCTGAATGCTAGGAAAGGCAGCAAACCTCCAACACCGAAGCCTTCTACTCCGGTTGCTGGTGCTTCCACAAACCGTCCCGTGCCAGTGGCTATTCGAAGGACAAACGGACCCCAACCTCTTCGTTTACCACCGAACAAGCTCTTCTTCGGCTATGAGATCAAACCGGTAAAAACTCAGGCGGATAAGGACAAAGAAAACGCCGATAGTCAACAGCCTAAATTCGCAGGAAGGGGTCAGACGCTTCGTGGTGGGGTCAAGCGGAAGGGTGACGCAGAAGAGAAACCTAAAGAGCCAAAGGCACCTGCGAAGAAGGATGACGGTGGCGGCCGTAGGCTAGATGGGAGAAAGGTTTAAGTATACTAATATGATGTGGCTTTGACAATCATATTACCGGCGTCAAGGTATCTCAAATGGCTCATGAGCTGGCATAAGGCTTTCGCGGCGTCAAGGAAAGCGTGTATAGAATGTCAAATCTAATAACATAGAGAATTTACTACTTGCAGTCACACTTCTGGATATCACCCAACCCAAGCTAAGGTGCAAGTGCCACCCGAGTTCTTTCAAATCGGTGAGGCATATGTTCAAGAACAATGGATTGGATTTGATCCTCTTTGTTCTCTTATCCTCAGAGATAGCTCTAATATTATGGGCAAATTCTTCGTGCATCTACGATAACCCGTTGTTTGAGAAAGTTGAGTTGGTACTGTTCATATCAAATTCCGTCTTGCGCATTGTTCTATTCTATATAAGCACAGAGGTGTCCATACGTGCTGATCTGCTCGAACTAAGTCGACTACTGTGCTCTTTCTCAATATCTCACAAAAGCCTCTAATTTACCGATAGCAGTTTTCGTACTCGTGATACTAATCCACAGGGCTTCATAAAGATATCTCAATGACAAAGGCTCTGACAGCGCAAAGTTTCCCAAAAAAAAAAAAAAAAAAAAAAAAATGACGGCAAATGCTCAGCCAGCATTCACCTTCGGGGTAGAGATGGAAATGGTATATGTCCACGAGCGTTCAGACTTCCACCAGCTAACAGGCATCCCAGCAGGACAACACCCAACAGCCAGCCAGCGCCGAAACTACGTGGCCTCCATCCTCCGGCACCAACTCTCCATTGGCTACACAACCCCTTCAATCCTCGGCGCCGTCATCGTCGGTGACACCCAGAAAACAGACTACACTTCCTGGACCGTAACAGACGACGCCTCCATCGGCGCTAGCCCCGAAGAGGTCGCCAAAATCTACCAAATCACCGTCGACGACGCCTGCGCCCGTCTGCACTGGGATCAGGTCGAGCTCATCTCGCCCGTCTTCCGCTTCGCCCAAGAACAAACCTGGCTCCCGGCCTTCCGCCAAGTGCAAGCTGATCTCTCACTAAGGGCGCATCTAGGAGCGAGTTTCTGCAATGAGTCTTGCGGCCTGCATGTCCACTTCGCGCTAGAGTCTCCGGGACCACACATCCCCTGGGATGCAAACACGCCTCCGGCTTTCCCGATCCGGGTGTTGCAGCACCTAATTATCCTGTGGGCGTATTGGGAGGGGAACATCGAGTCCTTCCATCCGTTTTATCGGCATTCGTATTACAACATTTATGCGTCGAGTCTGCGCGCCACCAACACACCTGTTTGGAAACTGGGCGGCTGGGAGGAGTGGGCGGCGCATGTGTATAACTCGCAGAGCTCAGATAAGCTAAGGAGGCTTTTGGGGGGCATCCATTCGCCAAAATATGTCAAGGTTCATATCTCGCCGGCGACAGAGCGGAAGAGGGAGACGCTTGAGTTTCGTGAGCATAGAGGCACCACCGATGCGGAGGAGATCAGGTGGTGGGTTGTGTTCATTGAGCGTGTGATTCGGTACTGCTGGAGCTTGGCGCAGACTGAGTGGCGGTTTTTCCTTCCAGGGAACGTGATGATGAATACGAGCAACACGGAGGAGATGTGGGGGGTGATTGAGATGCCGGAGGAAGGCAGGGGCTTCTTGCGAGGTAAGATTCAGGAGTATGCTGCTTTGGATCCGGAGGATATCTATCTACCATCCACAGAAGCTGGAAGCGATTGGGCCGGGTCGCAGACTTCGGTGGATAGAATTTTGGACGAGGAGATGACTCAGCTTAGTTTGGATGACGAGGACGTTGATTCGAATTACTCTACGGAGTATAGGACTGCGGATGCGATCCAGCCTCCGGCGGAAGATTTGGGCGAGATGTGGGACGGCGTACAGCCTCCTCAAAAAGATGAGGCCGAGATTGTAGATGCGATTGCGGAGTGGGGTGAATTGGCGAAGTACGGACGTGAAGAAACATGACAATAGCTCTGGTAGGTATTCAAGCTGAAGTGTGGGAGTTTGGAGTCCATTTATAGGTAAGTTCTTTTCTTCTTCTGCTTGTATAATTCTCTCTCATTTATCCATACTATGCTTTATAGTGCTGAACTCTAGGTTCCGCTGAACATGCTAAGATGTGAGTTTTTTCTACTTCTGTGCATGACCTATTCTGTAGTGTTGAGAGCATCAAAGCAGCCGACTGAAATATGAAAGAGCATATAAGTTAGCCTAAGAAATGTATTTATTGTCTTCCTACAAAAGCTATTAACATATAGGCCGTTACTAATCCATCGTCATTATCTGCACGTACACCATGACGACCGAAAAATACCTTTTCACTGCCCAGAATATTACAGATCGGCGCAGTGATAATATCTATTCACTATGTTACAAAGCAAACGGGCTTCGGATAGGAAATATGATTTTACGAAAATGACCATCATGAATTTGGCATTATTTCGTATCTGATGACGATTAAAATCTCTATCAAACAACGGGGATGTGATGGAATTCTTAAATACAATGATATTATCTGACAGTTGATAGCCGCACTAAGCGCGTGAATCCTCCAATTATCTCTTGACAAGAAGTTTTTGGAAGCAAGACTCCCATCCGCCGACATAGATATGTTCCCAGCCTTGACCATTCTTCCTTAGCTTTCCATACCACTCTACTGTAGACTCGAAATTAGGATCAAGTCGGGAAGTGTTGCTAATATTGCTCAATGGTGTACCAGGATCCGAAGGAGACTGTCTCCTTTTTCCAACTGCAGGAGATTGAACCGTGCTACTACTCCTTGATCCACCACTGGAATTTCCCATTTCTTCGACTTCGTACTGAGGAATGCCTACTACCCTGCGATTTTTGTAAAGTAGTTTATCTTCGGGGGGTACATACCCAGGCCGAATGCTGATTTCCGGACGTGTTGATCCAGATGGCCGTACAGATCTAGGCACAAATTGACGAGTGCCAGCTTCATTGGTAACAATGCCAGACCTTCTTGGAGAACGACCTCCATCCTCGTTTTGTCTCTCGTTTCCTCCGTCGTAACTTGGCAGAACGTCCATTTCTGGTCTAGATTCGTCTAGTACGGCTAGCATCTCGGTCGACTTCGAACGGACATCTCCAGCATTGTTTTTATCCAGTTCGGTTTCTATAGCTCTCTGGCGGTCTTGAATTGGCTTTTGTGTCTCTTCAATAAAGTTGCGCGGGTCATAGGCGTCTTCTGGCTCTTCCACAAAATCCCCCGATACGGTCCGAACAATCTTCTCATTTGAGAGTGCAGCCACTTTGACGAGGCGGGGGTTAGTGACTTGACTCGAGCTGTCCATTGTAGAAGTGGCCTGGTTCATTTTATTCGGCGCTTTAAAGAGCTCTGTAGAGTCTGGGTGGACATATTCGGCAGAGTTGATATTTAAGTCTCTTTCAATTCCTCTGAGAGATGCTCGATCACTTAGTCGTGCCTCTCGTGTTTCAGTACCATGCAAGGTTTCAGAATCTTCCTGCTGGAGACCTTCCTGTTGGTGCCTTTGATGGACTGGGCCGGCCAATGCAGCGAGATTGTCTATTCTCCTTGAGGGACTGTTCTCATGCTTAACTTTTGTTTCGTCCATTCTCTCGTGGTTCGATGGTCCACTAGAAGGTGACCGCGAATATTGTTGGCTTTCATTATACAGAGTAATCGCCCGTCGAACATCATCTTGAGCCAAGTGAAGATATCTCTCTGCGACTTGAGCTGAGGCGTGAGTACCGGCAATGAAGTCAACCACTGCAGGTTGGTCTTCTGAATTATCAGCACCATCCATCTGCGAAACGCGCTGCGGACTCGATGATTGTCCTGCAGAGTACCAATACCTTTGCACAGCAGTATGAACGTCCCCATTGTATCTCGCTAAGTAACGTCTGGCAGTTTCCGCGTCTCGTCCAGTTATAGCTATGAATTCCAAAACCGATGGAGGTTGGTTTTCATCAATGCCATGGCTTGTTCTAGATCTCTGGCGGGAGTTTCTTGAGATAGTTTCTGAATCTTTCGGCATGTACTGATGACTGCCTGAAGTAGGATGTGGATTTGTGTCGTCTCTGCTAATTTCCATCACTGCAGTCTCTGAATGACCTATGCCTTTATAATTTTGTGGAGCTGATGTTTCACTAGCAACTAACCTCATAGGGGCTTTAGGAGGTGGAGTAGGCATCGGGAGAGACAGATCATTCACCTCAGGAAAAGCATTTCGATTCCATCTCTTTGCAGCAGCGGCTGGTGGACCCGTCGTTTGAGGAGCTGGAGGCTTCTGTACAACAGCGGCGACCGGCTCCTTTTCGGGCTCAACTCCAGCAACCGTAATTTTGGCGGTGGGCGCATTTTCCCGTCTCTTCGACGGAGTCGTTCCCACAACAATGAATTTTCGAAACATATTTAAATGAAGCATAGTCCATCCAGCAAACCAAGTGACTAGAGCTTTCTCATCATTCTGGTTAATGGTTTCGTCTGCATAAATGACTGGACTTTCAAAGTCATCAGGAGAGTCTTCCTCCCAGTAGTCCGGAAATCCAGCCATAGATTCCTTCTTTAAGAGCTGGTCAAGTATAACGTAGCTTTGAAACATCGCTTTGCATTCTTGACTGCTTGAGCATTGACTCGCCACGACTGCATCCACATCATCCCGGCTCTGCTCCGGCAAAGAACTAGTATAAAACTTGTCACGTGCGGAAGCCTTTTCAACGGCAAGATCGAGTAGATACTGACAACACTCGTTTGGAACCACAAGCTTCCAAGTACCAGGAGTACTTTTCAATAACTTCCTCTGAAACCATATTAAAAATTCATAGGTTCTTTCCGGCTGTGTTATGAGAAAGCTGGGCGTTAGAAACACGGCTCCCCCGTGCGGGAAAAGTCGAACGATACTTGCTTCACATAACGGTATAGCCTCATGGCTGCCAAAGCCTAGGCGGAAAGGGTTTGCGTAAGATCCGTCATCCATACACCAAAAGCTGAAGTGAGTATCACCATTGATGAGCGATGAAAGGCGTGGGATTTTGAAGATCGAAGGTAACAAATATTCATGAATAATGATCGTTCCAGTTTTGAAGATGGGATTATTGGTGAACATGTTCCATGAGCCTGATTTTTGGTTCGTATATATTCTGCAGTCCCGGTTGCATGCGCGAAGCCAGGTTATAATGTATTTTGCAGATGGTGCAGCCTTCTTAGGGAAGAACAGGTAAAAATTGTGCACGTCTTGTCCTTCGGGATGTGATGGGAGCAAAGTTTGATATTGCAAGTTCTGGGTCAGGTCAACGAGATTATCTAAGTAGTGGCGCTTAAGGTTGAGTGAGGACATAGTTGTTTCGGCGAAAGCGTTATCTAGTTGACCAGGAATTCGATTAGAGAAATTCGGCTCGTATATTTGATATCGAAGTCTGTGCTCGGTATCTGTACTGGCGTCGAGAAACTTCCACTCTTCACACCTTGCAGGAAAGATAAGTATGCAGAAGACATCATGAATGAATATTAACCCAAAGCATGGGCGTAACCACTCTGCAATCTCTTCTAATATTGTGACTCCGTCTGCACCAGTTATGATATTTCCACTAGCATGTACCTGACGCCGTAAGAAGCTCAATTGTGTTTGGAACTCTTGAGCTACGCAGGTTCGATTGAAATTCAGTATTCCAAGGCCGCTTAACAATGGAACCCATGAGGGCCTAACGATCTTATCAATGTCTGTAAAACCGATGAGCATAGGTGTTGTTTCATTGTTACCGAAGATTGCCTGTGCAGATACAGCGTCTCCCAAGAACTCCGACTTTCGACGGGATTTATACTCTTTGAGATTTATCTTCGTAACTGGCTTCGACGGCTGACTCGGCTTATTTTCCGGAGGAGCAATGGCGGGCTGCAACTCGGGTTGGGC
>Ga0335072_10004517_pt1 | contig 20637 bp, 20 predicted proteins | sample Lox_Sample_21_FD_206725 | JGI IMG/M metagenome (GOLD analysis project Ga0335072, IMG submission 206725) | Soil microbial communities from Loxahatchee National Wildlife Refuge, Florida, United States - Lox_Sample_2.1 | ecosystem: Environmental > Terrestrial > Soil > Wetlands | place: USA...
CGACCCGGTCGGCCGCCTGATCGCGGGCTGCGAGGCCTACGTCGAATTCGGCGTGGACCACCCGGCGCGCTACGGGGTGTTGTTTTCCGTCCGGCCCACGGTGGCGCAGGACGACGAGCCCGCTTCGCCCGTCCCGCCCGGCCACCACGGGCCGCCCCCGGGCGCCGTCGGAACTCAGGCGTTCGCGCTGCTGGTCAGCGCCATCGAGGCGTGCGTAGCGGCCGGGGCCTCCGCGAGCCGCGACGTGGCGGCCGACGCCACCGCGGTGTGGGTCGCGCTGCACGGCACGGTCAGCCTGCGCACGTCGCTGTCCAGGCGGTTCCCGTGGCCGGATCAGGCCGGGTTCGTCCGCGGCCTGGTGCTGACCCTGGCCAAGATCACGCCAGCGCGCGGGTGACCGACGTCCGCCGGGTCGTCCGGCCGGGCGCACCGGTCGCGTGCCCGGCCGGGGGCGGGACCGGGCGTTACTTAAAAAGCCGGGCGGCGTACGCGGCGGCCTGCGTCCTGCGTTCCATGCCCATCTTGGCGAAGAGCGCGGACACGTAGTTCTTGACCGTCTTCTCGGCGAGGAACATCCGCTCGCCGATCTGCCGGTTGGTCAGCTCCTCGCAGATCAGCTCGAGGATCCGTCGCTCCTGGCTGGTCGGCGCCGCCAGCGGATCGCTCCTGGCGGCCTGGTCGCGCATGTGCCGCGAGCGCGGACTCCGCCGTCCCTGCCTCACGAGCGGACACCTCCTGCGACGGGAGCGCCGGCGGGAAACCGCCAGGCCAGGCGGGTCGCGCCACGCGCCTCCACCACGGCGAGGCACGAGTCATCGCCCGCGGCGATGCTGACCCGGGCGGGCTCGTGGCCGAGCACCCCGAGTGCCTCGCGCAGCAGGCCGAGAAGCTCCGCCCTCGCGCCGGGATCCAGCGCCCGGTCGACCGGGCCGGTGAAGCTCACCTCGGGCACCGGGTCGACGCCGCCGCACAGATCGAGCACGTCCTGGCGCAGGCCGCGAGGCGGCGGCGGCTGGTCCAGGCCGAAGATCGCCTGCCTGATCAGCCGGACCGCCCGGTCGAGGTCGGCCACGGAGGACTCGAGCCGGCTGCGCACCTCACGCTGCGTGGTCAGCGAGGCGGCGCCCTGCAGGGTCAGCCCGGCCGCGAAGATCTGCTGGATGACCTTGTCTCGCAGATCGGCGGCGATCCGCTCCCGGTCCTCCAGCACCGTGACCTCGCGCAGGCGTTCCTGGAGTCGGGCGCTTTCGCGCTGCGAGCGGCTGATCCGGTCGCGCAGGCCGTGCGCGGCGACCGAGATCAGCACGCCGAGCGCCCCCCACAGCAGCACCCGCCGGAAGGTCACCGCGTCGGGGTCGATGACCGGCGTCAGCGAGACGATCCCCTGCAGGATCATGATCGCGGCGACGATGCACGCCGACTCCCACTTGCGGTGGAACAGGGCGGTCCAGATCAGCGGGATCAGGATCACGATGCCGACGCCGGCGGTTGGGCCAGCGGCCAGGACGAGCGCGAGCACCGATGCCGTGTAGGTCAGCGGGACCAGCAGCGACAGCCACGCGGGCAGCCGGGGCCACGGGAGGAAGAACTCCGCCGCGGTGAGCAGCAGCAGCGCGATGCTGGTGGTCACGGCCGGATAAGCCTGCGTGCCCGGCGGCAGCGCCAGGCTGGCCTCGGCCAGGACGGCCACCGCCGCGAACGGCACGACCCGGGCCACCAGCCCGGGCCCGCGGAACGGATAGCCGGGGGCCGTTCCGGGAGCCAGCCACGCCCCCGACGACGGCTCCGACCCGGCTCGTGGCCCCATCGGCTAACCTCCTGCCGCCGGGTCGCGGACAGGTTTACCAGCAAGATCCTACGCCAGCGGTCGTGACCTGCGGAAAGTCGGCCTGGGTGCCGACGGCCTCAGCAGGCGGCGGCGCCGGCGCGCTCGCGGGCGGGGCTGGAGAACACCATGGCGCCGTCCTTGACGCCGCGCAGCTTCAGTGCCCGGTAGTCGCGCAGGTAGCTCTGGTTCACCTGCCAGGGGAACCGGGTGCCCTGCCGGGGGAAGCGGTGGGCGGAACGCTGGATGTAGCCCGAGGTCAGGTCGAGCAGGGGCCGGGTGCTGGTCACGGGAGCCCGGTTGACCGGCATGGCCTGGCGCATTCCGACGGCCCGCATGTGGTTGAGCAGGCGGCAGACATAGCCGCAGGTGAGGTCGCACTTCAGGGTCCACGAGGCGTTCGTGTACCCGACCGCGATCGCGAGGTTCGGCACGCCCTCGAGCATCATGCCCCGGTAGGTCAGCCTGGCGGCCGGGTCGACGACGTCGCCGTCGACCGACAGCTCGATTCCGCCGGCGAACAGCAGCTCCAGTCCGGTGGCCGTGACGATGATGTCGGCCTCGAGTTCGGCCCCCGAGCGCAGCCGCAGGCCCTGCTCGGTGAAGGTATCGATGTGATCGGTGACCACCGACACGGTGCCGTTCCTGATCGCCGCGAACAGGTCGCCGTCCGGCGCGATGCAGAACCGCTGGTCCCACGGGTTGTACCGGGGCGTGAAGTGGGCCGCGACGTCGTACCCGTCCGGTAGCTGCCGCGCGAGCTGCCGGGACAGCATCCGCTTGACCAGCTCGGGGCGGCCGCGGCTCAGCCGGAAGAACGCCTGGGTGGTAAGCGCCTTGAACCAGCGCAGGGCCGGGCCCGAGTACCGCTCGGGCAGGGCGCGCTGAACGGCGGCGGCGATCGGGTCGCGGGCCGGAAGCGCCGCGATGTAGCTGGGCGAGCGCTGCACCATGGTCACGTGCGCGGCCGTCTGCGCCAGCGCGGGGACCAGGGTCACGGCGGTCGCCCCGCTGCCGACGACCAGGACGCGGCGGCCCGCGTAGTCCAGATCGCGCGGCCAGGCCTGCGGGTGCACGATCGTGCCGCCGAAGCGGTCCAGGCCGGGGAAGTCCGGCTGGTAGCCGTGGTCGTAGCGGTAATAGCCGGTGCAGCCGACGATGAAGCCGCACGTGACCTCGACGACCTCGCCGGTGTCAGTCCGCTGCGCCGTGACCCGCCAGCGCGCCTCGTCGGTGGACCATGATGCCGCCACGACGCGGGTGCTGAACCTGGTGCGCTGGTCCGTTCCGTCCCGCGCCGCGGTTTCCCTGATGTAGGCCAGGATCGAGGCGCCGTCCGCGATCGCCTGATCACTGCTCCACGAACGGAACGCGTAGCCCAGGGTGAACATGTCGGAGTCCGAGCGGACGCCTGGGTACCGGAACAGGTCCCACGTGCCGCCGATCGCTTCCCGGGCCTCGAAGATGGCCCAGGAGGCCCACGGGCACCGCGTGCGCAGGTAGTGGGCGGCGCCGATGCCGGACAGGCCGGCCCCGACGATCAGCACGTCGAGGTGCTCGGGGGGGTTGGTCATCATCTGTCGTCTCCGTGGGGGCCTGGAGCGCACTCTAGGACAAAACGTAACCGCTATCGCCTGCCGGCGGCGCGGTCAGGCCAGCGTGAAGAACATCCGCTCGACCTGCTCCTCGGTCAACGGTGGCTCGCCGCCCTCGCCGCCCTCGCCGTGCCCGGTCAGGCTCTGCCGCATGGCGCCCGCCACGATCTTCAGCCCGGCGCGGTCCAGCGCCCGGGACACCGCGGCCAGCTGGGTGACGACGTCCCGGCTGTCGCGGCCGGACTCAATCATCGCGATGACACCCGCCAGCTGACCCTGCGCGCGCCGGAGCCGGTTAAGCACCTGGCCGGTGGCCTGTTCCTCGACCTTCATGGCCCGTTCCTTCCCATCCTTACTCACAATACCCCTCGGGGTATACGAACGGGCCGTTCGGCGAAATGGCGGGACTCCTCCGCGCCCGCTTTTCGCATATCGGGGTAAGCCATCACACCACCTGACCAGCGTGGATGTACGTAGAACGACGCTTGCGTAAACGAAGTACTTGTATAAGGCGTCCTATCACTGAAGGAACCGCGGATCGGGGGGTATCGCCCGATGCCCGCGCTCGCACCTCGCGGCTTCCACCGGCGTGACATCGGGAGGAACCCCCTATGAGACTGAATCGGCACCGGACTGGTGCTACCGCCGTGCGCCTGCTCTCGGTGACGGCTGCGGCGGCGACCGTTTGCGGGATGTGGGCGGGTGCGGCGTCCGCCGCCACCGCGTCCACGACCAGGTACGCAACCACGACCGTGGTGTCGGTGCCGAAGACGGGCTACACGCACACGAGCATCACATTCTCGGCGACCGAGAAGGGCTTGGGCGGGAACCCCACCGGGACCGTCAGGTTCTGGCTCGGCACCCGCCCGCTGTGCCGAGGCAGCCTCTACCGGCGCAAGACGTCCTGCACGGCCCAGTTCACCACACCGGGCATCAAGACGATCACCGCGAAGTACTCCGGCAACGCGATGCACAAGCCGTCGTCGGGGACGGCCAAGATCACGGTCTCGAACAAGCCTGTTACGACGAAGTACGCGACGACCACGACCGTCACGAGCCCGGACCCGAGCGCGATCCCCGTGGGCGGGTCGTTCAAGGTCGAGGTGAGCGTGACCTCGGCGACCGGCACGCCGACCGGAACGGTCGTGCTCAAGCCCACCGCGGCGGCTCCCGGCACGACCACCTGCACGGCGCCCCTGACCGACGGGACCGGGTCATGCACCCTCACGCCCGCCGAGTACGGCGTCATCGATTACACGGCCACCTACTCGGGCGACGCGACCCACGCCGCTTCGACCTATACCGGCCCCTGGGCGCTGGAGATACAGAACAAGACCACCACCACGGTCGGTCCGGCCACCGCCGCGGCTGGCACCGTGACGCTGACCGTCGACGTGAACGCGATGGGCGCTGACATCGCGGGCGGCGAGGGTTCGGTGGCGTTCACCAGCAACGGCACCGCCATCGCGGGATGCGGCGAGGTGCCGCTGACGACGTTCGACATGGGCACAGGAAACAACGCGGGCACGTGCTCGACCACGCTGGCCGCCGGGACCTACACGATCGACGTCTCGTACACCGGTGACGTCGTCAACGAGCCGTCGGCGGGCACCGAGACGCTGGTCGTGAGCTAGCCGAGCCCGATCCCGGCCCGCGGGGGCGTTCATGACCCAACGCAGTGCCGGGGGCGTTAGCGCCCCGTAGCAATCGCCGGGGCCGTCTCTTGGGGGACGGCCCCGGCGTTTATCTTCCCGATTGGTTTCCTTTACTCTCTTTACTCTTCTTTACCTTTATTTTACTGGTGACCCGCAGGCATTCCGCGGTTCGGACGTAAACGGAATATCCGTAGAAGACGTCCTAAGTCGCAGGAACGTGGTCTTCGGGGATCTTGCCTGATAACCACGCTCGGTACTAAACGTTCTATCGGGCGCGACATCAGGAGGAATCGCCCATGAAGGGTCACCGGCGCCAGTTCGGCGTCAGCGCTGTGCGTGTGCTCTCGGTCGCCGCGGCGGCCGCGACCGCGTGCGCGCTGTGGGGAGGCACCGCGTCTGCCGCGACGGCCTCCGTCGCCAAGCACGCGACAAGCACGACGATATCGATCAGCCCCAAGTCGGCCTATTCCGCCTCGTGGGTGACATTCTCGGCACGGGTCAGGTCGGCCGGCGGGGGCCGGGCGCGGGGCACCGTCACCTTCAAGTGGCACAACGAGAAGCTGTGCACCGGGCGGCTTGCGGCCGGCACCACGCACTGCCGCGTCCTCGTCGCCGGGATCGGCTCCTTCCCGATCCGCGCGTATTACAGCGGCAACGCCACCCATAAGGGGTCCGTCTCGGCCAGGGCCGTTCTCAGGGTCCACCGCGCCCCCACCGTCACGAAGATCACGAATGCATCTGGCGGCAAGGTGACCTCGGGCGGGGCGTACGTCTTCCACGTGAGCGTGACCTCGCCGCCCGGCGTCCTGCACCCGTTCGGCACGGCCGTCGTGTCGGCCGCCGGCCTTCCGTTCGCGAAGTACGGCTGCGACGCCAACATCATCAACGGGAAGGGGAAGTGCACCGTCCACCCGCCGGCGTACGGGATCGTCGCGTACTCCGCCGCGTTCCAGGGCAACCCGATCTGGAAGGGCTCGGCGTCCGCTTCTTACAGCCTGGCCGTGCAGAACGCCACGCAGACGGCCATCTCCGCGACGTCCACCACGGCCGGCGACGTGACGCTGGTCGCCACGGTGACGGCCAATGGCGCCAACGTCACCGCGGGCAACAATGGCGCGGGCTCCGTGACGATCTACATCGGCACCACCGCGGGCAACGTCCAGCCGGTAACCGGCTGCGCCGGCGTGGTGCCGACCGTCTTCACCGGCCCGCCCAGTAATGACAACACCTACACGTGCACCGGCAACACGGATCTGAACGGTCTCGCCGCAGGCACGTACTACATCAGCGCCACGTACTCCGGTGACGATGTCGACGTGGCGTCGAACTCGAACCCGCCCACTCCGATCACGATCGGCTGACACGCAGTCAGACACCAGCCGCCGGGGCCGCCTCTTGGGGGACGGCCCCGGCGCCGTGTTTGCGGTCGCCGGCCAGGCGGCAGTGCGGCGGAGGCGGCACCGGCGGGGGTGACGCTGCGGGCGGGCCGAGGCAGGCCGACGGCAGCGGGAACCAGCGAAGGGCCTCGAAGTCAGGACTGAGGCCGGTCGGCCCGTCATCGAACGACGCCCCCCGCCCGGCGAGCAGCGCCCGGGCCTCCCGCAGGTAGCGCGGGAACACGTCCTCGTCGGCCCGGGCCCGCTGCCACGCAACGGCCACCTCCCCCTCCGGGCCGTAGCCCAGGTCAGGGAGGTCCGGTTCGGCCTCCGCGGCCGACCCGCCGCCCGCGTGACGCCACTGGCCGGTGCGCGGGTCGAACCGGTACTCCGGCAGCAGCCGGTAGCCCTCGGCCGCGACGAGGTCCACGGCGTCCACGATGAAGTCGGCGGCCGCCGCCGAGATGAAGTAGTTGAGGTTGAGCCGGGCCCAGCCTGGCTTCAGCCCGTCACACCCCTCGGCGATCTGCTCGCTCAGCGCCTGCGAGCCGGCCGGCGGGATGCCGAGCAGCCGGTGCCCGTAGGGCCCAGCACACGAGCAGCCGCCGCGGGCCTGGATCCCGAACAGGTCGTTGAGCACCGCGACCACGAAGTTGTGGTGCAGGTAGTGCTGTTCACCGTGCCGGATGCGGAACGAGGCGATGGCCAGCCTGCGAGCCTGGTGGCTGCCCAGGATCTCGATCCGCGGGTTACCCTCCCAGCGGTGCAGCGCCCGTTGCCACAGCTGCTCCTCGCGCGCCAGGATCAGGTCAGTGCCGATGGCCTGCTTCAGGCCGAACACCAGCCCGGCCCGGATCGACTCGACGATCGCCGGCGTGCCGCCCTCCTCGCGGGCGACCGGATCGTCGAGGTAGCGGTGGCCGACCGGATCCACGAACGACACGGTCCCTCCGCCCGGCGTCGTGGGCACGGCGTTGCGCACCAGCTCGCGCCGGACCACCAGGACGCCCGGCGTCTGCGGGCCGCCGGGAAACTTGTGCGGCGACAGGAACACCGCGTCCTTCTGATCGCCCGCGCCCGGCTGCGACTCGGCCACGCGGATCGGCACGTAGGGACCGGCCGCCGCGTAGTCCCAGAACGAGAGCGCGCCGTGGGCGTGCAGCAGGCGGGAGACCGCGCCGGTGTTGGTGAGGATCCCGGTGACGTTGGAGGCGGCGGAGAAACTGCCGATCCGCAGCGGCCTGCGGGCGAACCGGGTCAGTTGCTCGCGCAGCTCGGCCACGTCGATGTGGCCGTCGCGGTCCAGCCCGATGACCACCACGTCGGCGATCGACTCGCGCCAGGGCAGCTCGTTGGAGTGATGCTCATAGGGGCCGACGAACACCACTGGCCGCCGGTTCTTCGGGATCAGCGCCGATAAGCCGTAGCGCTGGTCGAGTCCAGCCGGGATGCGCAGCTCCAGCATGCCGATCACCTTGCTGATCGCTGCGGTCGACCCGGAGCCGCAGAAGATCACCAGGTCGTCGGCTCCGCCGCCGACCGCGTCGCGGATCATCCGCCGCGCGTTCTCGCGCAGCCGGCCGGTGCGCCGCCCGGTCCCCGAGCTCTCGGTATGGGTGTTCGCGTACCAGGGCAGCACGGCGTAGCGGACGAAGTCCTCGATGAAATCCAGCGACCGCCCTGAGGCGGTGTAGTCGGCGTAGGTCACGCGCCGCGAGCCGAACGGCCCGTCCATCAACTCTCCCTCGCCGAGGAGCCCTCGGCGGACCCGCTCCAGGAGCGGCGACGTCGGCAGGACCGTCGTCGCCGAATCGCCACGGTCCGCATCTGCTGCACCCATGACAGCGACCCCCGTCCCCCGGTGAGCGGCGCGCCGGACCCCCCCGCCGCGGATGGACCCCTCACCTCATGCAATCCCATCCTACCTTAGATACCCCCGGGGGTATATCGGACATCTAGCGCCGTGGCGGGCATTCCCGGGCACCCATCCGGCCTTCCGCGTGAAATCCCACGGAGAGCCGGGGTTGCAAGGCCACTCGAATGCCCTGTAGAATACTCAGTATGCTCCTCAGTGGAATACAAGAATCTCTGACGGGAACGGCGCCATGAGCGTCCGGCACGCCCTGCTCGCGCTGCTGAGTGAGGGCCCGAAGTACGGCCTCCAGCTCCGCCAGGAGTTCGAGGCGCGAACCGGCGAGGTATGGCCGCTGAACGTGGGGCAGGTCTACACCACCCTGCAGCGTCTTGAGCGCGACGGGCTCGTCGAATCCGATGACGGAGCGGAGGAGGGACCGCAGAAGGGGTTCCGGATCACCGCCGACGGCGAGGACGAGCTGGCCGTCTGGCTGCGTACTCCGCCCGACCTGAGCTTGCCGCCCCGCGACGAGCTGGTTATCAAGGTCCTGGTGGCCTGGCGGTTGCCGGGCGTAGACGTGCACGAGGTGATCCAGACGCACCGGCGCTATCTGGTTGAGCTGATGCAGCAGTGGACCCGCCTCAAGGAGGACGACGCCCAGTTCGATCTCGGCTTCGCGCTGGCCGTCGACGCCGAGCTGTACCGGCTGGACTCCGTCGTGCGGTGGCTGGATACCGCCGACGGCCGGTTCCGGCGGGCGGCGGCGGAACCGCCGGGACCGGCTCCTCAGGCCATGCCACGCATGCGACGCAGGGTTGGAGTACACCACCGATGAGCTTCCTAGAGCTGCGCCACATCTCCAAGATCTACGGCGAAGGCCCGGCCGAGGTACAGGCCATCCAGGACGTGGACATGTCGGTGGACGCCGGCGAGCTGGTGGCGGTGATGGGTCCGAGCGGGTCCGGCAAGAGCACGCTGCTCACGATCGCCGGCAGCCTGGAGGAGCCGAGCAGTGGCCAGGTCCTGATCGGCGGCGCTCCGCTGTCGAAGATGTCGCGCGCCGACAAGGCCCGATTGCGGCGCCGCTCGATCGGCTACGTGTTCCAGGACTTCAACCTGCTGGCCGGGCTGACGGCGGCCGAGAACGTGTCGCTCCCCCTCGAGCTCGACGGAATCAGCGCGAGGAAGGCCCGGTCGATCGGCCTCAAGGCACTTGACGATCTCGGCCTCGCCGAGGCGTCAGCGCGGTTCCCCGACCAGCTTTCCGGCGGCGAGCGTCAGCGCGTCGCGATCGCCCGAGCGGTGGTGGGGAACCGCCAGCTGCTGCTGGCCGACGAGCCGTCCGGCGCACTCGACTCGGTCAACGGCGAGGCGGTCATGCGCCTCCTGCTGACCGTGTGCCGCCGCGGCGTGGCCACGGTGGTGGTCACGCACGACGCGCAGCTGGCCTCGTGGGCCGACCGGGTGGTGTTCATCAGGGACGGGCGCCTTGTGGACCAGACCATGCCGCCATCGGGTCCGGAGTCGCTGCTCCCGTCCGGCCTGCCGCAGACTGGTCCGGGTCAGTGACCGCGCCACTTCCCGGGCCAGCGACCGCCGTCCTGGAGCGGCCGGCCACCAGAGGCGGCGGCGGCGCGCCGGCCCGGCGAGCGGTGATGCGCTGGGCGTGGCGCCTGTTCCGGCGCGAATGGCGCCAGCAGCTCCTGGTGCTGGTGCTGATCACGGTGGCCGTCGCGGCGACGATCCTCGGCGCGGCGATCGGCACCAACACCCCGCTGCCGGCCAACGGCGGTTTCGGCTCGGCGAACACGCTGCTCAACCTGCCCGGCAACGACCCGCACCTGGCGGCGGAGATCGCGGCGGTACGGGCGCACTTCGGCCGCGTGGACGTGATCGAGAACCAGACCTTCGCCACCGGCCTGGTGCAAGGAGCCCAGCTCAGGGCGCAGAACCCCGACGGTGCCTTCGGCCAGCCAATGCTCGCCCTGGTCTCCGGCCATTACCCGCACGGCGCCGGCCAGGTTGCGCTGTCCCGCCCGCTCGCGGCCACGTACCGGGTCGGGATCGGGGGGACCTGGCGCTCCGGCGGGCGCGCCTGGCGCGTCGTCGGCCTGGTCGAGAACCCGCAGAACCTGCTGGACAACTTCGCGCTGGTCGCGCCCGGTTACCTGGCCGCGCCCGGCGAGGTGACCGTCCTGTTCGACTCCACCGCGCTGAGCCTGGCTACGTTCAACTTCCCGCCGGGCGCGACGCCGCTGACCCCGCAGCCGCCGGGCGGACTCTCCCCCGCGCTCATCGCGCTCGCGTTCGCGGTCGTCGGGCTGTTCTTCATCGGCCTGGTGGCGGTGGCCGGCTTCACCGTGCTCGCCCAGCGCCGTCTGCGCTCGCTCGGCATGTTGTCCTCGCTGGGCGCGACCGACAGGAACATCCGGCTGGTCCTGGTGGCCAACGGGGCCGTCGTCGGCGTGGCCGGGGCGCTGGCCGGAGGGGTGATCGGCCTGGCCGCCTGGATCGCCTACGCGCCGATTTTCGGCGCCAGCGCCGACCACCGGGTGGTGTGGACCAACCTGCCGTGGTGGCTGGTCGTAGCCTCGATGATCCTGGCCGTCCTGACGGCCACGCTGGCCTCCCGCCGCCCCGCCCGCGCCGTGGCCGAGGTCCCGGTCGTGGCGGCGCTGTCCGGACGACCGGCCGAACCCAAGGAAGGACACCGAACGCCCCGGCTCGGCCTGGCCCTACTCGGGCTCGGGATCCTGCTGCTGGCGTTTTCCGGCGGCTTCGGCGGCAGCGGCAACTCCTCCAACCTGGACTCGATCGCAGGCCTGCTGGCGACCATCGCCGGGCTCGTCCTCCTGGCCCCGGTTGTCATCGGGTCACTGGAGCCAGTCGCGCGCCGTGCCCCGGTGTCGGCCCGGATCGCCCTGCGCGACCTGGCCCGCTACCGGGCCCGGTCCGGCGCGGCGCTCGCCGCGACCAGCCTGGCCGTCCTGATCGCGATGTTCATCGCGCTGCTGACCACCAACCGCTTCACCGACGGGCTCGACTATGTCGGCCCGAACCTGCCGCCGGACCAGCTCATCGTGTACACCCCGGGCAATAACGCAGGAACGAGCAGCGCCCGCGTCCTGCCCACCGCCAAGCAGGACGCCGCCGGGCGGGCCACCACGGCGTCGATCGCCGCGGCGCTCGGCACCCGCAACGTCCTCGCCCTGCAGACGCCGGTCGCGCCGACCGATGTCGGCCTGAACCGGGTCGACGCCGCCGGGCAGAGCACGATCGACCTCTACGTGGCGACGCCGGCCGTGCTGCGCCACTACGGGATCAACCCCGGCGCGATCGGTCCTTCGACCGCCGTCATCACGTCGCGGCCGGGCCTGGTGGGCACCGCCGACCTGCTGCTGCAGTCCGCCAACTACGTCTCAGCGAACCCCACCAACGCCCGGAACATCCCCAATCCGCAGATCCAGACCTTCGCCAGCCTGCCCCCCGATGTCTCCGACCCCAACCTGCTGGTGACGGACTATGCCGTGCGCGTGCTCCGGATGCGGGTGGCAACGGTGGCCTGGCTGGTCCAGGCTCCGAAAGCGCTGACGCCGCTTCAGGTCAACAGCGCCCGGCGGGTGGCCGAGGCGGCCGGCCTGACCATCGAGACCAAGGGCAGCGAGCCGTCTCTGGACCAGACGCGCAACGACGCGGCCGCGGCAGGCATCCTGGTCGCCCTGGGCGTGCTCGCGATGACGATCGGCCTGATCCGCAGCGAGACCGCGGGCGACATGCGCATGCTGAGCGCGGCCGGGGCCAGCGGCCGGACTCGCCGCAACATCACCGGCGCCACGGCCGGAGCGCTCGGGCTGCTCGGGGCCGTGCTCGGCACGGTCGTGGCCTACCTGGCCGTCTTCGCCTACAGCTGGCAGGCGGTGCTCACCGGAGAGGCCAACCTGTTCCCCGGGCTCGACCTGCTGCTCCTGGTACTCATCGGCCTGCCGATCCTGGCAGCGGCCGGCGGCTGGCTGTTCGCGGGACGTCAGCCGTCGGTCATCGCCCACCAGCCGATCGAATAAGGACGTCACGGAATGAAGACCGGCCGCCGCCCCTGCTGGTCGCGCGCCCAGACCGCGGCGACATCCGAAAGCGGCACCCGCTCGACGTCGACGCGGATCTTGCCCACCGCCAGCAGGTCCAGGAGCTCGCTCAGCGTCCCCGTGATCACGTCGGTCGGCGGCATGGTGCCCGTTCCGGAGCCGAGGATTTCCAGGCCGACGCTGCGCAGCACGGACGCGGGCAGCGAGATCACCGGCCCGGCCATCTCGCCGGCCTGGAGCAGGCGGACCCGCGAGGAACGCGGCACGATGTCGTGGTGCTCGATCGAGCAGAGGAACACCTCGGTCGGGTGGCCCCACAGGTAGTCGAGTACTACGTCGTAGCCGTGCTCCCCGCGCTGCGCCGCGAACGCGGCGGCGAGCGCGTCGTCGGGCTGGCGGAGCTGGATCGTGGCGTCGGCGCCCAGGCCGGCCAGCGTGTCCAGCACCTGCTGGTTGCGCCCGGCCGCGACGACCCGGCCCGCACCGAAGTGGCGCGCGGCCTGCACCGCCAGCTTCCCCGTCACGCCCGTGGCACCGAGGATCAGCACTGTCTGCCCTGGTTCGATCGGGCACCGCCAGCCCAGGGCCAGCCATGCGGACAGCCCGGGATTCCATGCGGCCGCGGCCACCGCGTCATCGAGGCCGTCCGGGATGGGGAACGTCGCCTGGCTGCTGGCCACCGAGTACTGCGCCATCGTGCCGAGCCGGGAGCCGAACAGGACCCGCTGGCCGCCGGCCCGCCGGCCCGACCCGATCACGCCGGGCACCGTTGCGGGCTCGTCGCCCGGCCCCTCGCCCGGCCCGCCTTCGCCGGCGCCCCCGGACCGCACCGAATAGTGGGAGCCGTCCGCGCGGACCTTGTCGATGTTGTTCAGCGGGGCCGCCGTCACCTCGATCAGCTCCTCGCCCTCTTGCGGTACCGGTCGCGGGATCTCCTCGAAGCGCGGGGTCCCGAACCCGTGCAGCACGGCCGCCTTCATGACCCGTCCCGGCTCGCCGCGCCAACCTGCCCGATCCTGGCCTGCCAGGACTTCAGCACGCGCGGCTCGCGCTGCTCGCGCGGGTGGTGCAACCGGTCGGGCAGGTTCCGGGCCCGCGCCCGCGCCCGGTCGTGACGGGCCTGCGCGGAGCTGGCGTGCGCGTGCGCCCGGTCGCGGGCCCGGTCGTGGCGGACCCGCGCCGAGCCCTGGCCGCGCAGGCCGAAAGTGTCGGCCGCCCAGTCCACGGCGACGCGGTGGTACAGGCGGATGGTCTTCAGCATCCGATCTCCTCAGGCACCTTGAGTACGTCGTACTCTTTACGAGTACACTGTACTCACAACGTAACGCTAGGCTTGGTCGCGTGTCAACGCAGCCCGCCAGCCAGCCCATCTGGACGCGGCCCGAACCCGGCACGCGCCGGCCGCGATTCAGCCGCGAGCAGATCGCCGCGGCGGCGCTGGCGCTCGCGGACGCCGAGGGCTTCGAAGCGGTCTCCATCCGCCGCATCGCGACGGCGCTCGGCGCCGGGACCATGAGCCTGTACCGGTACATCAGCGCCAAGAGTGACCTGGTCGCGCTCATGGACGACGCGATCATGGGCGAGTCGCTGATACCCGACGGCGAGCTCCCGGCCGACTGGCGCGAGGCGCTGGCCATGATCGCCCGCTATACCCGGGCGGCGCTGCTACGGCATCCGTGGGCCGTCCAGGCACTGCAGGGCGGCAGCGCCGCCAGCCAGGACGGCGCGTTCGGCCCGAACGGCATCCGGCACTTCGAGCAGTCCCTCGCGGCCGTAGCCACCGCGCCGCTGGACACGGCATCGAAGCTGGACCTGATCACGCTGGTCGACGACTACGTCTTCGGGCACGTCCTGCGCGCTGGCGAGCAGCTGGCCAGGTCCGCCGGGGCCGGGGACGACGAGCAGGGCCACGCGGCGCAGATCGCCGAGTACATCCAGAGTCAGATCGCCACGGGCCGGTTCCCGCACCTGGAGAAGCTGACCCGCGACCCGGCCGCGCAGACGCTGGCCGATCCCGGCCGGCTCGACGAGCGGTTCGAGCGCGGCCTGCGCGCGCTGCTCGACGGCGCCGCGGCCGAGCAGCCGGCCGCCGCCCGCACCCGCGATCAGTAGGGCTGGACCGACTCTTCCTGCTGCAGCGCGGTGATGTACTGCATCCCCCGTGTCCTGATCAGCTCGCTGCCGACCACGGTGGACAGCTCGCCGAGGAAGTCCTCCCGGTCCTCGTTCACCAGGATGTAGTCGTACACCCAGGCCCAGGTCTGCTGCAGGCTGCGCACCCGCAGCCGGTTGTCGGTCTCCCGCGCCTGGCCCCGCTCGGCCAGCCGGTCCCTGAGCTCCTTCTCGGTCCGCGTGGTCACGAAGATCCCGATGACCCGCCGCGACGACATGGCCCGGACCTTGACGTACCCGGTGGGCTCGAGTTCGGCCGCCAGCGGCATCGGGTCCTGGCTGTCCAGCAGCTCGCGCGGCGAGCCGTAGTAGTAGTCGTAGTAGGTGCGGGTGTACTCGATCAGCTGCCCCTCTTCGCGCAGCTTCGCGAACGCCTCGTCGGAGAGGAAGTTGTACTCGATCCCGTCTCGCTCGGTGGGGCGGGGCTGCCGCGTGGTGTAGGTGGGCACCCGCCGCACCAGCCCGGACAGCACCATCCAGTCCAGCGCCGTGCCCTTGCCGGCGCCGCTCGGGCCGGAAACTACAAAAAGAGGTGGCCTCGCATCCAATTTCCTGGTGCTCCTACCGGTACCCAGACAAGCCGCCGCGTGGTATACGAACTTACCCCGTCCCGTTCCAGCTCAGACGGCCCCCCGGCGGCACACACCCGCCGTCCTCCGCGGTCAGTATGTCGCGTCCGAGGTCGTCGGCGCCGGCCTTCACCGTAGCGCCCTTCCCCCGAGCCTGATTCGGTTGGCCTCCGGCCGGCCTTACGGCAGGCACCCGCCGAGAACGGAAGCTGGCGCCACTGACTCCGGCCGCTCGAAACGGCAGGTTGTCACGTGTGCCAGACACCCCTTCCCCCCTCGGCTGTGAGCACGCCCCGCGATCGCTGCGCTGGCTCGCGCGCGGGCTGGTAGCCGCCGGCCTCGGCATGTTGCCCTGGCTCGCCGTCCTGGCCCTGACCCTCCCGTCCACGGCCCGTGCCGCGCACTGGCCCGTGGCCTGGATCGGCCTGGACGGCATGGAGGGCGCCGGACTGCTGGCCACCGGCGTGCTGCTACGCCGCCGCGACCAGCGCTGCTCGCTGACCGCCGCCGTCACCGCGACCCTGGTGCTCGTCGACGCCTGGTTCGACGTGACCACGAGTGCGCCCGGCCCAGCCGAGTTCACGGCGGTGGCCATGGCCGCCTGCATCGAGGTGCCGGTATCGGCGCTCTGCGTGACCCTGGCCGTCCGCTGGTTCCCGCGGCCGTGCCTCAACCCAGAAAGGAGCCCTCAGCATGACCGTGTCCGAGCAGTCGAGCCGGGTGATGCCCGACCATGAGCCGGGCGGGCACCGCCCGCGGTTCAGCGTGGTGATACCCGCCTACAACGAAGCCGAGGTCCTCGGCGATTGCCTGGCCTCGCTCCAGGAACAAGACTTTCCTGGGCCATACGAGATCGTCGTGGTCGACAACAACAGCACCGACGACACGGCCGCAGTGGCCAGGTCCCGGGGTGTGGTCGTGGTGCGCGAGGCCCGCCCGGGCGTCTGCCGGGCCAGGCAGAGCGGCACGCAGCGGGCCACCGGTGAGATCGTCGTTTCCACCGATGCCGACACCGTGTTCAGCAGCGACTGGCTCTCGCGGATCGATCGGGCGTTCCGCGACGACCCCGAGCGGGTCGCCGTGGCCGGCCCGTGCCGCTTCGTGGACGCGCCCTGGTGGGGGCGGATATACGCCTGGGCCCTGTTCCGGCTCGTAGACCTGGCCGCCCGGCTGACCGGCCGGATCCCCTACGCCACCGCGACGAACATCGCGTTCCGCAAGAGCGCCTGGCCGGGTTATGACACTCGGGCCACGCAGGGCGGCGACGAACTCGGCCTGCTGCGCCGGATGCGCTCCCGGGGAGCGATGGCGTTCGATGTCGGCAACCCGGTCTTCACCTCGTCCCGGCGGCTGTATCGAGGGCTCGCCTACAACATCGTGGTCACCTTCGGCTTCTACTACGTTCTCGGCTATGCGCTGAACCGGCTGGCCGGCCGGGCGCTTATCGGGATGGCGCCCGCGTTCCGGGAACCCGGACGTCCCCGGCGATCCCGGCGCACGCTGCCCGGCCTGCTCGCCTTCAGCGCCCGGCTGGCGGTCGTCGTAATCGGCGGCGCCCTGGCCGTTCACCTCGCGGGCCGGTGGTGGCGATGAACCGGCTCGGCGCGACCGGAGGGCTGGCCGCCGCCGCGGCGGCGGGCGCCGGGTACTGGCGGTTTATGTCGCCGTACTCCCAGTCGCTCGGTCCGTTCCCGTACCGGGGGCGGACCGACAGCAAGGTCGTGGCGCTCACCTTTGATGACGGCCCCAACGACCCGTTCACCTCACAGATCGCTGACTTCCTCGGGGAGCACGAGATCAGGGCGACGTTCTTCCAAGTCGGCCGGGCGATACTGAGCCAGCCCCTGGTCACCCGGCGGCTCGCGGCCGACGGGCACGTGATCGGCAACCACGGCTTCACCCACGAGTTCAGCAACTACCTGACCCGGCGGACGCTGGCCGAGGATGTGCGCAAGGCCCAGGCGGCACTGGCCACGGTCGGCCTGCGGCCAGCGCTTTACCGGCCGCCATGGCTGCTGCGGGTTCCGGCCCTGGGCCCGGTGCTGCGCGAGCACCGGCTGCGCGCGGTGTCGGGCGAGTTCTGCCACCCGCTGGAGGTGTTCCAGCCCAGGCCCGCACTGATCGCCGGGCGGGTGCTGGCGAAGGTCAGGCCCGGCTCGATCGTGATCTTCCACGACGGTTACGACGGTCGCCCCGGTGACCGCTCGAGCACGGTCGCGGCCGTCAAGATCGTCGTCCGCCAGCTCGTCCGCGACGGCTACCGCTTCGCCACCGTCAGCGAGTTGCTTGGGCGGCCGGCTTACCTCTGAGCGCCGCGGCACCTGTGAGCGCCCTGGGTTCGCGGGCGAGCCCGGCATCTGGTTCGCTTCTGGGCATGGTCAGTGCTGAATCCCTCGACCCGGCCGCGCCGCCGTGGTTCACCAGCGCTCTCGTCGCGCCCGTCAAGCAGGCCGCGGTCGAGGTGGACGGGACCACCGTCGCCTACCGCTGCTACGGCGATCGCGGCGAGGACGGCGTCATCCTCCTCGTGCACGGCGGGGCGGCGCACGCCCGCTGGTGGGACCACATCGCACCGCTGCTGGCCGACGGCCACCGCGTGATCGCGATCGACCTGTCCGGACACGGCGACAGCGGCCGCCGCGACGCCTACACCCTCGACCAGTGGGCGCACGAGGTGCTCGCGGTCGCCGCCGACGCCGGTTTCGACGACCCGCCGATCGTCATCGGGCACAGCATGGGCGGCTTCGTCGCGCTGCGAGCGGCCAGCATCTACGGGGCCAGGATCGCCGGCTCCGTGGCCATCGACTCGCCGGTCCGGGACATCACTCCCGAGCAGCGCGCTGCCCGCGACCGCCGCGCGTTCGGGCCGCTCAAGGTGTATCCGTCGGCCGAGGCGGCCATGGCCAGGTTCCACCCGATCCCGGACCAGCCCGCGCTGCCGTACGTCGCCGCGCACGTGGCCCGCACCTCGATCCGCGAGGTCGGCGGCGGATGGAGCTGGAAGTTCGACCCGCGCATCTTCGCCAGGCACCAGCTCACGCCGGCGCTGCTGACCCGTCTCGACTGCCGGGTCGCGTTGTTCCGCGCCGAGCACGGCATCGTGTCGCCGCAGGTAAGCGACGTCATGTACGACCGGCTCGGCCGGCTGGCCCCGGTCATCGAGATCCCGGCGGCCGGGCATCACGTCATGCTCGACCAGCCGCTCGCGCTGGTGACCGGGCTGCGCACCCTGCTATCGGACTGGGACCACTCAACGCCCGCCACCCCGCGCTGAGCCAGCGCGGGCTGCCGTTCGGGCTACAGGCCGCTGGGCCACGCGATCGAGACCGGCGCGACGAGCGGCTTGCCGACCTCGAGCTGGATCTGGGCGTGCGCGGTGAGCGGGATGTTGCGCGGGTTGCCCTGGAAGACCTGGCCGTTGTACAGCGCGGTGACGTGACCGCGGGCCGGCCCGACCTGCCCCGGCCCGAGCGGCAGGCCCCACTCGTCGAAGAACTGGCCCAGCGTGTAGGTGCGCTGGACCGGCGACTCGATGTGGATCACGCCGTCCGCCGCGTGGGTGTGCAGCCAGTAGAAACACGTCCCGGAGTCGATGAACGGGCCGTTCGGGGTGGTCTGCGCCCGGGCCCCCGGTATGCCAACCGCCGCTGGCACCTGACGGGGCGTTCCGTTAATAAAGATCGTCAGATGCGCGTGGATGTGAAACAACGTCTGCTCGTTGGTCTGGCAGCCGATGCCATCGACGGTGCCGCCGGTCGCGGCGGGCGCGGTGCTGGCCAGCGGGGCAGCCGGGGGGATCGGGACGGCCTCGGGTCCCTGCGATCCGGGCGCGGGCGCGGGCCGCAGCGCGCCCAGCGTGTGCAGCGGGGCGAGCCGCACGCCGGGCGGGTTGCTCGCGTCCCCGCCGCCGGACACCGCCACGGTGATGCCCGCAACCGCCGCGACGACGGCGACCACCCCCGCCACGCCCAGCCAGAGCCGGCGCCTGCGCCGCCGCGCTTCCGCCGCCCGCGCCTGCGCGATCTTCTCCCGGGCCTGCTGCCGGTTCCTGTCGCCCTTGGCCACCGAACCCCATCCCCTCAGCAGTAATTACGCCCCGGCTCCCCCCGATCCGGGCGGCCGGCTAACTTACTATCTACGTACGTAGATAGTAGCAGGTGCACCCGGCCTGGTCGGAAGGGTGGCCCCTCGGCCGCGATCGCCTGGCGGTACAGGCGCTGGACGGCCTGGCCCAGGTACGCGCTATACGAGATCGAGTCGGTGTCGCCGCCCTGCTGGAAGCCGCCGATCACCCCGACGATCGTGCCGGTCCTGGTGATCCGGTCGAACCGCATTACCCAGGGGCTGCCGCTGGTTCCGCCGGTGAACCCGCCGCACACGAACCGCAGCTGAGTGGCGCTCAGCCGTGAGGTGTAGTTCAGGCAGGTGATCGGGGCGTCATCGCTATCCGGGTACCCGGTGACCCGTACCAGCTGCTGGTATGGCGGGTCGATCGCAAGCCGGTTCGCGCCCAGGATGTCCTCGATGTTCTTCCCGTCGTGCGGCTCGAGCACGACGAAGCCGACGTCAAGGTCCGGGTCGGCGTGGCTGGCCCACCCGGGCGCGACCAGCATCCGCCGTACCGTCCAGACGCCGAACGGCGCCTCGCCGTCGCGGTAGTCCGGTATGAAGACGACGTCCTGCCGGTAGCCGCTGCCGTTGCCGCCGTTGATGCAGTGTGCGGCGGTGATCAGCAGGTCCCGCCCCGGGCTGGTCACCACGCTCGCCGTGCAGAAGTGGTCGGCGCCGCCCTCGCGCACGAACAAGGCGCCGACACGCGGCGCGATCAGGGCCGTATGGGCGTTGTACGACTGCCCGGGCGTGGGCAAGGCACGGTACCGGGACCGCAACGGGCGGGCGCCGAGCATCTGGGACTTGTTCCAGTACCCGATCGCCCCCCGGCCCGTCGGCGGACTCAGGGCCGTAGCCGAGCACCCGCTGGCCACGGCCACCGCGGCCACGGCCGCCACGGCGATGACCGCGCGGAGCCGTGCGCCCGCCCTCATGCGATCCCCCCGGTCGCCTTCGCCGCGGGCTCGCCGTCCGCGGCGCCGTCAAACCACAAGCATCGCAGCCGGCCCGGACACCGCTAGCGCCCGGCCAGGTTCACCCGGCAGATGCCCAGGCCGTGCCGCAGTTCGGCCGCCTGCTCGGGACTCAGGCCACGGAGCATCCGTTCCTCGAGCGCGGCCACCCGACTCCGGTAGCGGCCGAGCAGCCGCCGGCCGTCCCCCGTCAGAGCCAGCACAAGCCGGCGTCGGTCCGCCGCGTCCCGGTGTCGCTCGACTAGGCGGCGTTCCTCCAGCGCCCGCACCATGTCCGCCATCGTCTGCGCGGTCACAAACGAGTTCCTCGCCAGTTGGGCCGACGAGAGATCGGGATGACGCTCAAGCACGGTCAGCGCCGTGTACTGCAGGGCGGTCATGCCGATCGGCCGGAAGATCTCGTCGAGCTGGGCGCGGGCCGCGA
>Ga0335072_10004518_pt1 | contig 20637 bp, 11 predicted proteins | sample Lox_Sample_21_FD_206725 | JGI IMG/M metagenome (GOLD analysis project Ga0335072, IMG submission 206725) | Soil microbial communities from Loxahatchee National Wildlife Refuge, Florida, United States - Lox_Sample_2.1 | ecosystem: Environmental > Terrestrial > Soil > Wetlands | place: USA...
ACGCAACCGCAAGTATCGTCACCACCCCGGTCAATTTCGGCATCGTGCATGTCGGCGCGGTTGCCACAGAGACCATCAGCGTCAGCAACCTCGCCTTGTCGGATGGCTTTTCCGAGAACCTCGACGCACTGCTGTCCGGCGCGACGGCCGGCATCACCGCGGGCGGCGCCGTCGCCGGCCTGGCACCCGGCGCGACCGCTGCCGGCGCCCTCATTGTCGGGCTGAACACTGGAGCATCGGCCGTTGAGTCCGGCATGGCGACGCTGGCGGTGGCCAGCGACGGCAATGGCGTCGATGGCCTCGGCATCACCACGCTCACCGGCCAGACCATCACCGTGACCGGCACGGTGAACAACTACGCCACCGCTGCCTTCCAGGAAATTTCCGGCGGCGGCACGTTCACCCAGGCCGGCACGCAGTACACGCTGAACCTCGGCACGCTGCTGGTGGGCGGCACCGCCGCCGTCATCGACCTCGGCGTCGCCAACACCGCGATCGGCCCGGCCGATGTGCTTTCGGGCAGCTTCGCGGTCGTGGGCAGCAGCGCCTTCATCAACAGCGGCTTCACCGCGTTCAGCAACGTCGGCGCGGGCCAGGCCGATGTCGCGCCGGCGGTGACCCTGGCCGGCTCGCAGATCGGCGTCTTTACCGAGACGGTGACGCTGACGCCGACCGGCAGCAACGGCAGCGGCTACAGCGGCACTCTGGCGCCGGAAATTCTGACGATCACCGGCACCGTCCTGTCGACCTCGCAGTGGAAGCAGGACGAAGCCGGCACCTGGGGCGTCGCCGGGAACTGGACCGGCGGCATGGTGCCCGGGCCATCGACCGATGCGGTGATCAACTTCGCCGACGATCCGCTGGTGCTGCACCAGAGCGGCAACGATACGGTGAAGAGCCTCACCAACCAGGCCGGCGATTTTGTCATGGCCGGCGGATCGCTCACCACGTCGGCGCTGACCAACGAGGCGGCGATGTCCTGGACCGGGGGGTCGCTGATCCTCAATCCCGGCACCGCCGCCGCGGCCACCCTGGCCAACGCGGCCGGGGCCACGCTGACCATCGCCGCCGATGGCCAGACCCTGGCCGCCGCCGGCGCCGCGACCTTCAGCAACGCGGGCACCCTCGCCGTCGCCGGCGGGGCCGGTACCGCCACGCTCGCCGTCCCGCTGTCCAACAGTGGCCTGATTTCCGTCACCCAGGGCACGCTGGCGATCGACGGCGGCGGCAGTTCCGCCGGCGCGGGTCTCTCGACCGGCATTGCCGGCATGCTGTCGTTCCAGGGCGGCGACTTCGCCGTCACGTCAGGCCAGTACGCGGTCGACAACACCACCATTGCCGGCGGCACGCTCGACGCCTCCGCCGCATCCTCCGTCTTCTTCGTCGACTCGCTCCGCCTCGCCGGCGCCGGCACCCTGCTGCTCGGCGCGCAGAACGCCACCGCGCAGAGCGGCTTCGTCCAGGGCCCCGGCACCTGGGCCGGCAGCACCGGCACACCGTTCCTCAGCGGCAGCGGCACGCTGACCGTGTTCGGCGGCGGCACGCTGATCGACGGCGTGGAATCCGGCTCCGGCCTCACCCGCCTGGTCGGCACCAACCTGCTGGGCGGCGGCATCGCGATCGACGGCGGCCGCACCGTGGAGAATGACGGCTGGATGAACTGGTCCTCCGGCGCCATCGCGCTGGGCACCGGCGACGCCACCGCCGCGACGCAGACCGGCACCCTGGCCAACGCCGCCGGCGCCACCTTCTACGTCACCGCCGACGCCCGCATCGGCAACGCCGCCGGCGGCAGCATGCTCGACAATGCCGGCGTCATCGCGGTGTTCGCCGGCGCGGGCGAGACCGACATCGACGCTGCCCTGGCCAATCCGGGGTATATCCAGGCGCAGACCGGCACCCTCAGCCTGAACGGCGGCGGCTCCTCCGACGGCGCCCATCTGTTCATCGGCAGCAACGCGGTGATGCAGTTCGGCACCCTGGGCAGCGGCGCGCCCGGCGGCACGTTCAGCATCACCAGCGGACAGTACACCGCCGGCCTGACCGCGATCACCGGCGGCACGCTGGATGTGTCCGCGGCGAGCGCGGCCGTGTTCGTCACCGAACTCGATCTCACCGCCGGCACCGCGCAATTCGGCGCCCAGGGCAATGCCGCGGTGCAAGGCGTGCTGGCGCAGACCGGCGGGGTGCTGAACGGCTCGCAACCGCTGCCGGTGTACGGCGGCGCGGCGCTGACCGGCGGGGTGCAGACCGGGGCGGCGATTACCCGGCTGTTTGGCGTCAGCGTCGTGGGCGGATCGTTCGCGCTGGATGGCGGCCGCACGCTGGAGAATCACGGCTGGCTGAACTGGTCGTCGGGCAACATCCTGCTGGGCGGCGGCGCGGCTTCGGTGACGCAGAGCGGCACGCTGAGCAATGCCGCGGGCGCGACGTTCTACGTCACGGCCGACGGCCGCATCGCGACCGGCGGGTCCGCCAGCAGCGGCCTGGTGAGCAATGCCGGCGTCATCGCGGTGTTCGCCGGCGCGGGCGAGACCGACATCGACGCGGCCCTGGACAGCACGGGCGGCCTGCAGGTGCAGAGCGGCACGCTGGGCCTGAACGGCGGCGGCACCATCGCGGCGGGCAATGTCTATGTGGCTCCGGGTGCGGTGCTGCAATTCGGCACCGCGGCCTCGACCGGGCTGGGGGGATCGTTCAGCTTCACCGGCGGGGCGTATGTCGCCGCGGACACCGTGGTGCAGGCGGGCACGGTGGATCTGTCGGCCGTATCGGGCATTTCCTTCGGCACGTCGCTGGCGCTGAACGGCGGGGTGTTGCTGCTTGGCGGCAATTTCCCGGCGGCGGCGAATTTCAGCCAGGCCGGCGGCACAGTGTCGGGCAGCGCGTATTTCTACGTCAGCGGGCCGGCAACGCTGGGCAACGGCCTGGAGACCGGCGGCGGGCGGACGGTGTTGCAGGGCGGCGGCACGCTGGGCGGCACGATGGCGTTCGATGGCGGTCGGTCGGTGGAGAACCAGGGCGCGCTCCTCTGGACCGGCGGCACGCTGACGCTGGGCGGCGGCGACGTGGGCACATCGACGCATGCGGCCACGGTGTTCAACGATGCCGGGGCGGTGCTGACGATCGAGGGCTCCGGCACGATCGCCGCGCCCGGGGCGGGGGCGGTCTACAATTCGGGAACGGTGGTCGGGCTGGGGCAAACGTCGGTTGGCGCGGCGTTCGGCAATTCGGGCACGGTGGTCGCTTCCGTCGGGACGCTCGCCTTTGCCGGGCCGGTCAGCGGCGGCGGCACGTTCGAAATCGGCGGCACCGCGAGGATCGATTTCGCCACCGCGGTCACCGGCGGCGGGACCATGAGCTTCCTGTATCCCGGCGGCACGCTGGAGGACGACGTGGCGGGCACGTTCGGCGCGGCGATCGTGGGATTTGCCGCGGGCGATACGATCGACGCGGCGGCGGTCGGGTTCACCACCGGCACGACGACGGTCGGGTTCAGCAACGGCACGCTGACGGTCGCCAGCGCAAGCCAGAGCGCCATGTTCAGCCTGACCGGAAGCTATGCCGCCAACGGGTTCCAGATTGCCGCGGACGGGCATGGAGGAACGGCGGTGACCTTGACGTAGGCCGGATGAGGCGGATCACGATGCGGCGGATGTTGCTCTCGCTGGTGGTGATCGACTGGCTCGGCGAGAACGATGCCGGCGACAGACATCCACCAGGTGCGGAATTCGCAGCCGCCTCGGACCCTCGCTTTGCAGACTCCGACGCCGGCTTGGGCGGATGCCCGGGTCGCCCCGGGCCTACCAGACCACCGCTGCCACGCCGAACAATACCGGGTGCAGCCGGAGCAATGCGGCCCAGGCGGCGACGGCGATCAGCGGCACGCGCCAGCCGATCTCGCGCGGCACGAACCGGTTGCGCCCGGCCAGGATCGCTGCGAACGGGAGAACTGACGTGGCGGCCGACAGCGCCGCCCAGGTCGCGGGATCGCGCCGCGCCAGCTTGGCGTCGATCGACGGCATGCCTGCAAGCGCCGTGACCAGGAATGCGCCGAAGAAGACGACCGAGGCGCTGTCGCCGTTGCCGGCGACATGCACCGCCGCCCAGATCGCGAAGGACCACAGCATCGGGTGGCGCGTCACCCGGGTCATGCCGCGCGGCGGCTGCGCGGTGACGCCCGGCGGTCCGATCATGGTGGGGTTTGGCCGGCTCACCGAGGCGACGAACAACACCAGCGCCACCAGCATCGCCAGGACCAGAATCCAGCGCAGCCAGTCGGGCGCGAACCACAGCAACGTCGTCGGCGAAAGGCTCCATGCGCGGACCAGCAGCGTGATCGACGCGATGGACAGCAACGAGAACAATCCGCTGAAGGCGGTGTCGCCGATACGTGCGACGACCGCGTCGCGCAGGCGCGTGCCGGACAGGCCGAGATGGATGCCGATCCAGAGCAGGGCGGCGGCGATCAGGAGTGTCATGGCGCGTGGGCGGCCGCGGCAGCGTCATGCACGGCTGTCCGCGGCCCGGCCGGCAATTGCGGGTGACGCACGGGCTTTACTCCGCGATGGTGCCGCCCAGCATGCCACCAACGCGGCACGAAATCGAACCGCGCGTTCCAAGCTGCGTCCGGTCAGCGGAACCGTTTCACGCCGCGTCCGATCAGCGGACCCATTCCAAACTGCATCCAATCGGCCCAACCGTTCCAAGCCGCGTCCGATCAGCGGGACTATTCCAAACTGCGTCCGATCAACCGAACTGTTCCAAACCACATCCAATCGGCCGAACAGTTCCAAACTGCATCCAATCGGTCGAACCGTTCCAAGCTGCGTCCGATCAGCCGAACCGTTTCACACCGCGTCCGATCAGCCGAACCGTTCCAGGCGCCGGCGTCACTTTCGCTCCGCTGCTATCGCCTGGCACGTCGTTGCGGACGGGACAGCGCCTCGATCGCCGCGGCCGCGGTACGGGTCACCGTCGCGCCACTGACCAGCCGGCCGATCAGATCTTCGTACTTGCCGAGATATTCGTCCATCGACAGATGCTTCTCGGCATAGCTCCGCGCCTTCTCGCGCAGCGAACGGGCCAGCTTCGTCTCCTCCAGCACGCGCTGGATGGTTCGCGCCAGGGCGGGGGGATCGAAGAACGACGCGAGCAATCCGTTCTCACCGTGGGTGATGAACTCGCGCACCGGCTGGGTATCGCTGCCGATCACCGCGCAGCCCGCGGCCAGCGATTCACGCAGCGACCACGATGCGACGAACGGATAGGTCAGATACACATGCGCATCCGAGCGTTGCAGCATGGTCACATAGAGCTCGTAGTCCAGCCGCCCGGGAAACACGACGCGGTCGGGGTCGAGGCGGTCCCCGACCTCTTTCATCATCACCTCCCGCCAGGTGCCTTCGGGCGGCGGATTGCCGTAGCTGACCCCGTCGGCACCGACCATCACCACTTTCACGTCCTTCCGCGCCCGCAGCAGGTGCGGCAGCGTGCGCATCATGACGTGGAAGCCGCGATAGGGCTCGAGATCGCGCGACACATAGGTCACCAGCTTGTCGGTGGGACTGATCGTCATGTCGCCGATTTTCAGCGGCGCGCGCCGCACCTGCGGATTTGGCTTGCACACGTCGAGGTGCACGCCCTCGCGCAGCAGTGTGATCTGCGGCTGCGCCCAGGTGGGATAGGTGGAGTATTGCCACTCGGTCGGCGTCTGGCCGTGGCAGCCCAGCGTCAGCGCGATGTGGTTGATCGCGTTCTTGGCGCGGATCCGCGGAAAGTCCAATGGAGCGGCGGGGAATTCCGGATCGAAACCGACATCGATCCCTTCGTAATGATAATAGAATTCGAAATAGCCGAGCAACGGCACGCCTGGCCAGACATCGATCAGGTTCAGCAATTCGCCCCAGCCATGGTGGCCGATGATGATGTCGGGCGTGAACCCGAGCGACTTCAGGTTGGCGGCGGTGTGGGCCACCACTTCGGCGCGGCGCACCCCGCCATCCAGCTCGCGCGCGGCAAGATGCGTCTCCACCGCTGCTCCAGGCGGCTTGCGATACGGCACCGTGCGCACGCCCTGGATATGATTGGCGTTCGGCTCGGTGATGAATACCACTTCGTGCTGCTTCGTCGCGGCCAGGTGCCGCACGATGTGCAGGAACTGGCCGGGAAAGTTCTGATGGACAAACAGATATTTCACGCGTCAGCCGTCCCCGAACACTGCTGCATCCGACCGCGGAATGGTGGGCGCGCTAACGGTTGCCGCCGGTCCGCGCGGCGCGGCCGGAGCGTCCTGGCCGCGCCGGTCTGGTCCCGGCGGCCGGCTGGCGTTCGCTGGCCGGAGCCTCCTCGCGCCGGCGCAGCTCGATCCGGAACGCTTCCAGAGCGGCGAAGCTTTCCGACTCGCAGGCTTCCTCGGCACCGACCGGGCCCGCGGTGCTGCCGTCGACGAACGTGGCTTCGTAGGTGCATCGCCAGTTCTTCGCCGCGGCGCCCTTCAGCCGGATCTTGATGCCGAGCAGGGGCAGCGCCATGCCGCGGCTGCCGCAGAACTTGCCGCCTTCGACCCAGGGCGACAGCCAGCCACGGCCCAGCACCGCCTGGTATTCGATATCCTCCGGCGCCACGCCTTCGCGCGGCCTGACGGCAAAGCCTTCGATCCAGGACTTGCTGCCGCGCGCGCCGAGCCATTCGCCAAGCTGCGTCCCGACATCGCCGGTGCGCTGCACGTGCGCCACCACCTCCGGCTCCGGTTGCGGCGCGGCGGCCGGCGCGGGCTGCGGCGCGGCCCCCTGCGCCTGCGCTGCCGCCTGGGCAGCCGCGGCGGCATCGCCGCTCAGCCGCAGCACCTGCAAACGAGGCGCCATCTCCGGCCCGTGCCGCGGCGACTGATAGACCGTCACCAGCACCTGCGCCGGCCCTTCGGCAACACGCACCAGCGCGGCGGTCCCGTTCAGCCAGCCGTCCTGACGGAACGTGCTGATCGACACCGCCTCCGGTCGGCCGGCGACGCCGGGCGCCTGGGAGACACGTACGCCAGGCAGTCCGGACGTGGCATCCGGCTGCGGGCTGCCGGGGGTCTGGAAGACGCAGAACAGCCCCCTGTCCAGCGTCATCAGGTGGCCGGACACGCGCAGCTCGGCGATGCGGTTCTGGGAATCATCGGGCGGCGCGGGCGGCGGCGCCGGTGGGGCCACTGCCTGCGGTTCCGACCGAACCGCCGGCTGCGGTTCCGGCCGGGTCATCACCGCGGCGGCTGGTTCGGGCATGCGCGCGTCCTGCTGTCTTGGCGTTCTGGCCATGGTTGTTTGCTCGATAACCTGAATGAGGTCAGATGGAGGGTCGGTTACGCCCACATATCAGGCGCCTTCATGACGTGTCAGCCCGACCGCCGCAACCAGAGCGCTGTTGATTCCACGCGCCGGTATTCCCAATGGCAGTAATAGGCCGCGGCCGGAGCGGCGTATGCGTTCCGCCGGTGCCCCGATATCGAATGCCGCGACCATGAGGCCGGCAAGCCACAGTTCAGTGAGAGCAAAACTCCACGTCTCCGGCCCGACGGATGGCAGCAATGCCAGGCTCGCCTGCTGCGCGCGGATCAGCCGCACCGTTTCATCGCGCTTGAACTCGCCGGTGATGAACACGCGGCCGGTGGCAAGCAGGCGGGCATCGTCGATGGTATGGCCGACGATGATGAAGTCGAGCGGCAATTGCCGTTCCGCCGCGTCGCGCGCGCAGGCGAGCACGATGTCGTAGCCCTTGTGCACGCCGATCGCGCCGAGCAGACACACGCGGCAGGTGCCGTTGCGCGGCCGGGGCGGCGGCGGATCGGCGATCGACGCATCATCCTCGTGCGGCAGCACGACCGGGCGCAGGTTCGGAAAATGGTTGCGCATGCGCACGGCGGCATCTTCGGATGGCGCGGCAACGCGCGACGCCGCGCCGAGGAATTTGGCGGAGCGCCGGCGCAGCGCCGGGATGGCAATGTCCTCGCCGGTCACGCTGCCGGCATCGGCGACGCAGGCCACGCATCCCGCCAGGTTTGGTTCGCCACAATAACGGCGGGTCGGACCGATCAGTGCGACCTGCGGGCAGAACCAGGGATAGTCGTGGACGAACACCTGGTAGGGGACGCCAAGCCGGGCGACCAGGTCGAGAATCGCCGGGGGGTGGTGCAGCGTGTGGTGCACCTCGGCCAGCCGCGGCGACGTGGCGCGGAGCTGGCGCAGCAGGCCGGACATCTCGCCGGGAAGCGCATAGCCCAGGTTGGGGAAGCCGGCGTCCGCGCCATCGACAACCACCAGCGGGTCGGCGCCGGCACGCTGCTCCGGCCGCAGGATGATCGCGCGCAGGCCGGCGGCGCGGTGGCGGGCGGCGAAGATGCCGACCTGGCGTTCCACGCCGCCGCCGTCATTGTGGGTGATCAGGATCGCGGAACCCGCGGTGCCACGCGACGCGGCGCGCCATCGCACCAGGTCGATGCGCCGGCGCGGCTCGGCCAGCGGATCGTTGGCGGCGAATTCGGCAACCAGCCGGTCGTAGCCGGGGTGCAATCGGTTCAGCAGCGCCTCGTTGCGTACCTGCAGATGGCGGCCGGCCGGACCGAAGCTGGCGCCGGCGAGATGCGCGACGAATACGCCCGGCACCGCGACATTCCGCCAGCCGAGCGCTCGCGCGCGCAGGCAGAAATCGTTCTCCTCGCCGTAGCCCTGCGCGAACACGTCGGCCCGCAGCGGACCAACCGTGGCGATGCACTCAAGCCGCAAATAGAGGCAGAAGCCGACGCCCACCGGGATATCGACCACGGCGGGACCGTTGGCACGGCGCGCGGCGGCGTCCAGCCGCGCGGTCTCATCGCGGTCCGGCAGGGGATTGGTGCCGGCCGGGCCAGGATAGCTGAGAATGCTGGCGTGGTTGGACAGCGGCGTCGCGGTGCCGATATCGGGCGCGGCGTGGCAGGCCGCGCGCAGACGCTCCAACCAGCCTGGCGGCACCAGCGTGTCGCTGTTGAGCAGTACCACGTCGTGGCCGGTGGCGGCCGCGATGCCGTCGTTGGCGCTGGCAGGGAAACCCTGGTTCCGCGCATGCCGTAGCAGCCGCAGCCGCCCGTCCTGCGCCAGCCGGTCCAGCGCCTGCCGAAGCTCCGGCTCCGACGATGCGTCGTCGACCGCAATGACCTGGTGCGGCGGCGCGACTGTGGCCAGGACGCTGTCGAGGCACGCCAGCACGGTTGGCGGCCTGCCATAGACGGGCATCACGATGGCCACCGGCCGGCCCGGGCGTGCGGCGGCGGTGGCGGGACGCGCGGCGACGGCATCGGCCGGGATGGCGGGTATGGGAAACGGCACGATGCGCTCGGGATTTGCGGCGCCGTGGCCGGGCGTCGACGCGCCGCGGCCGGATCTCGAAACGCTGCGGCCGGACTTCGGCGCGGCGCTGCCAGGCTTTGACGGGTCACGGTCAGGCATCGGCGCGGCGCGGCCGGACTTCGGCGCGCCGGGGTCCGGGCTTGGTGGACCGCTGGCAGGCGCCGGCGCGCCGCTGGCAGGCCCAGGCGAGAGGTATAGCGCCAGGGCCGCCGCCGCCGCCGTTGCGCCCAGTTGCTCGGCAGCGGGGTCGATCGGGCTGCCCAGCAGGTCGCTGCCGTCGCGCCCGCGGACATGCAGCAGGCCGGACAATCGCGCCAGCGCCTTTGCCGGAACAATAAACCCGCGCGGGCGGGCCAGCGTGCCGGCGTCGTTGACCACAACCGTTTGGTCGGTGGCGGTGATGCGCAGACCGCGGTGGTCCGGACCGGCCTGGATCAGCAATTCGGGATCGGTATCCGGGTCCCCGGGATGCCACGCCCAGCCGCGCAGTCCGCCCTGGTGCGCCTCGACGAACCCCGAGACGCGGCGGATGGGGCCGATCTGGATGGGGCTGCCCAGGAGATGCCGCGTTCCGGCGAGAACCGAGATCTCACGCCCCGCGGACCAGTCGCGCGGCAGGCCGCCGCCCGGGATGCGCCTGCCGTCCAGCCGGATCTCGATCGTCTCGGTGGCGGCCGGGCGAACCACGAGGCGTCCGTCGCCCGTCAGCCCACACCAGCCCGGCGCGCCGGCCCGGCGCGTGATCGCCCCGGCCAGCGTGTTGTCCCCCGTGAGCAACGCCTCCTCCGGCGCATGCCGCGCCAGGGCGGCGGCGAGCGCCGCACCTGCTCCGGCCGTATTGCCGAGGCCGAGCCGGACCACCGCCAGCCCCAGCCAGGCTTCCCGCACATCCCCCGCCTCGGCAACGGCCAGGAACAAAGCTTCCGCCCGCGCCGCGGCGCTGTCGCGCAGACAGGCGCTGGCCAATGCCAGCGTGACGGTGCCGTCGTTTGGCGCCAGGCGATGGGCGCGGTCGAGCCAGCGGACGGCCTCGGCGCTGTCCCCGTTGGTCAAGGCGTGCTGGCCGCGCAGGAATGCGTGGCGAGCCAGGGCGGCAGCGTCGCTCCCCGGCGCGGGTGTGGGCGGATCGCCGCGCGCGGGCGATGGCACCGGCGCGTTGCCGCCGTTCGCGTCGCGGCTCTGTGCCACGGTGCGTCGCGGCGGGATGGGGCCGTGGGCCTTGTGCGGTCGCGCCCGCGTTGCCGATGTCCGGCCCGTTTCCCCAACCCCCTCCCGCAACGAGAGGGGGGGCTTTTGTCTTGTCACCTTGCGGCGACTTGCGGCTCGGGGATCGCAGGCGCCGGGGCCGGGAGGGCGGCGAGATCGTTCTTCGCTTCCTGCAGGCCCTGGGCGACGGCGCGCTCCAGCCAGAAGCGGGCGCGGTCGGCATTACGCTCGCCTGCCAGTCCGCGCGCCAGGTAGCGGCCATACATCATCTGGGCGTAGGCGTGCCCACGTTCGGCGGCGATGCCGAAACAGCGCTGCGCCTCGACGCGGTCGGTCGGGACCTCGTGGCCGCCGCCTTTCATCGCGCCGACGGCGAACATCGCGCCGAGATGGCCCCGCGCCGCCGCCTTCTCGAACAACACCAGCGCGCCGGCGTGATCCTTCGGACCGCCGCGTCCGTTGAGCACCATTTCCGCCAGCATCACCTCGGCCTCGGGCATGCCGACATCCGCCGCGCGCTTGATCCAGCCACGGCCGGCGGCCGGATCGGCGTCCACGCCGCGCCCTTCGACCAGCATGCGGCCGTACCAGTACTGCGCGTTCACCACGCCGTCCGCAGCCTTGCGCAGCCATTCGGCGGCCTTGCGGTCGTCGCGTTCCACGCCGACGCCTTCGGCCAGGCACACGCCGAAATTGAACGCGGCGACCAGGTCGCCGGAGGCCGCGGCGGTCTCGAACCACTCGCGGGTGCGCAGCGAGTCCTCCTCGCCGCCGACGCCCTTCAGCAGCAGGTTGGCAAAGTCGACCTGGGCGTTGCGGTCGCCCGCCATGGCGGCGACGCGGAACCATTTCGACGCCTCGTCCTGGTCGCGGCCGACGCCGGCCCCGGTGAGGTGCAGCATCCCCAGCGCCCGTGCCGCGCCCTTGTGGTTGGCTTCGGCGGCCCGGCGGAACCAGATCGCGGCCTCGGCGAAATTGGGCGGCAGCTTGCCGCCCTTGGCGTAGAGGTCGCCGACCACGGCCGCGGCCTCGGCATCGCCCGCCAGCGCGGCGCGGCGCAGCCAGGATTCGCCGTCGATGGGGTTGGCCTTGACGCCGCGGCCTTCCAGCAGCGCCACCCCCCAGCGCGCCTGGCCCCCGCGGTGGCCCCGTTCCGCGGCGCGGCGGTAGAAATCCGAGGCGGCGGCAACGTCAGCGGGCACGCCCAGGCCGCGCTCGGTGACCATGCCAAGCAGGTACAGCGCGGTGGGCAGGCTGGCCTCGGACGCCTTGCGCAATTGCTCGATGATCGCCGCCTGGGATTCGGGCGTGGTGCCGTCCCGCGCCATCGCCAGGGCGTAACCGAGATGGCCCTGCGGGCAGCCGGCCCCGGCCGACCGCTCATACCAGCCGCGGGCCTCGTCGAGGTTGCGGAGGTTCTCGGGGCCGGAGGTCAGGATAAATCCGAGCAAGGCCTGGCCGTCGGCCGAGCCACCCTCGGAGGACCGGCGGGCCCATTTCTCGGCCGCGGCATAATCCGGCGGCATCGCCGCGTTGCCCGAGAACAGACCGGAGGCGGTGCCGGCCACGCCGGCATTGTCGGTGGCAAGGCCGTGGACAAACAGCGTCGCCAGCAGCACCTGGGCTTCGACATAACCCTGGTTGGCGGCGCGCTCGAGCCAGCGGGCGCCCTGCGCACGGCTGGGCGGGACGCCGATGCCTTCCAGGTAGCAGCGGCCGACGCGGAACTCGGCCTCGGCAATGGCGGCCGTGGCCGCGCGCACCAGCAGCGGGAAGGCCCGCTTGGTCTGGCCTTGCTCGGCCAGCCGCAATCCGCGCTTCAGGGCTGCGCTCGGTGACGCCTTGCTGACCAGGGTATCGAGCAGGCTCATATGTCGTCTCAGGTCCGCGATGCGCGGGCGGCGAGCCACACGGTGTTGCCCAGGCAGGCTGGAAAGCTGGTTCGCCACGCGCCGTTCGGACGGGCGGGTGGCGCTACGCGGTCAGGATGCGCGGCGGAAAGCGGTCCGCCGTGACCCTCCGGGGTTGGGCCGGTCTCGGGCACGCGCCACCTCATGGCTCGCGCATGCCCTCCTGCGTCACCGGCAGCACGCGGCCCAGCAGATATTTCAGCACCGTCCGCTTGCCGACCTTCACGTCCGCGGTCACCGGCATGCCCGGCATCAGGCGGAAGCTCGCGGGGACATTGTGCAATGCGACGCGGTCGATCGCGACCCGCGCCCGATAGTATGGCTCGCCGCCGGCGCTGGTGGGCATCGGCACCGCGCCCGCGGTGGAGGGATTCCGCTGCTCCTCCTGCGCGTTGAAGCTGTCGGCGCTGATGATGCGCACGGTGCCGTACGCCATGCCGTATTGCGTGAACGGGAAGGTGTTGAACTTGATCGCCACCGGATCGCCGACATGCACATAGCCGTCATCATTGCCCATGATGTTGGCTTCCACTTCCAGCGGCGCATCGGACGGCACCAGCGTGATGAGCTGCTGGCCGGATTGCAGCACCGAGCCCACCGACACCTTGGCAACGGTCAGCACGGTGGCATCCCGGTCGGCACGTAGCTCGACGAGCTGGCGGCGCAGCTGCGCCTTGTTCAACGCCTCGCGCGCGTCGGACAGCTTGCTGGTCGCATCGGACAGCTTGTCGGCCACGTCGGCGTGCCATTGCTGCACGAAGCCGTTGCGCTCAGCCAGCAACGCGGCGAGGTCGCGCTGCGCCCCGGTTGCCTGCTCCTCGGCGGCGGCGAGGTTGCGCGCCATCTCGGCGCGGTTGTCCATCGCCGACAGCGTGTTCAGCCGGCTGCCGACCTGCAGCTTCTCCAGTTGCTTGCGCATCTGCTCGACGCTGGTGGCAACCGCGAGGCGGTCGCGATAGCCGGCCGCGTCGGAGTTGGCGCGGGCGATGGTCGCCACCAGGCTGTCTGCCTTCTGCTGGTAGTTTTCCATCTTGTAGTCGTATTCGGCCTTGCGCTGCGCGTAGATCGCCGCCTGCAACGACAGGTCGGGATCGAGGCCGGTGTAGTGGAACGGCTTGTCGTCCACTTCCGCCTGCATGCGCTCGACTTCGGCCTGCAGGCTGGAGACCTGGGCCGCGCTGGCGCCGAGATCGGCGGCGGCGAACGTGGGATCCAGCCGGGCGAGCACCTGGCCGGCATGCACCGCCTCGCCCTCGTGCACGTCGATCGAGCGGACGATGGAGGTTTCCAGCGGCTGCACCACGAGCGTCGCGTTCTTGGACACGACGATGCCGGGCGCCGTGACCACCTGGTCCACCCTGATCAGGCCCATGGCGATGATGCAGGCGAGGAACATGCTGGTGACGAGCCACGCGGCGTGTTGCGCCACGCGGGGGATCGGCGCGTTGACGACCGCGGTGGAGGGCGACTGGAATTCGAGTATCGCCGGCAGCGTCGGGTCACGCGCCTCGGCGACGACGAGCGCGCGGCGCTCAGTCGCCTTGGACGAGGGTCGGGGCAGGAGCTGCATGGCGGGGGCCTTCGTTATTCATGAAGCGGGTCTGCTGCGCCCAGAGCTGGCGATAGACGACGCAGCGTTCGAGCAAGGTGTGGTGCGGGGCGACGTCCATCACCTTGCCCTTCTCCAGCACGCAGATCTGGTCGCACTCGGTGAGCGAGGACAGGCGGTGGGAGACGATCACCATGGTCCGGCCGCGCGCGATGCGCAGCAGGTTGGCGTTCACCAGCGCTTCGGATTCCGGATCGAGCGCGCTGGTGGCTTCGTCCAGGATCAGGATGCGCGGGTCGGTGATCAGCGCGCGGGCGATGGCGAGGCGCTGGCGCTGGCCGCCGGACAGGTTGGGCGAGCCTTCCTCTACGTAGGTTTCGTAGCCGTTCGGCATGCGCTCGATGAATTCCTCGGCGCCGGCGAGGCGGGCGGCGCGCACCGCGTCATCCAGCGTCAGACCGGGACGGCCGGAGAGGATGTTGTCGCGGATCGAACCGCGGAACAGGAAGTTGTCCTGCAACACGACGCCGAAGCTGGAGCGGAGGTGGCGCAGGTTGATCTCGCGCAGGTCGGCACCGTCGATCTTCACATAGCCGGTGTAGTCGCGGTTGATGCCTTGCAGCAGGCGGGTGATGGTGGATTTGCCGGAACCCGACCGGCCGACCAGGCCCAGCATGGTGCCGGGGGGGATCGAGAAACTGATGCGGTCGAGTGCCGGCGTCTTGGTACCGGCATAGGTGAACGTTACGTCGTCGAAGGATATGCCGCCCTGGAATTTCGGGCGCAATCCGCCCGACGCGGCGTCCACTTCCAACGGGCGGTTGAGCACCGACGCGGCCTGGCCGATGGAGGCGCCGACCTCTTCGTAATCCTCGATCAGGCGGGCGATGCCAACCAGCGGCTGCGCGACGCGCTGCGACAGCATCATGAAGGCGAACAGGCTGCCGACCATGTAGCCCTGGGTGTCGCTCATCGCGAGATAGGCGCCGATCATGACCACGCCGATCCACATGAAGCGCTCGACGGGGGTCACCAAAGTCTGCGGCCAGTTGGCGAGCTTGCCGAACGCGATGCGCCATTTGCCGGCGTCAGCCACCACTTCGTCCCACAGCGTCTTGCGCTGCGGCTCCAGCGCCAGGGCCTTCACGGTCTTTACGCCGTAGATCGTCTCGGCCAGGGCGGAGTGCTTCTTGGTTTCCGCATCCACCACGCGCTTGAACACGACGCGCAGCGGCCGCAGGTAGGCGACGATGATCAGGGCGATGAGGCAGGAGCAAGCCACCACGATCCAGGCCAGGGTCTCGTTCAGGTAGAACAGGAACGGCAGCAGCACGCACAGCGTGATCAGGTCGAGGAACGTGGTGAGCAGCTTGCCGGTGATGAATTCCCGCACCCGGTTGATCTGGGTGATATTGTACATCGTTTCGCCGGCAGGATGGCGTTCGAAATAATCGAGCGGCAGCCGGACCAGCCTGGCGAACACGTGCAAACTGAGCTTGGCGTCGATGCGCACGCCGACGATGACGATGATCAGGCGGCGCACGTAGCCGAGGATGGTTTCGTAGGCGATGCAGATCGCCAGGATGGTCGAGAGCAGGATCAGCGTGGAGTAGCTGTGGTGGGTCAGCACCTTGTCCACCACTGTCATCACCAGGAACGGCGGGAAGATGGTGAGCATGCTGATGGTGAAGGAAGCGATGCCGATGTCGCGCAGCGCCTTGCGCTCCTTGCCGACCACGCCGAGCAGCCAGCGGAAGGAGAACGGTGCGTCGGCCTCGGTCTGGCCGCGGTTGGCGCGGAGCAGTACGGCTTCGCCGCTCCACACCTCGCTCAGCCGCATTTCGTCGACCGGGACCGGGTTGTCGGCGGACGGCCCGCGCGGGTCCTTCAGGAAAACGACGTTGTGTTCCAGGTTGACGCCGGTCAACAGTCCGGCGGTGCCGTCGGTGAACAGCAGCACGACGGGGCCGGTATTGTTGAAGTGCATCAGGTGGCGCCAGTGCAACCGCACGGCGCGCGACCACATGCCGGAATTCTGTGCCCAGGTGGAGAGCGAGGCGGCGGTCGGCTCGGGTTCGCCGGCCGGGACGCGGTATTCGGCCGGATCCAGCTCGACGCCGTGGTAGCGGCCGGCCAGGATCATCGCCAGGACGCGCGGATGGATCGGCACTTCTCGCGGGCCGCCGAGTTCGCTGGGGGCACCGGTGTCGGAGCCATTGCCATCAGGGCTCGCCTCGGCCCGGACCGGGGGCGAGGACTGGCGGTCCTGCCCGGGTGGGCCGGCGATGGTTCCGTCAGATATATCCACGAGCGATCCTTCTCAGACGCGTTGCGGAATGCAGCAGATGCGCCCCGACCAGAGTCCTGGTCCCTGCCGGCGGCGGCCTGGAACATGTTCCTGCGCCGCCGTCAGGATGCTCCGCGCGCCACATGGTTTAGCCACCACTTCTTGGGGGCCTGTTCTTCACAAGTCCGAGTATGCCGGTCGGAGGCGGCGATTTCAACTCATTCCTTGAAATCAGTCTCGCGCCAGTGTGCAGGTTGATTGAAACCATTCTCGCGCCAGTGTGCGTGGTGGCCTTCGCAGGCGGGGTTTGTCGCAGGGGGCCACGGTCTGCCATCCTGCCGTCCGGTGGCAGGATACCGCCAGCGAAGCGGAGGATGACATTCCATGGTCGCGATCGAGGACAGCGTTGGCGCCTTCGTTCCCGGGCAGCGCCAGGAACGGCCGCCGCTGGGCAGCGGCCGGCTCTCCGGCCTCACCTTCGCAGTGAAGGATCTGTTCGACCTGGCCGGCGTCGTGACCACCTACGGCAATCCCGACTGGGCGAGCACGCATCCCCCCGCCATCTCCACCGCGCCGGTGGTGCTGGCGCTGCTGCAGGCCGGGGCGCGTCTCGCGGGCAAGACCAAGACGCACGAACTGGCCTATGGCCTGACGGGGGAGAATGTCTGGCAGGGCACGCCGGCCAATCCCGCGGCGCCGGGCCGGTTTCCCGGCGGTTCGAGTTGCGGCTCGGTGGCGGCCGTGGCGGCCTCGCTGGTCGATTTCGCGCTGGGCTCGGATACCGGGGGCTCCGTGCGGATTCCCGCAAGCTATTGCGGCGTGTATGGCATCCGCCCGACCCATGGTGCGGTCAGCCTGGCCGGCGCCTGCGCGCTGGCCCCTAGCTTCGACACCTGCGGCTGGTTCACCCGCACGGCGTCGCTGCTGTCCGGGGTGGGGGATGTGCTGCTGGCCGGGCCGCGTTCCGGCGCCGACGGACCCCTGCTGCGGCCCGAGGAGCCGTGGGTGAACGCCCAGCCGGAAGTGGCCGAGGCGCTGCGCCCGGCGCTGGAACGGCTGGAGCAGATCCGCGGGCGTGCCATCTCGGTGAGGATCGCGCCGGAGGGGATCGACAGCTTCTATGACCATTTCCGCACGGTCCAGGCGGAGGAGGCGTGGTCGGTGCTGGGCGGCTGGGTGGAGGGGACGAAGCCCCGGCTGGGCCCGGGGGTGGCCGAGCGCCTCGCCGCGGCAAAGGCCACCGATCCGGCCATGGCCGCGCCGGGACGGGCGTTCCGCCGGGTGCTGCAGGCGCGGATCCGGCCGTTGCTCGCGGGCGGGGCCGTGATGGTCTATCCGACCAGTCCCTGCGTGGCGCCCCTGCTGACGGCGGACCTGGAAGAGCAGGATGCGGTGCGGCAGGCGACGGTCGGCGTCACCGCGATTGCCGGGTTCTGCGGGCTGCCGGAAGTGACCCTGCCGGCGGCACAGGTCCGGGGCATGCCGGTGGGGCTTTCGCTGGTGGCAGGCCCCGGCCATGACCGGGCGCTGCTGGCGCTGGCCTGCGACGCGGCGGCGGTGCTGGGACTGGCCGTGTGATGTCCGCCCGCGACCCGGTGGCGATGCTGGGACTGGCCGTGTGATTTCCGCCCACGACCCGGTGGCGATGTGGCGCGGAACGGTGAAGGATACCGCGCCGCCGCGATAGGCTCGGGGCGATTCGAGGCGTGGCCCTGCCGGCGCCCGGCGGTGCGGAGGCGGCGGGCCGAAAGGAAGTCAGTGTGATGGAAGTGTGTCCAGCAACCCCGGCCGACCTGCCGGAGATCCAGTCGATCTACGCCCATCATGTGCTGCACGGGACCGGGACGTTCGAGGAGGTGCCGCCATCGGCCGAGGAGATGGCCGAGCGCTTCGCCAAGGTGATCGACCATGGCTGGTCGTGGCTGGTGGCGACCGATGCCACCGGCGTGCTGGGCTACGCGTACTACACGCAGTTCCGCGACCGCTCGGCGTATCGCTTCTGCGTCGAGGACAGCGTCTACGTGCGCGAGGACGTGCGCGGGCAGGGCGTGGGCAAGGCGCTGGTGACGCGGCTGATCGAGCATGCGACGGCGGCCGGCATGCGGCAGATGATCGCTGTGATCGGCGATTCCGAGAATGTCGGCTCGATCGGGGTGCATGCCAGCCTGGGTTTCCACATGGCGGGAACCATGCGGGCGGTGGGGATCAAGTTCGGGCGTTGGCTGGACGTGGTGTCGATGCAGCGCGCCCTGGGCCGCGGCGACGCGGATGTGCCCTGAAGAACATCACCTCGCCGGCGAAGCGGGAGAGGTCGAGGTGCGGAGCACCGAGGGTGATCGGGGCAGCACGGTGGAAGAGCCGGCTGCGTTGCGGCCCGATCACCCTCACCCGCCGCTGCGCGGCGACCTCTCCCGCTGGCGCGGGCGAGGTTTGTTGGGGGGGCGCGGTTTGTTGGGGGTTATGGCGGCATACGGGTTCGTTTCCGGGCTGCCGTTGCCGCTGTCGGGCTTCACGTTGCGGCTGTGGCTGTCGCAAGGCGGCGTGTCGCTGGCGGCAATCGGGCTGACGGCCAATATCAGCCTGGCCTACTCGCTGAAATTCCTCTGGGCGCCGCTGCTGGACCAGACCGCACCGCCCGGCCCGCTGCGCCGCTTCGGCCGCCGGCGCGGCTGGCTGCTGGCGATCCAGCCGGCACTGGCCGCCGCCGCGGCGCTGCTGGCGCTGTCCAATCCCGGCGCCGTCCCGCTGGCATCGCTGGCGGCCGGCGCGCTTGTGGCCTTCCTTTCGGCGAGCCAGGACATCGTCATCGACGCCTGGCGCATCGAGACCTTCCCCGCACGCCAGCAAGGCGCGGCGATGGCGGCCTATGTCTGGGGCTACCGCATCGCACTGCTGATCTCGACCACCGGCGTCATCGCCGCCTCCAGCCGCGTCGGCTGGCACGCCGCGCTGCTCGCCATGGCGGCATTGCTGGCGGCCGGCGTGCTGGTGAGTTTGCTGGCGCCGGAACCTCCGGCCACGGTGGTGCGCGTCGCCGCCGGCTTCGCCGCGCGCATGCGCCGGGCGGTGCTGGAACCGCTGGCGGAATTCTTCGCGCGGCCGGGCGCCTGGGGCATCGTCGCGTTCGTCGCCCTGTTCAAGCTGGGCGAGGCGATGGCCGGCATCATGACGGCGCCGTTCTACCGCGCGCTGGGCTTCAGCACCGATGCGATCGCCGCGACGGGACCGTTCTCGCTGGTGGCGACGCTCGCCGGCATCACGCTGGGCGGCTGGCTGGTGGCGCGCCTCGGCGTGGGCCGCGCGCTGTTGTGGACCGGCTGGGCGCAGACGCTGGCGATGGTCATGTACGTGGTGCTGTCGCGGTCGGCGGGACAGCACGGCGTGCTGTACGGCACGGTGGCGACCGAGGCCTTCGCGCAGGGCATGGCCGACGCGGCGTTCATCACCTACCTGTCCGGCCTCTGCTCCATGGCGTTCACCGCGACGCACTATGCGCTGCTGTCATCGCTGGCGGCGCTGACGGTGCACACGCTCGGCGGGTTCTCCGGCGTGCTGGCGGCAGGCCTGGGATGGACGCGATTCTACACCGCCTGCTCGTTCGCCGCATTGCCGGCGATGCTGCTGATGGTGTGGCTGCTGCGGCGTTACCCAGCCAGCGAATAGATCGGCATTATGTAGCAGTCACACCAACGGTGCACGCATGTAATGCTTGCTGAATGATAAGGTGCTTGCTCACGAGCCGAGCAAGCATCCCATGCCCAGGCTGCCGCCAAATCCCGCTCGCTCCGATCTGGTTCGGCGCCGTTGCTACCGCGCCGACCGGATCAAGCGGGCTGAGGCTATGCTGATCCGCTGGCGCGCTGAGGTTGTACGCCTGGACGTGGCGATCGAAGCTAAGGGCGGCCCCAAGCGGGCCTATTCGGCACCGGAGCATCCAGCGCCGCGCGACGGGTTGTTAAGGTCATTCTGGACGCGCTCCGTCAGGCCGGAGAGCCGATGCGGGCCAACGATATCGTGGCGGCGGTGGCCCGGCAGGCGCGGGCGGCCCAGATCGGGCTACCTGTGCTGCGGAAGCGTGTGCGGATCGCGCTGGAACGGCAGGCGGCGAACCGGGTGCTGCGGCGGGATTGTCTGCCTGGGCGACGGGTAGCGTGGTGGATTGCCTGACAGAAAATATTTTTGTCTGAGCCGGCGCTTACAGGCTTGTTTGGCTGGCGTCCGAACAACTAGAGCATTTCCACCGTGACTGGAATCGCGGCTGTGGTCAGCGTGGCGGGAATCGCTGCCATGCAGAAAATGCTGTTCCGACACGCCCCC
>Ga0335072_10004519_pt1 | contig 20636 bp, 14 predicted proteins | sample Lox_Sample_21_FD_206725 | JGI IMG/M metagenome (GOLD analysis project Ga0335072, IMG submission 206725) | Soil microbial communities from Loxahatchee National Wildlife Refuge, Florida, United States - Lox_Sample_2.1 | ecosystem: Environmental > Terrestrial > Soil > Wetlands | place: USA...
GGCGATCCTGCTTTCTCTCCTTTACCATAGAGACTCACACCTTTTATTCAGAGAGCGAGAGACGTGGTGGGACGGGATTTGAAAGTTGCGATTATTGGGTTTGGAACGGTGGGCAGTTCGGTGGCGCGGATTCTGTGCGATCTGAAGCCGCAGGGGTTGACGCTGACGCATATCTACAACCGCAATGTGGCGCGGAAGCGGGCGGACTGGGTTCCGGCGGGCGTGTTGTGGACAGAGAAGATTGAGGATGTTCTCGGCTCGGAAGTGGACATTGTGGTGGAGCTGGTGGGCGGGCTTGATCCAGCGGGCGCGTGGGTAAGAAAGGCGCTGGAAGCGGGCAAGTCGGCGGTGACGGCCAATAAGAAGCTGATTGCGTTCCACGGGATTGAGCTCGAGAAGCTGGCGCGGGCGAAGGGCGGGTTTCTGCAGTACGGCGCGGCGGTTGCGGGCGGAATTCCGGTGATTCCGGGGCTGCAGCAGGGGCTGGCCGGCGATCAGATTCTACGGATTGAAGGCATTCTGAACGGGACGTGCAACTTCATCCTGAGCAAGATGGAGGACGGCGCGGAGTTTGCGGCGGTGCTCAAAGAGGCGCAGGCGCTGGGGTATGCGGAGGCCAATCCTTCAGAGGACGTGGACGGGTATGACGCGCGGGCGAAGCTGGTGATTCTGTCGCGGCTGGCGCTGCGGGCGGATCTCGATCCGGAGGAGATTCCCCGCCGGTCGATTACGGAAGTGGCGGCGATTGATTTTGAGTATGCGCGCGAGCTGAACTGCACGATCCGGCAGATATCGCGTTCAGAGCTTCGCGGCAGCGATGTGCTGGCGAGCGTGGGACCGATGCTAGTGCCGAAGGATTCTCCGCTGGCGTGGTCGCGAGGCACGGAGAATACGGTGCTGGTGGGCGGGCGGTATGGCGGCGATGTGGTGTTCTCGGGGCATGGCGCGGGCGGGCATCCGACGGCGGTGGCAGTGGTGAGCGACCTAATCAACATCGCGCATGGGTCGCGCAAGGTGGACCTGCTGAGCAAGAAGACGGCGATTGGCGGGGAGTTTCTGCTGCGGCACTCGATACGGTTTGTGGTGAAGGACCGGCCGGGGATTATTGCTGAGATCGCATTGGCGCTGGCGGAGCAGGGCATCAATATCCACGCGATCTTTCAGAAGCCGGGTTACGGCGAGGCGAACCTGCCGTTTGTGGTGACGGTGGAACCGTGCGTAGGATCGTCGCTGCGGCGGGCGCTGGAGCGGATTGCGAAGATGGATTGTCTGCTGGAGAAGCCGTTCGATCTGCAGATCCTGGACTAGATCCTGGACTAGCCGCACGGGTACATGCGCCTGCAGCGCGCGGGTCCATCGTTTGTTACGTTGGTTCCTCCCGCCGGCCGAGGACTAGCAAGCGGATGCAATGCTGTGCTTTTAAATGCGGCTAGCGTTGTTTGACGGGCGCGTCCTTCTGTTTTTCAGGCGACTGCAGCCCATCGCGCTGAATAGCGGACTGAATGTTGTTCCATACGCCGGGGCTGGGGTCGTGCAGGGGCAAGAGCAGTTTAGCCTGCTGGGCAATGTACTCGAGGTCGCGCACGAGCGCGGCGCAATTCTGGCAGGTTTTGAGATGCTCTTCGGCGCTCAGGTCTTTGCCGGATTCGAAGAGCTCAGGCAGGCGGTCCTGAAATTCCGCACAATCCATCGTCTTTCCGCTTTGTAGTTTTGAACTCGACTCCGTCATACAGCTTGCTCCTTGCGTTCTCCGGTACGGAGCAACTCGCGCAGCTTCATGCGGGCTTTATGCAGTTGTGACTTGCTGTTGCCGATGGAGCAGGCGAGCATGTCGGCAATCTCGTTGTGCTCGTAGCCTTCCACATCGTGGAGAACAAAGACCAGGCGGTAGCCGGGAGGAAGATTTTCGACGGCGCGCTCGAGAGTGACACGGTCGATGGAGCCGGAGAGCGTGAGATCGCGGGCGCCGATGTCCTTGCGCGGACCGTCGTCCTGTGACGGCTCGAGCGTCTCTTCGAGCGAGACCTGGGGCAGGCCTTTCTTGCGGAGGTGCATAAGAACAACATTGACTGAGAGCCGGTGCAGCCATGTGGAAAATGCGGAGTCGCCGCGGAAGGTTCCGATTTTGCGATAGAGCTGGAGGAAGGCTTCCTGAGTGAGGTCTTCAGCCTCGGCGACGTTGCCGAGCATACGCAGACATAGAGAGTAGACGCGGCGCTTGTGCAGCGCGTAGAGCATTTCGAAGGCCTGCGCGTCTCCCGCCTGGGCTTTGGCAATCGCTTCTGCCTCGCCTTCGATGGGCGGATTTCGCCTCATGTGCTGATTGATGGGTTTGGGTTGGGTCTGGCCTGTGCTCATCCCAGCCTCCTGTAAATCTGTACGCAAAAGAATTCCATCGAGTATAGCTCCTGTGGCTCTCGAAAAATTGCCATGCGATGTTGGGGATGTCTGATTCATGGACAATGAAAAAGTGAAATTGTCACGCAGTATCTATAGTTCGATGTGCCTAGAGGCGGGAAGGGTTGCCCTTTCATGAACCTATGAATCTTGCGTAAAGGCTCCTTGCGAGCGCAATGTCGGTTGTTCCCTGCACGATAGCGCGTCCATCGGCGAAGACGGTAAGGGTGTGTTCACCGCGGGTGAAGCGGAGCAGAAGCTGGTTAAAGCGGACCTCTCCGTGCGGTTTGAGGCGGGTTTCGAGCGTGGCGAGATCGATGGGGCGGCTGTGCTCGTGAATCTGAACGGAATTGCGACCGCAGAGCGTAATGTGGGGACGGCCCTCTCCACGGAGATGGCGGAAGTCGCGAAGCGAGCAGACTTCGCAGCCGGGGCGCGGAGTTAACGCGGACACCTCAGACGATTCATTCGTCCATAAATCGCAGGACAGAAGGGTGCGGCGCATTTTTATGCGTGATCCGGTGAGGAATTTGAGAGCCTCAGTGACGGCGATGGAGGCGGCAAAATTGACGGCGGTATTGAGAATGCCAGCGGTGTCGCAGGTCTCCACAGTTCCACCGGGCGGCTCGGGAAAGATGCAGGCGAGGCAGGCGGTTTCCTCAGGGAGCACGTTCATGGTGACGGCGTAGGCTCCGATGGCGGCGGAGTAGATCCAGGGTTTGCGTTGCTCGACGGCGTAGTCGTTGATGAGGTAGCGGGTCTCGAAGTTGTCGGTGGCGTCGAGGATGATATCCGCGTCTGCGAGCAACTGGTGGATGTTGCCGGGCGTGAGGTCGGCGACATGGGCGCGAACGCCGGTGCTGCTATTGAAGAGCGCGATCTTGCGGCGCGCGGCCTCGGCCTTGGGAAGGGACTCGCGCGCATCGGCCTCGTCGAACAGCACCTGGCGCTGAAGATTGCTCTCCTCCACGAAGTCACGGTCAATGATGGTGAGGGTGCCCACTCCGGCGCGCGCGAGCAGGCCGACCGCGGCTGCGCCGGTGGCTCCGCAGCCTGCAAGAGCGACGTGAGCGGAGGCAAGCTTTTCCTGGCCGGCCTCACCGATGCCGGAAAAGAGTACCTGGCGTGAGTATCGCTCCCGCATTGAGTCCTGCATAACTGTGGTAGATGGCGGCATGACTCATTAGTATAAGAGGCGGCGCTCTCGAGGCGCAGCAGAGCAGATGCAGAGCTTGCGACTGGGTTCGCATCTTAACTGAAACATAGCCTGACTCAGCTCGACGGGGTCGCGCAGGCGGGAATGTCATAGGGCGAGAGGACGGATTGGGTTTTCTGCGAAAAGCGGGTTTGCGAGTCTTCGGGATGCAAAATCCGTGCGGAATGCAAATTCCGGGCAATGGACGCTTTGGCGCGTTTGTCTGCGTCCTGACTTTATGGCTGGCGCCCGCAGGATTGCAGGCCCAGGTTGTGAGTTCACCGGAACCTTCCTCACCCTCACAGGCGGCACCGGCCGCACGGGTGCCGGGATACAACGACTCACATAACTTATCCGCAGAATCCGCAGTAGCGACATCGCCGCATGCGGCTACCGACAGTTTGCGCGCGTGGGAGGGCCTGGAGGTCGACGCTGTCGAGTTCGCGGGAGTAGACCGCGGGCGGCTGGAACCGCTGCCGGAGATGCTGGCCCTGCAGCCGCACCACCCCCTGCGATCGGAGGACGTTCGGCAGAGCCTGCGGCGGCTGTATGCGACAGGACTGTATAAGGGAATCTCGGTCGAAGGGGAACGGCACGGGAACGAGGTGACGATTCGCTTTGACGGCACACCGCAATTATTCCTGGGGCGGATTACCGTGGATGGCCCAAAGGATGACCGGCTGACGAGCCAACTGCAACGGTCAACGCGATTGAGCCCTGGAACTCGCTACGACGAAGCCAAGATGAAGAGGGCGGCAAACCTGTTGACGGAGACCATGCAGGAGAATGGCTATTACCTGGGGAACTTTGACCGAACGCTGACGGAGGAGAGCGCGGACCAGCAAGTGGACGTTCACTACCACGTGAATCTGGGCAAGCAGGCCAGGGTTGGCGCGGTTGATGTGGCCGGCGATTCCGGGATGACGGTGGCGACGTTCCGCAAGAAGGGCAAGCTCAAGGCCAATTCGAAGGTGACGCGCGACACGGCAAGCCGGGCGTTGAGCAATCTGCAGAAGTATTACGAGAAGCAGCAACGGCTGGAGGCGAATGTAGCGCTGGAGTCGAAGCATTTTGAGGCTCCGCCCAACCTGCTGAATTTTAACTTCCAGGCAAATCAGGGGCCGCTGGTCGTCATTCAAGTGAACGGAGTGAAGCTGAGCAAAGGCAGGGTGAAGACGCTGGTGCCCGTGTATGAAGAGGGCACTGTCGACGAAGACCTGCTGAACGAAGGCAACCGGCGGATTCGCGATTATTACCAGCGCGAGGGATACTTTGAGGCCAAGGTTACGCACACGCGCAGCACACAAGGAACGGGAGCGAGTGCGCGAACCGAAGTGGAGTTTGACGTAACGCTGGGCGAACGACGCGAGGTGAGGTCGGTGACCGTTACGGGCAATCACTACTTTGATAATGAGGTGATTTTTCCGCGGCTGGCCGTGCGTAAGGCCGACCTTTTTATGCGGCACGGCAATTACAGCCAGGCACTGGTGCAGGGCGACGTGAATACGATTACGGCACTTTATCAGAGCAATGGCTTCAGCAACGTGAAAGTCACGCCGGAGGTAAAGGAGATTCCAAAGGGACCGACGAATAAGATTCCCGGCCTTAGCGTCCGTTATGTCGTCGAGGAAGGCGCGCAGGACCGCATCGGCAAATACGAGATTGCTGGCAATCAGCGCGTGCCGCTTACAGCCCTGAAACCGCTGTTGAGCACAGAAGAAGGGCAACCGTATTCCGCGATCACGATTGTCAGCGACCGAGATGCGATTCTTACCTATTACTATAGCCACGGCTTTGACCACGCGACGGTTGGGCTGACGCAGCAGCCAGAACCGGACAAGCCAAACATCATCGATGTGACGCTGCATGTGACGGAAGGGGACCAGATCTTTGTGAATCGCGTTCTGATCTCGGGCCTGCACTATACGCGGCCTTCCACAGTGGCGCAGGACATTTTGGTAAAGGCGGGGCAGCCGCTCAACCAATCGGCGCTGCTTGAGATGCAACGCAAACTTTATGACCTCACACTTTTCAACGAGGTAAACACCGCGGTGCAGAATCCCGACGGCGACGAGTCGCGGAAGAACGTGCTGGTGCAGTTCAGCGAGGCGAAGCGATGGGACCTGAGCTATGGCTTCGGTTTCCAGGCACAGACGGGTAACCCTCCAACAAACTGTCCAAACGCAGCTACTTTGATTCAGCTGGGCATTAACCCGGCGACCTACGAATCGAGCTGCGGAACGAACGGAAAGACAGGAGCGAGCGCGCTGGTGCTATTCGATTTGTCGCGCATCAATCTTGGTGGACGCAATCAATCGATTACGCTGCGCACCATCTATGGGTCGCTGGAGCAGTCGGCGACGCTCCTTTATTCCTTTCCGCACGTCTTCAACAAGAAGACGATCGATTTTTCAGTGAGCGGCGGCTATACGAACGCTCAGGACGTAACGACGTATGCGGCCTCCCGGCTGGGGGGTACGGTTCGCTTTACGCACAGGCCCAACCGGGCGAATACGCTGCTGTATCAGTTCACCTACAACCTAGTGAAGGTCGATCCCAACAGCGTGCAGGTATCGCCGGACCAGATTCCTCTGGCATCGGAACCGGTACGCGTGGGAGGGCCGGGAGTCACCTGGATCCGCGATACGCGACGACCCAATCCACTGAACGCGGACAGCGGGACGTACACCAGCGCCGATGAATTCCTGACCGACAATGTCTTTGCGTCGGAGGCTAACTTCAATCGTCTGGACATTACCAACTCCAGTTATTACAAGGTGGGCAAACGCCACATTGTTCTGGCCCGCAGCACTCGCTTTGGCTACGAGCGGGCTTTCGGCGCACCGCAATACGAATACATTCCGCTGCCGGAGAGACTTTATGCGGGCGGCGCGGTGTCGCTGCGCGCCTACAGCATCAACGCAGCCGGTCCGCGCGATTCCCTGACGGGCTTTCCGGTTGGCGGCGCGGGAGCATTTGTAAACAGCACGGAAGTTCGCTTTCCGAATCCGGATCTGCCCTACTTTGGAAACGCGCTGGGGTTCGTGCTGTTCCATGATATGGGCAACGTGTTTAATAACTCTTCGGACATCTGGCCGAGCATGTTCCGGATAAAGCAGCCGCACAGCTGGACCTGCAAGATCCTGGACTATGACGCCCAGGCGGCGGTCAGCCGGTCATCGAGCACCAATCCTACCGGTCTCTGCGACTTCAACGACTTTACCCATGCGCTGGGGCTGGGATTGCGCTATCACACGCCGATCGGGCCGATTCGAGTGGACTTCAGCTATACCTTGAATCCGCCGATTTATCCGGTAATTATCACGTATGGCACAGAGCCGAATGGGTCTCCGATTCCAGCGTATGTAGGGCAGGCGGGGCACTTCAATTTCTTCTTCAGTATCGGGCAGGCCTTCTGATGAGACGCCTCGCCACACTCGCACTGATTTCGCTGGTCGCGGCCGTAACATGCGGCTATGCGCAGACGGGATCTTCTTCCTCGGGCAATGGAAAGTTCGCGATTCTGGATCACGTGGTTGCGGTGATCAACGGCGATGTATTGCTGCAGAGCGACGTGGACGAGGAGGTGCACTTTGTGGCTCTGGAGCCGTTTCAGACAGGGGCGGGCGGGGACGCACGGCAGAGCGCCATGCGCAGGCTTATCAATCGCGCTTTGATTTTGCAGCAGATGAAGGAGCAGCAGCAGTTCGACATCAACATTACGGATGCGGACGTGCAGAAGTCACTCGATGATTTGCGCTCGCATTTGCCGCAATGCGCAAAGTATAACTGCAAGACCGAAGCCGGCTGGAAGGCGTTCCTGGCGGCGAACGACCTGACCAGCGAAGAGGTCGCCGCACACTGGAAGCAGCGGCTGGAAATTCTGCGCTTCATCGATCTGCGGTTTCGAACAGGCATCCGCATCCCGCATGAAAGTGTTGAGGAGTATTATGCGAAGTCGGTGGTTCCAGCCTTCGAGCGGCAGCACCAGAAGCCGCCGCCGCTCAAAGAAGTTTCGTCGCGCATCCAAGAGGTGCTTTTGCAACAACAGGTGAATGGTTTGCTGCAGGACTGGCTGACGAGCTTGCGGAGCGAGGGCAGCGTGCGCATTCTGGACCCGGCGTATGCGACGGCGGACGAGGCGGCTTCCAGGACGGACGAGGAGGAGTGAGGCTGTGAGCGGTGCATCCATTCCGAATCCTTCCGCTCCGAGGCCGGGCCGCGCATCGCGTCTTTTCTGGCGAACGTTTCTGGTGGTCGTGCTGCTAATTCTGGCGGTGGTGGGCGGAGCCGTGTGGTACGCGAGGGCACCGCAGTTCGAGAGCCTGGTGCGGAACAAGGTGATTGCCGAACTGGAGCGGGTGACGGGAGGGCGGGTTGAGCTGGGAGCGTTCCACTGGAGTTTCCTGCACCTGGAATTCGTGGCGGACGACCTGACCATTCACGGCCTTGAGGCACCGGGCCAGATTCCGTATGCGCACGTCAACCGGCTTTATGTTCGCGTGAAGATCATTTCGTTCTTCCGGCATGAAATCGGTCTGAATTACCTTGAGGCCGATCATCCTGTGATTCATTTGATCGTTTATCCGGATGGCTCGACCAACCAACCGCACCCGAAGGTTCACGAGGCGAGCAATAAGCCGGTGATCGATACCATCTTCGATCTGGCGGTCAACCGCACGGAGGTTCGCGATGGTGTGGCGATCGTGAATCAGCAGGCCACTCCGTTCAACGTTGCAGCGAACAACGTGGGCGTTACCGTCACATATATTCCGGCCATCGGATTGAGGGGACGCGAGCGGTATCTGGGCACGGTGCACGCGGAGGATCTGACGACGCAACGCGGGAAGGAGCCCGCCGAACATTCAACCATCGACGCGCAGGCGGAGCTTGGGCGTGACCAGGTCATATTGCAGTCGCTTCAGTTGCATAGCAGGAATTCGCATCTCGACATTCATGGCTCGGTCGTGAATTTTGCCGATCCTGCCTGGAAGGTGCAGGCGACGGGCAGCATAGAGCTAGATGAAGTTGAGGCGCTGAGTGATGTTGAGGGCCTGAACCAGGGTCAGGTTCAGCTTGACCTGCAGGGGAGTGGGAATGGATCGAACTTTACGGTGAACGGACAGGGCAAGGTGATTGGAGGTTCCTACCATGTGGACTCGATTCACCTGTCTGGAGTGAATGCCGAGGCCAGGCTGCACATCACGCAAGATGAGCTGGATTTGACGGGTGTAAATGTGAAGTTTGCCCGTGGCGGCTACCTCGATGGCGCGATGAAGGTTACACAATGGCTGCGTCCGACGTCTCCGTCGACGCTTCCATCGCTCCCACCATCGACGGCTCGGGCCGAGCGCAGGGCAAAGGTCGCAGTCGCGAAGCCAGAAGTGCAGCGGGGCACGATCCGCGCGCAACTGCATGGCATTGCACTGGCAGCCATTATGGCGGACGTGGCTCCAGCGCACTACACCGAGCTTGGATTTGACACGGAGGCCAGCGGTACGGCGACCGCTGACTGGACTGGCAGCCCGGCGGCCTTTACGGCCGCGGCAAACATTACTCTGATGCCTCCGCTCAAGCCGAGTGCGGGCCGGGTTCCGATGTATGGAACGGTGGACGCACAGTACTCGAACATGAGCGGGCTAGTCTCCATTCATAACCTTGATGTTCGCACACCGGCTTCAGCCGTGACGGTCACCGGATCGCTGGGAGTGTATCCCATTACGCGCGTGTCGAATCTGCAGGTTGCGGTGACCACGGCGGACCTTGCGGAGTTTGATCGCACGCTTTCTTCGCTCGGCGTTGCGTCCGAGGGAAAAACGGGCGTGCGCGCACTGCCCGTGGCGCTGCACGGAAAGATGGAGTTCACGGGCGCTATTACGAACAGCATTCTGACGCCGGACGTGAAGGGGCACCTGAATGCGACAGATTTTGACGTGATCTTTTCCGTGCCGGCCAAGCAGGAGGCCATTGCGAATGAGGCAGCAGCCGGCCAGGAACACGAGCGCACGATTCACTGGGACTCGATTGAGGCCGATGCCGAGTATTCCAGTGAGCGCATCGCGGTTACGCAGGCGGTGCTGACGCATGGACCGGCTGCGATTCATCTTTCCGGAGAAGTTGATGCTCACAGGATCTCTCCTCGGCGCGCCGAGTTCGATGAGTATTCTGCGATTCGTGCAGACGTCAGCGTACAGGATGCGAGTGCGGAAGACCTGCTACAGATGGCAGGCGAAGAACTGCCGGTGACGGGAACGCTGAATCTCAAAGCTCATGCAGACGGTACAGTGGGTGATTTGAACGGCGGCGGGCATCTTTCCGTGGAGGGCGGGGCGGCGTATGGCGAGGCCTACAAGAGCCTGAATACCGATCTGCGCTTTGTAGGGCAGGAGGTGGATGCGGCGAATCTTGTGTTTCTGCAAGACGGCGGACGGGTAACTGGAAGCGGGGGGTACAACCTGAAGACAGAGGCCTTCCACTTTGACGCGCAAGGCGCAGGATTTGATCTTGCGCACTTTCAGCAACTGCAGAACAGCAAATATACATTCGCAGGCATGCTGGCCTTTGAAGCACGGGGCAGCGGCACGATTCGGACGCCTAGCGTGGAGGCGAAGCTGCATTTGACAAAGCTGAACCTCGATAATGCGGCGACCGGCGCGATTGAGGCAGACGCGCACACGCAGGGACGCACTCTGCTGATCAATGCAAACGCGAATATGTCGAATGCACAGATACAGATTCGCGGGCAGACGCAACTTGAAGGCGATTACCAGACGCGGGCGCAACTCACGCTGTCGAACTTCAATGTCGATCCGGTGCTGAGCACGCTGAATGTTCAGGGGATCACGACGCATTCTGTTATTAACGCGACGATGAACATCAACGGGCCGCTGCGCGAGCCGCGCAGGATCGACGGTGACGTTACGGCCGAGCAGTTTGCTGTATCGCTGGCGGGCTTAGCGCTGAAGAGCGACGGGGCAGTGCACGCCACGCTAATCGATGGAAGGCTGCATCTCGACCCGCTGCACATCACCGGAGAAGATACGAACCTGCATGCGCAGGGATCGGTGGGAGTACTGACGGAGACACACGATCTTGACCTCCATGCCAACGGTTCCGTGAATATGAAGCTGATACAGACGCTTGACAGCGATCTGACTGGCGCGGGGCACGTGGACTTCAACATGGATGCGAGCGGGACCTTTGATCATCCGGGGCTGACGGGCCAGGTTAAATTCACCAACGTGTCGGTTGCATTGCAGGATTTTCCGAACGGGCTGAGCCAGATGAACGGCACACTGGAGTTCGACCAGGACCGGCTGGACGTAAAGAGCCTGACGGCGATCAGCGGCGGCGGCAAGTTAACGCTAGGCGGTTTTGTCACGTATCAGCAAGGGCTCTATGGCGATCTTACGGCGACGGCGAAAGATGTGCGGATTCGCTATCCGCAAGGCATCAGTTCCATGGCCAACGCGAAACTGCGGCTGCAGGGGACGCAGAAGTCTTCGCTGCTGAGCGGCAACTTGACAATTACCCGCTTTGTGATTGGAAGCGGGCTGGATCTGACCGCGTTCAGCAGCTCTGTGGGCGGAGTGACGCTGCCGTTAAATCAGGATTCCCCCTCCAACCACGTTCGGCTGGATGTTCATGTGGTTTCAGCGCCGCAGCTCGACTTTCAGAACTCGTATGCCAAGCTGGCCGGTGATATCGATCTCCGAGTGCGCGGAACCGTCGCGCAACCGACGGTTCTCGGGCATGTTTCGATTACAGAAGGCAGCGCAACCTTTGCCGGGACGAAATATGAGCTTCAGCACGGCGACATTTATTTCTCGAACCCAATCCACATCAATCCGACGATCGACCTGAGTGCCACGGCGCGTGTTGAAGATTACGACATCACGGTCGGCCTGACGGGAACGGCCTCGAATCCCGTCCCAACCTTCCGGTCGGAGCCTCCTTTGTCAGAGCAGGACATCTTCTCGCTGCTGGCGCTGGGGCGCACGCAGGAGGAGCAGCAGATTTTCACGAATATGCAGACGCAGGCAGGGGCAAATTCAGCCGCGGACGCGCTGCTGGGCGGCGCGCTAAACGCAACGCTGAGCAGCCGCGTACAGAAGCTGTTTGGCGGCGGCAGTGTCAAGATCGATCCTACCTATGTCACGGGAAGCGGCAACGCCACGGCGCGCATCACAGTCCAGCAGCAGATTTCAAAGAACGCGACGCTTACCTACGCCACCAACGTCAACTCCACGGCGCAACAACTCATCCAGGCGCAGATCAACCTGACGCAGAATTTTTCGGTGGTCGCCGTTCGAGATGAGGCAGGCGTGTTCAGCCTGATCTTCAAGCTGCGCCACCGGTATCGCTGAGGTGTTTCATTTTTGGGCTGAGGGTGGATAAGGAGTCACCTCTACCGGCTGGGTGTCGGGCTGTACGAGCCAGACCGTCCGGTCTTTGTAGTAATGAATCAGGTCGAGGTTTGCAGCGGGACCCATGTCGCGCGCCCAGATGACCTTGGAGTGATCGATGTCGGCGGCGTTGTAGACCCACTCCACGGCGGGGTTGTGATCGGGTGAATAGCGCACAATGGCGAGCTGCCTTCCCGGCAGATGTTCGAGCCGCGCCTCGATTTGAGCACGCGGCGCGCCAAACTGGCCAGGGCCATACCATTCTGTGGCCCATTCTCCGCTGGGCCATGTGCCGAAATTGACGTGCAGCGGGGCCGCGAAGAGCCGAATCGGAGTGAGCGCCAAGCACAGAGTGACCAGCAGCCGTACCAGCGTTTTCCCAACGGGCTGATCTCCCGGACGCCAAAGACGGAGATGACGCATAGCCTGCAGGCCAAGGGCATAAAATGCAGCGGTAAAGGGCGCAAGGTAATGGGGAAATAGAAATATCTCAATCGACTCACCGCCGGCCAAGATAAGTACACAGCAAATAAAGAGGCGCGTGCGACGATCCATGAAGACGCGCCGCATCATGACGAGTGGAGGCAGGAGCAAAATACCGGCAAAGAACAGAAACGCTCTCAAAACTTTCAGAAGGGTTTGAGGTATGAACCCGGGAAGGCTATGAATTGCCCTGTAAATGCCTACTTCACTCTTGCAATAGAACTCCTGCATCACCTTGTATCGGTATACTGGTTGTGGCCGCAGCGGCTGCCATACCCAGTACGGGGCGACGGCATATGTAGCGCGATTTATTTTGTAGGGCAACGTAAGAGGGTTTCCGAAGACGCGGTCGTTGTAATAGCCCATCCATGCGCTGGTGACGATGATAAGAAAGAGTGGCAGCGCGGCGCGCTTAAGCAGCACGGCAGCGGGCGGACGGTTTTTCCCTTTGTATATCCATCGACCGAGAATGAAGGCCACAGGCAGGCAGAGCAGGAGGCCTTCGTAGGGGCGGCTGTTTGCGAGCAGAATGATTCCTACGGCCAGGAGCATCCCGTGACGTAATTGCGCACCGCCGCGCATAAGCCGCGGCAAGGCTCCGAGGACCAGTGCCCCGCCGAGCGCGGCGACAGAACCGCCGCCGGTGTAGGTGTTAATCCAATAGCTGAAGAGGCCCAGACGCAGAACTGCGATAAAGCCGCCGAGTAGAGCCCAGGGCGGCGGCAGCCACACCTGCAGCATCCAGCAGAGAGTGGCGCACATCAGGGCCGTGATGAAGAGCAGCCCAAACCACGCGCGCCCGGTTACCACCTTTCCGGCGGCCAGAACCATGCCCGGTGCGGGGAAATACATGGACTGATAGGTGGGTTTCATATCGATGTGGACGCTCTCAAAGTGCACCCACATGGCAGGGGTAGGGTTGGTCAGGCGTCCGTGGGCGAAAGTGTCGGCGGCGAGCAGATAACTGAAATCGTCGTGGACGAAGGGCTGCGGGATGGGACAGAGGGGAAGAATGGCGAGGCGCAGAAGAAAGGCGGACGCGCCGACGACAGTAATGGATAAGGCCTTCCTGTATGAGAGCCGTTTGAAGACGCGCTCGATGCGGGTGAAGAAGGTCAAGCCAAGCTTCGGAAAGGCGAACGCAATCGCGACCGCGACTACGGTAAGGCCTCCTTCGATCATGAGGAGGGAGATGCCATGCCTTGGTGCCGCGGGCACGATCATTTCTGCTCACCGGGATAGGGAGTTACGTCGACGGGCTTTGTGTCGGGTTGCACGAGCCACACGGTCCGGTTTTTGTAGTAGCGAATCAGGTCGAGGTTCTCGGCAGGGTCCATATCGCGCGCCCAGATGACTTTGGACTGGTCGATGTTGGCGGCGTTGTAGACCCATTCGTCGAGCGGGCTGTGGTCGGGAGAATATCTGACGATTACGAGCTGGCTTCCCGGGAGATGTTCGAGCTCGGCTTGAATCCTGGCTCTCGCGGCTCCAGATGGGCCTGGGCCATACCACTCGGCGGCCCATTCTCCGCCCGCATTCTTGGCCAGGCCGATCTGGAGAGGGGCTGCGAAGAGCCGGAGTCCGGCCAGCAGAAAGCACACAGTTACTGTGAAGCGGACCAGCGCCATCCCTACGGGCTGGCCGCCGGGACGCCAAAGGCGGAGATGGCGCATGCTCTGCAGACCGAGGACATAGAATGCAGAGACGAAAAGCGCCAGATAGTAGGGGATAAAGAATATCTCCACCGATACGCCCGCCATCAATATAAGGACACATAGAACGAGGAAGCGGACGCGACGATCCAGGAGAACGCGCCGCATCATGATGAGCGGAGGCAGCAGAGTGATGCCGGCGTAAAACAGCAGGACCCTGCCGACCCTGATTATGTTTTGAGGCAAAAAGCTGCGAACGCTGTGGATCTCGTGGTACGCGTTCATTTCAATGTGGGTGTAATACTCCTGCAGGAGCCTGTGGCGATAGACGGGCTGAGGCCGGAGCGGTTGCCAAACGAAATACGGGACGGTGGCATATTCGGCGCGAACCAGCTTATACGGCGGGGTGAGGGGATTTCCGAAGGCGCGATAGTCGTAGTAACCCATCCATGCACCACCGGCGACGATCAGAATCAATGGAATTGCCGTACGGCGCGTCAATACCGGGAGCGCAGGACGGTTGCTGCCGAAGAAGGCCCAGCGTACTAGGACGACAGCAACGGGGATGCAGAGAAAGATAGCCTCGTAGGGACGGGAGGTCCCGAGCAGGACGACGCCAATGGCCATGAGGATGCCGTCGCGATGGCGCATGGTCTTCATAAAGCGGGGCAGAGCGCCCAGAATGAGCGCGCCTCCGAGAGCAGTGGCCGAGCCAGCACCTGAGTAGGTGTTGATCCAGCAACTGAAGAGGGCCAGACGAACAATGGCCAGAGCCCCGCCCAGCAGCGCCCATCCAGGCGGCAACCAGGCCTGCAGCATCCAGCAGAGAGCGGAGCACATGAGAGCGGTCACGACCAGGATGCCGAACCACGGATGTCCGGTTAGCACCTTGCCCGCGGCCAGTACCATACCCTGTGCGGGAAAATACACGGACTGATAGGTGGGTTTCATGGTCACGAGGAGGGTTTCAAAGTGCGTCCACATGACGGGTGTGGGGTTGGTGAGCCTTCCGTGGGCAAAGGTGTCTGCGGCCAGCAGAAAGCTGAAGTCATCCTGAATAAAGGGACGGGGAATGGGGCAGAGGGGAAGGATAGCGAGGCGGAGAAGAAAGGTGGATACGCCGACGACGACTATGGACAGGCGCTTTTTTCGCGCCAGTTGTCCGAAGAAGCGCTCGATATGGGAGAAGAAGCCCGAGCCGAGCCGCGGCCAGCTGAATGCCAGCGCCACTGCGATCACTGTTAGGCAGCCTTCGATCATCATGAGCGAAGGGCCATGTTCCGGGGCAGGAGACAGGATCATATCCAAGCTGTTTACATTTTCAGAGGCTGCGAAGGGCCAACGGAGGGAGATTACGATCTCTGCGCGGCTTCTGAATAATACGTCAGCATTACTTTTCTACCGGTGGAGTCATACCGGGCCAGCTTGGCGATTCCCATTTTGTGGGCGACAAAACCGAAGGTGGTCTTCAGTACGCCGATTCCATACCGGGTGCTGCGCCTGAAGTTGATGGATGAGGCTTCCTTGAAATACTTGGTGGGGCAGGAAATCTCTCCGATGCGGAAGCCGAACATGACAGACTGGGCGAGCATCTGATTGTCGAAAACAAAGTCGTCGGAGTTTTCAAGCAGCGGGAGAGTCTGGAGGACTTCCCGCGAAAACGCGCGGAAGCCAGTGTGGTATTCGGACAGCTTGGCCCCAAGAAACAGGTTTTGAAAAGCCGTCAACAGGCGGTTAGCGACATATTTGTAAGGCGGCATGCCGCCTTTGAGCGCTCCTCCGCCGAGGATACGAGAACCGAGGACAACGTCATACACCCCGCTTGAGACCATGCCTGCCATAGCGGAGACGAGGGAGGGCGTGTATTGGTAATCGGCGTGGACCATGACCACAATATCTGCGCCTGCCCGGAGGGCTTCCCGATAGCAGGTTTGCTGGTTGCGTCCATAACCGTAATTCGAGTCGTGGATAAAGGTCTGGACACCGAGACTTTCAGAAAGGCGCGCGGTGTCGTCGTTACTGGAGTCATCCACGAGGATCTTGATGTCGACGATGCCGGGCAATTCGCGCACAGTCTTTTCCAACGTTTTTTCGGCGTTGTAAGCCGGCATTACGACCGCAATGCGCTTTCCGTCGATCATCAGGATTCCAAGAAAAGTCTTTTATAAAGAGTTAAGGGAGAGACCTGCTGAAGAGTTTAGCCTTTCCAACTCATCTCCCCCCAAGGAAAAAAACCAAGACCAGGAGAGCGGGTTTGCCCTGCTCTGGTCTTTTTCATCAGGGACCAGTTACTAGGTGGTGATGTAGCTGTTGAGGACCGTGCCGACCTGGCTGAATGCGCCATTGATGGCGGAGGCCAAGCTGGACATGCCGGCGGTTGCACCAAATGCAACGAGGGCCACGATCAGAGCATATTCGATCAGATCCTGACCTTGTTCGTCGGACAGAAGAGTCCGTAATTTAATCGAGAGCAAAAGCAGTTTATCTTTCATTTGAGTTCTTCCCCATAAAGTTGATTTTGGCTCAGCCACAGTGGCTGCGTCTGACCACTATAAGGCAAGTGAAAGGCCATTCCATCCCGATGCTATGTTTTTACAAACAAACTAGTTACGATCCGGATAGCGCCGAGCGGTGTGAACGGATGTATACAGCCCCTCTCGACAGGTAATAGCGCGTATACACGCGCGGGTATCTTTGTGTCGCTTATCGACACAAATGGCTGGGGTTAGCTATCTAAAGTAACCATCTCAGATGGGCGGCAAAGTCACTTCAAGAACTCTATAGTCCTGAAGCTCCGAAATCAGTAGAAGCGCTTTTCGTGGCATCATTTTGCGGGTCGGCGGGGGTGAATTCAAGTTTGTCTCCCGGTGCGGTTTGCGTGCTGCGGACAGTGCCTGCGGGAAGCTCGATGATGGAGTGAGCCGAGAGGCAGGCGGACATTCTCCAAGGACGCACATTGCTCCGGACCTTTTTCACTTTCTTATTGCGGTCGATGTAGACGAGATCGATGGGGAACTTCATGAAAAAGGTATGCACGGATTCACAGGGAACGATCCACAAGCCCGCTCCGGATGGAAGGCAATCCCGTCCCAGAAGGCCTTTTCGGCGCGCGGCTCCATGGCCAGCAACCTCTGCGGAATCAGCGAGTTTAGTCTGACGATTGAGATTGAAGATTCTCAAGCGGGTCTCGGGCTTTTCCGGGCTGCCTGCGGCGGGCAAGTTCGATTTGCGGTCAATGAGATTCATACCGTCTCCGGCCCTCTTTGCACAGAGCCTGCCTCTGGTTGCCTGCAGTGGGACTCGCAGTTCCGTGTGAAGAGATTCGCGATTGCCAGTGAAAGACAGGCCAAGACGATCCCCCCGAGCACATCGCTGAAGTAGTGCCAGCCAGTCGTCATGGTGGAGACGATAATCATGCCAGCGAGGAGAGCAGCCGGAAAGCGCAGGGGGCGGAATCCCCAGTAAGCGGTAGCGCAAACTATGGCCCAGGCGACGTGGAACGAGGGAAAGCAGACGATGGGGGCGGCGCGAAATACGAAATGACCGGGAAGGCGAAGGGCAAGAATGGACGACTGGCACTTTAGCTGGTCGGGCGTCGGCGCAAAGTGATAGCCATACCAGGGCCCGATAGCCGGGAAGAGAGCAAATAACGGCAACCCGATAGTAAAGATCGCCAGATTGGCGACCAAGAACCGCTGCGCGTGTCTGACTTTCCCGGTCAGGGCAGGGAACCAGAAGGAGACCGTTAACAGTGGGGTAAGAATGGCATAACTCCGGTTAACGAGCATACCGAGCCAATGGCGGGAGGCCCAGGACATGAGGGCCGGTACTTTTACGCCGAGAGCCTGATCGAGAACAGCGAAATGTCCGTCCTGGAGCGGCATACGAAGTCTGGCAGCAGGCAGGATGGGCAAGGGAAGGATCATGACGAGAACGAAGATCCATGGAATTGTCAGGGCAGCGTCGCGCAGATTCCATTTCCTTCTGGTGTGCCAAAAGATGGGCAAGAGCAACACCATGGCGGATGCAGCCGTAAAGGCAATGGCGAATTGAAGCACGTATTCAATGCGGATTGCAGCGAGCCAGCTAACGAACAGGGCGACTGCCAGGTAAACGGAACAGGCGTAGGCCATTCGCACATGAAAGCGAGGATTGACGCGGCACTCCGTCTGCGGCTTGGCTGCCTTTTCTACCATGGTGCTCATCGGGTCGATCCCACCTTCATACCTTACTTTGTCCCTCTTCTGAAGGATTACAGAGCTGTAAGGCTACTGTTTTCTCCCGGCGTGTCAGTCCCGGCTGTCTGGAGTGTCGAGTTACGCTCGGGTTTATAAGTTGCGTAAAGGAACCATGCCAGCCATGTCACGGGCGTCCAGAGATAGGCGCGGGAGGACATAGAGAGGCGGAGGACAAACACTATAAACAATGTGACCGTATTGATTATGAGCAGCATCCAGTCGGAATACTTTCGTTTTCCGGGGTTAGCCAGCGCATAGCCAATACAGGGTAGAAGTACAGCTTCATCCGTGAACCAGCCGTAGGGGGAGACCAGGATGGCTATCAGTACCAGCAACAATCCGTGAGTTGCCCACTGCCATTCATGTTTTGAGCGCCAGTAATACCAAAGACCCCAGACAGTGGCCAGTGCTGATGGGACAAACAAAAGCCAGAAGGCGCGGGGATCAACTAGCATGCGGAAATGCATGGAGATTGTCGGGAACACCTCGTGCTGCAGCAGGAACGAATGGAGAAGGCCGTTGAAGTGGCTGAAGACATGTTTGTCGAGAAATAACGCGAGAATTGAACCGGCCATCAGGCCGACCGCGCCGCCTGCGAGGATGGAAAAGCGGCGGCGATAGATACAGTCGGCCAGCAGCACAGCCCAGAAGACGAGAAACAGATGCGGCTTAAGGGTCATCAGGAGCAGCGAGAGGCCGGCAAGAAAAGGGCGGCGCCTATTAAGACGAAGGAAAAGACAGAAGCCCAGCAGGACAAATGGCGCGCTTTGACCCCCGTAAATAGCGGCGACGGCTGGCGCAAAGACATAAGCGAAGGCGCGTACCCTGGAAGGAAGCTTCAAAAGCCGAACCGAACCGACTACGCACCCCATGAGGGCAAGCGTCCACAGAAACAAACCGATTCGAAGACCTACAAACCCAAGGGGAGCGGCAATGAATAATGCCCAAGGAGGGTTCCTCATAATGAGGGGGCGAATATCCGAATAGCCTTGCGCCTTTTCAAGCGCGAATACCCTGGTTGAAGAATATGGATCCGCATGATCGCGCAGCAACTTTCCCGCGCTCCAGTAGGAGAGGTAATCAGTGCGGCTAGTAGACACCGTCAGGATGAAAGCGCCTACGATGACGACCACAGCGACTGCAAGTCTTTGAAGGGCAGTTTTTGTGAGCGCGGCGTGTGCGCGGGCTTCCTGAGCCTGCGAGTGGTCCAATCCTTCCCTAGGGCTACTCATCGGGTTCGCCTCTCTTTTTAACATCCGCAGTCGACACTCATAGAATCAGAACCTTTTACTCGACGTTTGCGGTTCGGCAAGCTCGATCCGAGAACGGCGGCTTTGATGCTGGGGCCTATATGTTGCATAAAGAAACCACGCGAACCATGCCAGAGGCGTCCACATGTAGGCGCGCGACGAGAGTTGAGCCTGAACCACAAAAACCAGGATCAGCGCGATGGTGTTGATCACCAGAAGTATCGCTGCGGAGAGCTTGCGCCTCGCGGTGACGTCGAATGCGAAGGCGATGGCGGGCAGCAACACGATTTCATCCGTGAAAAAGCCATAAGGCGAGGCCATGATGGTTACAAGCATAAGGAGCATTCCATGGGTTCTCCAGTTCCACTCGCGCCTCGAGCGCGCGTAGTACCAGAGCCCCCAGAGTATTGCCAGTGCCGAGGGGATGAAAAGGAGCCATATCGCTCTGGCGTCAATAAGTACACGGAAAAGCATGGACATGGTGGGAAGGTATCCGCGAGCAATGGTTGTTGCATGCAGCATCGCAAAGTAGTGCTGCCAGATGTGGGGATCGAAGCACATTGAAAATGCTGTTCCAGCGGCCAGAGCGGAGGCGAGACCGGCGAGAATGGAGAAGCTTCGACGGTAGATGCAATCGGCCAGAAGGACAGCCCAGAAAACGAGGAACAAATGAGGTTTGATGGCCATAAGAAGCAACGATGCGCCGGCAAGGAAAGGGCGGTCCTCATGGAAGCGCAAAAAGAAGCAGAAGCCAAGCAGGAGAAATGGTGAGCTTTGGCCGCTGCATAGGCAGGCCAGCACGGGCGCGAAGAAGAACGCGAAAATGCTGTTTTTCGACGGGACATTCAGCAATCGGATGAAGGTGACGATGCAGCCAACAGCAGCCACGGTCCATAGAAACATCCCTGTAAAGATCCCTACCAACCCAAGCGGGGCTGTAAGAAACAGAGCCCATGGAGGATTCAGCATGATCAGGGGGGCTTTTGACAAGTATCCGTGACTTGCTTCGATTGTGA
>Ga0335072_10004520_pt1 | contig 20634 bp, 20 predicted proteins | sample Lox_Sample_21_FD_206725 | JGI IMG/M metagenome (GOLD analysis project Ga0335072, IMG submission 206725) | Soil microbial communities from Loxahatchee National Wildlife Refuge, Florida, United States - Lox_Sample_2.1 | ecosystem: Environmental > Terrestrial > Soil > Wetlands | place: USA...
CGGCGACAATGGGGGCTGCAATTCAGTGAAAGGGAAACGTCGAGTGGGCATCAGAGAGCGCTCCTGCTGGAGGAGCGGATTCACGTGGGGAATGTCTCTTGCAGGGCTGGCCGCGGTTCTGTGCTCTGCATCGCGGCCACTGCCGGCGCAGGAAGCACAGGGCGGGGCGCAGAAAACCGGAATGGCGACCGGGGCACAGCACCAGGCGCAGTACGACGAGCAGCATCGCGTGATCACCGCCGGCGGTTTCGTGAAAACGGGTCCCATCGTCTTTCAGGACATTACCAGGGCTGCGGGGCTGATCTCCTGGCATCACACTTCGGGCACGCCGGACAAGCCGTACATCGTGGAGGCGAAGGGGCCGGGCGTTTGTCTGATCGACTACGACAACGATGGCTGGCTGGACATCTACTTCGTCAACGGATCGACCCTCGATGCGATGAACGGCAAGGCTGAGGCGCCGCGCGCGGCGCTCTTCCACAACAATCACGATGGGACGTTTACCGATGTGACCGAGAAGGCCGGTGTGGCCAATCTGCGCTGGGGATACGGCTGCGCGGTGGCGGACTACGATAACGATGGCTGGCCCGACCTTTACGTAACGAACTACGGGAAGAACCGCCTCTACCACAACAATCAAAACGGCACCTTCACCGACGTTGCCGAGAAAGCGGCCGTCGATCTGGGCACATGGTCCACCGGCGCGACCTTCGGCGATTACGACGGCGACGGGCGGCTGGATCTGTTCGTCGCCGGGTACATCCACTTCGATTTCCTGCATCCCCCTGTCTCCGGCTCCCGCACGGTGAACTATGCGAACTGTCAGTTCCGCGGTGTGGAGACCATGTGCGGTCCGCGCGGATTGCCGGGCGAGCGGGATCACCTGTTCCATAACAACGGCGATGGAACCTTCACCGATGTCAGCGAGAAACTCGGCGTGGACAACAAAAACGGCTACTACGGTTTGGGTGCGCTGTTTGTCGATGTGAACAACGACGGCAAGCCGGACCTGATCGTGGCCAACGATTCAACGCCGAATTATCTGTTCATCAACAAAGGCAATGGGACGTTCGAGGACGACAGTTACCTGAGCGGGTTCGCGCTGAACGCCGATGGACGCGAGGCGGCCAACATGGGGCTCGCGGCTGGAGACTACGAGAACAACGGGCACGAGTCCGTCGTGAGCACGACCTTCTCCGACGACTATGACATCCTCTTCCAGAACGACGGCAAGGGAAACTTCACCGATGTGAGTTATCAGGCGGGCCTCGCAGCGCCAACCATCCCCTTCGTCGGTTTCGGGGATGGATTCCTCGATTATGACAACGACGGGTGGAAGGATCTCCTGATCACCAATGGTCATGTGTATCCGGTGGTCGATCAGCACCCGGAGTGGGGAACGACCTATGCGGAGCGGCCTCTGCTGTTTCACAACGAACACAACGGCAAGTTCTCTGTCGTACCGGCGGTCGAGGGAACGGGGCTGGCAGTGGTGGCCGTAGGCCGCGGCGTTGCCTTCGGCGATCTGTTCAACGACGGCAAAATCGATGCGGTGATGAACAACATGGACGGCGTGCCGATCCTGCTGCGCAACGTGAACCCGGATCACCACCACTGGGTAGAGATGAAGCTGATCGGAGGGCCGAAGAGCCCGAAGGACGCAGTCGGAGCCACGGTATATCTGACGGCGGGCGGAATCCGGCAGCGCGGCGATGTGCTGAGCGGCGGCAGCTATCTTTCTTCGAACGATCCGCGAGTTCATTTTGGGATCGGCGACGCGACGAAAGTGGACGGCGTGGAGATCCACTGGCCGGAGGGAAAGGTGGAGAAGGTGGCGCTTCCCGCGGTCGATCGGATCTACAACGTGGAAGAGGGGAAGAGTGTAACCGTCCACGGAGAGGCACTTGCCGCAGAGCACTAATGACGGTGTCGCCGGTCATCAGGATTCGTTCTGAGTCTCGGCTTACTGGCAGGGCACGCGATTGTCCTGCGAGGCGATGATCTGCCACTGTTCGCCGCGCTTCAGCCACGTGTCGGTCCAGATCTGGCAAACCTTGACGCCGGGCTGCGACTTGTCTTTGCCGACAGCGTGCTCGCTGCCATAGACAAGAGCCAGATTGCCGCCGAAGAAACGCACCTTCGTCGCGTCCAGGCCGCAATCGTGGGCAATACGAGGGGCTTTTTCGTCGCGCAGTTCGTCTGCCTTGGTGAAACGCGTCCCCCCTGTCGACGTACCCTGGAAATCCTCGGCCAGCAATGTGGCGACGACCCCGTTGTCGACGCAGACGCCCTCCGCCCACTTCCGTTCCATCGCCACGATGTACTGCGCGGTCTTGTCTTCGGCGGAGGCCCAGTGACTTTGCTGGGCGTATGCCGGAAGGATCGAGGCCGTCGTCGCCAGGGCCACGATGAGGAATCGTACAGGTATGTTTCGCATGCGTGGAATCCTACACGGACGCGTGCGGGATTGGTGATTCCCGTATCCGCCAAAAGCAGGCTGATATGGGAGTCCAGCACACCGCTTACTTCGTCAGCGGAGCCGGGGTTTCGATGCGAGGCAGCATCTCGGCGCGTGTGGCTGCGTTATACGCAAACCACGCTTCAATCAGGGCGCCCTGCATCACGTCGCCCTTTTGGACGCGGTCATACAGATCCATGTTGGAGTGATGGGTTCGCGAGCCGTACTCCAGCGGATCCTGCATGAAGCCGATGCCGTCGAGGCCGATCCACGAGAAACTGGTGGAGTCTGTGCCGCCGGGTTGCGCCGTCGGACCCGCAGTCAGGCCCGTCACCGCCTCGATGCCCAGGTCTTTGATGGGTGCAATCCACGATTGAAAGATCGCCGCCAGCTGTGCATTGCCCAGCGCTGAGACGGCGCGGAACTTCCCCGAGCCCGAGTCGTCGTTGAAGTACACGTCGAGATTGTCGTACTCCGGCGTCTTCTTCATCGTGTCGCGCGGTGCGAAGTGCTGTTGCACATAGGCCAGCGACCCGTAGAGTCCTTCCTCTTCGCCGCCCCACAGCGCCACGCGGACGGTGCGCGCCATCGGCTTGTGCAGCGTGGCCAGAATGCGCAACGCCTCCATCGCCACGGCCGAGCCCGTGCCGTTGTCGGTCGCTCCCGTGCCGCCCTGCCAGCTGTCGAAGTGTCCGCCTGCCATCACGACCTCATCGGCTTTCGTCGTGCCGGGAATCTCGCCGATCACGTTGAAGCCCATTGGATCTTCCTTCTGGTATTCAACGTCGATGTCGAAGGTCAGCTTCGGAGTGATGCCATGCTCGATCAGACGGCAGATGCGGTTGTACTGCTCCGGCGTGATGGCGGCCATCGGCGGTCCGACGGGATCTTTGGGATCCTGCGATCCACCGTACGAAGCGAAGATGGTGCCGCCGTCCCCGTTATAGCCGGGCGTTAGTGCCACGGCGACTCCCTCCTCTTTCAGGAACGCGTTCACCTGGTTGCGGAGGACGCGGCCGGTTGGGGCCGCCGTCGAAAGAGTCGCCGGCGTGTACTCGCCCGGGCGAGGCTGTGCGACTCCGGGTCGCCCAAAGCCGCCAAACCCAGGGTGGGATGGGTCGGGCGTCTTCGTACGCGCCTCGACTTCTTCATCGGTCAGGCGGTGCGCTTCCGGATCGGTGTGCAGCGACAACTCGCGTGGATCGAAGATGAGGACGATTTTGCCCCGCAGCTTGCCCTTGTATTTGGCGAAGTCCTCGGCGGAGTGGAGCGGCGCGAGCACCGCGTCGGCGGTGACGGGTCCATTGGTTCCCGGCGTCCAGGCCAGAGGAAATCCGATCAGGGCGGCATAAGCGGGCGTTTCCAGCGCGCCATAGTACTTTTTGATCTGCCAGCCATCGCCGAACGGCCCCCACTTCTCGAGATGCACGTTCTGCAATCCCCACGACTGCATCTGCTTCATGGCCCACTCGGCGGCGGCGCGATGATTGCGGCTGTTGTTCACGCGCGGTCCGTAGACTTCGGAGATGTAGAAGAGGTTCTCCATGACCTGGGAGTGCTGGAAGGCCTCGTTCTTGATCTGCGTCAGAGCGCCCAGATCCACCCTGTCGCCTTCCGGGTCCTGCGCGAATGCAAACGAAGTCAACAGCAGCGCAACAGCGCAGGTGGCGGCCAACGGAAAGCGAAGCAGGCTCACGATCCTCGATCCTTTCAAAAGCAGATGGGCTGACGGGCGTTTGGAACCGCACAGCGGGCGCACGAACACTGGCAGGAGGCCGTCCCGCAGAACCAGGCAATTTCGAATGGGACCAGGCTATTGGAATTGCGTTCGCAATGCAACCGGAAGTTTGTCGCGAAAGCAGGAGTCGACGGTACGGCAGGTCCGTGTGACGGAGCTGACCTGGTTGGGACAGCCATCCGCCGGAGTCCGGTTCTTATTCTGAGGTCGACGGGACATAAACGGTGGCGCGGGTCCAGTAAGTCCGGTTGTCCCAGTGGATGTGATTGCCGTCGGCGGTCAGCTGGCCCAGGATGCGATGGCCATTCCAGTTGGACACGATCTGACCGTGGTCGTCGATGTGTCCGGTCCCGGTGGCCCCCAATCCGTTGTCGAGCAAAAGATCGTGCCCGTGCGCCTGGATCGAGCAGGGCTTGTTGCGCTCCCCCATCGCAATCCACGCTCCGGTGAGGCGTGGGAGTTTGGCAAGAGGACGCGCCGTGCAGCGCATCCAGTACGTGCCGTTGTTCCAATCGATTTGTGTCTGATCGGGCGAGAGATCTCCCTGCACACCGAGCCATGCGGGCGTGAGGAGCAGAGATGGCTTCGGTGACTCGGCGAGCGCGTTTGCACCGTTCTCGTTTGTAAGCGCGAAAGCGTCCTGCTCGATGCGGATCGAGGCGCGTGCGGAAGGATCGCCCTGCACGCACCACGCGCCGATGAGGGGCGAACCAGCCGAGGGAGGAGGAAAGGCTGCCGCCAGTTCCTGGTTCAGGCGCTGGCTGGAGCTGCGAAGGAACGCGGTTGCGGCTGTGGTGGGATCGACGGATGCGTCCCCAACGGCTGGCGGCGCACCGCCCCATTGCCAGAAATTTGGCCAGGACGACTGGGCGATCAGCGCCGACAGCTCAGGATTGGGAAAGCGGCGCACGTAGGGCAAGGCCCAGCCGATTTCGAGGCCGGAGTAGGTCCTCGCTATATTCTGCGCAACCCCGGTGCGTTTCGCGATGATCCCGGGATCGCGCATGGCGGCGACGTCGAAGCGGACGAGGCGATGGATTGCGCCCTCGCGCTGCGCATACATCGGGACTCCGTTGGCTTCGCCCAATTCGGCGAGCATGACGAGCGCGCCGAGGGCATACAGCTGGTAGTGGAGGGCCATCTGGCCGCGGGCCATTTCCGCGGGCAACGATCCATCGGGCTGAATGGCATCGATTCCAAGACGATAGGCGGCGATGCCCCAAAGAAGCGCTTCGGCATCGTTGTCGGCGACGCCCTGAGCTGCGAGGGCGAGTCCTGCCCAGTCCATGTGATTGTTCCAGGCATCGGAGCCGGGGCGAGCCGTTTGGTCCTCGAAGTATTCATGAACCCGGGCGGCGACACGGCGGAACCACTCCTGAATCGCGGCATCCTCTTGTGCTGTGCCGGCGCCGCTATTGCGGACCTTGAGGTACGCAATCGCGGTGGCGCTCAGCATCCAGTTCTGCAGATAGACGCCGTTGTTACCGGGCATTTTGCCGTCCCAGGCATCGGCCGCAGCGGCCGCGGTGAGCAGCGAATAAACACAGTTGGCGGCCGCCCGGCTGCCTTGGCTGCGGTATTCGTCGGCAGCCCTGGTGGTGAACTGGCCCAGATGCGTGGGACCAGCGCTGGCTTCATTGAAAGCCGCGAGCTTTTGCGGATCGATGATGGAGTACTGCTTGTCGGTGTAGTAACCTTCGGCGCTTATGGTGCTGGCAAACGCAGGAGGCGCGGGACAGCTGCAGGGCGCGTCGCCGGGCGTGATCTGCAGGCCATCCCAGGGAGAGCGGAGGCGCTGGCGCTGCGCGGAAACACCCTGTGGGATTAGCCCTGCCACCATCACCGCCGCTATGCTGAGCACCGGAATCGCCGCGATTCGTCCCACGCGACCATCTTATCCAGAGTTCATGGAGCGGACTGATTCGGATTTTGTCGTCAGGAAATCTCAGCCCTGGCCGTGAACAACGGCGCAAAGTAGCTCCGATAAGCGAAGAGCAGGAAGAGCTCAAGGAACGAGACGAGGCCGCCGCTGATGAGGGTCGCCGGGAGAAAGAAGAATCCGAAGAGCAGGACGTTCACGCAAACTGGAGCCAGCAGCGCCAGGCCAAGCGGCACGAATCGTCCGGACAGCACGAGCAGGCCCCCAACCGTCTCGAACGTTCCCACCACCGTCATCCAGTGATGGTGAATCATCAGCGTCGACCAGGCGCCAGGGTCGCCCGGTGGCATCGGTGGGTGATAGGGAAGGAGTTTTGAGAGACCAAAGACCGTGAAGCCCAAACCGAGAAGGATACGGCAGATGATGACGGCAACCTTCATGCATGACCCCTCATGGACTTAGATTGCCGTTGGATGAGGGGACTCGCAGAAGGGATTCCAGTTTTTAGTGCGGCGCGGATGGGGGTGAGTCCGGATGCGGCGCGCCATTGCTGGCTGCCGTCAACGTGCGGATGAGGTCGATTTCGCGCTGGCGGTACGGCTTTCCGTCAGGATAGAAGATGTCGTGGTGCCAGACCGCCGGCTGTTCCAGGACATAGGGCCGGGTCCAGGAATCCCAGGGAAGATTCGTCTGCGACTTACCTTTCACGAATCCCCAGTTGATGGCGGCGACGCGATACTTCTGCGCGATGGGCAGGATCGTGTCGAAGAGGCTGCCATTGCCGCGCGCCATGTACTCGGTGCAGAAAATGGGACGGTGGTACTGCTCGAGGAGCAGCACGTGCTGCTCGAAATCCTCAGGGAATCCGTAATTGTGGAAGGACAGAACATCCGACTGCTCCACCTGCGTGCGCTGGATGGGAGTAAGCGTTTTAAGCGACGACCAGTCACCCTGCCAGAGTCCGCTGGTCAGCGGCTGAACGGGATGCTGGGAGCGCGCCCACTCAAAAACGCGCGGCAGCAGCCGTTCGACGAGCTGCAGCTTGTCGGCAGGTTCCAGGACGGAGTAAGCCGGGATGTTGGAATTGTCAGGCTCGTTCCAGAGGTCCCAGGCGAGGACACGAGGATCCGATGCGAAGGCGCCGATGACGCCCGTGACGTAGGCTTCGAGGCGCGGGTACTGCGAGGGGTCGGCCAGCGCCGCGCCGCCAGGACTCTGCACCCACCCGGAATTGTGCACGCCAGGGATCGGCGGATGCTGCGGACCGAGCTTCGGATTGGGGTCCCAAACGGAATCGAAGAGGACGATGATGGGACGGATGTGGTGTTTCGCGCAGATCGCCAGGAAGGTGTCGATCCGCTTGCGAAAGCCTTCGGGATCCTGCTGCCAGAGCAGATCGTGGAGGAAGACGCGCATCGTGTTCATGCCGATGGCCTCGGCCCAGCCGAGTTCGATGTCGATGCGCTGCGGGTCGAAGGTGTCGGCCTGCCACATCTCGAGCTCGTTGATGGCGTTATAAGGAAGATAGTCGCTTCCTACCAGCCAGGGCTGCTGCGCGTACCAGGCGTTGGCTTCCTGCTCGGTCCAGCGTGCATGGGATTCAGCGGAGGCGGTAAACGCGACGCAGACACAGAATGCGGCGATCAGAGAGCGAAGCAGGGCCGGTTTCATTGCGGTCATGGTACAGCAAAGGGCTGAAAAAACGCCCGATTCAGCGTAAACGCTTACCCAAACTCGTCTTCCTAAGTGCGGATGAGATGGAATATAAGGGCAGATACCAACATGAACATCCGCGAAGTGGCGCGCAGGGCCAAAGTCTCGACCGCAACCGTGTCGCGGACCATCAATGGTTCGGACAAGGTGACCCCGGAGACGAAGGAGCGCGTGCAGCGAGCCATCGAGGAACTCGGCTTCTATCCCAATACCTGGGCGCGAGCGCTGGGTTCGGGTCGCAGCAGCCTCTATGGGCTGATCATTTCCGACATCACGAATCCCTTCTTTCCCGAACTGGTGAAGAGCTTCGAGGACATCGCGGTGCAGAACGGCCAGGAAGTGCTGGTGGCGAACACCAACTACGATCCGGCGCGCATGGAAGTCTGCGTCAGCCGCATGCTGCAGCGCAAGGTGGATGGCGTGGCCATCATGACGTCGGAAATGGATGCGCGGCTGATCACGGAGTTTCGCAGCCGCGACATACCTCTCGTCTTCCTGGACACCGGAGCAGCAGAGAATCTGACGAGCAACATCATTGTCGATTATGCGGCTGGCGTGGATGCCGCCGTGGAGCACCTTGTCCACCTCGGCCATACGGAGATCGCCTTCATCTCCGGTCCGCCGATGCTGCGCTCAGCGCGGGTGCGCCGGGATGCATTCGTTGGCTGCCTGCAGCGGCACGGTATCGGCGCAGACTGGATCGAAGAGGGGAATCATCAGGTAAATGGCGGTCACGACGCCATGGCGCGACTGCTGGGCCGGGAGAGACGGCCGACGGCTGTCCTGGCGTCGAACGACATGACGGCAATCGGGGCGCTGGGAGTGATCCACGAGCGCCGCCTGCGCGTGCCCGACGACATCTCGATCGTCGGATTCGACGACATTCAGATCAGTGCCTTTACCCAGCCTGCGCTGACCACCGTGCGGCTGTCGCGCGACGAGATTGCCCGCGTTGCGTTTCGTGCCCTCTACAATTCCCGCCAGGATGGCGGAAAAGGCGTGGAGTACGGTGTGCGGCCGGCACTGGTGGTCCGGCGGTCGACCGGGAAGGCGCCGCGGAGCCCCCGCGGGGTGCACGAGGAAGCTGGCGCGGCGCAGGCCTAAAACGAGCGGGTGCTCGTATCGAAGGTGCGGATGAGAAAATCCTGGACGCGATGGCTGCTGTTGACCCTGGTGCCTGGGTGCGCATGGGCTTCGCCCGTGTGGGCACAAAACTGTGGCGGCGCGGGGCTGGCGGTGCAGGTGTTAGGCTCCGGCGGGCCCGAGATGCAGGATAAGCGCGCTTCCAGCAGCTATCTGATCTGGGATCACGGCCGGGCGCGCGTGCTGATCGATGCCGGCGGCGGGAGCGCTCTGCGCTTTGGCCAGAGCGGCGCGCAGATGGCGCAGCTGGACGTGATTCTGTTCAGCCATTTTCATATCGATCACAGTGGCGATTTTCCGACGCTGGTTTTTTCCTCGTGGTTTGAGGATCGGCATCGGCCATTGCCGGTTTACGGTCCGCCGGGAAACGAATACATGCCCTCAACAACCGAGTTTGTACATGACCTGTTCAGCGATCCACACGGAGCGTGGCGCTACCTGAGCGATATGGTGGATCCGGGGCAGACCGACAGCTACAAACTCCAGCCGCACAATGTAACCGTCGGGCAGACGCCGGCACTGGTGATGCGAACCGGGACGATGGAACTCGACGCGGTGCGGGTGATTCACGGCGCCTTTCCCGCGCTCGCGTGGCGCGTGCAAATGGGCGGCAAGCGGATGGTTTTTAGTGGAGATACGAACGGAAAGGGCGACGGGCTGACGCAGCTGGCAAGGGGCGCTGATCTCTTCGTCGCGCATAACGCCGTCCCGGAAGATGCCACAGGAGTGGAGCGGCGCCTGCATATGCCACCTTCGGTGATCGGAGCAACGGCGGCGAAGGCGCAGGTCAGGCAGCTGGTGCTCTCGCATCGCATGCTGCGGACGCTGGGCGACGACCAGGAGGCGGCGACGCGAACGGAAATCCAGCGCAGCTATTCCGGTCCTCTCGCTTTCTCGAACGATCTCGATTGCTTCGACGTGCACTGACACCGCCGGATTCGAGGAGCCCGAACCGGCCCTACTGCACTTCTCCCGATGGCCGCAGGCGCTTCAGTTCCAGGGCGCAGGCCAGCGCGTTGAGAACGGCGAAGCGGAGATTATCGAGTCCCGCCCAGATCAGGTAATGCTTCAGCTCCAGGTGGCGGCCGTGCGCGGGACGGACGCGCAAAAGAATATTCGGCTGCCCGGCGACGCTGAGGTTAGTGGGGGGATCCGAATCCGCAGTAATGACTTCGACGTGCTCGCCGGCCAGCGCCGCTTCGACGTGCTCCAAAGAGGCCGGCTCCTTAAGTTCAATCGCAAGCGAGATGCCGTATCCGTGGAAGACGGGCACGTGGAGCAGCTGGACGCCGACGGGTGGAAGATGGCCGGCGGTGATCAGATCGTAGTGGCGCCGAATGCGCGACTCGCTCGCAGCGAGGCTGAACCTCGCTGAATCGCCGAAGGCCGGCGTGGTGTTGAAAGCAACCTGCGTGTCGTAGACCTGCTTGGGAAGATCCTGGAAGCTGAGCAGCTTCACGGTTTGCTGATGGAGTTCATCCATCGCGGCGCGACCGTATTCCGAGGCCGGCTCCAGAATGGTGGCGGCGGCCTGGTGAACGGGGGCCGTCTGCTGAATGCGGGCCATGAGCAGCGCAAGAGCCAATGCTGCAGGCTGGGCGGGGACAATAGCGGGAGTCTCCAGACCCGGCGACGAGCGATCCGCCGCGAGCTGGAGTTCGGCATCGACCCAGGGAGCGCGGACGAGAACGCCCGGCCTGCCCTCGAGGGCGAAGGAAAGATCGACGATGCTGGCGCCGGCGCGCTGAGCATTCTCCCAGTGCTTGAGCGTGAGTTCCGGCTCTCCCGCAAAGAAGGCAAAGTCCACGCCGCGAAACGAGTCGGCGTCGATGCGCTGGATGAAGGTGACTTCGTCTCCAACGGCTTCGAGGTTGCCAAGCTGGTCCTCGTCATCCATGAGCAGAAAGTCGGCTCCGGCGAAGGGGGAGTCGGCGAGCGCGTCGTTGAGTTCCTTGCCGCGTAACGAGCCGGCGCCGACAATGGCGATTTTCTGAAGATCGGTCATCCGAGAGGACCCTGAGAAGATGGCAGCGGATTTCTGGCGGTCTGATGATGGCGGCGCCAGGAATAAGCGAGCCGTGCAATCACGCCGGAGAACATGTACACCAGCGCAAGGACCAGCAGAACCCCGCGCGAGAAGAAAACCAACAGGTAGATGCTAACGCCAAGCAGGACGATCCAGCGAAAAGGCTGACGGCCGGTCAGGTTAATTTCTTTGCCGCTCCAAAAGCGCCAGGTGCTCACCATGAGGAACCCGACGAAGCCCACCAGCAGACCCCAGATGATGGCCAGCCACCAGGTGAAGATCGGCAGGCCGATAAAACCGTGCACGATGGCAACGATCAGACCCGCGGCTGCAGGGATGGGCATTCCAACGAAATATTTGCGGCCGGGGCGTCCCGGGTTTTTGGGGATGGGGTTGACACTGATGTTGAAACGGGCCAGGCGGCTGGCTCCGCAGAGAAGAAACAGAAAACAGACGAAGGCGCCAAACTGCACGAGTTTGAGGCGCAACTCGTGGGGCATCGCGGAGGGAAGCGAGCGAAAACCCCACGCGAAGGCCAGGATGCTGGGAGCGACACCGAAGGTGATGACGTCGGCGAGAGAATCCAGCTCCCGGCCGAATTCGCTCTCCGTGTTGGTGAGGCGGGCGATGCGGCCGTCGAGGGCGTCGAAGGGGATCGCCAAACCGATGGCCAGCGCGGCGTAGTCAAAGTGGTGAGGCTGCAGCGCGGAGCCTTCGAGGCTCTGCGTGATCGCGAAAAATCCGGCCGCAATATTGACAGCGGTGAACATCGAAGGCAGCAGAAACATCCCGCGGGGCCGGCGTCGGGGTTGCGGACCATGGCCGCGGAAACCCGCCGCTCCGCTGGTGCGCAGGAAGGGCTGAGGCTCGCCGTTCATACCAGAAGCTCCGCGCCGACCGAGGCGAGCATCGGATCGTGATCGGGCGTCGTGATGCGAGCCACCATGCTCGCTCCGCCGCGCACACGATCCCCGGGTTGGACGAGCGGCTCGGCGTGGCCGGGGAGAAGGATGTCCGTCCGGGAGCCGAATTTGATCAGGCCGACGCGCTCACCGCGCTCCAGAAAGTCGCCGGGCTTTTTCGTGAAGACGATCCGGCGCGCCAGCAGGCCGGCGATCTGAATGAAAGCAACCTGGTAGCCCTCGATGCAGTCGACGATGGCGAGGTTCTGCTCATTGCGCTCGGCGCAGGCGGGGTTCATGGCGTTCATGTATGCGCCTTTGCGATAGCGGACCTCGCGCAGGATGCCTTCGACCGGCGAGCGGTTGACGTGCACGTCGAACACACTCAGAAAGATGCTGATGCGGAGACGGTCGCCGTTCGGAGTTGAGACGCGGGCGACCTGGGTCACTTTGCCATCGGCAGGGGAAACGACAAGGCCGGGTTCGGGCGGGATGGCACGGCGGGGATCGCGAAAAAACCAGAGAAAGAATGCAGCGAGGAGCACAGCCGGGACAGCCCATTCCCAGTGGCGCGTCACGAGCCAGAGAACCACGGCCACCGCGCCGAGGGACAATCCGTAAAAATATCCGTCACGCACCATGAGAGCGATTCAAACAGCCAGGTTCAAACAGCCAGGTTCAGACAGCAGGACCGTCAGTCGATGCCGGCCAGTCCAGGGCGCTTTACGATCGAGCCACGCAGAACCGGCGCAGGCAAAAGGATAGAACCGGCCGAGCAGCACTCGTCCAAAAGTCCTTTTCATTCTATGGCTGCAGGGGAGAAACCAAAAGGGGCGAGTCCCACGGAGGCTTGCGGAACGGATTACCGAAGAGACGCACACACACTCAGAATTGGGCGCTGAGTGCCGCGTCGCAGGGAGAGAGGAAATGTGCGAGAGCGGTCCGGGGCTCAGGCGGCGGTAAACACCCGAACCTGGCTCCGGACGATCGTCAGTTGATCTTTGATATGGAGTTTGAGCTTTTTCAGGCGAACTTCCTCGATTTGCTCATCATCAGAAAGCCAGGGTTTTTGGAGCAGTTCTTCGAGCTTTTCCGAATAGTGACGGTGCTCTTCTTCCAGGCGACGTATTGCTTCACTATCCGGCTGTCCGTTCGCTTCCAGATCCATAGACGATTCCTCCGGTACGGGATCTTTCCCGGCGGAGCCGCGGCTATCGTGGTTCGCCGGGCGAGTTGGCTCACAACAGTGAGACGTATAACGCTAGCACCGCGGCAGCCTGACCTTCAACCACTTTTGCGGTGGAAAAATCCAGGGGGGGCCCCGAGGGTAATCGACGTGCCCAGAAGCAGGGCATCCTCTTCAGGATGAGCGTAGTACCGGGGCCGGCGCCCCTCGGCGCAGAGCCCGAACCGCTGGTACAAAGCGAGGGCCGGCGCGTTTGAGGCGCGGACTTCAAGCGAGAAATGCAGGGCTCCGCAACGGGCCGCCCACGCGAAGATTTCCTCGAGGAGTGCGGCGCCGATGCCGTGGCGGCGGGTGTCCGGCAGGACGGCCATCGAGTCCAGCTGACAGAGATTCTGTTCTCCGTCGAGCAAAAGCGTGGCGGCTGCGAAGGCGATGACCTGGCCGTCCCGTTCAACCACCAGGGCCGTGCGACAAATGGGCGGCTGCACAGCGGTGGACAGGTAGGAGTCATAGATGCCCGATGGCCACTGGGGGGCTTCGGGGGAGGCAGTGGCGATGGCGCGGACCTGATCGAGGTCAGCGGCCTGGATGGTTCGGATCGTGAAGGTCATGAGCGCGGCGCAGGCTTCGGGCGGGGAGGCGCGTTAGGGCCGGAGAAAATTTCGGCGTCGGAGCGGCGGAGGTAATTGCCGTCGAGGAGGAGCGGGTCGTCGAAGTCCCTTGCCTGGATGCGAAACAGAGCGAAGTGCAGCGCATCGGCGGCCGTGGGTGGCGGGACGAGCGCGGCCGTCGGCGCGACGAGCAACAGGGTCGGCTCGCAGACGGCGAGTTGCGGCCCCAGGGCTGCCGCGGGTTCGCGAAAGGGATCGCGCGTGAGGAGCTTCTCCACGGGAGTCGGGCCGGAGAAGTCGCCGAAGTAGAACTCGCCGCGGCTGGCGTCGAGCGCGGCCGCACGGGTCTTCGCATGATTAGCCAGCACCGCGAGACGCGAGACCGCAAGGATCGGGATTGACGTCGGTTCGGCCAGGCCTTTCGCGGTGGACAAACCGATGCGGATACCGGTGAAAGAGCCTGGCCCGTTCGTGACGATGATGGCGCCAGGATCGGCAGCCACGAAGGGAGCCGATGCCAGCAGTTCCCGGATCGCCGGGACGAGCCGCGCGGAATACGTTTTGCCGGCGAGTTCGCTTTGGGCCAGAAGCGTGAGCCGGTCGTTGTCAAGACGGGCAAGCGCGACGGTGCCCGTTGAGCCACAGGTGTCGATGGAGAGAAGCAACATCAGCGTACAGGGTACAGGTTGCAGGGTGCGGCGTTCAGCGCTCCCGCTGAGACACAGGTCGGACCCACATCGGACGAGCTTCTTCGGCCGGCCGTCGCACCGGCGTCAGCCCTGGTTCAGGAGGTCCATCGCGTTCGCGCAGCTAAACATCGGCGATCGCGTCCTGGCAGATTTCGAGCAGCACGCCGCCCGCGCTTGAGGGATGCACAAAGAAATAGAGATGACCGCCGGCGCCCGTCTGAATGTCTTCTGAGATGAGGCGGACACCCCTGGCCTTGAGAGTTTCGAGGGTCCCCGCAATGTCCTCCACGTGGAGCGCGACGTGATGCAGGCCTTCGCCGTGTTTGGCGAGAAAGCGGCCCACGGCCGAGTCAGGCGTGGTGGGCTCCAGCAACTCGATGCGGGCGTCGCCGGCGGGGATCAGGGCGGTGCGGACGTGCTCGTGCTCAACAGTCTCTTCGTGCACGACGTTCAGGCCGAGGGATTCGTAGAGCTTGCGCGCCTGGTCGATGCTTTTGACTGCAATGCCGAGGTGGTCGAGTTCAGACATGAATTCAGGGTACAGGGTGCAGCGAACAGGAAGCAGGATGCTGGGAGCTGCGCGACCCTTAGCTGGAGTTGTCTGGATGGAAGACCTTCTCCGTAAGTTGGGCGATCAGCTGCCACGGGTCCTGCTGGCCGGAGGCGATGCGGGCAGCGTGAAACTGCAGCACCTTCGCCTCGAAGCCGTTCTGGCGGGCGCGCCGCATGAGCTCCGTCCGGAGCATAGCGTCGAGGCGTCGCCGCCAGTGCTGCGTGCGGCGCCCAGTGAGCCGGTTCTCCTGCCGCAGCCACTGCTCCAGCTCGCCAACCGCCGATGCCAGGGCCGGCACTCCTTCGCCCGTGGTGGCCGTTGTGCGGACCACCGGCGGCGTGCGCTCGGGGTGATTCGTCACCAGCGATTGCAGCCCGCGGATCTCCTGCTCGACTCGATCGGCGCCCTCGCGGTCCGATTTGTTGATGACGAAGATATCCGCGATCTCCATCACACCGGCTTTGAGGCTCTGCACCTCATCGCCCATGCCGGGAACAAGAACCACCAGCGTAATATCGGCGAGGCGCGCAATCTCGACTTCATCCTGGCCAACGCCGACGGTTTCGATCAGCAGCACGTCCTTACCGCTGGCTTCGAGCACGAGCGCAACGTCGGCGGTGGCCAGGGCGAGCCCGCCGAGCGATCCGCGCGTAGCCATGGAGCGAAGGTAGAATCCGGAATCGCCGACCGATTCGCCGGAACCACTGGTTTGGTGCTCGCGAAAGCGGATGCGGTCGCCCAGGATGGCGCCGCCGGTGAAAGGACTCGTTGGATCGACGGCGATCACGCCCACCGTCTTGCCGGCTTCGCGAAATGCCCGAGCCAGGCGATCCACCAGCGTGCTCTTGCCGGCTCCCGGAGCGCCGGTGACGCCGATGCGCAACCCCTGGCCTGTGTGCGGGAAACACGCCGAGAGCAGAGCCGGTGCTTCCGGCGCATCGTTTTCGACCAGCGACAGGGCGCGGGCCAGAGCACGGGTCTCTCCGGCGCGCAGGCGGGAAACGAGATCGGCGATGGCTGTCTGGGTCACGGATCAGGATAGCGCTTAAGATTCAGCTGGTAGCCGGTTGCGGATGAATGGTTGGCCGAGGCATCGCCGCAAACGACAGCCGGGCCCTTTGGTGCAACCCGATTTTCATTTGCTCATTGCGAGCCAGGTTGAGTAAAAGGGAGCGCACCCCATTTGCTCCCCCCGGAGCAGCGAAGGAGAAACAGTATGATCGCGAACCCAGGCAAACGAATTCTTCTCATGGCAAGCGCTGCGGCTGCGCTGTGCGTGTTTGCGATGACAGCTTCGGCTCAGGAACCATTCCACCTGAGCAGCACGACCTTCTCCAGCGGCAGCACGATGCCGCTCTCCACGATTTTGAACAATCCGGTCAATGGCGTGAACACCTGCAGTCCGAACGGCGCCCCGGGCGGCGACGAATCGCCACAACTCTCCTGGTTCGGCGCCCCGCGGGGCACCCGTTCCTATGTGGTGGTGCTGTACGATGTGACCGCGTCCTTCACCCACTGGGGCATGTACAACATCTCCCCGGAGGTGACGCAGCTTCCGCAGAATGCTGGAGTCGCGGGCAGTCACTACGGCATGCAGGTCGAGAACGATTTCGATCTGGGCCAGCAGTACGACGGGCCCTGCCCGCCCGCGAATGTGGCGCCGGATACGCACCGGTACGTCTTCACGGTTTACGCGCTCGCGACGCCGCTGGTGTTGGGCGGATCCACAAATTTCCCGGCCAACGGCGAGACCCTGTATCACGCGCTGATTGAAGCGGGAGAGAAGGGCGCCATCCTGGGTACGGCGAGCCTGACCGGGCTGTATTCCTCCACGCCTCCGGCACCGTGAGGATGGACGGGTTCGGCGTTACTGGTAATGGAGCCACTTCCAGGTGCCGCCGTCGATCTGGAAGATCGAGTGCCCCTCATGGCGCGAGCCCTGGCTGAGCACCTTCTGCACGTCGGCGGGAAGGCCGGAGAAGTCGTACTCCCACGTGTAGCCGACGAGGCGCTGGCTGTGATCCTCCGTCGGATCGACGATGCCGCTGATCTCGACGATGTGCCAGTGGAAGGTGCGCCCCACTTTGAGATAAACGCCCGGGTTTTCCGCGCTGATGCCGGCGGGGAAGATGCCCTGACAAGCCGCGAATTTGTGGCTGAGCACGCGCTTGTCGCCCGGATTGGGCAGACAGGGCTGGTTGGCCTGGATCTGCAGCGAGGCCAGCACATCCGCGCTGAGTGCAGTGAGGGCATGGGCCTGGTCCTGAGTGAGCGTGAAGTCGCTGGCGTTGGTCGCGGCGCCGAGCTGATCGAGCAGGGCCTTGGCGGCTTCCGTGGTCAACTCCTGGCCTTGCGCCATCGCACCCAATGCCAGGCTCAGGAGGAAGAGGCCCCAAAAACGGATGCTGGCTCCGCTCATCGCAATCTCCTTTGAATTGTGGGGGGCAGGGACGAAGTGGAACTATGTTACGACGAAATGGCACCGTGCAAAGGGAAAAATCGAATGGGTGGAAAGAGGGCGTCGTGCCGTCCGATTACCCTCGTGACGGATGCACCTTCAGGATCTCTCGCCCAATCACCATCCGCTGAATCTCGCTCGTGCCTTCGCCGATCGTGCAGAGCTTCACGTCGCGATAGAACTTCTCCACGGGGTAGTCCTTGATAAAGCCGTAGCCGCCGTGGAGCTGCACCGCTTCGTTGCAAATCTTCACCGCGACCTCGCTGGCGTACAGCTTTGCCATGGCGGATTCCTGCGTGACGCGCTGACCGCCATCCTTGAGAACCGCGGCGCGAAGGGTCAGCAAACGGGCGGCGTCGAGTTCCGTCGCCATATCAGCCAGCTTCCACTGGATGCCCTGAAATTCGGCAATCGCTTTGCCGAATTGTTTCCGCTGCTTGACGTATTTCACGCTGGCATCGAGCGCGCCGCGTCCGATCCCCAGCGACAGCGCGGCGATGGAGATCCGCCCGCCGTCCAGGGTACGCATGGCGTCGACGAAGCCTTCCCCCTCCTCGCCCAGGAGGTTTTCCGCGGGAATCGTGCAGTCCTCGAAGATCAGCTCCGACGTGTCCGACGCGCGCAGGCCGAGCTTGTTTTCTTTCTTCCCGGGGCGAAAGCCCGGCGCACCCTTCTCCACGATGAAGGCCGACAGCCCGTGCGTGCCTTCCTCCCGATTGGTCACCGCGATGATGACAGAAACATCGGCGTAGTGACCGTTGGTGATGAAGGTCTTCGTCCCGTTGAGGATCCAGTGATCGCCTTTGCGAACGGCCGTGGTGCGTGCAGCCGAAGCGTCGGAACCGGAGCCGGGTTCCGTCAATCCCCAGGCACCGAGGTGCTGCCCGGTCGCCAGCCTGGGCAGGTATTTCTTTCTCTGCGCTTCCGAGCCGGCAAGAAAAATGTGATTGGTACAGAGGGAATTGTGCGCGGCGACGATGATGCCGATCGAGCCGTCAACAGCTGACAGTTCTTCGATGGCGAGCATGTAGTCGACATAGCCCAGCCCGGCCCCGCCGTACTCGGACGGAAAGATCACGCCCAGCAGTCCCATCTGGCCAAGCTGTTTGACGACGTCCATCGGAAACTCGGAGGCCTCGTCCCAGCGCAGGACGTTGGGGGCAATCTCGCGGGCGGCAAAGTCGCGAATCTCGCGGCGGAGCGCTTCCTGGTCCTCGGTGAGCGTAAAGGGGAAGGTGGAGGACGGGGCGGACGAAGCGATGGTTGTCGGAGTGGTCGTCATTGGGGACTCGAAAACCGGTTAGCGTAGCAGGTTTGACCGGGTGTTGTCGCCCATTGCGGTTCGAAGCATCTCAATTGCCTGCCGCCGGCTCGGCGTAGATCCGCTTCGCTGCCGGGTCGAAGGTCCAGCGAAAGCGGTCGAGCAGCGCGTTGCCCAGGATCCCGTCGCGGTTGATCTTCACTGCCGACGGTCCTTCCCACCAGTGCACCGTAGCGAAGGCGCCGGTGCGGGCGATGGCTGCAGTGGCGTACTGGCCTGGATTCAGCTGCAGCTGACCGCCCAGATCGATCCTGTCCATGGACACGAGATCAGTTGTGTAGCGCCCGTTCACGCCGAAGCCGTTGGATTCCTCGACGGTCCCACTTTTGTCGTCGAGCCCGGCAGCCGCGCGGAACTGCATGTTCAGCAGTAGCGTGATGTCGCTGCCGGTATCGAAGTGGAGCAGAGCCGGTGCGGTGCGGTGGTTCGCGAAGGTGAGCCTTGCAGGAAGGAGCAATCCCTGCGGGGTCCATTGAGCGTGCAAGCTGGCGTACGGGCCAGCGGGCGCAACGCACTGCGCGGGATCCCGCAGGGTGAGCCGTGCGGGTGCGTACTCGAGCGTAACGCACCACTGCCGGAAGAAATCCCAGCCCAGGAAGCCGTCGAAGCGATGGCCGACCTGATGCCCAAAGTCGCCGATGTCAGTGACGAGAGCCGGCCCGTCGAAGAGGAGCGTCGCGCCCGACCGGAGCGAGACATCGATGGTCTGGTAGCGTCGCTTCGCTTTGCCCGTGCCGAAGCCGTTGTACGACAGCGATCGTTCCCAGAAGTGACTGTGGACGTCGCCCTTGCTGGCTGCCGGGGTGGCGAGCGTCGTGCGCTGGAAGCCGCTGTCGAGCATGAGCGTCAGAGGGCCCAGATGTTCCTCAGTGACGGTGATGTAGAGATGGCGGCCGAAATAATCGAGGGGAAGGACAATGGGAGCGGACTGAGCCCGCATCGTGCCGGTGAAAAGCAGAGCCAGCGGGGCGAGCGCGAGCGCCCGTGTCAGAACACGAATCATGCTGACCAGCCCCCCATCTCTCAAGCGGACCTATCGCAGACTGGCGGGCGGAGGCGTAACGGCGTCGAGCTGCCTGAACATCGCATCCGGCAGTTTGAGCGAGGCGGCGGCGACGTTTTCCTCCACATGCTTCGCGGACGACGTTCCCGGGATGGGCAGCGTGACCGGCGAACGGCGCAGGAGCCAGGCGAGCGCGACCTGAAGCGGCGAGGCGTTGAGTTCTTTGGCGAATTTCTCCAGCAGCTCATGCGCAGCGGAACGGACCTGGCCCAGCGGCGCCCACGGAATGAAAGCGATGCCATTCTTCTCGCAGAAGTCGAGCAGGAAATCCCATTCGCGGTCGGCGAAACTGTAGCGGTTCTGCACGGATACGATTGGGGTGATCTTGCGCCCTCGCTCCACGTGTTCCAGGGTTACGTTGGAAAGCGCGACGTGCCGAATCTTCCCCTGTTGCCGCAGTTTTTCCAGCGTTTCCACCGACGCGGTGAACGAGACCGCCGGGTCCGGGACGTGCAGCTGATAGACGTCGATGCGGTCGAGCTTCAGCCGCTTCAGGCTTCCGGCTACGGCCTCTTCGAGGTGTTTGGGGCTGGCGTTGTGCACCCACTGCCCGGGACCGACACGCTCCCACCCGCCTTTGGTTGCGATGACGAGACCTTTCGCGTAAGGATGCAGCGCCTCGGCAATCAGCTCTTCGCTCACGTTGGGACCGTAAGAGTCGGCGGTGTCGATGAAGTTGACGCCCAGCTCGACGGCGCGACGCAGAGTCTGGATCGCGGCGTCCTTATCTTTCGGCGGTCCCCAGATGCCCGGCCCGGTGATGCGCATGGCCCCGTAGCCGAGACGATGGACGACGAGATCGCCCAGGTGGACTTTGCCGGCGGCAGCGGCATTGGGTGTCGTGGTAGAAGCAGCGGTGGGCGAGTTCATCGGTCTCTCCTGAATTGCACAGCT
>Ga0335072_10004521_pt1 | contig 20629 bp, 17 predicted proteins | sample Lox_Sample_21_FD_206725 | JGI IMG/M metagenome (GOLD analysis project Ga0335072, IMG submission 206725) | Soil microbial communities from Loxahatchee National Wildlife Refuge, Florida, United States - Lox_Sample_2.1 | ecosystem: Environmental > Terrestrial > Soil > Wetlands | place: USA...
GTGATGTCGCCGATGAGGAAGACGGCTGGCGCTCCGGGTGAGCCGTCGCCGGGCCTAGGCGTCAGCATTCGCCCCGGGGGCCAGCATCGGTTCGTGGTGGTGGCCAGCCGGCTGCCGGTGGACCGGACCGAAGGCCCCGACGGCGAGGTGGACTGGCGGCCCAGTCCGGGCGGGCTGGTCAGCGCGCTGGAGCCGGTCATGCGCGAGGCGAGGGGCGTATGGATCGGCTGGTCCGGCGACGCGGGACCGGCGCCCGGGCCGTTCCGCGCCAACGGCATGGACCTGGTGGGCATGGGCCTGTCCGCGGAGCAGGTCCGGGATTACTACGAGGGATTCTGCAACGCCACGCTGTGGCCGCTCTATCACGACGTCATCGCCCCGCCCGAGTTCCATCGCCGCTGGTGGGACGCGTACGTCACGGTCAACCGGTCCTTCGCGCAGGCCGCGGTGGACCAGGCGGCGCCCGGGGCGACGATCTGGGTCCACGACTACCAGCTCCAGCTGGTGCCGCAGATGGTCCGCGAGCAGCGCGGCGACGTCCGCATCGGCTTCTTCAACCACATCCCGTTTCCCGGCTATGAGATCTTCGCCCAGCTTCCGTGGCGCCGTCAGGTCGTGGGCGGCCTGCTCGGCGCCGACCTGCTGGGCTTCCAGCGCCGGGCCGACGCCACGAACTTCCTGCGCGCCTGCCGCCGGGCGGCGGGCCTGGCCACCAGGGGCGCCACGGTCCGGGCCGGCGACCGCGAGGTCCGGGCGGCGGCCTTTCCCATCTCGATCGACACCGAGACCCTGGAACAGATCGCCCGGCAGGAGACGGTCAGGAAACGCGCGGCCGAGATCAGGCTGGCCCTGGACGAGCCGGACACGGTCCTGCTGGGCATCGACCGGCTCGACTACACCAAGGGCATCCTGCACCGGCTGCGCGCCTACGGCGAGTTGCTCCGTGAGGGCCGGCTGGGTCCGCGAGTGGTCCTGGTCCAGGTGGCGAGCCCGAGCCGGGAGCGGGTCGGGGCCTACCGGGTCCTGCGGGACGAGGTCGAGCTGGCCGTGAGCCGGATCAACGGCGAGCACGCCGAGGTGGGCAGCGCGCCCGTCCACTACCTCCACCAGTCCTATCCGCGGGAGGAGATGGCGGCGCTGTACCTGGCGGCCGACGTCATGCTGGTGACCTCGTTGCGGGACGGCATGAACCTGGTGGCCAAGGAGTACGTCGCCTGCCGGTACGACGAGAGCGGCGCGCTGGTGCTGAGCGAGTTCACCGGCGCGGCTGACGAGCTCAGCGGCGCCTTCGGAGTCAACCCGCACGACATCGAGGGCCTGAAGGATGCCATCGTGCGGGCGGCCACCATCAGCCGCGCCGAAGCCCGGCGCCGGATGCGGTTGATGCGCAAGCGGGTCCGCGAGCACGATGTCGCTCACTGGGCGGAGAGTTTCCTCGGCACGCTGGCCCGGCCGTGAGCATCTTCTTGCGGACCGGGCCGAGCAGAGGCCCAGGGTGATCGGCCGTACCCGGTAACCAGGGGGTGACCTCGGGAAGCAGGCGGTCGACGTCCAGCGTGGCCGGCGGCGGCCACGGCACGGTTCCGGGCTGCGGCGGGAAGATCGTGATGGAGCCGGTGCCCGGTGCGCCGGCGGTCCGAGGAGGGCGCGTGCCCGTACCCGGCCCGCCGGTCACCTCGGCTACCAGGCATCCGAGGGTGATCAGCACCGAGATCGCCTTTTCGTCGTGCCTGCGGGGCTCGAATACGAGCCCGTGGGCCCGAAGTGCGCCGCCCTGCTCGGCACGGGCCAACCGGACCTGAACTCCCGCCGGAGGCAGGTTCCTGGTCCTGATGATCTCGCGATCCGCGGCGGTCAGGACCGGATCGTGGGCCCAGATGTGCTCCAGCACGGCCGCCTTCAGCACGGCCCATCTCGCCACCGCGACCTGTTCTTCGGCGCTCAGTTCGACGCGGAATCCTTCGATCATCGGCAGCAGGAGCGGCAGGACAGCGCTCTCCAGCCGGGCCATCCAGCCGGCCTCGCAGGGCTCGCATACACCCCTGAGGGGATGGCCAGCGGCTTGGACGGCAGGCCAGGCGGCAGGGGCCGCCGCCTGCGGGCGCTGCGCGTCACTCCGCACGCACCCGATGTCCGGCTGTCCGGCGGCGGGTGTCGGCAGGTCGCCGGTCCAGCCGGGGAACACGTGGCGGACGGTAATCGTGATGACCGCCTCCACGCTGCCGCAGAAGATGCAGGCCTTGCTGTCGGCCGGATAGTCTGCCCGCTTCTGGTCATCCAGAAAGTCGGCGAAGTCCTGCGAGCGGGCCCCCAGCTCGCGGAAATCTGGATCAGTTGAGATCCAGTCCCATGGCCGCTCCATCTCGCACTCGGGATCGTTAACGGCGCGCCGCAGGCTGGTGACGACGCGCGCGACAATCTTCCGCCTCTCCTCGCAGCCGTACCCGGATCCGTGCGCCAGCGCGGCGAACAGGCACGCCGCGTTATAGGCGGCCTGCCAGGACGGTGTGCGGCGCTGCCCGGGCAGCCAGCGTGTCTTCTTCGCGTTCCGGCGTGGCAGCGGTCCGGACGCAGGCAGGGCCGCTGCCGGATGCAAGATCGCGCGGGCCGCCCCGCGGTCAGTGACGGCGGCCACTATATTCATGGCTATCCTGGCTTGGCGGCCTTTGATATCCGGGCGGGTGGAGCCGGACCTGTCCTCTTCCAGCAGGCTGCGACGGAGGTCGACGAGCAGCCCGGCGACACGCACGCCGTCACGAAAGCGCTCGCGCTGGGCCAGCCGCCAGTATTGCTTCCGTATCGCCCCCTCATCGCGATGCCAGAACATCCCCCAGATGCCCGGCACAAGAGCCAATTGCCGGCGGACCGTGTCCAGTTCTTTCCCGGCGGCGATCAGCAATTTCCCCTGCAGCCCGAATGGCAGCCACTCCCCGGGAGGGTCCGGCAACTCGCCGCGGAGGAATTGCTCATAAGTTTCCTCGGCATTTTCGGTCACCCGGCAAAGGTCGAGGACGCGAAGGCTCTCGCGCAGGTACGCTGCTTCGCCGAGTCGCGGCCGGAACGCCGGGTTGGCCACCATCTCAAGAGACATGCCGAGCCGATAGCGGCCGCGGTAGAAACGGGGATAGTCCCGCCGGTTGATCGCGTGCAGCCACAGCGCTTTCACGTGATAGCCCTGCAGGTCGTACAGCTGGGCCAGCTCGTACCTGGCGACGCCGGCGTCGAGCCTGCACCTTTCGAGAATCCCGATCTGGGCATCGCGGCAGCTGGCGACTTCTTGCGGAGACCGCGGGAACACCCGCTGCTGCGCGGCGAGCAGGAGGCCGGCCAGGTCACTGCCGTCGTAGGAGCCCACACACCAAGGCGGCGCGGTGGGATCCTCCTTGAAGACGTGGCGGCCCACGTAGCCAGCGACCAGCGAGGCGGCCTCATCGCAATCGTGCGCGACCAGGGTTTTGGTCGCGACGCTCGCTCCGGTCCTGACGTTCTCGATGTCAACCGTCACCCTCGTGTCACCGGCGGCTTGCCCCTTGCCGCTGGCTTGCCCCGTGGCGCTGGCGGAGCGCCCGTCCTGCTCGATCCAGACCCGGACCTGATAGCGACGGGGGTTCGGCCACAGCATCTGGAAGAAGTTGACGATCGCGCCGGCCAGCCCGCTGCCCGAGACGCCGCTGTTCTCCACGATGGAAGCGAGTTCGCTGGGCTTGGTGCCGCCCGGCAGGATGGCCGGCGCGCGCACCTCGACCGCGGGCAGCCGGAACCTGAGCTCGGCCATCAGCCGGGCATGACGCTGTGAGTCGGCTGCGCCTTGGTCCGGCTGGGCCTGTCCGTCTGGCGTATCACCCGGCGGCGTCATCTGCTGGTCGCCGACCAGAGCGGAGGTGTCCACCGTGGGCGGCTGCCAGCGCATGGCCCATACTTCGAGTTCCCGGTACGCGAAGACGAGGGCGACGATGATGGCCAGCCATCCGATTCGTCCGGGTGCCTGAACATCGCGGCCGAACGGCAGCTGGAAGAAGGCGACACTGAGGTCATTGAACCCGCGTATGAACGAATTCACGAAGGAAGCGGGCCCGCCCATTCGGTGCGTCACGCCGTAGCGGGTGACGAGCCCGATCACGATCACCGCGAAAAATAGCGTGAAGAACCTCAGCGCCCGTACGGAGAAGCGATATCCGACGAAGCCGAGCAGCACGAAGGACGCCACGAATATTAACCAGGCAAGCCACCAGGTCATCTTGTCCCCCTCCTGATCGGATCCTGCCTTGCGGCAGGCGGTAACCGTGGTCGATTGGTTAGATGCGTTTCGGCAAGCAAACAGCTGCCTGAAACCATGGGCTCAGGCAGAGCTATTTCAGGCGAGGGGGCAGGCGATTGGCCCGGCCCGAGCACAGCAAGACGCTTCACCGATCCCCCCAAGCCAAAGCGTTTTACCCAGTTTTACGGTGATGCTGCGTAGCCTGATTTGTCAAGACCCAGGATGCGCTCGAGGGGTGCGGGCGGCCTGACCGCGCAGGTCTTGGCCGAAGCCGGCTGCACTGCGGGGTTCTCCTCCGTTGCGGCCACAGGTTACCCAGACCCGCCCGCCGCGGTTTGCCGGCGCGGTCGTCGGCGCGGTCGTCGGCGGGCCCGGAGCTGCCCGCCGAATCCCAGATTGCGGCGGAGTGTATCAGGATGCCGCTTTACTCCCCTGTGAAAGTGATCGGCAAGCACTTGTCACAAGGGGAGTTAAGTCATGGCCAATCAATTCTGGGAGTTCAGGGAGTTTCCCGGCCCCCACCCGAACGGGGAAGACAACGCGGTCATCTTCCTGAACGCTCCTGACCGCCAAGGACGCGGCGAGGCGTCCGCGGCCCTGCGCGGCGACGGCAGCGCGGGACTGTTCTACCTCGAGCCCGGCAGCCTGGGCACGAGCACCAGCCCGAGCTGGACGTACCAGGATTTCCCCGGCCCGAACGGGGCCAAGGCCGCGGTCATCTTCCTCAACGCGCCCGACCGGCAGGGACGCGGTGAGGTCACCGCCACCCTGCGCGGCGACGGCACCGCGAGCCTGCTGACCCTGGAGCCCGGCAGCCTGGGCACCAGCACCACGCACACCTGGGAATACGGGGAGTTCGTCGGGCCCAAGGAGGCCGTCGACTTCCTGAACGAGCCGGCCAGGCAGGGACGTGGCGAGGCCACCGTGACCCCGCGCAAGAACGGCACCGTGGGCCTGATCTACCTGGTACCCGGCAGCCTGGGCGACAGCACCGCGCACACCTGGTACTTCAAGGAGTTCCCGGCCCCGCACGGCGTACGGGACGCCCTGACGTTCCTGAACGCCCGCCCGCGGCAGGGGGAGGGAGAAGTCAGCGGATACGCCCACACCGACGGGTCCGCCACGATCTTCTACCTCGAGCCCGGCTCGCACTGATCGCCCATGGAGCAGACGCCCCGGTGGCCGCCAGGCACCGGGGCGTCGCCGGGCGGGCCGGGGAAGGGGTCCGGGGGCAGGCACCACGCCCCGTTCTGAAGAAAGAAGACAGAGACCCCCGGTCAAGGTCATTTAGGTGCGGGCGGGGATCAGGCGGGGGTGGGGGTCAGGCTAGCCGGGTGACTTCCACGGTGACGGCCAGGGCGCTGGCGGGGGCGCCGTGGTAGATGCCTTTGAGGGGCGGGATGTCGGCGTAGTCGCGGCCGCGGGCGACGACGACGTGGCGTTCTTGGACGGGGGCGCCGCTGGTGGGGTCGAGGGGGCGCCAGGAGCCGGTCCAGTACTCGACCCAGGCGTGGCTCTCGCCGACCCCGGTCTGCCCGGGTTCGGCGGCGGGGTTGGGGTGCAGGTAGCCGGAGACGTACCGGGCCGGCAGGCCGGCCGCGCGGAGGAGAGCCACGGTGACGTGGGCCAGGTCCTGGCAGACGCCCTGGCCCTGGTCCCAGGCCTCCTGGGCGTCGGTGCGGACGCCGGTGGCGCCGGGCACGTAGCTGACCTGGGCCCGGACGCGGGCGGCGATCTCCTCGGCCGCCTCGGCCGGGTCGGCGCCGCGGAGGGCGTCGATGACCGTGGCCGCGGCGGCGGGGGTCACGGTGGTCAGCGGCGTGGTCAGCAGGTATTCGAGCAGGCGGCTGTCGCTGGCACGGGCGCGGGCGCGCAGGTCCTCCCAGGGCAGCGGGGGCGGTTCGGGGGCGCCGATGGCCTGGCCCGTCTCGACCGTGGCCTGGGCCTTGATGCTGAGCTCCCGATGCGGTTCGGTGATCTCGAACACGCTGACGAAGGTGCCCCAGTAGTCGCAGTAGGTCCAGACCGGGACGCCGGGGCCCGCCGTGACCCTGGTGTCGAGTGTGATCTGGGCGGGCAGGGTCAGCGGGGTCATCCGGGCCTCGTTGAACGAGGTCCGGACCGGCTCGGTGTAGCTGACCTGGGTGGTGTGCACGACCCGCAGCCGCCAGCCCACGCTAGCCGTCCCGTTCCCAGGCGACCGGCGCCTCGTACTGGAAGTACCGCCGGGTGATCGCCTCGCCGGCCTCCACGCAGGTGGCCTGCAGGCTGCCGAGCAGCTCAGCGAGCTCGCCGGGGAGCCGGGCCGGGTCGGCGTACTCCAGCCTGGTGCGCAGCTGGCCCACCGGGCGCCGGGCCGGATCGTCGACGCTGGCCCGGACCGGGCCCGGGTTCAAGGCCACCAGGCAGTCTTCCGCGGCCCGCAGCGAATGCAGGACGGACCGCGGGAACAGCCGGTCGAGCAGCAGGAACTCCGCCACCCGGGCCGGCTCGGCGGTCCAGCCGTGGGTCCGGATGAACGACTCGTAGGCGCCGCAGGCGTGCAGCAGCAGCGGCCAGCCCATGTCCTGCGGCGCGGGCACGCGGGCCAGCAGCAGCCGGGCGGTCATGTCGGCGCGCTCCAGGGACCGGCCGAGGACCAGGAAACGCCAGGCGTCGTCGTGGCTCATGGTCGAGTCGGCCAGGCCGAAGAACAGCGCCGCCCGTTCGCGGATAAAGCGGAGGAATACGTGCGGGCCGAGGCGTTCGGCGGCGCGGCGCTGGCCGGTCAGGCCGTGGCCGGTGACGTTGAGGCACTCCCACATCTCGCTGGAGATCACCTCCCGGATGCCGCGAGCGCCAGCCCGGGCGGCCAGGACCGCGCCGGCGATCGCGCTCGGGCTCTTGGGATCGTAGGCCAGGCGGAACAGGGCCGTGCCGACGTCGGGCCGTTCGGTATCGGGGAGATCGACGCCGAGCAGGCCGAACAGCGGGCCGCAGTCCGGGCCCTCGGAGTCCGCGGGATCGCTGAGGATGCGGTGCACGTAGACGTCGACGAGCCGGGCCGTGTCGTCCGCCCGCTCGACGTAGCGGCCGGTCCAGAACAGGGTTTCGGCCATCCTGCTGAGCAGTTCGTCGTTCACTGATCCGGGCCGCTCTGGCGGACGGCGGAGGCGGCCGGGGGCGCGGAGGCCGGCCTTTGCAGCAGCGGGAAGACCGCGCTGGCGGCCACGGGGCCGGCGCCGTCCGCGGCGGTCCGCGGCCCGGCCAGCACCCAGGTGTCCTTGGACCCGCCGCCCTGGCTGGAGTTGACCACCAGCTCGCCTTCGGTCAGCGCGACCCGGGTCAGGCCGCCGGGCAGCACCCACACGTCCTCGCCGTCGTTGACCGCGAACGGCCGCAGGTCGATGTGGCGCGGCGCGAGGAACTCGCCGATCAGCACCGGCGAGGTGGACAGCGCCACCGGCCGCTGGGCCACCCAGCCGCGCGGGTCGGCCGCGACCCGCTCGCGCAGTACGGCCAGTTCGGTCTTGGTCGCCCTGGGCCCGATGACGATGCCGGCGCCGCCCGCGCCGTCGACCGGCTTGACCACCAGCTCGCCGAGGGAGTCCAGCGCCCATTTCGCTACCTCCGGATCGTCGAGCCGGTAGGACTCGACGTTCGGGAGCAGGGGCTGCTCATGGAGGTAGTAGCGGATGAGGTCGGGGATGTAGGTGTAGATGAGCTTGTCGTCGGCCACCCCGTTGCCGACCGCGTTGGCGATGGTGACGTTACCCGCCCGGGCGGCGTTGATGACGCCCGGGCAGCCGATCACCGAGTCGGGCCGGAAGTGCAGCGGGTCCAGGAACTCATCATCGACCCGGCGGTAGATCACGTCGACCGGGCGCCGGCCGCGGGTGGTGTGCACGTAGACCTTGTTCCGGGCGCAGAACAGGTCCCGGCCCTCGACCAGTTCGACGCCCATCAGCCGGGCCAGCAGGGTGTGCTCGAAGTAGGCGGCGTTGTGCACGCCGGGGGTCAGGACGACCACCACCGGGTCTTCCTTGGCCGCCGCGGCGCGGAGCGCGGCCAGCAGGCGGGTGGGGTACTCCTCGACCTCGTGCACGCTCTGCTCGGCGAACAGCGCCGGGAACGTCCTGGTCATGGCCAGCCGGTTCTCGATCACGTAGCTCACGCCGGACGGCACCCGGACGTTGTCCTCCAGGACCCGGAACGCGCCGGCCTCGTCGCGGACCAGGTCGATGCCGGCCACGTGGACCCGGACGCCGTTCGGCGGGGCGAAGTCGGCGACTTCCCGCCGGAAGCGCGGGGAGGTGTAGATGAGCTGCCAGGACAGCACGCCGTCGTCGAAGGCGCGTCCGGGGCCGTACACGTCGGCCAGGAAGGCCTCCAGGGCGCGGACCCGCTGCCGGACGCCGCGGGCGATGTGGTCCCATTCGGCCGCGTCGATGACCCGGGGGATCAGGTCCAGCGGGAAGGGCCGCTCCTCGCCGGCGAAGTCGTAGGTGACGCCCCGGTCGGTGAACACCCGGGCCAGCTGGTCGGCGCGGAACCGCAGCTCGGCGGGGTCCATCGGCTGCAGCACGCTGAATACGCGCTCGTGGGACGGACGGGGCTGGCCGGGAGCGGCGAACATCTCGTCCCAGGCTTCGGCCAGCCGGTAGGAGTCGAAAATATCCGCCACGACGGGACGATACCGTGGGCATGTTTACCGCACATCACGGAAATGTTTCCGTTTGTTTCAGTGCAGGTGGATCAGGACGAGGTCCTTCAGCACCACCATGACCAGCCCGAGCACCACCGCGACCGACGTGGCGGCCAGCAGCTGCCGGCCGTGCAGGTGAGAAGCGCGGCCGACCGCCCAGCCGTGGAAGACCAGCAGCACGATCGCCGCGGCCAGGCCCACGTTGGCCGCCACCGACACCGAGGCACCGGCGGCCCGGGCCAGGAGCAGGATCAGCAGCGGGGCAAAGGAGGCGCTGACCATCGGCCATCGCGCCGCCAGCGCGGCCCGGATATGGGGCCAGTCCGGCAGCTGCTCGCGCTCCACGTGCTCGCCCACGAGCTCGGCGTAGACCTCGGCGACCCAGTACACCGCCAGCGTGACCACCACCGACACCGCCAGGGCCAGCGTCGGCAGATGACTCCCCACGGCCGCGATGATGGCGGCGGTAATGATCGCGCCGTAGATACCGGCCGCGCGCCGCTGCGCGGCGATACCCGCAGCGTCCGGCTTTTTGTCGCTGGTCGCTGCCATGCTCGGATACTACGGGTCAGGAAAAGCGGGCGATCTGGCGCATCTTGTTCATGGCGTCCAGGGCGGCGACCTTGTAGGCCTCGGCCAGGGTCGGGTAGTTGAAGACCGCGTCGACCAGGTAGTCGACGGTGCCGCCGCAGCCCATGACGGCCTGGCCGATGTGGATGAGCTCGGTGGCGCCGGTGCCGAACACGTGCACGCCGAGCAGCCGGTGATCCTCCAGGCAGACCAGGAGCTTCAGCACGCCGTAGGAGTCGCCGATGATCTGCCCGCGGGCCAGTTCCCGGTAGCGGGAGATGCCCGCCTCGAAGGGCACGTTCTCGTGGGTGAGTTCTTCCTCGGTCCGGCCCACGAAGCTGATCTCGGGAATGGTGTAGATGCCGATCGGCTGGGTCTGGCCCAGGCGGTGCAGCGGCTCGCCGCAGGCGTGGTGGGCCGCGATCCGGCCCTGCTCCATCGAAGTGGCGGCCAGGGCCGGGAAGCCGATCACGTCGCCGACCGCGTAGATGTGGGGGACTTCGGTGCGGAACATGTCGTCGACCACGATCCGGCCGCGCTTGTCGGCGGTCAGGTTGGCGGCCGCGAGGTTCAGTTCTTCGGTCTGGCCCTGGCGGCCGGCCGAGTACATGACGGTGTCGGCGGGGAGCTTCTTGCCGCTGGCCAGGGTGGCGATGGCGCCCTCGGGCCGGGCCTCGACCGAGGATACGGTCTCGCCGAAGCGGAAGGTGACGGCCAGGTCGCGCAGGTGGTACTTGAGCGCCTCGACCACCTCGACGTCGCAGAACTCCAGCATCCGCTCGCGCTGCTCGACCACGGTGACCTTGGTGCCGAGCGCGGCGAACATGGACGCGTACTCGATCCCGATCACCCCGGCGCCCGCGACGACCATCGAGCGCGGCACCTTCTCCAGGTGGACGATGCCGTCGGAGTCGATCACCGTGCGCTCGTCGAACTCCACGCTGACGGGCCGGGCCGGCCGGGTGCCGGTGGCGATGATGATGTGGTCGGCGCTGGCCCGGCGGCTGCGGCCGTCGCCGGCGTCGACCTCCACCGTGTGCGGGTCGACGAAGCTGCCGGTGCCGGTCAGCATCGCGACCCGGTTACGGGACAACTGGCTGCGCACCACGTCCATCTCGCGGCCGACCACATGGGTGGTGCGGGCGGCCAGGTCGGAGATGGTGATCTCGTCCTTGACCCGGTAGCTCTGCCCGTACATCTCCCGCTGATCCAGGCCGGTGAGATACAAGATGGCCTCGCGCAGGGTCTTCGACGGGATCGTGCCGGTGTTCAGGCACACGCCGCCGATCATGTCCTTGCGCTCCACGATCGCGACCCGCCGCTCCAGCTTGGCCGCGGCGATCGCCGCCTTCTGGCCGCCGGGACCCGAGCCGATCACCAGTACGTCGTAGTCGTACACATGATCCAGTGTGACCACTGCCAGCCGTGATGAGAAGGGCTGGCCGCGGTAATGGTGACCGAAGCTCGGGCACCTGCGAGCTGAACGCCGCTAGGTGAACGCCGCTACTTGAACGCGTCCCGGACGTTCTTGCCGGCGTCCTTGACCTGCTCGCCGACCTGCCGGGTGGCACCGCTCATGCGCTCGCCCTGGCCCTTAGCCTCCAGGTAGGGGTCGCCGGTCGCCCGGCCGACGTCTTGCTTGGCCCGGCCCTTGCCCATCGTGAACTTGTTCCGCATCTTGTCGATGAAACCCATGTCGTCCTCCCGTTTCGTGTCGGAACGTCCCCTACTTCCCCGCTGGCCGCCGGTTAAGCACCCCGATCCTGATTCCGGGCTCCGGGGCGTCCGGTAATCGGGGCATGTGTGCCACAACCCCCATCTATCGGGGCATGTGTGCCACAAGCCCCGAACGGATCCGAAACGTGCAGGGGTCAGCTAGCGCCGGGCGGCGCGCTGGTGGCGGGCGGGGCTGGTGGCGGGCGCTGGGGGGTGACGACGGGGTGGCCGGCCGGGTCGGCGGTCACCGTGACCCGGGCGGCGTAGACGCGGGCGATCAGGTCCTGGGTCAGGACGGCGGGCGGGGGGCCGGCCGCCTGCACCCGCCCGTCGGACAGCAGCACCAGGTGGCCGGCGTACTGGCTGGCCTGGGTGAGGTCGTGCAGGGTGGAGACCACGGTCACGCCCCGGCTGCGGCGCAGGTCGTCGACGAGCTCGAGCACCTGCTGCTGGTGCCCGATGTCCAGCTGCGAGGTGGGCTCGTCCAGCAGCAGCACCCGGGGGTCCTGGGCCAGGGCGCGGGCCAGCACCACCCGCTGGCGCTCGCCGCCGGACAGGCTGGCCAGCCGCCGGCCGGCGAAACGGGCCACGTCCAGCCGCTGCGAGGCCTCGGCGGCCCGCTGTTGGTCGGTGCGGCCCGGGGAGCCCAGGTAGCCCAGGTGGGGCGTGCGGCCCAGCAGGACGTACTCCTGCACGGTCAGGTCCGGCGGGAGGACCGGGATCTGCGGCACGTAGGCGATGAGCCGGGCGCGGCCGCGGCCGCGCAGCGCGCCGAGGTCCGCGCCGTCGAGCACGATGGCGCCGCGGTACGGCAGCAGGCCGGCCACGGCGCGCAGCAGCGTGGTCTTGCCCGCGCCGTTCGGCCCGATCAGGGCCAGCCAGCCGCCGGGGGACACCGCGCAGGAAACGGCGTGCAGGATCCGGACGCGGTCCAGGTCCACGGTGAGGCCGTCGATGGTGATCGCGTTCATGTGCGGACCGCGGCGGTGGAGCGCAGGATCCAGATGAACACCGGCGAGCCGATCAGCGCGGTGACCACGCCGATGGGCAGCTCGGCCGGGGACACGACGGTGCGGGCCAGCGTGTCGGCCAGGACCAGGAAGCCCGCGCCGGCCAGCAGGGACAGCGGCAGCACCAGGCGGTAACTCGGTCCGGCCAGCCGGCGCACCACGTGCGGGACCACGATCCCGACGAAGCCGATCAGCCCGCTGACGGCCACCGCGCTCGCCGCGGCCAGCGCGCAGGCGGCGACCACCACCAGCCGGACCCGGCCCGGGTGCAGCCCCAGGGCGCGCGCCTCCTCGTCACCCACCGACAGCACGTCCAGGTGCCGGCCGTGCAGCAGCACCACGGTGACGCTGACCGCCGCATAGGGCAGGATCTCCGCCGCCTGCTGCCAGGTCGCGCCGGACAGCGAGCCGAGCAGCCAGGAGTAGACCTGCTGCAGGTCCTGGGCGGATCGCTGCAGGATGTAGGTCTGCACCGCGGTCAGGAACAGGCCCACGGCCACGCCGGCCAGCAGCAGGGTCGCGGTGCCCGAGCCGCCCACCGCGCCGGACAGGTAGGCGATCGCGACCCCGGCCAGCGATCCGGCGAAGGCGGCCACCGGGACGGCGGCCGGCCCCGCGCTGCCGAGGTACACGATGGCCAGCGTCGCGCCCAGCCCGGCGCCCGAGGACGCGCCGAGCATCCCCGAGTCGACCAGCGGATTGCGGAACACGCCCTGGTACCCGGCCCCGGCCACGGACAGCAGCCCGCCCACCATCATGCCGACGACGATGCGCGGCAGCCGGATCTGGAACAGCACCGCCCGGTCCAGCTGGTCGAGGCCGGACGGCAGGTGGACCAGGGCCGCGACGGTATCGAGGGGATTGAGGTCGGCGGCGCCGACCAGGGCGCTGACCAGCGTCGCGGCGGCCAGGAAGGCCACCGCGACGCCGTAGGCCCAGGCGGGCCGCAGCCGCCCGCCGCGCGTGCGGATCACCCAGACGCCCGCTCGACCGCCTGCGCGATCTCGGCCACCAGTTGCGGCAGCCGCGGGCCCCAGCGCGACGCGATGTCATCGTTCAGGCCGATGACCTCGTGGTTCTTCACCGCGGGGATCGCGGACCAGCCGGGCCGCTTGGCCACCACGGCCGGGGACTGGCCGCCGTCGGCGGCCTGGTTGTCGGCCAGGAAGATGATCTGCGGCTGGGCCTTGACGATGTACTCCTCGGACAGCTCCGGGTAGCCGCCGTCCGAGGCCTTGTCGGCGGCGTTGGCGATGTTCTTCAGCCCGAACAGGCCCACGATCTGGCCGATGAAGGTGGAGGAGGTGACCGAGTAGTAAGGATTCGCGGTCAGCTCCCAGTAGTAGGTCAGGTCCGGGTGCGACGAGCCGGCCCGCCGGACGTACCCGGCGATCTGCGCCTTCATCGAGGACACGGTCCGCTGGGCCTGGGCCAGGTGCCCGGTGGCCCGGCCGATCTGGTCGATCTGGGCGTAGGCGTCGTCGAGGGTGGCCGCGGCCGGCTCGATCAGCACCGGGATGCCGAGCTTGGTCAGCCCGGAAACCAGGCCGTTCGCGTTCTGGTAGGAGATGACCAGGTCCGGCTGGTACTTGGCGATCGCCTCCAGGTTGGGGGTCAGCCCGCTCAGCTTGGTCATCGGCGCCGTCGCCGGGTAGTCGGAGTCCTGGTCGACGGCCACCACCTGCGGGCCGGCGCCGACCGCGTACAGGTCCTCGGTGGCGGTCGGGGCGAGCGAGACGATCCTGGCCGGCCTGGCCTTGATCGTCACCGGGCCGTTGGCCGCGGTCAGCGTGACCGGGAACTGCGATCCGGCGGCCGCGGCCGGGGACCTGGTGGCCGGGCTGGACGTGCTGGTGGCCGACGGGGTGGCCGACGGGGCGGCCGACGCGCAGCCGGCCAGCGCGGCGGTGGCCGCGACGGCGATCACCGCCGCGAGTTTCCCTGCGAGTGGTGTCATTGGCTTCCTCCCGAGTACCGGGCAGGAAGGCGAGGCCGCTGGCGGCCGCCGCAGGCGCCCGCCGGGACGGATCGCCCTTCCCACGAGGGTCGATTTCGTCGAGCGCGGCAGGAGGCGACCTGGCTTGGGCCCGGGAGGGGCCGTCACAGTTGCGGGACAGCGCCGGAATGGTTGCTAACGCGACTTCACCGGCTTCGCTACCTGGCGCACTGCCAGGCACAGTAGCACGCGCGGCTGACGGCAGTGGCGTCGGTCACGTTCAGGGCCCGGTTACGGGGGCAGGGGAGGATGCCATGGCACAGCCCGCGACTGATGGCAACGTCCTGACCACCCTGGACGAACGGGTACCCACGGCCTTCTACTGGCAGCTGACCCTGCTGGCCGCGCTGGGCGGGTTCCTGTTCGGGTACGACACCTCCAACATCGGATCGGCGCTGAACTTCGTCCCGTACGGGCTGCACGGGCTGGCCCTGGGCTACCTGGTGTCCGGAGCGTCCCTCGGCGCGGCCGCGGGCGCGATCCTGGCCGGCCCGATCTCGGACCACTTCGGCCGCAAGACGCTGCTGATCGCGGACGCGGGCATCTACGCCGCCGGAGCGATATCGCGCTGATCATCTTCGCCGCCTGGCCGGCCAGCGCCGCCTCGTCCGGCTGGCGGCTGGTCCTCGGCCTGGGCGCGGTCCCGGCGCTGATCGGGCTGGTGCTGCGGACCCAGATGCCCGAATCGCCCCGGTGGCTGCTGCGCCACGGGCGGTACGAGGACGTGCAAAAGGCGATGCGCACGCTGGGCACCGAAGCCAGCATGGACGACGTCCGCCGGGCCGCGGCGGTCGTCGAGCGGGTCGAAGGCGACCCCGAGCGGCGCCGCCGGGCCTGGACGCCGGGCGTGCGGCGGGCGCTCGTCATCGTCTCGGTGTTCTTCATCTTCCAGCAGATCACCGGGATCAACGTGCCGCTGTACTACGGCCCCCACCTGCTGGGCCCGATCTTCTCCGGCGCCCATGCGTCCCTGGTGCAGACCACCGTGGCCGGGGTCGAGGTCACCGCGATCATGACCAGCGTCAACGTGGCCGCCACCTACCTGGGGTTCCGGTGGATCGACAAGTTCGGCCGGCGCTGGCTGTCCATCGGCGGCTACACCGGGATGATCGTCTTCGCGGTGGTCGCCGCGCTGGGCCTGGCCTTCATGTCCGGTACCGCGCGGCTGGTGGTCATCATGATCGGCCTGGACTTCTTCATCGCCTCGTTCGCCGTCGGCGTGGGCGGCACCGGGTGGACCCTGCAGGGCGAGGTGTTCCCGACCGCGGTCCGCGGGCAGGCCGCCGCGTTCTGCGCCATGATCGACTGGCTGGCCAACTTCCTGCTGATCGAGGTGTTCCCGGTCTGGCAGAACGCGATCAGCCTGGGCGGCGTCATGGTCTGCTTCGCCGCCCTGTGCGCCCTGGCCATCGTGTTCGTGTGGAAGTTCCTGCCCGAGACCAAGGGCCTGCCGGTCGAGGAGATCGTCAGGATCTTCGAGCGGCAGGCCCCGGACTCGGCCGCTATAGAGGCGGGCCGGCGGTGAGCTTGAGCGTGCTGGTCGTGCGCTGACCGGACGGGCTGACCCAGGTGACGCGGATGCTGTCGCCGGGCTGGTACTTGCCCACGATGCTGGTCAGGCTGTCCGGGGAGCCGATGGCCTGGCCGTTCACCGCGGTGATGACGGACCCGGCGGTCATGCCCGCGGCCGCGGCCGGGCTGTCGCAGATCGTGCCGAGGATCAGGGTGCCCGAGTTGACGTTGGCGATGTTCTCCAGCGGCGCCAGGTTGCGGTTGCTGGTGTCACAGTTGCCGTTGCCGCTGCCGTTACCGCCGAAGCCGTTGTAGCCGCCGTAGCCGTTCCCGCCGAACTGGCCGTTCTGCTGCTGGGCCTGGGCCTGCGGGCTGCTGTCGGAACCCTGCCCGATGTAGATGCCCATGAAGGGCGGGTAGCCGATGTTGACCGTCGAGCTGGCCTGGCCCTGGGCGATCTGCCGGGCCACAGCCAGCGCGGTGTTGATCGGGATCGCGTAGCCGGACGAGGTCTGCTGCTGGATCCCGAAGCCGCCGCTGTCGCTGCCCGCGGTGTCCATGCCGATGACCTGGCCCGCGGAGTTGGCCATCGGGCCGCCGGAGTCGCCGGAGACGATGTCGGCGTTGGTCTGGAACATGTTGTGCAGGGTTTCCTCGGTGATCGAGCCACCCTCGTCGCCCGCGGTGATGGTCTGGTTCAGCGCGGTGATCTGGCCGGCGGCCGGCACGATGGCGCTCTGCCCCTCGGCGTTGCCCATGGCCACCACCGAGTCGCCGGTCTTGACCGCCGACGAGTTGCCCAGCGGGACGGTCGTCAGGCCGGAGGCGTTCTGCAGCTGGATCAGGGCGATGTCCCCGGTCACGTCGTAGCCGAGGACCTTGGCCGTGTACTGCTTGCCGTTGGCGGTCGTCGCGGTGATCGAGGTGGAGTCCTCGATCACGTGGTTGTTGGTCAGCACCAGGCCGTCGGAGTTGATCACCATGCCGGTGGCCGCGGCCTGCTCGCTGTTGTACTGCAGCGTGGTGTTGATGATCACCAGGCCCGGGGCGACCTTGTTCACGATGGCCTGCACGCCGGCACTGGTACCCCGGCTGGTGCTGCCCGGCTGCGGTACCGCGCCGCTGGGCAGCGGGGCGGGCTTCAGCGCGCTGCCGCTGGGCTGCGGCGACGCCGACGCCGTATTGTTGCTGCCCGCGGGGTGATACAGCGCCACGACCGTGCCCGCGCCCAGGGCCCCGGCGGCGAGGGCCACGAGCACATAGCTGAGCGCGCCGACACGGCGCCTGGGCGGCCGCGGCGGCATGGGCGGCATGGGCATGGTCGGCCCGTAGCCACCCGGGGGCTGCTGACCGTAGCCGCTGTAATCCTGCATCTGAATCACGCCTTCGGGGAGACGGGTGGGTCGGGCGCCGGAATCCTTCCCTCTAGTGAGCCCTACGAAGCTGATAATTAGCTGAGGGCGGGCTGCAGATTCCCGGTCGCCGGGAATGATTCTTTAGCCGAACGTACCGTGGTGCGCGCTCTCCCCGGGGCGCTGAGCGGGAAGCTCCTGCCGCACCGGGGGCGGGTCAGCGCCGGGCCGGGCTGGCGGTCCGGCACTGTTGTCCACCGGGACGTCGTCGGCCCGCAGGCCGTCCCGGTCCGCCGGCGCGGACCCCGAATCCGGGGCCGGCGCCGCCTCCGGATACGGGCCCGCGGGCTCGTCCTCTTCCTCTTCCGGCGGCTGCTGCACCCGCCCCATGGCGTCCTCGAGCATCCCCAGCGCGAGCTGGCGGGGCAGCCGCGCGCACCGTTTCTTGCGCTTCCCCCACATCTGCGGCCCTCCCTGCGACTCGCCTGCAGTCTGCGATCAGCGCACCTGCCCAGCTCCGGGAAGACTATTCCCGCAACCGGGGCCCCAACCGTTCCAGTGAGGGTTAAGTGACGATCTGTGATAGCTATATACCCCAGGTAAGTGCAGTTCACACCGGTGTTCGGGGAAAATGCGCAGCGTATCGCGGTGGACGGCCGCGCGCGCCACGCTCCGTTCCGGATAAAAAGGTCAGTGCCCGGCCGCCGCGGCCAGTTCCGGGACGAAGTACCGCGCGTCCACCGTGCCGAGGCCGGTGGCCAGGTCGTAGCCCGGCCGGGCGCTGAAGCCGGTCACCGTCTGCTCACGGCCGTCCTGGGTGAACGACACCGTGTTGTCGCCCGAGGTGACGTCCACGACGCCGGGCTGGCCCTGCGCCGCCAGCCGGTACAGGGCCGGGTTGATCAGCCCCAGGGAGTGGCCCGCCACCTGGTCGGCCAGGGCGACGATGCCCGCGAACAGCGGCGTGGCCTCGCTGGTGCCGCACTCCGGGGACCAGCCGGCCGCGGCGCCGCTGAAGCTGCCGTAGGTGTCCACCGCCCCGTTGCAGGCGGCGCTCATCGAGATGTCCGGCACGCCGCGGCTGCCGCCCACGACGTCGCGCACGCCGTCCTGGTATCGCGGCCGGGTGAAGAAGATGGACGTGCCGCCCCCGCTGGCCAGCGGGTTCGGGCCCGCGTTCCCGGCGGTGAACTCGTTCGCGGCGGTGTTGTACGTGTCGTTCCACACGGTCGGGGCGGCCGGGGCGCCCTGCGCGGTGAAGTGCAGCTGGGTGCCGCCCACCCCGGTCACCAGCGGGTCGCTGTCCGGCCACGAGGTCACCCGGAACGAGTAGTAGGTCGTCTCGTCCGGCCCGAGGTCGGCGGCGCCCGAGTCGCCCGAGGCGGCCAGCACGGTGACGCGGTCCCGGTCGGCCAGCTCATAGGCGCCGCGCAGCGCCTGGACGGCGGCCTTGCTGGGGAAGGTCTCCTCGGTGGCGCTGAAGCTCTGGCTGATCACGTCGCCCAGGTGATGCCGGAGCACGTACTCCTCGGCCGCGACGATCTGCGGGAAGCCGTGCACGCCCTCGGTCTCCGAGACCGGGGTCTCGACCAGCAGGATCTTCGCGCCCGGCGCGATCGCGTGCGCCCACTCGACGTCCAGCGTGGTCTCGCCGGCCCAGCCGACCATGTCGGAGCTGGCCGGGTCGTAGGCGGGCACCTGGCCCGCGGGCTGGATGATCCGGAAGGCGGGCGGGGCGGGCAGGCGGTAAGCCTGGTCGAAGACGGCCAGGTCGTGCCGGATGGTGGGCGAACCGTAGGAGTCGACGATGACGATCGTGGCGCCGCGGCCGGTCACGCCCTTGGCGTACAGCGCGGGCAGGCCGTAGGCCTGCCGGACCTGGGCCGGCCCGTAGCAGGCGACGTGGTCCAGCTTCTGGCACTCGGCGGTGGTGAGCGGGCCGGCCTCGGTCTCGCGGGCCCGGCCGACGCGGATCACGCCCGGCCGGACGACCACCCCGGCCAGGGCCGCCGTGGTCCTGGCCGCCGCGGTCCTGGCCGACGCGGCCTCGACCGGCGTGGTCTTGGCCGCCGCGGTCCTGGCCGGCGTGGTATTGGCCGCCGCGGACGGCGGCCCGCCGGTGACGGTGACCGGGGAAACCGCCGCGACCAGGCCGAATACGCCGATCGCGGCCGCCGCCCACCTCGTCACCCGCATGAATCGCTCCCTCCGGTCGACCCTGTGGCCACCCTGATGCCCCCGACACACATAATCTGATCAAAAGCAGAACAATCCAACAGCGGGACCGCCGGCTCGCGGTTAAGGCATACCCCGCTGTACGCTAGTCCACCGTCACGCGGCGGGGGGTCTGGCCACCGTGGCAGAGGGGAGCAACATGCGCTTCCGGAGTAGCGTGGCGATCGACCTTGGCACGGTCAACACGCTCGTCTGGGTGGCGGGGCGCGGCATCGTGCTCGAGGAGCCTACCGCGATCGCCATCGACACAGCGGTCGGCAAGGTGGCCGCGGTCGGTGACGCCGCGGACGCGCTCGCCGATAAGGAACCACAAGACATCGAGGTGATCCACCCGCTGCGGGACGGGGTCATCGCCGACCTGGACGCGACGGCTGCCATGCTGCACGCGTTCTTGGGCCGGACCCGGCGGTTCGGGGTGCTGCGGCCCAACGCCCTGGTCTGCGTGCCCAGCGGGGCCACGCCGGTCGAGCGCCGGTCCATCGTCGCCGCGCTGAGCGTCCGCCGCCCCCGGTACAACGTGCGGCTGATCGACGAGCCGGTGGCCGCCGCGGCCGGGGCCGGGTTCGACCTGACCGGCGGGGCGGGCGGGTTCGTGGTCGACATCGGCGGCGGGACGACCGAGGTCGCGGCCGTCGCGGGCTGGCGCGTGGTCCGGGCCCGGTCGCTGCGCAAGGCCGGCAACGCGATGGACGACGCGATCGTGCAGGCGGTCCGCAATGAGCTGGGGCTGATCATCAGCCAGCGCGCCGCCCGCCAGCTCAAGATGACGCTCGGCGTGACCGGCGGGGCCGAGGGCTGGGCCGAGGCCGTCGGCCTGGACGCGGCGCACCGCACCCCGCGCACGGAGTACGTGCCGGGCGGGCTGGTGGCCACCGCGCTGGAGCCGATCGTGGCCGCGATCGCCGCCTCGGTGCACGAGATGCTGTCCGACATTCCGGCGGGCCTGGCCGAGGATGTCGTCCGGGGCAAGATCAGGCTGGCCGGCGGGGGCGCGCTGCTGCCCGGCCTGGCGGCCCGGATCGAGACCGCCGCGGGCATCGGCGCGGTCCTGGTCGAGGACCCGCTGCGGTGCGTGGTCCGCGGCGCGGCGGAGATGCTGGAGCGTGGCGTGCGGGGCAAGCACGCCGGGCCCGGCCTGCGCACGTTATCGCGTTATCGCGTTATCGCGGCGCGGGCCGGGCCCGGTTATCCGCGGTCATCCGCGGTCATCCGCGGTTACCCGCGGTTATCCGCGGTTATTCGAGGGGCTGCCGGGAGATGATGGCTGGCTGGCGGCCGGCCAGCAGCCAGCCGCCG
>Ga0335072_10004522_pt1 | contig 20628 bp, 24 predicted proteins | sample Lox_Sample_21_FD_206725 | JGI IMG/M metagenome (GOLD analysis project Ga0335072, IMG submission 206725) | Soil microbial communities from Loxahatchee National Wildlife Refuge, Florida, United States - Lox_Sample_2.1 | ecosystem: Environmental > Terrestrial > Soil > Wetlands | place: USA...
GTGCATCCGAAGCGAACGGCCCCCGGCCGAGACGTTTTGCTTCTTCGAGTGCAAGCCGCGCAACCGTCGTTTTGCCGACACCCGGCGGCCCGAACAAGATGACGTGCTGCGGATAAGGTGAAGCGATCTTCGCAAGCAGCGAGCGTACCGCCGCATCCTGGCCGACGACTTGGTCGAGTTTCTTCGGACGCAGTTGCATGAGCGCCGAATCGGAAAGGGCGCGACCCTCGAGGACGCCGAGCTCCTCGAGCTTCTTTTGCGTCGCCGGCGTCTCGGGCCCGAGATCTTCCTTGAGCGCTTCCAGCTTGAGCTCGCGCAGATAATCGTTGTGTCGCGCTGCCATCTTGGCGTTGATCTTGCGATCGAGATTATCTTCGACCGTGCGCTGCGCAATGAGCTCGGCCAGACCCTCTTCACACTCTTCGAGCTTTTCGCGATACGCTGACGCGGCCGGCGGGCCTTCGATCGTCGGGTCTTCGAAGACCAGACGCTGCAGCGCCAGAATCCGGTCGCCGATGCGCTCGCTGCGCATGCCTTTGAGCGCGCCGAGTTTTCCGGCGCGCAAGACGATCTTTTCGGCCCCCAGCATTTCCGCAAGCAACGCGTAGAGCGCATCGACATGCCGCCGCATCTCGTTTTCGCCCCCATACTTACGGCGGAAGCGACGAACGAACTGGTTGCTGCTCTCTTTTGAGGACGCCACGGACGCTTAAGCCGGCACGACCTCGACCGTCGCCTTGGCCGTGACGTTGCTTCCGAGCTTTACCTCGACGGGGTACGTGCCGACCGCCTTGATCGGCGTTTTGAGTTCGATCTTGTGGCGATCGAGTGCGATGTCGAAGCTGCTCTTGATCGCGTCCGCGATTTGCGCGTTCGTAATCGTTCCGAATAGCTTACCGTTCCCGCCGGCGCGAGCCGGTACCGAAAGCGGCTTGCTTTCGATGAGACGTGCCATCTCTTGCGCCTGCGCAAGATCCTCGGCTTGTCGTTTTGCTTTGGCCTTGTTTTGCTGCTCGAGCGTCGCGAGCGCGCCCGCCGACGCCTCCGCGGCTAGTTTTTTCGGAATGAGAAAATTGTTCGCGTAGCCTTCGGCGACGTCGACGATGGCTCCGCGTTTGCCGAGCGCCTTTACGTCGCTCAGGAGAATGACGCGCATGCTATTCTGCGACGAAAGGCAGGAGCGCGATGATGCGTGCGCGCTTCACGGCGGTCGTCAGTCCGCGTTGATGCTTCGCGCAGTTTCCCGAAATGCGCCGCGGCAATATCTTGCCGCGTTCGGAGATGTACTTACGCAGACGCGTCGTGTCTTTGTAGTCGATCCCTTCGGTCTTTTCTGCGCAGAAATTACAGACTTTGCGCTTCGGCCGGCGTTCTTTCTTCGCCGCTGCGCGCTTCTTGGTTGCTGGCAATTACGTGCTCTTCCTTAATATACGAACGAATTCGGGTTGCTTGAGACCGGACGAGATTATAAGTACCCGTCCACGGAGCCTGCTCGCCTACCCCTTCCCGGCAAGCAGTGAGGAGAAATCGGTGACTTTGACCCGCTCCTCGCGGCCGTGCTTCGATCCCAGCTCCCGCTCGTGACGATCGATCGCCAGCCAGTCGTCCCATAGACACACGCGAACGCCACGGGATTGCAGTAGTGCATCCAGCGACGCTGCGCTGCCTTGAGCCGCCGGCGGCAGGCTCGGGAGATCCTCGACGATCGCCCGTGCCGTTTCGGCGGCATCCGCCTTGCTCGTTCCGATGACGCCGGTCGGACCGCGTTTGATCCAGCCCGCAACATATTGTCCACTCAGGCGCGCACCATCTTCGTCGACGATCCGGCCGCCTTCGTTCTTGATCACGTGCGCCCGCGAATCAAAAGGCAAACCGGGGAGCGGAATGCCGCGATAGCCGACGGCGCGGAACACCATTCCGACCGCGATCTCGTCCCTGATTCCGGTGCCGACGGCGCTCTCGCGTTCGTCAAGACGATTGCGTTCCAGCACGATCTCGCGCACGCGATCGGTGCCCTTGATTTCGACGGGCGAAGCGAGGAAAACCAAATGAATCCGGCGCGGCCGCCCTTCCGGCTTGCGCGCCGCAAGCTCGCGCAGCACGTCGAGATTGCGCTGGAGCGCCGATTTCCCGGCAACCGTTTTTGCGCTTGCGTCGTCGAGCTCGAGCGCGCGCGGATCGATGATTACGTCGGCATTCGAAATCTCGCCGAGCTCGCGCAGCTCGGGCGTCGTAAACTTGGCCTGGGCGGGCCCGCGCCGGCCGATCAAATAGATGTCGCGGATGCGGCTGACCGCCAGTGCGTCCAGCACGTATTCAGGCACGTCCGTCGTTCGCAGCTCGTCGACGTGTTTTGCCAAAATGCGCGCCACGTCGATTGCAACATTGCCGACCCCGATGACCGCGACGGCCTCGGCATCGAGCGGTATGTCGCGTCCGTGCTGGTCGGGATGCCCGCTGTACCACGCGACGAACTCCGTCGACGAGTAGTTGCCGTGCAGATTCTCGCCCGGAATGCCGAGCATGCGATCGACGGCCGCACCGACGGTGTACGCTACGACGTCGTAGTGACGCTGCACGTCTTCGAGCATCAGATCGACGCCGAATGCAACGTTGCCGAGAAATCGCACGCGTTCGTCTTCGAACGTTTTCGCAAAGGTGCCGATCACGGACTTGATCTTCGGGTGATCCGGCGCGACGCCATAACGAACCAGACCGTACGGCGCCGGCAACCGGTCGATGATGTCGATGGAGAGCGGCCCGGGATTAGCTTTCAGGAGAGCATCGGCGAGAAACAGCCCCGAGGGCCCGGCTCCAAAGATTGCGACGCGCACCGGTCGTTCCACGTTCGTGTCCATATAACGGAGAGGACGCGTGTCCTGGGACAAGCAAGTAAGCGAGCCCCTGATTTCTTGGAAAGGACGCGTCTTTCTATGCGATCCATTTTTGCATGGGCCGCGACGGCGCTCTTCGCGCTTTCGATCTCGGCAGCGCAGGCACAGACGATCGAATCGACTCCGGCCCCGGCACCAAAGAAGCCGGATCTGACCGGCCTCAGCTTCCTGCAAGGCACCTGGTCGTGCTGGTACAAGAGCTCGCGCCGCCCGAGCGTCGGCAAGTTCACCGTGACCTATGCTCCCGACGCGACCGGTTTTTGGCTGGTCGGCAAATCGAGCTCGCCGGGAGTGTCGTGGTTTCCCTACCCGTCAAAATCGGTCGACATGATCACTTACGATCGCGATAGCGGACGCTACGTCGATTCCTTCACGGACACGCAAGGCAATTACGATCTCTCAACCAGCAAAGGCTGGGTTGGAAAGAAGTTCACGTGGCACAGCCTCGCATTCATGCCGGGCCCCGACATCATAAGCGTGACCGATCAGACGTGGACGAAAGTAAGCGCAACAAAACTCACCAGCTACAGCGGCTTCACGACGAAAAAGGGCCGCAAGGTCACTGTGACGGGAGGCTGCACGAAGAGTTAACTAGCTCCAACCTTATCGGAGTCCGGCGCGCTTGCGTAAGAGCTCGCGCTCACGTGTGTTCTTCGCAAGCGCCGCAGCCCGCGCGAATTCGGTTCGAGCTTCTTGCTCGCGACCGACCTTGCGCAGCAAGTCGCCACGAACGCTGGGAAGCAAATGATAGCTTTGCAGCGCAGGCACGTCGCGCAAAGCATCGACGAGCTCGAGTCCGGCAGCCGGGCCGTATGCCATGCCGACCGCGACCGCGCGATTGAGTTCGACGATCGGCGAAGGCTGCAGCTCAGCGAGTGCGTCGTAGAGTGCCACGATGCGCATCCAATCCGTTTCCTCGGCGCGAAACGCTCGCGCGTGACAGGCAGCGATCGAAGCCTGCAAGGCGTACGGACCGAGTGTGCCGTGCAGCTCGGCGCGCTCGAGCGCCGCAATGCCGCGCCGAATCGAGGCCCGATCCCACCTGGAGCGATCCTGATCCAGTAACAGAATCGGCTCGCCGTTTGCGCCGGTACGCGCGCGAAAACGCGAGGCCTGAATCTCCATCAGTGCGACCAGACCGTGCGCTTCGCATTCGCTGGGCGCGAGCTCTGCAAGCATCCGGCCGAGCCGCAAGGCGTCGGCGCAGAGATCTGCGCGAACCCACGTACTGCCCGCCGTTGCCGCATAGCCTTCGTTGAAGATCAAGTAAATGATCTCGAGGATCGAGGCCAGCCGCGCGTTGCGCTCTTCCGGATTCGGGACTTCAAACGGAACATGCGCCGCCGCGAGCGTACGCTTTGCGCGCACGATGCGCTGCGCAATCGTGGCTTCGGGAACGAGAAACGCCTGCGCGATCTCGGCGGTAGTCAAGCCTCCGAGCAACCGCAACGTCAACGCCACGCGCGCCTCGCGCGACAGCACTGGATGGCACGCGATGAACATCAACCGCAAGACGTCGTCCTCGATGCCGTCTGCGCCGTCCGCCGGATCGCCGTCGGACGAGAAGACGGCGAGATCGACGCCGAGCGTTTCATACTTTTGCTGCAGACGCGCGTTGCGCCGGAGGCGATCGATTGCGCGGCGCTTCGCGGTCGTCATCAGCCAGGCGCCCGTGTTACGCGGAACGCCTGAGACGGGCCACTGCTCGAGGGCTTCGACGAACGCATCCTGCGCCAGCTCTTCTGCCAGATCGAGGTCGCGAACCATCCGCGTCAGCGCGCCGATGAGTTTCGTCGACTCGATCCGGCAGATCGCTTCGATCGCGCTATGTGTCTCGCTAGCGCTCACGCGAAATCTTCGGCCCCGAACAACCTGCGAATCTCGACCTCGGCTTCGCCGTCAATTTTCCCGAACGGTGCGCGGCGCATCCAGTCGACGACTTCGTCCTGTGACGTTGCTTCGATCAGGCAGTAACCGGCGACGAGCTCTTTCGCTTCCGTGAACGGGCCGTCGACAACCGTCGTCTTGCCTCCGGAAAACTTGATCCGGGTGCCTTTGGAGCTCGGGACGAGACCGCCGCCGTCCAGTACCGTCAGGCCACCCTTGATCAGCTCTTGATTGAAGTCATCCATAAGGGCCAGCCCCTCGGGCGTCGGCATCTTGCCTGCTTCTGAATTCTTAGTCGCCTTTACGAGGACCATGAATCGCATTGTCTCGTCCCTCACTCGAAGTCTTCGTCGACCATAAGCCGGCGGATCTCGATTGCGGCGTGGTCGTGCATCTTATCGAAAGGAGCACGGCGCATCCATGCGACGGCTTCTTCCTGCGACTTTGCTTCGATCAACCAGAAGCCGGCGACGATTTCCTTGGCTTCGGTGAACGGGCCGTCGGTAACCCTCGGTTTGGCGCCGCGGGAGAAGTCGATCCGCGTGCCTTTCGCGGGTGAAACCAGCCCGGCGGCGTCCAGCATAACGCCTGCCTTGACCATTTCGTCGTTGAAGGCGCCCATGACGGCAAGATCAGCCTCGCGGGGCTTACTGTCATAGACGTCTGGAGTGTGTTGAACCAGAACGATGAATCGCATCGGGGTCTCCTTGGATTTGAGTGCTCTTATCAACACGTCGAACGTCGAGGGCCCAAATCGACACCCGTTGTCATCCCGAGCGTAGCGCCGAAGGCCTTGTCATCCCGAGCATAGCGCCGAAGGCCTTGTCATCCCGAGCGTAGCGCCGAAGGCCTTGTCATCCCGAGCGTAGCGCCGAAGGCCTTGTCATCCCGAGCGTAGCGCCGAAGGCGCGGAGTCGAGGGACAGCGCGAGTCCCTCCACCACCTCCGCGTTCGGAAGCGCCAGAAAGATGCTCGGGGGCGTGAGGATCTTGCTCGAACGATTGCCGCCGCCCAAGATGATTCGCTCGCGCGTCATAACGCGCGCGTCGACCCAAATCGGGATGCCGGTGATGCCGACCGGCGTCACGCCGCCGATGGTCATGCCGGTCATGCGCTCGACGTCTTCCCCCGATGCAAACGACGCACGCGCACCGATCTTCTGCTTGACGGCGCGATTGACGTCGAGACGCGTGTTGGCGAGCACGACGCACGCAGCATAACGCGGCGGGTCAGCCTTTCCGATGACCACGATCGTGTTCGCGGAATCGTCCAGCGAATACCCGTAGGCCTGAACGAAATTCGCGGTATCGGCCAAGGCGGGGTCGCAGGCGACGATCTCCCACGGCACATCGATATCGTCGAGAATCTTCTGGACACTCGGATCTACCATGTTGGCCGCTTTCGATATGGGGAATAACGGAACATGGGACTTTTGTGGGGCATCTTCAAGACGATCATGCTCTTCTTTTCGGTCGTAATCGCTGCACTCGTGGTAATCGACGGTTCGCTCTTCGCGAACATCATGAAAAAATCGGAGTAATCATTCGCCCGACTTCCGCGATCGCTGCGTCACGTTGTTGGGCCGGAACGATCACGCCGGTCAAATAGACCGCGGCGACGAACGGCGCGCGCCCCGGCGGCCATACGATTGCGACTTGTCGCCGGCGGCCCGGGTCGGCGGGAATCCGGCGCGCAGCAGCAATCGATACGTATCGAATCCGTATGACTCGGGCGTCGTCGTGTAAGGCAGGCTACGGAACCTTTTCCGTCGCCGCTGCCATAATGAGAGCAATGAAAAACGTGCAGTTTCTCAAGAATGCTCTGCTTGCGATTGCGGCAGCGTTCGCGCTGGGCGCAGCGGCTTTCCCGGATCCGCCTGCCGAGCAAGCGCCGGCTCCGGCAGGCAGCGCCAAGATCGTTCTGGCCGGCGGCTGCTTCTGGGGGATGGAAGGCATTTTCGAGTCCCTCCGCGGCGTCAGCAACGTCGTCTCCGGCTATTCGGGCGGCGCGGCCGCAACCGCGCACTACGACATGGTGAGCACCGGCATGACCGGACACGCCGAATCGGTCGAGATAACGTACGATCCCGCGAAGATCTCGTTTGGCGAATTGCTCAAAATCTATTTTTCGATCGCGCACGATCCCACCGAGCTGAACTATCAAGGTCCGGATGAGGGGACGCAATATCGCTCGGCGATCTTCTACACGACGCCGCAGCAGCGCGAACTTGCCGAGGCATACGTTCGCGAGCTGACGGCCGCGAAGGTTTTCAAGGCGCCGATCGTCACGCAAATCGTTCCGCTGCGCGCATTCTATCCCGCCGAAGCCTATCACCAGCACTTCATGCAAAAGAATCCGAACTATCCGTACATCGTCTACAACGACAGGCCCAAGCTCGAAGCGCTGGAGCGCCTCTACCCGAATCTTGTGAAGCCGGGCGTATAAGCCCTTGGGTCCCGGCGGGAGCAGACAGGCCTGCTCACTTGGCTTGATCGCCCCTGTGGTGCGAGGGTCGGGCGTCATCAAAAGGAAAGAACGCCCGCATATGGCGACGACGAACGGCGCGACCGACTGGCGCGACCAAATCTACGACATCTTCCGCGCGAACGACGTGCGACATGTTGCGCACGTCCCCGACGGCGGCCACGCCAAGCTGATCAAGCGGTGCGAAGCCGACCCCGAAATGCAGACCGTGACGCTCACGACCGAAGAGGAGGGCGTCGGCATGTTGATCGGCTCGTGGCTCGGCGGAGTCCGCGGCGCGCTTCTGATTCAATCCAGCGGTGTCGGGAACTGCATGAACGCGCTCTCCGTGCTGAAGCACGGAAAGTTCCCGCTGCTCATGATCGTTTCGATGCGTGGAACGTGGGGCGAAGGAATGCCCTGGCAGGTTCCGATGGGTCAAGCGACGCGCGAAGTGCTCGAAGCCATGGGCGTCATCGTTTATGAAGTCGAGCGCCCTGACGACGTTCACGCAACGATCGAAGCCGCGTCGTGGCTCGCATTCGACAGTTCGGTCCCGGTTGCGGTTCTTCTCGCTCAACGGTTGATCGGCACCAAGAAATTCGTGGCGGCAGCATGACGGCGACACAAACGAAATCAAAGATCTCACTCGCGCGTCGCGACGTGGTCAATCAGCTCGTCGCAAATCGCGGCAACGATCTGCTCGCCATCTCCGGCATCGGCAGCCCCTGTTGGGATCTCGCGGCATCGGGCGATCACCCGATGAACTTCTACCTCAACGGCGCGATGGGAAGCGCGGCTGCAATCGGCCTCGGCCTTGCACTGGCACAACCGGAGAAACGCACTCTCGTCATCACAGGTGACGGTGAGCTGCTGATGTCACTCGGCATCCTAGCGACGATCGGCGTCGCTGCTCCGAAGAATCTTTCGATCGTCGTCCTCGACAACGAGGTCTACCTCGAAACCGGCGCGCAGCCGACGCACACCGGCCGCGGCGTCGACCTCGCGGCCGTCGCCCGCGCATGCGGGATACGCTCGGCCGAAACCGTCTATTCGCAAGCCGAGCTCGACACGGCGCTCCCGAAAATTCGGCAAGGCGACGGTGTAATTTTCACGGTCGTGAAAATCTTGCCGGACAAGGCGAAGCTGGTCATTCCGCCGCTCGAAGCCACGTATACCAAGCACCGCATGCGGGAGGCGTTGACCGGGAAGCCCTAGCCGGCGCGTGGGCTCATTCATACGTCATAGGAACGAAGTACCGCGCAGGTATATAATCCCGTCGTTTGCGAGACGAGGAGGTTCCGCCGCGTGATAGCTGATCACGACATCGTCGTCCTGGGTGCCGGCCTTGCCGGGATGCGGGCCGCGCTGGAGGCCGCCAGGGGCGGCGCCAACGTTGCAGTCGTCACCAAGGTCCACCCGCTGCGGAGCCACTCGAACGCTGCGCAGGGTGGCATCAACGCCGCGATCGGCGAGACCGACACGTGGGAGTCGCATGCCTTTGACACGATCAAAGGAAGCGACTATCTGGCCGACCAGGACTCCGTCGAGATCATGTGCCGCGAGGCGCCCTCCGACGTCATGGAATTCGAGCACATGGGCGTCATCTTCTATCGGAACGCAGAAGGCAAGCTCGGTACGCGCGCGTTCGGCGGCGCTTCGCAGGCACGGACGTATTTCGTCGGCGACATCACAGGCCAAGCTTTGCTGGTGACGCTCTACGATCAGATCCTCAAAGCCGGCGTCAAAGTCTACGAAGAGTGGTTCGCGACCACGCTCTATATGGAAGACGGACGTTGCCGCGGCGTCGTCGGCCTCGAGATGATCACCGGCGAACTGCATCTGTTGCGCGCCAAAGCCGTCATCAACGGCGCGGGTGGCGTCGGCCGTCTCTACGAGCCGAGCACGAACGCGCTGATCTGCACCGGCGACGGATACGGCATCGCGTACCTCGCCGGCGCACCGCTGATGGACATGGAGATGGTGCAGTACCATCCGACCACGCTCGCGGGCAGCGGCTTCCTGATGACCGAAGCAGCGCGCGGCGAAGGCGGATATCTGCTGAACTCCTTGGGCGAACGTTTCATGAAGACGTACGCGCCCAAAATGATGGAGCTCGCGTCCCGCGACGTCGTTTCTCGCTCCGAAGCGACGGAGATCGCGGCAGGCCGCGGCATCGACGGCAACGTGCTGCTCGACGTACGGCATCTCGGACCTGAAGTCGTGCTCAAGAAGCTGCCGCAAATTCACGAGCTCGCGATCGACTACTTGGGTCTCGATATGCTCAAAGTTCCCATTCCGGTTCGTCCCGGCATGCACTATATGATGGGCGGCATCAAGACGGACTCCGACGGACAAACGCCGGTCCCGGGCCTGTACGCGGCGGGCGAAGTCGCGTGCGTGAGCGTGCACGGCGGCAATCGCCTCGGCGCGAACTCGCTTCTCGACACGATCGTCTTCGGCCGCCGCTCCGGCAAGAATGCGGCGAACTACATCAAGAGCGTTCCGGATAGCCTAGGCGGCGAGAAACTGCTCAAGGCCGAGCAAACACGAATTGCCGAGCTGCTCGCGCGTCCCTACACCGGTGAGACACATGCACGGTTGCGGCTCGAGCTCGCTACCATGATGGACAAATACGTCGGCGTCTATCGCGATGAAGCCGGCCTCAATGAGGCCCTCGCCAAGCAACAAGACATCAAGAAGCGCTACGCGACCGTCGCGGTCGGCGACAAGGGCCGCGTCTACAACCAAGCGCTCACGTTTGCGCTCGAGCTCGGGTACATGATCGACATTGCGGAGACGACGATCCGCAGCGCGATCTTGCGCAAGGAGAGCCGCGGCGCACAAGCGCGCACGGATTATCCGCAGCGCAACGACGCAGAATGGCTCAAGCACATTCTCGTTCATTATCGCGGCGACAAAGCGCCCGAGATCACGTATCTCCCCGTCACGATCACCCAATGGAAGCCGGAGGCTCGCACCTACTGATGAAATTCACGATCGAGGTCGGACGCTACAATCCCGAAGGGAAGTACGCGGAGGACGCCAAGCAGGGCGCGCCCTATCCGGCGCCATGGTCATCCGCTCCGGCACGCCGCTATCAAACGTACGAGGTCGATCTCCCGGAGCATGCCGTCGTACTCGATGCGCTGATCGAGATTCGCGAATACCAAGACGAATCGGTTGCAGTCCGTTGCGCGTGCCGCAGCGCAATCTGCGGTTCGTGCGCTATGTGGGTGAATGGTCACGCGCATCTGGCCTGCAAGAGCAAGCTCAAAGATTTCACCAAGGACGGCAAGACGCGCGTCGAGGCTCCGCCTTCGATGCCGGTCATTCGCGATCTCGTTTGGGACATGAAACCTTTCTGGGAGAATCATCGCCGCGTCACGCCCTGGCTCGAGAACAAACCGCTTCCACCGCCGATGAAAGAGTATATCGTCTCCAACGACTCGATGGAAGAGCTCATCCAGGAAGTCACGTGCATCAGCTGCGGTTGCTGCCTCATGGACTGCGAATCGTTCGCCGTCAACAAAGACTTCATGGGCCCACATGCGCTCGCGAAGGCGTATCGCTACGCGGCCGATCCGCGCGACGCCCAAACCCAAGAGCGTTTGGGCGACTATAGCAAGCACGGCGGGGTGTGGGATTGTACACACTGTTTCGAATGCGTGCAGCAGTGCCCGAAAGGCGTCGAGCCGCTCGAGCAGATTCTCAAGCTGCGTCGCATGGCCGTCAACGCCGGATATACGAAGAATGCGGGAACGCGTCACGCCGACGCGTTTGCCGAATCGGTAAAGCACAGCGGACGTCTCAACGAGCTGACGCTGCTTCCGAAATCGGTCGGCTTGTTCAACGTTTTCGGACAACTGGCGACGTTGCCGAGCGCGATCAATATGATCCGAGCCGGCAAGCTGCCGCCGATCATTCACAAAACGATCCCCGGCGTCAATCGCATCAAGGCGATATTCGATAAGGTTGGAGGAAGGTTCAAGTGAAAGTCGCGTTTCATCCCGGCTGCGTCTCAAAGGGCGCCTGCCCGGAGCTCTACGTTTCGGCGACCAAGATCGCCGGGTCGTTGGGACTTGAGCTGCAAGAGCTCACCGAGGCGCCGTGCACCGGCGCGGGCGTGCTCAGCGAACAAAATCCGGAGCTTGGCGATTCGCTCAACGCATTGACGCTCGCGATGGCCGAAAGCATGGGCGGCACGCTGATGACGATTTGCAGCACCTGCCAAGGCGTGCTTTCATCCGTCAATCACGGTTTTGAGAAAAAGCCGGAGCGGCTCGAAAAAGCCAACGCGACGATTCAGGACCAGGGCTACACCTACAAGGGCACGACCAAAGTCAAGCACCTGTTGTGGCTGCTCTTCGAAGACATCGGCGTCGAGAAGCTAAAGTCGGCGATCAAACGCAAGCTCACGGGTCTCAAGATTGCGCCGTTCTACGGCTGCTACATCCTGCGCCCCACCGATGCGCTCGGTCTCAAAGAACGTCCGGAACGCAAAACGTACCTCGAACAACTCATCGAGCTGCTCGGCGCCGAGCGCGTCGAGTACACCGGGTCCGGGAAATGCTGCGGCTTCCCGATGCTGACGTTCAACCGCGACAAATCGCTTTCCATGGGTGGCAATCACATTCTCGAAGCCAAGGACAAGGGCGCAGATGCGCTGGTCACGCCATGCCCGCTCTGTCACCTGAATCTCGACGGACAGCAGCCTGATGCCGCGCTGGCGCTCTCGAAGCCGATCGATACGCCAATCTTCCATCTTCCGCAGTTGCTCGGCTTGGCGTTCGGATTCTCGCCACAAGAGCTGCGGCTCGACCATCACGTCGTCTCGACCAAAAGAGCACTCGAAAAAGTCGAGCTCAAAGTCTGAAATCGATCCCAATCGGTGCTAAGGGCACGTTCACGCTCGAAGTGAAGCCCGAGCATCTTGCCAGTCGCTTCAAAGACGCAACGTTGCCGCCTGTGTTTTCGACACCGGTGATGGTGATGGTGATGGAAAACGCGGCGTTGAACGCGATCAAAGCCTATCTCGAGCCCGGCGAAAGCGCGGTCGGAACACGCGTCGACGTCAAGCATCTCGCAGCGACGCCGGTGGGCATGCATGTCACCGGCGAGGCGGAGGTGACACGCGTCGACGGGCGTCGGCTGGAATTCAGGGTTCGCGCCAAAGACGACCTCGAGGAAATCGGCGAGGGCACGCACGAGCGTATGATCGTCGACGTGCCGCGGCTCGCGAAGCGATTGGACTCCAAAGCCGCGCGTTAGACTACTTTCTTGTTTGATTGCCCCTGCGGCAAGCAAACAAACGCGATGGCTGCATAGGGGTAACAGCACCCAAGCAGAGGCGTCACGAAAGGAATAGCCGGCGTGGACATACTGGACCTCATCAAAAAAGATCACAATGAAGTAAAGGCGCTCTTCAAGGAATTCGAGACCATGGACCCGGGCGCAACCATTGCGCGCGAGAATCTCGCAACAAAGATTACGGAAGAGCTCGTCAAGCACGATGAAGCCGAAGAGCAGACGCTGTACCGCGCGCTTACAGAGCGTCTCGCGGATTCGGACGACCGCGTCGCGGTGCTCGAGGGCTATGAAGAACATGCGATGGCGAGCGAGCTCATTGCGAAGCTAAAGAAGACGAACGCCGGCGACGAAGACTTCATCGCTAAATTCAAAGTTCTACACGAAGCCGTCGAGCATCACATCAAAGAAGAGGAAGGCAAAATCCACAAGATCGCGCGCGACGTGCTGGACCGTGAAGAGCGTAACGAGCTCGGTCCTCGTTTCGAAGAAGCAAAACAGCGCGTTGCCGTTTAGCCGGCGGCTTCATTGCTGACCTGGCTAGCGTTCGCGTTACAACGGTGATTTCGGGTATTACACCTTTGCTTAATTCGACCAAGGGGGTTCCGAAATGCACGCCCGCGAGCTGCGAGAGCAACCTATAAGCGAACTCTTGCGGCATCTTTTGCAGCAAGCCTCGCTGCTGATGCAGCACGCGCTTGGTTTGGCCAGACACGAACTGAAGAACCAAGCGCGTGATGCCGCACTTTGCGCCGCGCTGTTCGCGGTCGCGGGCTTGCTCGGAACGCTCGGATTCGCGGCGCTGACGGCCGCGTTCGTGCTGGCACTTGCGCTCGCGCTGCCATCTTGGGAAGCGGCCTTGATCGTGGCCGTCATCTATGGAGCGGTCGCGCTTGCATTCGGACTGAGCGCGTTTGGGCGGGCGCGCACGATGCCGATGCCTGCTCAGCAGGCGATGCGAGACCTGAAGGTGGGCATCGCACAGATGGAACCGACGTTCGGCGCAATCGCATTCCGGGCCGACGTGCCGGCCCGGATGCGCGAGCGCATCAACCGCAGGGTTTCAGATGCGCGTCACATCGTCGCCTCGTATCTTCGGCGAGCATCATGAAGGACTGGCCCGTTCTTCGCCAACGTACGCGCGATCCGCTGGCGCTCGCCGCGGCGGCACGCTCCCGCGTAACCGAAGAAACGATCGCCCGAACTGCGAGCGCAGACCGGGTCGTCGACTCGGTCTGTCCTTACTGCGCAGTCGGTTGCGGGCAAAAGATCTACGTCAAAGATGAAAAGATCATCAGCATAGAGGGCGATCCCGACTCGCCGATTTCCCGCGGCCGGCTCTGTCCAAAGGGTTCCGCGACACGCACGATGTCGCAAAGTCCGTTGCGCCAGTACAAAGCGAAGTATCGCCGCCCATACGCGACCAAATGGGAGGAGATCGATCTCGACGCCGCACTCGAAATGATTGCCGACCGAATCATCGCGACACGGCGCGAGACGTGGGAGGAAGCGACCTCCGGCGGAGAGCGCGTCAACCGGACGCTCGGCATCGCGAGTCTTGGCGGCGCAACGCTCGACAACGAAGAGAACTATCTCATGAAAAAGCTCTATACGGGCTTGGGGATCGTTCAAGTCGAGAATCAAGCCAGGATTTGACATAGCTCGACGGTCCCTGGTCTAGGGACATCCTTCGGACGCGGCGGCGCGACGACGTTTCAGCAAGATCTCCAGAACAGCGACTGCGTCATCGTGATGGGCTCGAACATGGCTGAAAACCATCCCGTCGGGTTCCAGTGGGTGATGGAGGCGCGCGAGCGGGGCGCGGAAGTCATCCACATCGATCCGCGCTTCACGCGCACGAGCGCGATGGCGACTAAGCACGTTTCGCTGCGCGCGGGAACCGACATCGCATTCCTCGGCGGAATCGTGAACTACATCCTCGAGAATGGGCGTGATTTTCGCGAGTATGTCGTCAACTATACGAACGCGGCGACGATCGTCTCGCCGGACTTCAAAGACACGGAAGATTTAGACGGGTACTTTTCCGGATTCGACTCGGAAACGCACAAGTACGAGCTCGACAGCTGGCAGTATGACGGCATGGGGCTGCATGCGGCCGCGGGCGAGCGCGTGGGCCATCAGGCAGGCGGCAACAGTGGCGCGCAACTCGAGCACGGCCATCCGCCGCACGCAGACAAGTCGCTTCAGCATCCACGCTGCGTCTACCAGATTCTGCGGCGTCATTATTCCCGGTACACTCCGGAAATGGTCGAACGCATTTGCGGAACGCCGAAAGAGCAGCTGATCGAGGTTGCCGAAGCACTCTGCCGGAACTCGGGGCGCGAACGCACCTCCGCATTTTGTTACGCGGTCGGATGGACGCAGCACACGGTCGGCGTGCAATACATACGGACCGCCGCGATCGTTCAACTGTTGCTCGGCAACATCGGCCGGCCGGGCGGAGGAATTCTCGCCTTGCGCGGCCACGCGTCGATTCAAGGCTCGACCGACATCCCGACGCTCTACGAGATTCTGCCCGGCTACATCCCCATGCCGAAAGCGAAGCACAAAGATCTCGACACGTACATCGACTCCGTCGGCTCGAAGGCGGGATACTGGGCACACATGCGCGCCTATACCGTGAGCTTACTCAAAGCGTATTACGGCGACAACGCTACCGCAGAAAACGATTGGTGCTTCGCCAACCTTCCACGCTTGACCGGCGACCACTCGATCTATCCGACCATCCTCGGCATGCTTGATCGAAAAGTTCGCGGCTTTATCGTCGCGGGCGAGAACCCGGCCGTGGGGTCCGCCAACTCCGGGTTACATCGGCTCGCGATGGCCAAGCTCGACTGGCTCGTCGTGCGCGATTTCTTTGAAACGGAGACTGCGTCGTTCTGGTACGACTCGCCCGAAGTCGAAAGCGGAAAGATCAGACCGGAGCAAACCGCAACGGAAGTCTTCTTCTTGCCGGCAGCCGACCACACGGAAAAGGACGGCTCTTTCACCAATACGCAGCGGCTGCTCCAATGGCATCATGCGGCAAAAGCGCCCGAAGGAGACTGCCGCTCCGAGTTGTGGTTCTATTATCATCTTGGGCGTCGCATCCGCGCCAAGCTGGCACAATCGCAAGCTCCGCGCGATCGCCAAGTTCTCGAATTGTCGTGGCAGTATCCGACGAAGGGAGCGCTCGCCGAACCTGATGCGCACGCGATCTTACGCGAGGTGAACGGGTGGGACGAAAATGGCAAAGCACTCGACTCGTACACGAAACTGAAGCCGGACGGCACGACGACGTGCGGTTGTTGGATATATTGCGGCGTGTTCAAAGACGAGAAGAATCATGCCGCAAATCGCAAGCCGGGAAGCCAACAAAATTGGGTCGCACCGCAGTGGGGCTGGGCGTGGCCTGCCAATCGCAGATTGCTTTACAATCGTGCTTCCGCCGATCCCGACGGCAAGCCCTGGAGCGAGCGCAAGCGCTATGTGTGGTGGGACGAGTCAAAGCACGCATGGACTGGCGAGGACGTCCCGGATTTCAAAAGCACGAAACCGCCGACCTACGAACCGCCCGAAGACGCAGAAGCCGAAGACGCGCTCTCCGGAACCGAGCCGTTCATCATGCAAGCCGACGGTAAAGGCTGGCTCTTTGCGCCGTCGGGACTCAGCGACGGTCCGATGCCGGCTCACTACGAACCGCAAGAATCTCCGCTTCACAACCCGCTGTACGGCGTGCAATCCAATCCTGCGGCGCAGCGCTTTCCACGCCCGGAAAATCCCTATCATCCAAGCAATGGAGAACGCGGAGCCAATGTCTTCCCCTTTGTTTTCACAACGTATCGGCTGACCGAGCACCACACCGGCGGTGGGATGACTCGGACCGTACCGCATCTCGCCGAGCTGCAGCCGGAGATGTTCTGCGAGGTCAGCCCTGCCCTCGCGCAAGAGCGGCGGCTGACGCACGGTGATTGGGCGACGATCGTAACTGCGCGCTCGGCAATCGAGGCGCGCGTTCTCGTCACGGAGCGCGTCGCGGACGTCATGGTCGACGGGGCGATCAGGCGCGTCGTCGGATTGCCGTACCACTGGGGAACGCGCGGAATCACCACCGGCGATAGCGCCAATGATTTGATGCCGATCGTGACGGATCCGAACGTGCACATTCAGGAATCAAAAGCCGCGACGTGTGACATCATCCCCGGCCGCCGGCCGCGTGGAACGCGACTCACCGAGCTCGTCAACGCGTACCGGACGCGCGCCGGATTGCCATTGGAGGCGTAGATGATCGATCTTTTTCCGTTCACGTCCGAAGCCAGCGAGAAGTCGACGTACGCAGAATCGCACGCGCGCAAAGGCTTTTTCACCGACACGACGCTCTGCATCGGCTGCAAAGCCTGTGAGATCGCGTGCAAAGAGTGGAACGAGCTTCCGTCCGACGGCATGACGTTCACGGGACAATCGTACGACAATACGGGCGAGCTCAGCGGTACGACGTGGAGACATGTCGCGTTCGTCGAGCACGGTGGGAACGGCGCAACGCGCTGGCTGATGGAATCCGACGTCTGCAAGCACTGCACGCATGCTGCTTGCCTCGACGTGTGTCCGACCGGCTCGCTGATTCGCACCGAGTTCGGCACCGTCGTCGTCCAGGAAGACGTCTGCAATGGCTGTGGTTACTGCGTACCGGCGTGTCCCTTCGGAGTGATCGCAAAGCGCGAAGACAGCGGTCACGCCGCAAAATGCACCCTCTGCTACGATCGTCTCAAAGACGACGAAACACCGGCCTGCGCCAAGGCATGTCCGACGCAGTCAATTCAATTCGGCGACGTCGACGTGCTACGTAAGCGCGCCGACGAACGTCTCGAACAGGTTCGTAAGACGAATCGTTTTGAAGGCGCATCGCTTTACGGGCGCAAGACGGATGACGGCATCGGCGGTGCCGGCGCGTTCTTTTTATTGCTCGACAAGCCGGAAATCTACGGGCTCCCCCCGGATCCCGTCGACACCACCCGCGATCTGCATAAAATGTGGCGCGTAATGGGCGTGGCGGCAGCTTCGCTCGTCGCCGCGGTGACGTTCAGCGCGATTGGAACGCGCCGATGAGCGACTCGTACTACGGACGTCCGATCGTCAAGCCGCATCAGTGGAAACCCGAGGTCCCCGCATACTTTTGGATCGGCGGTACGGCGGGTGCAGCCGCAGTCGGCTGTACCGTCGCCCGCATCCGGGGCGCTCACGGTCTTGCGCGCGTCTTCAAACGAACGGCGCTCGCGGGTGCACTTGCCTCTCCTATTCTCTTGACGCTCGATCTCGGCGTGCCGCTGCGATTCTACAATATGTTTCGCGTCTTCAAACCGACCTCACCGATGAATCTCGGCAGCTGGGTCCTCACCGCATTCGGCGGGGCCTTGACGGCCTCGACGCTCGCGGAGCTCTGCGGCGTGAAAGCCGCATCCGTAATCGGCGAACTCGCCGCTGCAGCGCTCGGGCCCGTCGTCACGACCTACACGGCCGTACTGATCTCAAACACGGCGACGCCCGTCTGGCACGAAGCGTATGAGGGTCTACCGTTCGTGTTCATCGCAAGCGGCCTGGCCGGAGCCGGCGCGGTCGGCGTTCTTTTCGCTCCGCCCGAGGAGCGCGGAATCGCGCGCCGCGCGATGGTGTTGGGTTCGCTCGGTATGGGCGCGGGGATGCAAGGCATGCAAGTCGGACTTGGCCCGCTGCTTTCGGAGCCGTATCATGAAGGCAAGGCGGGTGCGATGCACGGCGCCGCGACGCTTCTCGGCTTAGCCGGCGCGAGTCTCGGCGTCATCGGACGCAAGAATCGCTTTGTCAGCTCGACCGCCGCGCTATGCACGATCGCTGCGGGCGTACTCGAGCGCTTTACGATCTTCCAAGCCGGTAAGCAATCGGCGCAAGATCCGAAGTACGTCGTCGAATCGCAGCGCGCAAGGCTCGCGCTACGTGCTCTCGCGCACGAGCTGCCACAACACGACGAACGCCGCCAAGAGAGCGAACACGCCGAGCATCGGATGGAGCACCACGCCCAATAGCAATGCTGCAGTCGCCAGCGCCAGCGTGATCGGCCACGGCGATTCCGATGAAAAGACGCCGATGTGCTCGCCGGCGAGCTGCGAGGGCAAACGCTCTTCATCACCGTCGTAGCTCGTCTGCTTGCGCGTGCCGAACAAATACGCGCTGATCCAAAAGAACGCGATCCCCATCACGGCGATGAGGAACGTCCCGGCCGCTTCGCGAGTGTCGAACCAATACGCCGCCGCAACGACGAGTCCGAAGATCATCGAAAGGCTGAAGACGCGCAGCGAAATGGTCATCGCGGCGAATCCTTCGCAAATTCCGGATAGTGCAAATCGAAAGCCGGCCGTTTGGAGCGAATCGGCGGCAACGACGGGAAGTTGAACTCCGGCGGCGGCGACGACGTCGCCCATTCGAGGCCATTAGCCGAGCCCCACGGATCGTCCGCGATGGGCCGGTGCGCATGCGCAGCCCGGACGTGCGATGCGATGATGTTGAACGCGAAGACGGCCGTGCCGACGGTGATGATACCGGCGCCGATCGTCTCGATGAAGTTCAGTTGCCCCCAGTGCGGCAGATTGGGATACGTGTAGACGCGCCGCGGCATCCCGGCCACGCCTAGAACCAGCATCGGGAAAAACACGACGTTGAAGCCGACGAACATCATCCAGGCGTGAACTTTGCCGAGCGCTTCATTCAACTGAACGCCCCAGATCTTCGGCCACCAGAAATACAGCGACGCGAAGATCGCGAACATCGAACCGCCCCCGAGCGTGTAGTGGAAGTGCGAAACCAGAAAGTAGCTGCCTTGAACGTGAAAATCGATGGGCGGTGAGGCGACCATGATGCCCGTGATGCCGCCGACGAGAAAATTCAACATGAAGGCGACCGCGAATAGCATCGGCGTCTCGAACGAGAGCGCACCTCGCCACATCGTTCCGATCCAGTTAAAGAACTTGATTCCGGTCGGAACCGCGATCGCATAAGACATCGCCGAGAAGAATGGATCGTTGACGGCTCCGGTCGTGAACATATGGTGCGCCCAAACCGTCATCGACAGGCCGGCGATTGCAATTCCGGAAATCGCGAGACCTCCGTAGCCGAAGATCGGCTTTCGCGAGAAGACCGGGACGATCTCGCTGATCGCTCCGAACATCGGCAAGATCATGATGTAGACTTCCGGATGTCCGAAGAACCACCAAAGGTGTTGATAGAGGATGGCGTCGCCCCCGCCGAGAGGGTTGAAGAATTTCGCGTCGAGGTGGCGGTCGAGCAGGAGCATGAATTGCACGGCCGTCAGCGATGGAAATGCAAGTATCGCCATGAGCGCGGTTGCGAGCATGTCCCAGCAGAAAATAGGGATGCGCCACATCGACATTCCGGGCGCGCGCAGAGTGAGTATCGTTACGATCAAGTTTATCGACGTCGCGATCGACGAAACGCTCGTCATCGTCACGCCGATAATCCACAGATCCTCACCTGCGCCGCCTGCGACGTGCAGCTCCGAAAGCGGCGTGTAGGCGTACCAACCCATGTCCGACGCACCGCCCGTCGTCAAAAACCCCGAGAGAATCGTGAGACCGCCAAGCAGATACACCCAGTACGAATAGGCGTTCAAACGTGGGAAGGCGACGTCGGGTGCGCCGATTTGCAGCGGAACCAGATAATTCGCGAGACCAAACCCGAACGGCGCGATGAACAAGAAGATCATCGTCGTCCCGTGGATCGTAAAGGCCTCATCGAAGAAATGCGCGCTGACGAGGTGGTTGTTGGGGACTGCCAGCTGCGCGCGAATGACGTCAGCCAGAAAACCGGCCACCAGGAAGAACGAGAGGCTCGTCACCATGTACAGGATGCCGACGCGCTTGTGATTCGTTCCAACCAGCCATGCGATCATTGATGCACCTCCAACCACTTCGCGTAATTGCCGGGTGAAACGACGCGGACGGTAAAGCCCATGAGTGCGTGAAACGTCCCGCAGTACTCGCTGCACTCGCCGCGGTACGTTCCGGTGCGCATCGGATGCAGATCGAAT